>ERZ802830.3246-NODE-3246-length-14016-cov-6.30922_pt1 | contig 14016 bp, 12 predicted proteins | sample MGYA00345654_ERZ802830 | MGnify/ENA primary metagenome ERZ802830 (study PRJEB30503, sample SAMEA104212375) | marine metagenome | biome: Westerlies Biome; feature: [SRF] surface water layer (ENVO:00010504) within the epipelagic zone...; material: water... | reverse complement strand
TAAAACGATTGCCAAGGTTTTAGGATAAATTTTGTGCGCTTCCTCAGTGCAGTAATGTGTTGAAGGCAGCTGAAACTTCTGCGGGATCAGGCAGACCTGCTAAGAATTTATCTAGCCAGATGCGATCAATCAGCTCTTCCTGAGCGGCCATCATCACTAGCGCTGTCAAAACAAAGCCTGCAAAAACCAAGAAAACGGCACTGCGCCAGCCTGGTAAGATAGGCGGATGCCCGCTAGAGGCGGCCTTGCTTGCCGCTTCTGCTTGGCAGTTTTGCAGAGACAAAGCTTGCATTTCTAGTGCGGGCGTTTCTGGTGCGGGCATTTCGTTTGCAGGCATTTCTTTACGCTTGCTGCCCTTTGCTGGTGGTAGGGGGTGGTGACAATCTGGGCAATAAAGCTCAGCCATGCACGAAAGTACGGCTTCATATTTATCGCTATCTATGACGGCTTTTGTTTTGCAATTTGTGCAGGGGATGTTCTTTTGCCGGACAAGTTTTTCTGGACCACTTACCACGGGGGCAAAATAATGTTGGCTACAATGATGACAGGCGATAGGCCAATTGTTGTTTTGCAAGACCACAGAGGGTATTTCGCCTAAGGCCTGACAATGTGGGCAGGCAATTTTCACCATCTGCTCTGAGCTTGCTGTCAAATTTTTGTGTATCATGATCCTACTTCCCTATCATGATTTCTTTTTAGGCCGTGCAGCCCCTTTAGCAGAGCCCCTTTTACGGGATAGCTTTTTGGCTGAAGGCTGTTTTTTGACAACAGCCTTTTTTGCTGCAGTTTTCGCTACTGGCTTTGCCTCTATTTTCTTTAGCGCTGTTTTCTTTGGCTCTGCTTTCTTTTGATTTTTGGCAGCCAGTTTCTTTGTTGCCAGTTTCTTTGTTGCTGGTTTTTTTTGTGCTGTCTTAGTGCCAGCTTTTTTCGATTTACGCGCTGGCACGCCTTTTTTTCTGTCTTCTTCTGCGGTTGTCAGCGCCTTTGCTGGATGGTTAGCAAGTGCGATAATTGAAAGCTGTGCTTTCAGGCGCATTTCAATTTCATTATCTATCAACTGGGCAATTTGATCGGTAAAGTTCTGCCCTTTTAGTTTTGCGTGCGCACCCGATTTTTGGCCCTTTTCTGAAATTTTAGGCGTATTAATTTCAGCATTATCAGTCTTTAAATCTGCATCAGATGGGGTTGGTTCCCCAGCTGAAATGACGGCCTGACGAATAGCCAAAAACGGGTTTTCTGATTCCAGGCTGCCAGCGTCACTATCCTTGTTATCAAGATTTTGGGTGCCTGATATGGCTGCGTCCATTAATGGCGGCTCTAAAGGAAACAACGCAGCTGTCTGTTCTGATAAGGGACGTTTTTGCCCAGCTAAGACAAGCGGTTCTGCGGTTTCGGGCGCATTATTTTCAACGCTTACAGGTTGGGCACCAATGATGGGCAAAGATTTAGCCTGTTCACGTTTGACGCGGTTTTTTTCTGTTTCAGAAATAGAATCAGCCTGATTGAACAAATCTTCAATAGATTCCATTACCAAATTATCATTTTTGGGCTTTTTGGCCATTTATCTGCCTTAGTGCTCTTATCAGCCTTAGTGCTTTTATCAGGCTTAGGGTTCGCATTCCAGATGGGTCTGGTTCGCGCCTGTGCTTACACGTCAATATCCCTCTTTATAAACCAGAACTAAATTTTGGATAAAGCCTAAAAACAGCTAAATGCAGGTAACTTTGCCCAAAGAAGAGGGTTTTTAGCAAAAAAGTGAGCGTTTCTTTACCTATACATCTTGGCAATTCACCAGACTATACTTACATACCGTTCGGTTAGTCGATTTCACTTTTCAAAAATAGGCATAAAATGACATCAGAAACAGATAATAAAGATTTTGGGGATAAGCATCACGCGGATATGGAAAAAGCGGTAGCACCAGAAGATAGCCAGAAAACCGTTTCTTCAGATCCCGCACAATCTCCAGAAAAGCCTGATGCTGGTGATGATTTAGCCGACCTTAATTTAGCTGACCTATTGGATGATGACGCTGCCGATGGAGCTACTGGTGAAGATGCTGGCGATGAAAATGCATTAAAAGATCAGCTCTTACGCTTGATGGCCGATAGTGAAAATTTGCGCAAACGTAGCGAGCGCGATATATCCGCTGCAAAAAAATATGGCGCCCTAGGTCTGGCGCGTGATCTGCTAGGCTCGATTGATAATCTTGAAACCGCTATCTCGCACATGCCTGAAAATAAGGATGATATGGATGAAACGCTAAAAAACATCCTTGTTGGGGTTGAGATGTCTGCCCGCGAACTTGCATCCGTTCTGGAACGGCATCACATCAAAAAGGTAACGCCTGAGCAGGAAAAGTTTGACTATAATATCCATCAGGCCATGTTCGAAGTGCCAACAGATGAAGTTGAGCCCGGCATGGTTGTTCAGGTAGTGCAGTCTGGTTACATGCTGCATGACAGGCTGTTGCGTCCGGCAATGGTGGGGGTATCCAAAGCCGCTTTGCCAAGTGTAGCAGAAAAAACAGATACAGATAGTTAGTAGATTTTTTCGCTTAACGGGGCACTGATTAGCGCAGCAAAAAACATACCAAAAAGCGTTTAGATTGCAGGCAGGCTAAGAATATGGATTAGAGGCTGCCTCTTGTATGGACAAAAACAACACTTATATATGCTTCAGTTAAGAATTATTCTCCGCTGTTAGCGCAAGAATTGATGAAGAAAAGGGGTTAGTAAAATGGGCAAAGTCATTGGAATTGATTTAGGAACCACAAATTCCTGTGTTGCCGTAATGGATGGTAAAGCAGCCAAAGTTATTGAAAATGCAGAAGGTACGCGCACGACACCTTCCATGGTTGCTTTTGCTGATGATGACGAACGGCTAGTTGGGCAGTCTGCCAAGCGTCAAGCGGTTACCAATCCTGAAAAGACCATTTTTGCGATGAAACGTCTGATCGGGCGACGCGCAGATGATACGGTCATCAAAGAATTTGCAGACCTTGTCCCCTTTGAAGTAAAGCCAGCAAAAAATGGTGATGCGTGGATAGCGGTCGATAGTGAAGATTATTCACCTAGCCAAATGTCTAGCTTTGTGTTGCGCAAACTAAAAGAAGATGCAGAAGCCTATCTTGGTGAAACAGTTGATCAAGCGGTGATTACCGTACCTGCATATTTTAATGATGCACAGCGTCAGGCTACCAAAGATGCCGGTAAAATTGCCGGTCTGGAAGTATTGCGTATCATCAACGAGCCTACGGCAGCGGCGCTTGCTTATGGGCTTGATAAAAAAGAATCCGGTATCATTGCTGTTTTTGATTTAGGCGGCGGTACGTTTGATGTGTCTATTCTAGAAATAGGCGATCGTGTTTTTGAGGTGAAATCAACAAACGGGGATACGTTCCTTGGCGGTGAAGATTTTGACCAGCAAATTATCGATTTTCTAGCTGATCAGTTCAAAACAGAGCAAGGCATTGATTTGCGCTCAGATAAAATGGCACTACAGCGGCTAAAGGAAGCGGCGGAAAAAGCAAAAATTGAACTATCTTCTACGACTCAGACAGAGGTTAATCTGCCTTTTATTACAGCAGATCAGTCTGGGCCAAAGCATCTGAACATTAAAATGACCAGAGCTAAACTGGAACAGCTTGTTGAAAATCTTGTTCAGCGTTCGCTTGAGCCATGTAAAAAAGCGTTAAAGGATGCCGGGGTATCCGCTAGCGAGATTGATGAAGTAATTTTGGTAGGCGGTATGACCAGAATGCCAAAGATTATTGAAACAGTTGAAAAATTCTTTGGTAAAGAGCCGCATCGTGGTGTGAACCCAGATGAAGTGGTTGCCTCTGGCGCCGCTATTCAAGCAGGTGTTCTCACCGGCGACGTTAAAGATGTTTTGCTTTTGGATGTCACGCCATTATCACTTGGTATTGAAACGCTTGGCGGTGTCTTTACCCGGCTGATCGACCGCAATACCACTATCCCGACGAAGAAAAGTCAGGTATTTTCAACAGCAGAAGATAATCAGTCTGCGGTAACTATTTCGGTTTATCAAGGCGAGCGTGAAATGGCGACGCATAATAAGCTTCTCGGCCAGTTTAATCTGGAAGGTATTCCAGCGGCTGCTAGAGGCGTGCCACAAATTGAAGTCACTTTCGATATCGATGCAAACGGCATTGTAAAGGTAAGCGCAAAAGACAAAGCCACTGGAACAGAACAGGCTATTAGCATCAAAGCATCTGGCGGTCTCGATGATAATGAGATCGAAGATATGATTAAGGATGCTGAAACCTATGCTGAAGAAGACAAAGCACGCCGTGAAGAAGTAGAAGCGCGCAACCGTGCCGAAGCACTGGTACATACAGCTGAAAAAACGATGTCTGATCTTGGTGACAAGGCGGATGATGCGGTTAAAGCAGAGGTCGAAAGCGGTGTTGCTGAGTTAAAAACAGCGCTGGAAGGCAATGATGCAGCCGATATTGCAGCAAAAGCAGAAACCCTCTCAGCAGCGATGATGAAAATGGGCGAAGCCGCTTATCAGGCCGAACCAGAAGCAGGTGAAGCTGAGGCTGGAAATACTGCCAGCGATGGTACAAATGATGGCGATGATGTTGTAGATGCTGAATTTGAAGAAGTTGAGGATGATCAGGACGCAAAAAAAGCGTAAGGTTCTGACAAAGCCTCTTTCATGGTAAGGCGGCTTTATGTGTTTACAAGTTGAAATGAAAAATGGCCAAATATGCCGAAACGCGATTTTTATGAGGTACTAGGTGTCAGCAAAGATGCTGATGAAAAGGCGATAAAGTCTGCTTACCGCAAATTGGCGATGGCCAACCATCCAGATCGTAACGCAGGTGACGAGGCAGCTTCTGAACGTTTTAAAGAAGCTAGCGAAGCTTATGAAGTGCTGAAAGATAGCCAGAAGCGGGCCGCCTATGATCAGATGGGTCATGCAGCTTTTGATCAAACTGGCGGCTTTGGCGGCGGTGGCGGGGCAGGCTTTGGCGGTGGCGGCTTTTCTGATATTTTTGAGCAGATGTTTTCAGAATTTTCAGGTGGGCGCGGACGCACAGAGCAAGCTCGGCATGGCGCAGATTTGCGTTATGATTTAACCATCGATTTAGACGAAGCTTATACAGGCTGCCAGAAAGATATAGTTGCCAATATTTCGTCGACTTGTGATAGTTGCGGCGGCAGCGGTGCTGCCAAAGGTAGCCAGCCTGTACCTTGCTCGGGTTGCGGGGGAATAGGCAAGGTTCGTGCCCAGCAAGGTTTTTTCACTGTAGAGCGCACCTGTCCTTCTTGTCAGGGTGCTGGCGAGACTATCTCTAATCCGTGTAAGCCATGTCGTGGTCAAGGCAGAGTTGAAAAATCTGAAAACCTGTCTGTGAATATTCCAGCTGGCGTGGATACAGGCACCCGTATCCGCCTATCTGGTAAGGGTGAGGCTGGATTACGCGGCGCACCAGCTGGCGATTTATATATCTTTGTCTCTGTTGCTGATCATCCAATTTTTGAGCGTGACAGCAGTAATTTATATATTGATGTGCCTGTGCCAATGGTTACTGCGGCATTAGGTGGTTCGATAGAAGTGCCGACTTTGGGCGGCAAGATGGCCCGTTTGCAAATTGAAAAAGCTACGCAATCAGGGCGTAAATTCAGAATGCGTGGCAAGGGGATGCCTGCGTTGCGTGGCGGCTCGCATGGGGATCAGATTGTCGAAATTATTGTAGAAACCCCTACCAAGCTGAACAAAAAACAGATTAATCTGTTAAAAGAATTTGATGAAGCTGGTGATGCTAGCCCGCAAACAAAGAGCTTTATTGACAGAGTAAAAACGCTCTGGTCATAAGGGTTAATTGAGGGCTAGACAGGGGCTAGCAAGATCGCCCGTATTTTCAGGAGCGCGAGACTAAATGTCGGAAAAAAAATTGCAAATTGCGTTGCCTGGTGCGGCTGGAAAAATGGGGCAAATGATAGCCTCACTTGTTGCAGAAAGTAGCGATATAGAAATCTGCGCCGCAAGTGAACATAACGAAAGCCCCGCAATTGGCAGCATTATGGGCGGGGTCAAAATTAACGCGGATGCGCATATCCTTGGCATTGGTTCTAGCGGCGTCATTATTGATTTTACACGCCCCGATGCCACGATGCGCCATTTAGATATTGCGCTGGCTAGCGGGACAGCGATGGTTGTTGGCACCACCGGCCTGACTGCTGATGAAGAAGCGGTTTTGAGAAAGGCAGCAACGCAGATCCCTATCGTTTATTGCGCCAATACATCTGTAGGGGTGACTTTGCTCGGCCAGATTGTTGAGCAGATTGCACGTCAATTGGATGCAGAATGGGATATTGAGATTGTTGAAACTCATCACAACCAAAAAATTGATGCCCCGTCTGGCACAGCATTAGCGCTAGGGCGTGCAGCAGCCAAGGGACGTGATATCGATCTGGATGCAGATAAAGAGAGTGGGCGTGATGGTATAACAGGCGCACGAAAATCAGGTGCAATTGGCTTTGCGGCTTTGCGGGGCGGGGATGTTGCAGGCGAGCATACGGTTACCTTTTTTGGCCAGCAGGAGCGCATTGAGATTACCCACCGCGCAACAAGCCGTGTTATTTTTGCCAGAGGCGCGTTGAAAGCAGCACGCTTTGCTGCCTGTCAAAAGCCCGGATTATACACGATGGACGATGTTTTAAGCGCGTCAAATCACGCTTCAAGCTAGCGGTTTCACGCTGGCGCACCCTTATCAAAACGCACGCGCATTAACGCATCATTTAGGGCTTTGGCGAGTGCATTTTTTTCCACTGGCGGCATAAAGCTGCCAATCTCCATCTGCTGGGCATGCGCACATAAAAATAATTTAGGCCTGTGTTCTTGCTCTTCTAATAATTCGGCACGTACCCATGGGCTATCTAAACAGATTTGGGTTTCATTGCCGCGCCAATTAGTGCGTGTTATCTGAACATAGCTGGGCGTTATTTCCACTTTTTCAACAAGCTGGCCAGCTCGGTAATTCATTTTAAAGGCAAACCAGACAATCAAAATTTCAGCACCCAGAAATCCAATTACTGGCCAAGCGCCTAGCAAAAAAAACCCTGTAGCGATGATGCTCATCAAACTAGCCAATACAGCCATAAAAATCCGAAATCCTCGCAAGGAAAGCGAGCGATAAGGCCAAAGGGTAATGACATAGGTTTCGGTTGTTGCATCTGCTTTTGTATTAAACCATAAACGTCCCGCTATAGTATTCTTTTCAGCTGTCATCTTAACCCTTCTTTTTTTACAACGCTGCTTAGTTGGGATAACTATACCCTCGCCACTTACGGTTTTTACGTTATACTTATCAAGTTAAGTTCATTTTTGAGCTGGGAAAAAGGGGTTTAAATATGCCGCGTAAAATGCGCTTAGCAGATATTGAAGAAGTTTTTGCCTGTTTGTCCAAATTGGATTCAGATCCCCGAACAGAATTGGTGTTTGAAGACGCCTATACTTTGCTTGTCGCCGTAGCGCTGTCTGCACAAGCAACCGACGTCAGTGTTAACAAAGCGACAGGGCCTTTATTCGCCGCAGCCAACACCCCTGAAAAGATGGTCGCTCTCGGTGTTGAGGAAGTTAAATCCTACATTAAAACCATAGGGCTGTTTAATACAAAGGCAGAAAATGTCATCAAGCTCTCACAGATGCTCCTAGATAATCATAATGGTGAAGTGCCTGAGGATACAGAGGCGCTTGAGGCCTTGCCCGGTGTTGGAAGAAAAACAGCAAATGTTGTGCTAAATGAAGCCTTTGGCCATCCGACTATCGCCGTGGATACGCATATTTTTAGAGTTGGAAATCGCACCGGTATGGCCCTTGGAAAAACCCCAGATGCAGTGGAAAAAGAATTATTGCGGCGGGTACCAAAGGCCTATCTTAAAGGGGCGCATCATTGGCTTATTTTGCATGGCCGATATGTTTGCAAGGCACGCAAGCCAGATTGTGGAAATTGCGCCATATCACAATATTGTCTATTTAAGGATAAGCAATTTACCTAGAAATCCAGCCTTTAAAGTTGGCGCTGATACAGCTCTTTTTGGCATCGTTCTTCATCCAAAGGCTGGCCAATTATGCGCTTCCGAACATCAAGCGCTATCGCGGTTTTTTGGGATAAATTGGATGTATCATCGGTATTTTGAAAGAAAAAATCTACCACACAATTGGCTTGCCAATATTGCCAGATACCGATCTGTCCTTCCCTTCGCTTAAAATCAGCCTCACCAAGTTGGCTGGCAATATAGTCTGCGGTTTTGCCAAGCAGTTCTTGCGGGTCGATGGCGGTAATCTTTGGCAGCTCTGCAGGTAGCTTTATTGCGGGCGGCGAAGCAAGATTTGCTGTTTCAATAGCCGCTTCGCCTTGCAGTATCTCTGCGATCGTCTCTTCGGGTAATTCCTCTGATAATTCTTCTGGTGATTCTTCTGAAAGGGCTTCAGGCTGGGGTGCGAGCTGTTCTTGGGTGCTAAGCGTCTCGGCCTGTTTGGGTGTGGAGGCTGTTGGTAGGCTTGTTTTTAAGCCTGATTTTGTCAGGGTCAGGGTAACCGGCTGACAAGCGCTTAAAGCCAGAACAAAAAGGCCTAAAATAAAAAGGGTGAAAGCTCGCGGCGCAGCAAAAAAGGATAGTGATTTCACGGTGGAATGACGCTCTTCTAACAGTCAAGGAAAGGAACCTAACGCGCCCATATTATCGTGATTAAAGCCTGCAACAAGTAAAAAATGACAAGCGAGGATTAATCGCGCGCCTCAAAAGAATATCCCATTGAGCGCACGGTTCGGATCATATCTGGCCCACCCGTAATGTTGATGGCCTTGCGCAGCCTTCTTATATGCACATCTACCGTACGCATACCCACATAAACATCATCCCCCCAAACACTATCTAGCAATTGGTCACGTGAATAAACGCGCCCCTGATTGCGCATAAAATGTTCCAGCAACCGAAATTCTGTAGGCCCTAAATGTATAGAGGTGCCATCACGTTTCACCCGTTTTTGCTCTAGGTCTAGTTCGATATCACCGCCAGTGAGTTTGGCATCATAGCCGCGTGTTTGCCGCCGGATAATAGCTCTAACCCGTGCCAGCAGTTCAGCTGGGCTAAACGGTTTGGTCACATAATCATCAGCCCCGCCATCCAAGCCCCGCAAGCGATCCCCTTCTTCACCTCTGGCTGTTAGCATAATAACGGGGATGTCTCTGGTATCCGTGCGGCTCCGAAGTTGGCGTAAAACCTCAATGCCAGACAAAAGCGGCAGCATCCAATCTAGCAAAATCAGGTCAGGCTGGCTTTCAATAGCAAGCAGAAGACCATCTTCCCCATTTTCGCATAGGATAATCTCAAAACCAGCTTGGCTTAGATTATAATCAAGCAATGTTTGGATATCTTGCTCATCTTCGATAACCAATATTTTTTTAGCTGTTTCCATAGATCAGTGCTGATTTAAATCGTTCATTGGTAAGTCTGGATGACATGCTCGTAATAAGCCACAATAAGGCATCTTCTAAATAATACAAAAATGTGACTATTTTATGACAATTTTTTTGATGGATGAATCCAGTTTAAGGGCGCGGTAAATAAACAGAGAAGGTTGAGCCTTTGCCAGCTTCAGAGGTGATGTGCAGATGTCCACGATGATGGTTAACAATATGTTTTACAATGGCCAGCCCCAGTCCAGTGCCGCCTCTGGTGCGCGATCTGTCTTTATCAACCCGGTAAAAACGTTCTGTAAGACGTGGCAGATGTTCTTTGTCTATTCCCTCTCCATCATCGCTAATATGGATACAACAAAAAGGCTGTTGCGGGGCAACGGGGTTTTTAGCCTGCGTCTCTAAAGTGATTTTTACCTCACCGCCGGTACGGCCATAGCGGATACCATTTTCAACTAGATTCTGAATCATCTGTACCAGCTCGTCAGGGCTACCTTTAACAAGAACAGGCGATTGTGGCTGGTTAAAATTCAGAATAATTTGTGCAATCTCCGCTTGTTTTTGCAACGTCGTTATCACTCGGTTACATATAAGGCTCAAATCGCAAGCATCATTTGGCACATATTGCTCAGTTTGTTCAATGCGTGCTAGCGATAGCTGATCCGTGGCGAGCCGGAACATACGCTCGGCCTGTTGTTGCAGGATATTCAAAAATTTTTCTCGGGTTTTTTTCTCTGCTCCTGCTGTCCCTTGCAAGGTTTCAACAAACCCAAGGATAGAGGTAAGCGGTGTGCGCAGCTCATGACTAACATTAGCCACAAAGTCTGAGCGCATTTTTTCTGCCTCCATCGCCAAGGTTCGGTCAATGAAGGTAATAGCGGTGCGGCTCTTTTCATCAGCAGAGAAATTTGACGTCAGCACGGCAAAATGGCGTTTAACAGTAAAACCGGTGGAAAGCTGTATCTCATTGAAACTAGCTTCCCCCCTATTGACCTGTTGTATGGCTTCCAGCACTTCATTATTGCGGATGATAAAGGCAATAGGTTTGCCAATATCAATATGGTCAAACAACTCTTTAGCTTGTTTGTTAAATTCGCTGACTTGCCCATCATCATTTAAAATAATAAGGGGCAAGGGCAGATTATAGAGCACTTCATGCCGGTACTGGCTGTCTAATCGCAGATTACGTGCAGCAGCAGAGGCTTGCTGCTCAGCACTAGATACTGTCCAGATAAGATTGGTTAGCTCTGTATCATCAAATTCAGAAGATCGCAGACCCTGTTCTTTAGAGGGAATAAAATCTGCGGGATTGGCTGCTGCGGCTTTAGCCCGGAAATAGGTTTTAAGATGCAGCAGCGCATGCCCCTCATTACGCATGAGATAAAAACCAACACCGCCCCCTATGCTCAAAATAAACAGGGCATCAATAAAACGAATACGCTCAAAGATAAGCAGCAGAATGATGCCGACAATCACCCCTGATAATAGTCGTAACAGGCGTCGGACAAGTCCTGTTAGATAAGATGGCTCTGCTTGCATGGCTGAGTTTGTTCCATCCTTGCCTGTATATTTGGCATCTTCACTTACAACGATTCATAGGCCGCTAATGCTGCCGCATTTACCAGATCATTCACTGTCGCGTTCATCGGAATAATCTGGAAGGGGAATTCGGCGTTCAAAATCATTGGCCCAATAACGGTTCCGCCGCCCAGCTGTTGCATCAGATTAAAAGAAATATTAGCAGAATGAAGCCCCGGCATTACCAGAATATTGGCTGCTGCTGTCAAGCGCGAGAATGGGTAGCTGCTTTGCATTAAATCGAAATCCAATGCAATATCCGCTGTCATTTCGCCTTCATATTCGAAATCAACTTTTCGTTTATCCAACACAGCTGCTGCATCACGGGCCGCTTGGGTTATCTGGCTGGCGGGCCGACCAAAGCTGGAAAATGACAGAAACGCAACACGTGGTGTGTGTCCCATTAGGCGGGCTTTTTCGGCAATGGCTTCGGCAATATCGGCCATTTGCTCACCTGTAGGGCGCTCATGAATAGAGGTATCACCAATAAACACCGTACGGCCTTTGGATATCAGCATCGAGGTGGCGGCAAAATCCTTGTCTTTGGCGGGGTTAATGACGCGGGTTACATGCTCAAAGCTTGCTTGGAAAGAACGGGTCATGCCAGTGACAAGCGCATCTGCGTGACCATGTGCCACCATACAGGCCGCAAATACATTTCTGTCCAGATTAACCATCCGCTGGCAATCACGTTGCAAGATACCGTTACGTTGTAATTTTTCGTAAAGATACTGAATATATTCATCATTATGGTCAGAAATTTTGGCATTGATAATTTCAAAATCAATGGCGCCATCAAGCCCCATATCTTCGATACGCTGTTTGATGCGTGCTTCACGCCCCAGCAAAATCGGACGCCCATATCCAGCATTGCGAAAGGCGATTGCGCCGCGAATAGACACTTCTTCCTCGCCTTCGGTAAAGACCACTCTTTTCTGTTCCGGCGTAATGCGGGCGAAAACATCCTGCAAGAAAGACGCGGTCGGATCTAACCGAGCAGACAAATCGCGCTTATAAGCTTCGATATCTTCGATAGGCTTGCGCGCTACCCCTGTGTCCATCGCCGCTTCCGCAACAGCTGAGGACACTGCGGATATAAGCCGCGGGTCAAACGGTGCAGGGATAATATATTCAGTACCATACCGCAGCTGCTCGCCAGAATAGGCATGATTAACTTCGTCAGGAACATCTTCGCGCGCCAGCATTGCAATCGCATTTGCCGCGGCAATTTTCATCTCTTCATTAATGGCAGATGCCCGCACATCTAGGGCGCCGCGGAAAATATAAGGAAAGCCAAGCACATTATTTACCTGATTAGGAAAATCAGAACGACCTGTTGCGATAATCGCATCAGGACGTGCTTTTTTCGCTATATCGGGCATAATCTCTGGTTCTGGGTTTGCCATAGCGAATACAATCGGTTTATCAGCCATGCTTTTCAGCATTTCAGGGGTGACTGCCTTTGCCGCTGAAAGGCCTAAAAAGACATCCGCACCTTTTAAGGCATCAACCAGATTGCGTGCCTCTGTTTTAACAGCATGCGCGGATTTCCACTGATTCATGCCCTCTTCACGTCCTTGATAAATAACACCCGAACGGTCACATAGAATCACATTTTCATGTTTGACGCCCATAGCCTTTATAAGCTCAACACAAGCGATAGACGCAGCACCTGCCCCATTTGATACAACTTTGATATCCTTCATCTCGCGCCCTGTTAGATGCAGCGCGTTAATCAGGCCGGCTGCCGCAATAATCGCGGTGCCATGCTGATCATCATGGAATACTGGGATATCCATCATCTCGCGCAGGCGCTGTTCAATGATAAAACATTCAGGAGACCGGATATCTTCAAGGTTAATACCGCCAAAAGAAGGCCCAAGCAGGCTGACCGCATCCACAAACCTGTCTACATCTTGGGTATCTAATTCTAAATCCATACCATCAATATCGGCAAACTTCTTAAAAAGGACGGCCTTGCCTTCCATCACGGGCTTCGAAGCCATCGCGCCAATATTGCCAAGACCCAAAACAGCAGATCCATTTGATATAACAGCAACGATATTGCCCTTAGCGGTATAGTCATAGGCAAGGTTGGGATCAGCTTCGATCGCAAGGCAGGGCTCAGCAACACCTGGAGAGTAAGCAAGCGATAAGTCACGCTGAGTGGTCAGTGGCTTAGTTGGCGTAATCTCCAATTTGCCCGGCCGGCCATCAGAATGGAATTGCAAAGCTTCTTTTTTGAATGATTTTTTCATGTGATGTTTCTACTTTTTTTCATAACTATGTATAAAGAAGGTTTTAGGTAAACCAGTGGACGACCTTAGCTATCAACTTAATCGAAACTCTAAACGTTTGAAACAGAATAAAACTGACAATTCGCAAAAGCTAACCCCGATGATGGCGCAATATCTAGCTGTTAAAGAACAGTATCACGATATACTGCTTTTCTATCGGATGGGTGATTTTTATGAAATGTTTTTGCACGATGCGGAAATTGCTTCCGAAGCGCTTGGCATTGCCCTGACCCATCGCGGTGAAATTGAGGGTAAGCGGGTGCAAATGTGCGGCGTGCCGGTGCATGCAGCAGATAACTATTTAGAAAAATTAATAAAACTTGGGCATAGGGTTGCGGTATGCGAACAATCAGAAACCCCAGAAGCCTTTAAAAAGAGAGGCGGAAAAGGGCCGTTACCACGTGATGTGGTACGCGTTATTACGCCCGGCACGTTGCAAGAAGATGGGCTGTTAGACGCCTATCAGAATAATTTTCTGGCGGCTATTGGCCGTGTCAGCGATAAATTTGCCCTTGCATGGGCAGATATGTCTACGGGCAGCTTTCAGGTTCAGGAATGCGCAGGCCAAGATATTGATACGATTTTAACGCAGCTGAATGTTGCTGAATTTGTGTATCCAGAAGACCTAGCAGAAAAGATAGAGCCGCTGGTAAATGCGGAGCGCGGAACCGCGCTCCGCGCTTC
>ERZ802830.3243-NODE-3243-length-14020-cov-12.7956_pt1 | contig 14020 bp, 10 predicted proteins | sample MGYA00345654_ERZ802830 | MGnify/ENA primary metagenome ERZ802830 (study PRJEB30503, sample SAMEA104212375) | marine metagenome | biome: Westerlies Biome; feature: [SRF] surface water layer (ENVO:00010504) within the epipelagic zone...; material: water... | reverse complement strand
CAGAGCATGTCGCAGTCCATGAACAGGGCCCAGCCCTGATACCCCATCAGATGGGGCACGAGAAAGCGGGTGAAGGAAAACGCGGTGCTCTGCTTTGGATCGCGGGGTCGTCTGTAGAGCCCCTGTGCCTCCAGCTGGGGGGTCACCAGCGGCGTGATGGCCAGCGGCACACTGCTGTGCTGATACAGGCTGTCGATCAGCACGTTGGTGGCCGCCCGTTCCCGCGGGTCGTAGCCGATGAAAATCGGGATCGGCGAGGGAACGGTGGACACGGGCCGGTTGTGGCTGGCTGGGAGGTTAGGCCGAGGGCCAGACCTTGCCGAGCAAACCATTGCTGTAAACGAGCCGTCGGTTGAGACGGTCCACCGGGGGCAGCAAAGGCGCGACCCGCAGCGACAGGGCTGCGGACGTGAGCCAGGCAGCGTCGTAACGGATCGCCTGGCTCTGGCCGGGATCGAACCGCATGCGGTTGCCACTGACGATGTGGCTGCTGGACTTCAATCCCGGCTGCAGCATCGCCGGATCAAACCCAACCTCAAGCCAAGCGCAGAGCTGCCGGAGGGTCTGCTCCGGAGCCAGAGCCAACTCCTCATAGCCCAGTCGGAAGACGGGATGACCACTGCGCTTCAGCTGTTGGTCCAGCCGACGGTTCACCCGCCACCAGCGCAGCATGGAGCGCCAGCCCACCGTTCCGCCGCGGCCATGGCGCTCCACACCCCGGCGCGATTCCGAATGCACCCAGGAGCGCACATCACGGGTGAGATGAATCACCCGCAACGGGCGGCCCAGAGCCTGGGCCGCCAGCAATTGCTCATCGGCCTGAAACGACTCCACAAACCACCGGGGTGAGTTCGCCTTCAGGGGCTCAATCAGACGATTGAACTTCTCTTCCAGCGGACGATCGTCCTGAGCCGGCAACCACGACAGGATCGGCCCCCACACCGGGCAGTCACCGGCCAGCTCCCCACAGGTGCAGCGACGCTCAAAGCGGAGATCGCCTCGCAGCTGCTGCGGACCCTTGTGGGATTCCCCATCACGGGGTCGCTCCAGCACCCGCACCGCCTCACCGAGGCCCACCACCTGGGGATGGGCCCCCAACGCCAGATCAAGGATGGTGCTGCCGCTGTGGCCGAGGCCCCGAATCAACAGCAGTCCTGGCTCAGCCATCAGCAGCAAACGGTTCGATCGGCGCCAGCCGCGGATCGAGAATCTTCGGCCCCATGCCGGCGAACTTCACGGCAATCGACACTTTTTCGCCACTGCCGAAGGTATGGGTGATCTCCCCCACACCGAAGCTGGCATGCATCACCTGGTCACCCACCTGCCAGCACCGACCCGGGGCTGGTCCTGCCTGACGGCGACGCACCGCATTGGCCGGAGCCGTTGAGGGCTTCTCACGATCCACCCGGGTGAGTCGGTCGAGGCGCCGCTCCCGCCGCAGCGCTGCTCCACTGCTTTGGGGGATGTCCCCCTGAATCAGGGCTTCCGGCAATTCCGACAGGAACACCGACGGCACCGCCGCTTCACGCATGCCACCCCACAGGCGCCGTTCACTGGCATGGGAAATGAACAGGCGTTCCTTGGCGCGGGTGATGCCGACGTAACAGAGACGACGCTCCTCCTCCAGGGAGGCCGGATCATCGAGAGAGCGATAACTAGGGAACAGTCCCTGCTCCAGACCCACCAGGCAGACCACCGGGAACTCCAGACCCTTGCTGCTGTGCAGCGTCATCAAGGTGACACGGTCCGCCGCAGTGTCCTTGCTGTCGGCATCACTGGAGAGTGCCGCGCTGGCCAGAAACCCTTCTAGATCCCCCTCCTCGTTCTCCTCTTGGTACTGAAGGGCGGCATTCACCAGTTCCTGCAGGTTGCGACGCCGTTCCTCCGCTTCATCGGTGCCATCGGCGATCAACTCGCTCACGTAACCACTCTTCTCCATCACCTGCTGAATCAACTCCGACGGGGCGACATCGCGACTGCGGGCCTGGAGATCATTCACCAGATCACAGAACTGCAGCAGACCCTTGGCTGAGCGGCCGCCCAGGGAACGCACCGCTTCAGGGTCACTCACCACATCCCACAAGGGGATCCCCAATTGATTGGCGGCGTCGGTGAGCCGTTGAATCGTGGTCTTGCCGATGCCGCGCTTGGGCACGTTGATCACCCGCAGCAGACTGACGGTGTCAGCTGGATTCACCAGCAGCCGCAGATAGGCCAGCAAGTCTTTGATCTCCCGCCGGTCGTAGAAGCGCAGACCGCCGACAACGATGTAAGGGATGCCCCAGCGCACCAGCGATTCCTCAATGGAGCGGGACTGAGCATTGGTGCGATAGAGCACCGCCATATCCCCCCAGCTGAGCTCGGGGTTGGCCGCTTCCATCGTGCGCAGCCGGTGCACCACCGCCTCGGCCTCAGCGATTTCGTCATCACAACGGGTCAGGGAAATCAATTCCCCTTCACCACGGGTGGGTCGGAGCACCTTATCGATCCGTTCGCTGTTGTTGGCGATCAGGGCATTGGCCGCCTCCAGGATCGTGGCGGTGGAGCGGTAGTTCTCCTCCAGCTTCACCATCGTGCGGGTGGCGTCGTCCGGCGCCTGATCACCGAAGTCCTCCTGGAAACCCATCAGGATCGTGAAGTCGGCGGCGCGGAAGCTGTAGATGCTCTGGTCGGCATCTCCCACCACGAACACCGAGCGTCCGCTCCAGTCGTTGTAGGTCTGCGGGTCCTTGCCATCGGTGACCAGCAGCTTGATCAGGTCGTACTGGGTGCGGTTGGTGTCCTGATATTCATCCACCAGCACATGGGCGAAGCGGCGGTGCCAATAGCTGCGCACCTGGTCGTTCTGCTGCAACAACTGCACCGGTAACAGCAGCAGATCATCGAAGTCGAGGGCGTTGTTGGCGGCCAGAGCCTTGCGATACCGCCGGTAGACATCGGCGGTGAGTTTGCCCCGCTGCCCTTCAGCGTTGGCCTCCAGCTGATCGGGCAACCAGCCCTGGTTCTTGGCATTACTGATGGCCCAACGGGTCTTCTTCGGGTCAAAACGCTTTGGATCGAGCTGCAGTTCCTGAGTCACGATCTCCTTCACCAGGCTCTGGGCGTCCGCTTCGTCGTAGATCGAGAACTGCTTGGTCCAGGTGAGGCCTTCGGCGTCCTTGAACTTGTCAATGTCGTAGCGCAGCATCCGCGCAAACAAGGCGTGGAAGGTGCCGATCCACAGTTCCTTGGTCACCTCGCGGTAGATGCGAGAGCGCAGCTGCCGTTGCTCCACCGGCGGCAGGGTGCTCCAGGGCTGGCCGTACTGGCTCTGCGCCAGCTTCTGGGCCAGAAGCAACTCCAGCCGCTCCTTCATCTCGCGGGCCGCCTTGTTGGTGAAGGTGACGGCCAGGATCTGGGCTGGGTCCGCACCGTGCTCACCGATCAGATGGGCGATCCGATGGGTGAGGGCACGGGTCTTGCCGCTACCGGCGCCGGCCACCACCAACAAGGGGCCTTCGTGGTGATCCACCGCCCGGCGTTGGGCGTCGTTGAGGCCGGCCAAAAAGCTCATGGCTGGAGGCTATCGCTCATTTCCTCGCGAAACAGAGCCAGTAAGCTCCGCCTGGCATTTGAGGCGAAGGTGATGGCAGCGCGTCCGGTCCAACTCGGCAGCATCACCTTCGCCAATGATCGGCCCTTCGCCCTGCTCGGCGGGGTGAATGTGCTCGAGGATCTCGACTTCGCCCTGCGCTGCGCCAACCACTACAAGCAGGTGTGTGAACGGCTGGGCATCCCGCTGGTGTTCAAAGCGTCCTACGACAAGGCCAATCGCTCTTCGATTCATTCCTTCCGCGGCCCCGGCCTGAAACATGGATTGGAGATCCTTCAGGCGGTCAAGGACACCCATGGCATCCCGGTGATCACGGATGTCCACAGCCCTGAAGAGGCCGCTTCTGCCGCTAAGGTCGCCGACATCATCCAACTGCCTGCTTTCCTGGCCCGTCAGACCGATCTGGTACGCGCCATGGCGGAAACCGGGGCGGTGATCAACATCAAGAAGCCGCAGTTCCTCAGCCCGGAACAGATGCGCAACATCGTGGACAAGTTCCGCGAATGCGGCAACGAGCAGCTGCTGCTTTGCGAGCGAGGAAGCAACTTTGGTTACGACAATCTCGTCGTCGACATGCTGGGCTTCGGCGTGATGAAACGCACCTGCGATGACCTACCGCTGATCTTCGACGTGACCCATGCTCTGCAATGCAGAGATCCAGGTGGTGCTGCTTCAGGTGGACGCCGCAGCCAAGTAGTGGACCTTGCCCGCTCAGGCATGGCGGTTGGTCTGGCTGGCTTGTTCTTGGAAGCCCACCCGGACCCAGCCCAAGCACGATGCGATGGCCCCAGCGCCTTACCACTAGATCAGCTGGAGCCATTTCTGATGCAGGTCAAAGCCATCGATGATCTGGTGAAAGAAATGCCACCTCTGCAGATCAACTAATGCAGTTTTTCTCGGCAAAACCTCTTGGCCTCTGACACAACCTTTCTGCTCGGCGTTGGCGCCCAGAAAGCAGGAACCTCCTGGCTGCACGATCAACTGAACCGCAGGAAGGATGCTGATTTCGGCTTCTTAAAGGAGTACCACGTTTTCGATGCTCTGGAGCTGGAACACTGTTCCTCCTTCCGGCCCAGGAACCCCACACCATTGAAGTGGCGCACCTGGCGGCGGGCGCGGTTCATGGAACAACCCGAGCGCTACTTCGACTACTTCGCATCGCGGCTCAAGCCCCCCCATATCCGACTCACGGGGGACATCACCCCGTCCTATGCCGGGTTAAGCGCGCAAAGCTTCAGGCGCATCAAAGACGCCTTCCAGGAACGTGGCGTGCAGATGCGAGCGGTATTCATCATGCGCGACCCGGTGGAACGGTTCCTGTCGCAGCAACGCATGCAACTGCGCAAGCGTGGCCTGCTTCAACCCGAGCATGAAATCGAACATCTGAGCAAGGCCAGCCTCAAGCTGCTCAAACGTGAATCTCCCCGAAGCGATTACCCCGCGACCCTCGATGCACTCCGGACAGGTCTTCCAGCCTCCGATGTGTTCATCGGCCTCTACGAAACCCTTTTTACGGCAGCGAATCACTGTGCCTTGTGCCGTTGCCTGTGCATCCCAGAGCAGATCCCTGAGCTGAGCCACAGGGTGAATGCCAGTCAGGCCACCACCGCTGTTCCAACGGAGGTGTTGCGGCGTCTTGGCCAGCACTTCACCCCGTTGGTGAAAGCGGTCGAGGAACGGTGTCCGGATCTCGGTGTTGAGCAGCACTGGGCCACCGCGATGACCTGGAGAGACGCCTGAGGCGACCCACCGGAGCAGCCCGTTAAAGCAAACCGTTGGAATACACCAAGCGGCGGTTCATGCGAGCCACGTTGGGCAAAAGCAAGCCGAGATGCGCAGCCGTGGGTGCCGGCGCACCCAACCAGGCGCCGTCGTAGGCAATTCTTCGACTGCGCTCCAGATCAAAACGCACCCGATTGCCCGCAAGGATGTGGCTGCTGCTGTTCTGGCCGGGAGCCAGCATCGAATCCTGAAAATCGATGGATAGCCAGGTGGAGAGCAACTCCAAACTGCGCTGGGGTTGAAGCGCAAATTCCTCATACCCCAGATGAAACACCGGGTAAGGAGACTGCCGGAAAGACCGTTCGAACTTGGCATTGACACGCCACCAACGCGCCAGCTGACGCATGGCAGGCCAGCGGAGGCCGGACTTGCGGCCGGCCCTGGCGCGGGAATGCACCCAGGAGCGCACATCGCGCACGAGATGGATGATCCGGATGTCAAACATCGTCTCGGGCAACCGCGTCATCTCCAGATCGTCTTGGTACGAATCCACATGCCAGACGGCCCCGCCGTCGTGGGGGGAACGCTTTAGCAGCCGCAGCACTTTCTCCTGCATCGGCCTTTGGTCGTGCAGGCGAAGCCACTCAAGCTGAGGGCCCCAGATTGGGCACTCCGCCGCAACGACCCCACAGGTGCAACGCCGCTCAAACCGGTGGGCACCACGAAGTTGACTGGGCCCGCGATGCTCGTCCCCCGGCTTAGGCGTCGCCAGAATTCGTGCCGCCTCACCCAGACCGATGATCTGCGGATGCGCCCCAAGGGCCAGATCCAGCATGGTTGTACCGCTGTGGCCGAGACCCCGGATCAGCAGCAACTTCAGGCGTTTGCTGCTCATCGTCTGTGGTCCACCAGATCGTTGAGCAGCATGGTGATCTGATCCACGTGGTGCTTCACGGTGAATCGTCCCTGGCTCCGACGTTGACCGGCAGCCCCCCAAGCAGCAGCAAGTTCTGGACGATCAGCCAGCAAGGCCATGGCCTCCGCCATCCCCCGACGGTCGCCTTCCTCCACCAGCGTTCCAGTCTGTTGATCCACAACCACGTCAGGAATCCCGCCATGACGGGTCGCCACAACGGGCAGACCACAAAGCTGAGCTTCCATCACGGAGACCGGGCATCCCTCCTCATCGCCATCTTCCGCTGTGCGGGAATGCTGCACAAACACCCGTGCACGCCTCATCTCCTGCACCACTGCATCCGGAGAAAGAACACCTGGGAACTGGACAAGATGCTCAAGTCCCAGCTGGTGAGCCCTTTCCTGCACGACGGAAAGGAGAGGGCCATCGCCCACCATCACCAGGCTGCAGACATCAGCATGATCCGTAAGGCCTTGCAAGAGAGCGAAAGCCTCCAGGGTGTCCAGCGGACCTTTTTTGGCCACAAAGCGGCCCACCGCCAGAAACCGCGGAGGCATGGATGCGGGAGTGGCACCCTGAAATCGCTGCTCATCGGCACCGGATGGACTGATCACGAGCTGTGCCGGCTGGGCTCCGAGGGAAATCAATCTGCTCCACATCGTTTGGTTCTTGACGATCACAGCCGAGGTGAGCTGAAACAAGCGGCGGTAGCGCTGCTCGAGGCGCTTCAGGTAACGCTCCGCTGAGGCATCGGCGCCGCGGAAGTGAACCGCCAGGGGAACTCCAATACGAGCCAGCTCCATCACCCTTACGGCATGAAAACCGAACTCCACCATCACCACATCCGGCCGGTGGCGTTTCACCAAAAGCATGGCCACGATTGAAGTGGGCAGCGTGGCCAGCCGGAGCCAGCCCAAGCGGGTGCAGACCTTGCTGGTCAGCACCGCCAACCCATAGAGCGCTTTGAGGGGCTCGCGCCAAGGCATTTCATCCCCGAAACAGGCCTCCACCGCAAAGGGCAAGCGAGCCAGATTGGCGCGCACAAAGGTTTCCGTCCGCGCCCGCCGGGTCGGCGCCAACACCAGAACACGAGCGGTCATGACAACGCCAGGATCGACCGCCAGAGCGGTTCCAACCGGGGCCAATCCAACGCAGCAATTCGTGCCTTGGCCGCTGCCCCCATCCGACGGCAACGGTCTGGATCCGAGACCAGCGCCTGCATGGCTTCCGCTAGAGCGGAAGGATCATCGCTAGGGACGACCAATCCACTTATCCCGGGCTCAACCACCTCCAAAGGGCCAGGAGATGCGTCCGTCACGATCACGGCCAGACCGGCAGCCATGGCCTCCAGCAGAGCATTGGGCATGCCCTCAAAGCGGGAGGGAAGCACAAACACGGCAGCTTCTGCCAGGAACCGATCTGGATCCGAGCGAAAGCCCAGGAAGCGCAGCCGACTGGAGACCCCCAGATCCTTGGCCTGTTGCTGCAACGCCTCACGCTCGGGCCCATCACCCACCAGGTTGACGGGCCATGCAGCTGCTGATCCGCTCAACTTCGGCAGAGCAGCGACCAAGACATCCAGGCCTTTCTGGGGCACCAACCTGGCAACACTGATGAAGCCAGAGGCCCCAGATTGATCTCCGCGAGCCGCCGCCTTGGAGGCACCGGGCAACGGATTGGGCAGCAGGGCCAACCGCTCCCACGCCCCCATGGAGTCCAAAGCCGAGAGAACGCCGGCTGTGTTGGCGGTCACCACATCGGCCCGGCGATAGGCAAGCGGCCGCAGGCGCTGCCACACCTCCGGCAGCAGCTGCAGCGAGGGGTCGTTGCGCTCCGACACAACAAGGTGGATCGGCAAGTCCCAGGCAGCACAACAACAGGTGATGTTGGTGCGGGTCAGCAGAGCCAAAACCCGATGGGGCCGCTGACGGCGGAACTCCCGGCGCAACTGGCGCAAACGCAAGCCACCCGTCGCCTCGGTGCCGACATGAAAGAGCCGCATGGCCAGACCCCGCCTCTCGGGATGGACGCAGGTTTGAGACCAACCCTCTAACCAGCGCAACTGCAGCTGAAAGAACAGGCTGATCAGCTTGTCAAGCTGCGCCAGGGCGAAACGACCACCGCGGGCCCACCAGGAGCGGTGGGTCGGCGCCCCCAGTTCGAGCCAAGGAATCCCGTCGGGGAGGCTATGGGCCACAGGATGCCCCGGGATCAGCGTCACCAGCTTCACCTTCAAGCCCTGCGCCGCAAAATGACGGGCGGCAATCAAGGCCACTTTCTGAGCGCCCCCCGCTCCGAGATGGGGCAACACCAGCCACAGATCATCACGGCCTGCAGCCGACACTGATTCAGTCATCACCCACCAGCTGCGCCACGCCGTGCATGAAACAACGGCGCAAGCGTTCCTCGGAAAAGCGTTGCCGCACCTCCAGAGCTGCATCGCCTAACCGCAGGCGTTGGCCTGAGTCCTCCAGCAGCTCCGACACCAGCTCAGCCCAGGTCTCCGGGGTGGCATCGTTCGCCAACAAACGACCATCAACGCCATCGCGGATCAACTCGGCTGGGCCCTGGGGGCAGTCGGAAGAGACGCAACAACAGCCGCTGGCCATGGCTTCGAGCAGCACGTTGGGAAAACCCTCGTAGCGAGAAGGGAGCAGGAACATATCGGCCCGCTCGTACCAATCCTGAACATTGCCCACCCGCCCGGGGAAGTGCAAGCGGTGGGATGCCTGCGGCAGCAACCGGCGCAACTGAGCCTGTTGGTCAACACCGTGATAAGGGTCCTGATCGAGGCCAAGGATCACCAGATGCACGGCGGGATGCCGCTGCACCAACAGGCCGAACATCGCGACCAAGCGGTCAAAGCCCTTTTGATGGGATTTGGTTCCCACAGCCAGGAGCACCTGCTGGTCAGCCCCGACATTCCGGCGGACCAGCCAAGCGATGGGGTCGGGGTCAGGCGCAAACCGGGGCAAAGGCCAGGCCACGGGGTTGGGCAGACAGAGTTGGGGGCGCCCCCTCAAATGCTGGGCCAGCCAGTGCCCCGTGGCCTCGGTTTGCACAAGATGAAGCTGGGCCCATGGGTACGTGAGCCGCCGCAGCAACCGCCAGGGCCAACTCGGCCGCTTCAAAGGGGGGAAGTTCCGTTCCGAGACGATGCATGGACAGGCCATGCCCCTCACCGCCAGCAGCAGCTTGATCGCCGGCAGGGTGGTCATGCCGAGAACAAGATCGGGTTGATGGCGCCGCAACCATCCGCGCAACCGCAGCACGCGAAGGGGAAAACCCAACGGCCCGAAGCGTCTTAACCAGATCGGATCTCCGGGTTCGAGAGCCCGTTGAACACCCGCCGGGACGGGATAAAAATCGCGGGACGCACCATGGCGGGTGAGCACCGTGGCGTGCCAGCCCGCTTCCAGAAGCCAGCGTGCAAGAAGAAGAGTTACGCGCTCGGCTCCACCGGTCTTGAGGGAATCGATATAAAAAACGACCCTTCGGGTCATGGCGTACTCGACGTTGCAGGGTGAGGCGTAAGAAAGCCCTCGAAGCAGGGCAACACTCCCGGCAACCGCTCCGCCTGCCAGGCCTCATTGACAATCTCCTCCCGGAACAGCAACAGCATCAAACCTTCCAGGGCCCGCTGCTTCGTCGCCACGTCAGCGAGGGCGGGATCGATCAATGCGACACGCTCCATCACCTGTACGGCGAAGCCACGATGATTTTCCTGCACCTCGCGATCGTCATGCTCCGGTCGATGGGCATGGTCATGAACGGCTTGCAACGCCTGCCTCGCCTGCCAGTAGAGCGCGACATTTTCTGAGGCCCAGGCCTCAAGAACATTGATCGCCAGCACGCGCATCAGATTCCGTGTGAGCCGGAAGGAGGTATCGGTTTCGATCAGGGTGAGGTCGAGGCGTTCATAAAACTGCAGCGCACGCCGCCCGAGGCGAGCAGCACCGGGCCGATCCGCCAGGGTGAGCTCAAGCCGGAGGGTGGCGGAATAACAGGAGATCAGCAGCTTGGCGCGGTTGAAGCGATTCCCCTGGCGACACAAATGTGTGTTCGCATCGTTTTCCAGCCCTCTAGCCACAGCATCCAATGCTGCAAGCGAAGCTCGCATCAGCTCGGGGTCCTTGGCTTCAGCAGCGCGGTATGCACACACGACCGTGCAGTAGGCGCGATAGCTAAAGGGCAGGCGGGAGCTTGCACCAATCGTTTCAAACAGAGCGATCTGCTCCTCCAGCGCCTTGGGCCTGGCACCACGTCGAAACAGCAAATGGCTCAAATGATTGTTGCGACCAAGCTCCAACCAGGACCGCTCCATCAGGGCTAAAGCCTCGGCATACATTCCTTTCTGAATAAGGCGGGGAATCTGTGCATCAAGCACCCTCGGCTCAACCGGATGTTGCCCATCAATCCAGCCCAATAACTTCCGGCCGGCCTCGCAGCGCCCACAAAGGTTGCGCAACCGCACGGAGCGGAACAGGGCCGGCATCAATAGCCGCTGCAACGGCCAGGTCCGGGCTTGGGCCCGCAGCATCGACCGACCCCTTGAGGCCGCATCCAACAATCCCTCCCGCTGCAGATCCGCCAGCATCTTGCGGGTACGGCTCTCGTAAGTATGTTCAGCGGCCAACGCCAAGCGCTGATGTAGAGGTGGGCCATCTCCCTCCAATGCCATTGCGATAGCGGCATCGAACGCCTCCGCATCCGGAGGGCAAAGCAACGCTCCAGAGGCGTAGGGGCGCAAAGCCGGAATTCGGGTGGCAACCACAGGTCGCCCCGCTGCCAGATATTCGAAGAATTTCATCGGGAACATGTGCTGCGTGTAGGTGTTCTCCTGCAGCGGCAGCAGAGCCACATCCGTGTGGGCGAGCCATGCCGGCAAATCGGCATAGGGCTGCAGCCCCATGACGTGCACATTTGGCAAGGCCTGGAGGGCCGTAATGCTTGTGTCCGGATCCGCCTCGCCAACAGGGCCCAGCAGGACGAACGACCACTCCGAACGTTGACGGGCCAGGGCCGCCAGCATGAGCAGATCAAGCTTGTAGGAATCGATCGCGCCGACAAACATCAGGCGAGGCTTTGGGATGCCAGCCAGAGGCTCCGGGGCATGGGGCGCATGCAGGGCGGCAGCGAAATGGGCCTGATCGGCAACGTTGCCGTAGTGGTATGTGCTGGCATTCAGTCGCATCAACGACGCCTGAAGATCAGGAGACGTGGTGAACACCACGTTCACCGTGCGACACAGCTGACGCTCGCTGTCAGCAATTAAGGTCGCGGGCATGCCTGGCTGGGCATGGATGCGATCGACGCAGTGGTAAATGGCAGCGGAGAACATCGACGACGTCGAGGCTGCAGCACGTCGTTTGAGGTTGAGATAACGACCGGTCAGCGGGTTGTAAGTCCACAACAGTGGAGAGCGAAAACGCAGACGCCGGATAACCCAGGCGAGAGAGCCGCTGAACAGCAACCGGTTGATCCGCATCAACATCCCGCGTGTCCCACCGGGAATCACCATCGGTGACCAGATCCACAAGCCTGGCTCAACCAGGCGCGGCGGGCTGAACATCCGCCTAAGACGCTTGACGATTCGCTGCCGGTCCTGACGATCAGCACGCGGGGGACGCAATCCAAGAGACTCGATGTACAGCACGCGGTGACCAGCCCGGTGCAGTGAAAGCGCGGTGTGCTGCTTGTTCGTCCACAGGCGGTGGTCCCAATCCGCCGTTGCCAAAACAACGAAATCAGCCATCGGTGATCAGGTTGATTCCAATCGATTCATCTCACGGAAACTGTCTGAAGAGTTGACGAGATCTTCAAAACTACCGGATGCCTTGATGCGTCCATGACTTACTTCAAACACCTGATCACATTTACGAACCGTCGACAACCGATGGGCAATCACGATCGTGGTACAGCGGCGGCCAATGATATCGAGGGCCTGCATCACTTCATACTCCGTTTTGTTGTCTAACGCGCTTGTCGCTTCATCCAAAATCAAGACGCTTGCCTTCCGATAGAAAGCACGAGCCAAGGAGAGACGTTGACGCTGTCCTCCTGATAACTTCACACCATTCTCACCAATCATCGTGTAAAGCCCATAGGGCATCTGGCTCACAACGTCATCAAATTGAGCCGCAGCAAGTGCATTCCAAACCTCATCATCATCAATTTCGTCAGCGGACTGACCGAAGGCGATATTTTCGCGAACACTGGTATCCAATAAACGGATATCTTGTGGAACTAAGGCACAATTGGCCTGCCATGCGGGCATCTCCTCTGCAGTAAGGGGAATCCCGTCAAGGCAAAGCTCCCCAGAACTTGGGGTGTAGAGACCAAGGATGATGTTGGCCAAGGTTGTTTTGCCACTGCCCGTGCGGCCCACCAGCGCAATCCGCGAACCAATAGCAATCGAAAGATTGATCCCCTCAAGCACTGGCTGATCACGGCCGGCGTAGGTGAAACTGACGTTGTCAAGCTGAATCAGACGACGGGGGAAAACTCCACTAGGAGATGGAACACCCGGGCTTTGCAAGGTGAGACGCTCTGGCTTCAGCTGAAGCAGATCGAGAGCATCCTTGATCTCCGGCAAGCCACCACGCAACTTGTTCACGCTGCGGAACATGGACTGAAGCGGACCAGAAATCCGTAGCAGCGTCACAAGAATCACTGAAATCAATGGCAAGCTCTCGCGAACACTTTCCATATCCCCAGCGATCAGTGAAGGCCCCACACCAATGGCGAAAAGAACGGTGACAGCAACGGGTTCGATCACATAGCGCGGAACATCAGGAAGCAGTCGTGTCAGACGGTCGTACCGCTTTGCGATCACCCCATCGCGGGAAAAACGAGATGTGAAATATTGATCTGCTGAATAAAGTTGGACATCCCGCATCGAGCGAAGGGATTCCATCAGAATCATGTTAATTCGTCTTGTGTAGCGAACCCTCTGCTTGGTTCCCAAACGCAAATAAGGGGTGACCAAACGGGACGACAACACATAAGCTATCAACATCAAGGCAAACATCAACAAGGCTTTCCAGCCAAGAATGATGTTGATACCTACAAGCAAAACAACAACTGACAATAAATTGCCAGCGATGGTGATCAGAGGACTGATCACTGCCGTCGAAATGCGATTCAAAACTCGGTTAAAACTTTCCGAGAGATTTGCTGTTCGATTTTCAGTAAAAAAGGCATAGCGTTGCAGCATCAAGTTGGCATACACCCTGTTCACCAAATCGTTCCAGATTTCTGCGCTGAGCATGCTCTGCATCAGCGAAACAGCGAAACGAATGATGGAGGTGAACCAAAATGCGGCGATCAGCAGACCAATCAGCCAGCCCGCTTGATCCAATAGCGACCCACCAAACACGCGAACCCCCGGGATCTGATCCTGCAGCTTCACGCCCGCAAGCAAGCCAACCATGCGAGCCATCAGACCCACCAACAACATATCGAGCAAGCCTTGAAGGAAGGACGCCACTAGAACCACCCCCATCAACCGCAGACGCCGCCGTGGCAAATGATTCAACAGAACCGAAAGATCACTGAGGGTTGTGCTCTGCATCAACATCTCTCAATGGCCAGAACTTTCATCCGAATCAAGTTCTGAAAGTATTTCTATAAACATAAGTCGGGGGCGCGGGTGATGGTTTTATCCCTTCGGCCAGCCGGGCAACCGATCGACCACTCGACGCAGCCTTGCCGCGAGTTGATGCAACTTCAGTCGCCAGGTGGGTGGGCTGCTGAGCAGCGGACCTTCAGCCACGTCCAGGGCATCCAGC
>ERZ802830.3239-NODE-3239-length-14038-cov-8.50468_pt1 | contig 14038 bp, 24 predicted proteins | sample MGYA00345654_ERZ802830 | MGnify/ENA primary metagenome ERZ802830 (study PRJEB30503, sample SAMEA104212375) | marine metagenome | biome: Westerlies Biome; feature: [SRF] surface water layer (ENVO:00010504) within the epipelagic zone...; material: water... | reverse complement strand
TATGGCAACCAAACAAAACCAATGTGTTCGTGTGAGATTCTTACATTTGAATCATATGGAACTTCCGCAAGAAAATAAACAACTGATTTCAACTTTGGTGTTTTGTATTGCTTACCAGTTGACCAATTCTTCTTCAGAAAATACTTAACTTCTTGTTTGAATCCGGGTTCCAACTTTGAAATTTTAAGAGAAGTTTCTTCGTAGGTTTCTCGTTTTGCAGTTTGAACGAGATTTTCACCTTTGTCAATATGACCCTTGGGAAATCCCCAACCTATCGCATCTCCGTTGAGCAATAAAAACTCAGGTATATTTTCAGAATTAATTCTGTATACAATAATTCCTGCTGATTGTTCTGCGACTTCTTTCATTGCTTCTGCTAATTTCATTTCTTCAAAAATTTCTCAAACTCTTTTTTCTCACTATCCTTAACATAACGTTCAAGGTCTTCGCAGTCAATCTCAATTCCATAATATGCGTTTCTTTTTATAGGAGTCGTTTCAATTATAGTTCCACGTGATATTGCCCATGCGTGTGCTTTCCAAGAACCATTGTCGTGTGCGAAACCTTTCCAGCACTTTAAATTCTTCATCATCTTGCTTCCGAAATAAACGTTTACATAACACAAACCTTTCTTGCATGGAAACTTTTTGAAATCCTTCACCATCTTTACACTTGGTTTATCTACAACAAATGCACGATGATACATTTTAACAAGTTCCTTTGCAGTAAACTGATTAAAACCAATCACAGGATCATCGTAATAATCTGCAAGTTCTTTTTCTATTGCTTCATCTGCATAGATTTCCGAAAGTATTTGCGTAAGTTTCATAACAAAATATAAATATACGCACGGTTGAGAATGTATATATAATATTTACATACATGATACATGGTGTAAAAGTATGGCAAATAGTTGCTCTTGTTGCAATCGCAGTTGTTCTCGTCTTAGTATTCTAAGTTAAGAACTTTTCGCAGGACTCAAATTTGTAGAAACTCGTCTACCCGCAAAGGTAAACGGAGTGTTTGTTTTACACACTTCTCCTGCATCTTTAATCACACGATCAAGTAACTCGTTACCAAGATGCTTATACTGCATCTCACGACCACGAAACTCAACTGCTACCCTGACTTGACTTCCTTTGCCAAGAAACTCACATATCTTTTTAAGTTTAGTTTGATAGTCATGTTCGTCAATACGAGGATGAAACTTTATTTCCTTGAACTTAGACTTCTTGGATGGTGTTGAACTTTGCTTTTTGCTTTGTTCATATTTGTATTTTCCATACTCAATGATTTTGCAAACAGGAGGTCTTGCATTAGCAACAACTTCTACCAAATCTAGTCCATATTCTTTGGCCAATGCCAATGCTTCTTTTGGAGACATAATTCCGAGCATTTTGCCATCTTCGTTAATTACTCTAATTTTAGGTATACGAATTCGTTCATTGATTCGTGGACCGTAATCTTTTCTTTTTTTATTGTACTTTTTATCCATTGTTTTTTGGGTACGCACAGATATACTGTGTAAGTATGTGCGTTTGTTCAATGATAAGAATGTAATTGCTTCTCATATATTTAGATGAGTGCGTTTGTTGTTTGTTTTCTTACCATTGTTAATTATATATAATATCTATTATAAACTTATCGTCAACATTATTTTGCGATATACTTATAAATATGAAAGAAAGTTTAAAAACTATAAAAGAAAAACTAGAACTTGCTATTGAAAATCCGTCTAAAAAAGATATGTTCATCGGACAAGCAATGGGTTTGATTGATTCACTTGTTGAAAAAATTAACAATACAGGTGAAACTCAAACCGTGCCAATTCCTGATATGATATGGAAGCATACAGACAAACCCAACAAAGATACTATGTTGGATGCAGTTAAAAGACACAAAGATGTTCACTCTGAACTTAGTAAAGATTCTGTATCTAAACAAAATACTCAGTTTGAACAACTGAAATAATGTAGAATTTCCACACCCGATTCATTGAACATTTTCATTGATCGTTTGGAATGTTCAATCCAATGCTCTGACTTTGTTATATCATGCTCACATACGTAAATTGTTTTGATACCGGAGTTGATAATTCCTCTTGCACAATCACAACACGGAACTCCACAATTTAAATACATTACGCAGTCTTTTGTTGATACACCTATCTTGGCTGCGTTATACAAAGCATTGCGTTCTGCGTGTTCTATCCAATAATACTTTTCAGGTCGTTGCTGACGAATATCCAAATCATCGTTTATACCCGAAGGAAAACTATTGTATCCTGTTGAACGGATTTCGTTATCAGGACCCACTATAACTGCTCCAATTTGAGTAGATTGATCTTTACTTTTTTTGGCAACTAGATTTGCCATATCATAAAAGTATTCCGACCAATTCATTACCAATTAGTTGCTAACCATTTTGCAGTTGCCATAATAGCACCAAGTTCATCGTATTTTTCAAGAACATTTGCCCATTGAGTTTCGTTCAATGACTGCAACTTTCTTAAAGCATTCTTGCCATACTTAGCATGAAACTTCTTACCAAAATAAGCACTAGAATTTTTAACTACATCCATTGCAGTTTTTGGTTCAACTTGCCAATAACTACGAGCAGGACCACTATTATATTGAATCTTGGTTTTGTATAAACTTTCTACTGCACCTGTATGAGAAAGATACTTTATCAACTGACTACGAGTTTTACCTTCATCACCTTCAAAGATGTCGGCTGCAATTTCAATTGCTTTTTGTGCGGAAGTTGGAATATTGTATCCATTGGAAATTACCAATCTTGCACGATTTTCTTTGGAAGAATCTAAAGAGGTTTGATAATATTTGCTCCAATCAGATACAAAATCTGCATTCAAAGAAGAAACGAACAATAAAAAACCAAGTGCTATTCTCATCATCATACCTACATACTACCAAGAAACTTATAAAAAGTCAAGCACCAAGTGCTTTTAGTTGCAGTAGAATTAAACAACAACCGAAGAGTATCGGTCAATATCAATCGCATCAAGCATAACTTGAATTGGATCAATTTCCTCACCACTAAGAATAGCAGTAAGAATTGCAGGTGAACAACCACTTACCATACAAGTTCCGTGATCGTCTTTGGTTACAGGTAACTGACAACCATCTGCGTTGACATTCCAAAAGATAAGTTCTGGACATTTGAAACCTTCTGCTTCAAATTTCTTTTTGATTGTGGTGTAATTTGAATTTTCATCATTTTCACACGCACTATCAAACTGCATATCACTAACAATATAAAGTTTCTCAGGAAGATTGTCGTTTCCGAGATTTTTGTTTTTGGCAGTTTCAAGAATAACATCAAAAACTGCTTGAAGATTTGTGTTGTATCCCCAATCGGCACGTGAAATAGCAGAAATCTTTTCAAGGATATTGCCTTTGGCGATTCTTTGAAGTTGTGGGTGTGAAGAAAATGTAAGAAACGCATTTCCAAAAGTTGGATCATCATTTCGTTCAGCAAGATAAATTGCCAAAGAAACAGATACATCAATAGGTGATACACTTCCGTATCCACCATACATACTTCCACTTGTATCACACACAACCAACCCACGATGAGGTTGATCCGCAAGATAGTTAGGAAGATTATTCCACATTGCGTCAAGAGCCTGAACTTCTTGTTCACCAACTCGTTTCATACCACATCCATCAAGAAGTTTTGATACGATATCATAAGGATACAAAGTAGAAGCATTAATTTTCTTTTTGCCCTTTGCAACATCTTCAAGATACTTTACATATCTTTTTTCGTCATTCCGAGAAAATGCTCCACGATATTTAAGTCCGGCAACACTTGGAACTTTTTGATAATCAATTTCAGACCATTGTTTTGTGGTCATCTTTTTTTCAAGAACATCAATTGCAGTTCTTAATTTTGAAAGAGTTTTACGATATTCGGATTGTTGCATTCCGAAAAACTTTGCGAAATACTTTCCACGATTTTTAGTGATCTGGGAAGATGCGTTAACACTTGGCAACCACTTTGCAAGCAATGATACAGAATGCAATCCTGTGTTTTCATTTACAACATCCGTTTCAAATTGTTTTTGAATGAACTTGGATGCATGAAACCATGCTTTGGTATTTTCAAGACAAAACAAATCATCCCAACGACCATACTTAACAACATTTTCAAGATTGCGATTAACTTTCTCAGGATGAAGATGACCTAGTTGCTTAAAAATTACACGAAATGCTTTTCGTTCACCTTGACCACCACGAATATCACGAAAGTAAAAAAGACATTTTAATGCAAGAAGATTATCTTGAACGAATGCTTTGTGAAACAAATCAAAAATTTTACTATCTTCACTATACCTCATTGCACCAGCAGATGCAAAGAAGTCTAATACTGCATCAAGAGAAGTGCGATTTGAAATAGCACCATTCGCAGTATAAGCAACATTCGTTGATTTCTCAAGTTCGTTTACCAAGTTGGTATTATCGTTATTGTTGCTTTCGTGACTTTCAGGTAAAATGATATTTTCCATAATTTAATTTTTAATTGTTAAGTGTTTTAATTTTTAATATTTAATTTTTAATAAAAGGGTCAAGGTGCTTCATTGTATAGTTCATTATTTTTTTGATTGCTGTATGCACCTTTCTAATATTTGCGGTTCGTCAACTTGTCATAACCATTTATGATTAAAATCAACAAGGCACGACATAATGTTCACTTCAGTTGACGAACCATATCTTATTTCATGTATTAAGTTTGGTTTGCTGGATATGCCTTTTTTAATCATGTAATATAATATAATTTATTTATTACGATTCGTCAAGCGTTTTGACAAACTTTTTTAAAAGTTTTTTTATTTACGACAAATCACCTGTCGCAAACCAATCATATCCATCGGTATACACAACTGCATCATCGTACTTTCTACGAAGATATTTTGCACGGGCGTGAAAGCTTACTCCCGTATCAACAACAAATTCAATCCAATTATTAGAAATATTATGAACAAAAAACTGAGTTCCTGATTTCATACCCAAGGTCTCTGGATTAGGTAGATTTATTTTTACACCCTCGTCTTCATGCTTGAAGTGTAGAATTTTATCTTCATCTTTTAATGAAAATGTATAATCGGTTGCTATATTTTGAATGTTAAGTGAAGCAGGTCCATCTAAATCACCGTAACCATACCACTTTCCATTTTCGTAATAAAAAATACCTGTATCATATTTTTTCTTTAAAAAAGTAACGGTTGTCGCATCAGATAAACCCGATTCATATGATATAACTCCGCGGGCATTTAAAGATGCATACCCATTTTCTGTTTTTAATTCAACTCGTTTGTGACTCGTTTGTGTTCTGTCATATTAACAACAATGCACATTAAACTTAATTCAGATGAATATTCACCGAGATTTGGAAATTCAATTAAAGTATGATCGTTAGACTCTATATGAAATATCTTTCCACTTAAAAAAGGAACTGACTCGGTGATTATATCCGCATCTAAGTTATCTGGATCATTGGGATCGAGGTGAGGTAATTTTCCACTTTTAACCAACTTTACAATTTCATTCGTTTTTACATAATTTCTTAAATCAGATAATTTAAATTTTCTCTCTCCACCCGGAATTGGCTCGTTAAACCCTATCAAGTAATCTTCATTACTAATAGAGGCTTGTTCGGTAAAGTCGTTAAAAGTCTTTCTATTTCCCATAGGTTTCTAAAATAAATATATATTTCTTGTATTTTATAGTGGGTATTCAGAAGAAAAAAAATATTAGTTTACAAGTTTTCTTATATTTTCTTTAATTTCCAAAAGGTCATCTAATGTTTCTTGCATTTCTTCGCAACTGTTTTTCCAATATTCTGCGTTATCTCTTAATTGCGAATTCATTGTTCTTAATAACTCCATCTCTTCACCTGCTTTGTGCAACCAGTCATTCACATTATCAACGTGGGGACAAGTAAAATCAGGAATTTTAGGTTCGTCTTTTACGAACTTTTCGTATTGATTTAACTTTTTTCTAATCCGTTTGTTTGCTATAACCTTTTTTGTTATCATATTTACATCAAACCAAATATCTTTGCAAGAATAACAATCTGCAATGAAATTGTTACAAATCCAAACAGTGTTCTTAAAAACTCCATTTTGTGATTGTGACGATCAAATAGTCGTTCTATTCTCACAGAAATCGGTTTTTTTTCTCCTTTGTCAATTTCACCAGGTTTTACAATTTGAACTTTTTGCACTTTCTTGATTGCTGGTTTTTCCACAAAAGGACTTTCTTCTTTTTTCTTTTTATTTGCCATAACTATAAATATTACCTTTCTTTAATAAATATAAACACAGGTTCATATTTGAATCCTCCTGCGTTTAATGCACTTAATGATAACTTTAATTCTCCTTTGTAAGTGAGTCCAACTTTTTTAGCAAGACGAACTGAATCTTCTTCTATTGGAAGTTTACCTGCGTTTGCAATATTAAGAAGCAAATGACCACCCACTTTCAAACCACGATTAACGTGACGAAGAGTTTGCTGAAGAAATCCATTTGACCAATCTTCATAACTCGGAAACTTTAAATAACTTTGAGTTTCTTCATCACTGTATCTTTCAGTATCAAAATACGGGGGACTTGTAAAACACAAATCAATTGAGTTGGGTTGTGGCAAATATGCTTCACTTCCTAAACAATGCAACTCCACTTTCTTTCCAAGATAACTAAAATCATCACGCATCTTTCCAAGACCACGATAAGTTAATGTGCTTGGATCAGTTCCGATGTAGGTGTGAATTCGTTTGCTCATCAAAGCACCCAATAAACGACCACCCCATCCGCAACTCATATCCCAAGTAACTCCATTTCCACCAAACTTTTCGTAAATTGCAGCTGCAGCGGTTGGACGAAAATTACTAACTCCTTGTACTCCTGTTGCTATCTTGAGAATCTTGCGAAGATACATATCACTTATTAATTTACCATCGTATTTGGTGCGAAACATCAAGCACTTACGAATAACTTTTTTAAAAGATTCATCATCCTTGAAAGCATCCATTGGACTTTTTTTATCGTTGCATCGTACATTCCAACTATGAGGAAAGTAACTCCACGCCAATCCGAGGCCGTGCATTGTTTGACGAACGATATCATCTGAGATGTATTGTTCGCATTGTACTTTGCGTAATCTACGCATTTCATTTATTTTTTCTTGCTCTGTGAATTTGTAATATGGAAATCCGTGCTTACGATAATACTTGAAAATTGCATTTATCGTTTCTTGATTTTCATAATCTCCATCAAAGTCACTTTCGGTGATTGAATGAAATTCTGCATCTATATCATCTACATCCACAAATGAACTTAGTGCATCATAATTTAAAGTTGTAGACATTATACTAATATAAAGAAATTGTTAATAAATGTCAACCAACGATTAGCAATTCATCAGAACTTCGGGTGACTGCTGTATACAACCATTTGTTCCAATTTTCTCGCCAAACGTATTTACCTTCTTCAATGACCATCACTTTTTCAAATTCACTACCTTGACTTTTGTGTGCGGTGATAGCATATCCATAATCAAATACTTCTTTGCCAGGACCAGTTTCATACGAATTGAATTTCTCTTTGGCAAATGCACCATACAACATTTTACCACGAAACATATCTTCGTTAACTCCGTCCATTTCTATTACACTTCTCGCAAAATCAAGATGTGAATTTTTTGTAATATGACGAATTGTACCGTGTGCTCCATTATACAACGGAACATTGCTTCGTTTATTATTCTTCAAACAAATAACACGATCACCGATCATTGGTGTATGCTCTGTAAACTCGTTGTGATCACGAATCTTCGCATTTAGTCCAATTCTTGTTTTATTGAAACCACACACAATTACTGCTGACCCATTCAACAAACTTTTGCTTTTCACAAAATTAGAAATGTCACCGTTGTTTTTTGAGATTTCTGATTTTGGAAGTTTTTTGACTTTGTCTGAAAATTCTCCGAACGGAATTTTTCCTTCAAGACGAGCAAGCATACTCAACTTGATCAACGGAGAGTTCTCAGAGAATCTATGAGGTGTTTCTAAACGAAGCATCGGGTCTTGCATCAAATTAAAACTTTCGTTGATTGGTGGAAGTTGTCCGTGATCACCAACATACAACAAAGGCACTCCGTAACTCAGCAAATCTTCGTGAACACTTTGTCCGATCATACTTGCTTCATCGATTACGACAAGGTCTGCATCAATGTTTGGTTTTTTGTCCCACCCTTTAACTTGACCGTTTTCATCAAGTTTTGGTTTGTATATCAACGAATGAATCGTAGACACCGAACAATTCATTTCAATGTCTTGATTGTGTTCGTTTAACTTTTTGCGAAGAACACTTGCAGCTTTACCTGTATAAGCACAATACGCAATTGTTGCGTTACTCAATTTGTCTTGCAACAATGACATCAAAGTAGTTTTACCTGTACCCGCATATCCACCCATCGTTAAAAATGGAACAGAATTTTGGTGGTAAACGTACCAATCAGTTATATCATTGAATGCACTTGACTGATCTTTACTCAGTTGCAGTACTGACATTCTTTTCTTCGGTCTTTTTTGTTTCCGTTTTCTTTGCAGTTACTTTTTTTGACTCAGGTTTTGTTTCAGTTGCTTCTGCTTTTTTTGCTTCTTCCTGCTTTTGTTTTTCTTCAAATTCAGCAATTTGCTTTCTGAGTTCTGCTTGTCGTTCTAAACTTTTTTGAAATTTGCTTTTGTTTCCAAATGCACCTTTTGTTGGTTTGAACTTTTCTCCGTAGTATCGTTGTCTTGCCATTTTAGTTTTCCTTTATTACACTTTCTAGTTTATTTTTTACTTCATAAAGATTCCGCATATATTCTGCGACCTCTTCATGCTCATCATAAGGATCAACACTTCCATCTGGATCGTAATGATATCCTGTTTTTAATTGCGAACTATTGATATGTGGTAACTCACGAATTGCTTTATCAATTGCATCTACTGCAATGCTCAACCCAGTCGTGTCGTTCCAAGTATCAAACTTTATTGTTTTACTTAATCTCGGTTTTAACATGAATATTATATTATATTACTTTTTATATAAACACAAGTAATTATTTCGCATACTCTGGAATTGGTTTCCAATCCATATTATACAAAAAACGATTTCGCATAACATCCATATATCGTATAAGATAAAAGTAAGCAGAAGCAGAATCACCTTCTGCCATCTTCATAGTGGTTTGAACATAATATTCGTGTTCAGGATCACCATATCGTGTTGAAAGTTCATCTTCGTGTAAAATACGTCTATTGGATTCTCGTTTTAATTCTTCTTCATACTCACTCATATAAAACGCATATGTCTTAAAGTCATCGTGAGCAATTGCGTTTCCCATTTCCACCAAATAAACATTAGACCAAGTTTTGTGTAATGTGGTGTCGGACGGAGAATGTGAAACTTTTTGCGAAGAATTGCATCCGCATATAAGAATTAAACTAAGAACTAAAACTGATTTCACATCTATTATAGTATCTAAATTGAATATAATTGTCAATCAATTCCAAGATAATAATATTTGTCTTTAATATATTCTTTCGTTTGTTTGGAAATTTTTCCTTTGAGTGCAATCTTTTTTATGTTCTGCCTTCCTTCTGCAACTTTTTCAATATCACCGATTCTCCTCGCAACTGCAATTCGTTCTTCAATTTTGAAAACACGTATATCATCTGCATGATCAAATGTCGATGGGTGATATGTATAATCTACATCATCAAAAATTTGCTGAAAGTACCATTGTTGTTTTCCAACTGCCCACATTGCCATCCACCCAATTAAAAAAACAGCCATGCAAAATATTGACAATAAAGTTGATTGGTAGTCTACTGCATTTGTTCCGCAAAATCCAAGTAAAATTGGAAATCCTAGAATGAATCCCCACATCCATCCTAAGAAAAGTAAAATATGAAATCTAGTATATTCAGTTGGTTTTACATTCACAAACTCGTCCATAAGACTTTTATCTTTGCCTTGAACATGATCTGTATAAATCTTTCCAGTAAGTAATTGTCTTAGTTTCGTATTTTTTTTTCTGTTTTTATTTTTTTGCTTCCCCACGAATTATACCAACTTGCATTTTTATATATACATATAACTCACATACGCAACAAAGTCAAATTTTCTTGGTTATTTTATAGGTTGTAATAATTTTTGTATAATTTTTGAAAAAAGTAGGAATGCTCTTGGCATCGTTTGGCCAAGTTGCCCAATGCCATTCGTGTATATCATCATATCCTTTTAGCAATACAACTGCAAAATCTCCGTCTTGTAAATCTGTATACTTTATCTTTTCATACTCAAAGTTGTTTCGTTTTAAATAAGCACGAAGTTCGGGAGGACAAGTTATCCGTCTAAACTCAGTATGTATTAAACCCAATCCTCTAAAAATATTTACCGCACGATTTTCTTGAAGATGAATCGATACCATTTGCATTGTTACATCTTCATTAAAATGTTGATGCATTTCACTTAATGATTGTGGTCCACATGATTTGAAATGTAATGAATCAATTCCTAATTTAGACCACACTTCTTCTTTTGCAGATTGTTTATGAAACAAACCACATCCACTTAAACATAACGATATTAATATGACTGGTACGCACTTCACGCACCTATAAATATTACTTACTCCGAGCAATCGTCAGATTCGTCCCAAACTTGGTTTTGAATCTTTGCGTTTTCTTCTTCTGCAAATCTGTTGACCATACCGACCCGTGCATACCAATTTCCGAAACCACGAAATGAAGAATGTGTATTATCTGGTTCGTCCATTCCGTTCCAGGATGCAAGAATTTGAACAGAGTCGCAATACTCGGATAATTCCATAAGTTTTGCCTCTATAACACTTTTAATGTGTTCTGCTCTTTGTTCGTCATTCATATAAATATATAGTATTGTAATCAAAGAAAAATGTCAAACTATCTTAACCAAGTAAACATATTTTTAAATACAACTTCCCAATTCGGATTAACTTCATGTTCAAACTCAATCTCTTCGGTATCCATTTGCCAATTTGTCAACCACATCCACACCATTTTCCAATTTAGTTTTAGATGTGACCAATAATTGTATTCATAATGTCGTTCCGATTCATATAATTGCCAAGGCATTGTACCGAACCAGATACAACAAAAAATTGCTCGTAGTCTTGTATCTAACGTAGGGATTTCTTTTTTACAATGTTTTGATTGCATTCTGTAACATTCTTCCCAACCCACTCCATTGCGTCTTGAAACGGACCTGAGAATACCACTTCGTCTTTGTTTCTAACTTCAAATACCGATGGTTTTTTGCTATGATCCCATTTCATTGAAATGTCAGTTGATTTTATCTTGTCGGTTTTCTTTATAGAATAATCTATATTTAAAGTAGGAACATCAATCATATGACCTTGCTTATCACCGAATGTATCTACATTTTGTAGATTTTCTATGAGTACACCCACATTAAGAATGTGTTCATCACCAGTTTCGTCTTCTACGCAAATTTTAAGGGTATCGTCATTGATTTTATCAATAACAACTTTTTTTGCGTAACATCCTAACTTCTTAAAGTTTTCACCCACTAAGACAATCTCTGAATAATATCGTCTTTTGAAGTTGTACCCATCACCGAGTCGATTACCTGGCCATCTTCTTCAACTACAATAGTAGGTATGCTCATTACTTGATATTGTTGTGCTAATTCTTGGTTATCATCTACGTCAATAATTTCGATATTATGACCTTCTGAAATTAGTTCGTTTACAACTGGTTTAAATGTTCTACATGGTCCACACCATGATGCCGAAAAGTATTTTGCTGTTTTCATAGAATATAAATATGTTCTTACAAATAAAAAAGTGGCGGAGGATGTAGGATTCGAACCTACGGAACCCGTAAGAGTTCAATGGTTTTCAAGACCACCGCCTTAAACCACTCAGCCAATCCTCCTATTCAGATTTTTTCCACCAATCACTTTCATCGTCCTTAAAATCGTCACCGAACATTTCATTCATATCAAAATCGTCACTCATCAAATTTTCAAACAAACCAAGTGCTCCATTTTCAACAAACATTGCAATGTGATTATCGTTTTCATCTGATATTATTGATAAACAAACCCACCCGTGTAGCATAACTCTTGTATACAATTCAGTAAAATATTTTCCTTGGACCTTAACTTCCACTGAATCTCCTTCTGGTAATTGTTTTACCGAGTCACAATATTCTTCAAAAATGGATATGGTTCTATCGATCATTATCTTTTTTAATTAGATTTTTGATATCAGTTGCTTTTAACTTTTTACGAAAAAACAAATCAACTGCAATATCACGATCATCTAAATCCATTTTAAGATGAGCAATTTGTTTTGATTTGTTTTGTAAACTCACCTCATATTTTGACAACATCTTATCTATAAGTTTCGGAGATAATTTATCATTATCGGATGTAAGATGCCGTTTAACTGCATCTCGTTCCGATTCAGTTATGTCGTGAGCAATTTGCATTTTATTGATTTTTATATTCTTGCATCAATTGAGCATAATAAGCTTTTTGTTTTGCTTTTTTTCGTGTCTCGGACTTTGGAGTAAAATACCGTTTTTGTCTCACAGAGTCAAGAACTGCTTCGTCTTTGAGTTTCTTTTTAAGTCTTTTTAATGCCCTATCAATGGGTTCACCTTCTCTTACTTTTACTTTAATCATGTTTATACTATATAGTTTGTTTATTGTTTTGTCAATCCTACTTGAAATCTTCCATAGGATAAAAATTGCATTTTTTGTCGGTCAAATGTTTTGCGTGATCCATTCCCCAACTTCCTTCTATAAACCAATGCCACTTTTTTGGTTCATTGATATGCACCGAATCTCCGTATCCATCTGTAAATACAAAAATTACAGGATGCTTTTTTCCTGGTTTAAGTTCTTTTTGAATGTGTTGCTCTATAATAGAAAATGAAGTTCCACCACCACTAATAAGTTGACGATCTTTCAAATTGACTTCCGTGATTTTTGTATCAAAACAAAAAGTACGCATTTTAATTCTATCGTGTGGAATTGTTAATGATGCACAAAAGAAATCGTTTCTGAGATTATAGCACGAACCACTTACATCAAGATACAACCACATTTCAACTTTGTCATCGTCATATGCACAATCTTCGTTTTCTGATGGAAGCATAAGTTGACTACCTGTATCACTTTCAAGAAATGCAAGTCTACGATTTTTTCTTACCCATTGATCTGCATCTGCATCAGTTTGCCCTTTATGAGTTGCCCAACGTTTAATAAGTTCAAACCAAGCACGTTTTTTCTTGATGGTGGTAGGAACCGTCATCGTTTCCCATTCTGCCATTGCTCTATCACCACGACCAAATGATGATGACTTTTCACGATGTTTATCTATTGTCTTTGCAATTTCTTTTTTTCTTGTTCAGATAAATCTTCACCGAGGTTGTCCACGATTTTATCAAAATCTACTTCTTCTAAATGATCGTGAGAATCAACCAACTTTAAATCAATGAACTTGGTATTAGGACTTTCAATGAGTTTGTTGTAATAATATTCAAATGTTTCTTCTGATTCTATATCTCCATCACCTTCACCATACACGGTGTCAATCCAACACAACTCTTTGTTGTCGGAAATTTTATGTCGTTGAAATCCGAAGTTTTCTACCAGCATATGATTGATTACTACGTCTAATGCAGTATTAACCATCTGAGGATACTTTGCGTTCTTTGTACGCAGGCCGTGGTTCAACCAAACGTGCAAGCATTCGTGGCAAATAATAAACAATCGTTCATATGAAGTTTTAGATTCCCAAAACTCAGGATTAAAATGAAACGAAACATAATTACCTGCACGATCAAACTTGACGGCTGCAGTTGGAATATCTTCATCAAAAACCATCTCACCCATTTCCCACAACTTGTAGAAAATAGAATGATGTGATTCTAACTTGAATGCAATTTCTTCAAATT
>ERZ802830.3235-NODE-3235-length-14051-cov-27.4611_pt1 | contig 14051 bp, 12 predicted proteins | sample MGYA00345654_ERZ802830 | MGnify/ENA primary metagenome ERZ802830 (study PRJEB30503, sample SAMEA104212375) | marine metagenome | biome: Westerlies Biome; feature: [SRF] surface water layer (ENVO:00010504) within the epipelagic zone...; material: water... | reverse complement strand
TTTGGTGGCATTACAACCGCAGCCTCGACGGCGATCTGGTGGTGGTGACGGCGGCACTCGAAGGGGACACGGGCCTCGATGCCGCCGGTGAATTACCCCTAGCCGAAGATCCGCGATTTCCAGAGGCTCGCGACACATTTCTCGGCAACCTCAAAGCCCACGGCCAAGCCAGTGCCCAACGGGCGATGCTGCAAGCCATGGCAGCAGGTAGCTGAATCAAGCGTTCCGGCATACCAGCCATGCAATGGGACCCCCCTTGGCTAGCTGCGAACCAACAAGCCCTGGTGGCACAGCTGCTGCAGTCCCACCAACGGGCCTTCGGCCGGCCACTGATCTCCGCAGCACAACCTGGTTCCTCGAAGCAGTTGATCTGTCAGGAACTGTTCGCCTGTGGGTTCCCTGTGCTGGCCCATGACGGCGGCCCGGAGCCGAAGCTCACCTATGCCAATGCCGCTGCCTTAGGCCTATGGGATGCCCCATGGGACGACCTGGTGGGACTGCCGTCACGGCTCACCGCTCCAATCGCCGAACAGGCGGAACGCTCCCTTGCCCTCAACAAAGCCAAAAGCGAAGACGCCATCGAGGGGTACAGCGGAATCCGCATTAGCCGCAAAGGGAGACGATTCATGATTCAAAACGCCCGAATCTGGACCCTTTGGGATGAGCAACAACAAGCCTGTGGCCAAGCCGCAAGCTTCAGCAATTGGTGGTGGATGTGAAGCCGTTCGGTTTAAACGACAACTGAGGAGTAGCAACCGAACCATGTCGTACAGACCGAATCAAATCAGACGGTTCTTACGCTCCTCCTTCTCATCAAGACCACGCAGATTGCTGTGGCGGGCAAACAACCAAGTCCGCAGATGTTCAACTCTTCGGACCAACAATCATGATCACTCTTCGTCAATCACCCTTCGAACTTTTCGAACGACTCGAACAACAAGTAGCAACCGCAGAGCGCGTGCCCCACGCCGAAATCCTGGAAGCCGAATCCACCTACACCGTACGACTGGAACTACCTGGCGTGGACCACGACTCGATCGACATCAAGGCCACAGACCGCAACCTTGTGATCAGTGCCGAACGCCCTTCCACCCCGGACGACGACAGCCTTTCCCCAGTGCTCAGCGAATTCCGCACTGGCACTTGGAGCCGTAGCTTCCGCTTCCCGCATAGCCTCAACAGAGAGCAACTGAAGGCCAGCTATCGCGACGGAATTCTTGAGATCACCGCTGGAAAAGCGGTTGAACACACCAGCGTGTCGGTGCAGATTGAAAAATGATTTTTAGGGATCAATGAATGAAGATCAAGGGCTAACCTTCACGCCCTAAAACGATTCAGTCTTCACCACAGGAAACGCGCCAAAACGAACGGATCCCACCCCCGCTTCCACGGGGGTTTTTTAATTGGATCCATACCTAAATCGATTAGGTGTTATTAGGCACCAAGCCCCAAAAAGGCATTCGCCACAAACAACAGACTGAAGACAAGAAAGAACAGCAAGCCAAACCAACACAAGCCACGCATCACCGGGCCATAACGATGCTCAACCGGAACGAGACTGCTGTTGATCGTGTCCATCGCCATCCAGGCGAACAGAGGAGCGGACAGGAAACTGCCGGTCATCGCGCCGAACACGAAGTCCTTCACACCAATGCCGCCGCTTTTTGCCACCACCAAGGCCACAACCGCAACCAAGAGGTGAATCACCACCCAAAACTGAAAACGACGACGCTGCGGACCTGGAGCTGCATCGCCGCTGTCTTGGCCACTCAAAAGGCCCTGAATCGCTCCAATGCTGCGGGGGTAGGCGTCGAGGCAGGTAATCGTGGTGCTGAACATCGCCGAGAACGCAGCTGGAATGATCACCCAAGCCGCCCAACCACCCATGGCTGCGGTGTAGAGCTTGATCAGCTTCTGGGCAAAGGACACCCCGCTGCCGGCAAGCATTCCATCGCCCGTGCCGTACATCGTGTAGGCGCCAAGCGTGATGAAAAACAAGGCCGTCACCACCGTGACGCCATAGCCAAGGTTGAAGTCGAATTCCGCTTCCGCAGGGCTGGCGGTGTGCTCGGTGTCGCGAGCACGGGAAAACATCCACAGCGATGGCCACACACACATCTCCACCGGTCCTGGCATCCAACCCATCAAGGGGATCAGAAACGCCAAATTCGCCAGCGTCCACGGGCTGGGATCTGTTGCAACCCAACTTGCAGCCACGTCACCAACGGGGCCGCGAATCAGCAACGACACGGCCGCTACACCTGTGAGAAGCGTGAGCAAGGCCACCAACAGCTTGGACAAACGATCCAGTGCCTTGTAATGGCCCAGCAACAAAATCAGTCCACTCACCACCAGCACACCGATCGAGAGGCCATAGGGATCCCACCCCGTTAAACCGGGCACATTGGTGAGCAACAGACCAGCCACGAAGCTCACAGCCGCGATCGTGGCCGTGCCGGTGACCAAACTCACCAGGAGATAAAGGGGGAGATAGGCCTTGTTGCGCCGCTGGAATCCCTCCAACAAGGACAGTCCCGTCGCAGCAGTAAACCGCGTCCCCACTCGCAGGAACGGGTACTTGATCAAATTGATCAGCAGAATCAACAGCACGAGCGCAAAGCCAAACCGCGCTCCTGCTGTGGTGGACGACATGAGGTGGGATCCACCAATACAGGCACCGGCCAGCAAAATCCCCGGACCAATGCTCTGACGCAGCGTCGATGACGCCATAAAGAACAAGCGATTTCTGCCATCTTCTGCGTCATCGGAGCCAACAGCCTTCTTAGAGTTGAAATCCGTCATGGTCGGTTTCATGGTTGTTGCCCCTACCGCACAGCGCTTGAGCCTTCAGTGCGAAGCGATTGCCGCAGATACAACCACGATTCGATCCCTCGACTGGGAGCGCAGCCGTTTTGATATCGAGTTCGGCTTACGCAACGGCACCACTTACAACTCCTTTCTGGTTCGTGGTGAACGCACCGCTCTGATCGATAGCAGTCACGCCAAATTTCGAGACAGCTGGATTCCGTTGCTGAAGGATCAAGTCGATCCCGCTTCGATCGATGTACTGATCGTGAGCCATACGGAACCGGATCATTCAGGCCTAATTGGTGACCTCATCGACCTCAATCCTGAGATTGAAATTGTTGGATCGAAAGTGGCGATCCAATTTCTGCAAGACCAAGTGCACCGTCCGTTCCGATCCCGAGCGGTGAAGAGCGGAGAGGAGCTGGACTTGGGCACCAACCCAGAGAGCGGTGTTCAACACCGCTTTGAATTTCTCAGTGCCCCCAACCTGCACTGGCCCGACACGATTTTTTCCTTCGACCACGGCACCGGCATCCTCTACACCTGTGATGCCTTTGGCCTTCATTACTGCTCTGAGGAACTCTTTGACAGTGATCCCGGCGCGATCGCTCCAGACTTCCGCTTCTATTACGACTGCTTAATGGGCCCGAACGCCCGCAGTGTTTTGCAGGCGTTGAAACGCATGGACTCCCTGCCAGAGATCAACACGGTTGCTGTTGGCCATGGCCCTCTGTTGCGCCATCACCTCAGCCACTGGCTCAACGATTACCGCGAGTGGAGTGGTCAGCGCAGCAAGGGTGAAAGCTATGCCGCGGTTTGTTACCTCAGCCAGTACGGCTTCTCTGATCGGATTAGCCAGGCCATTGCCCATGGGATTGGCAAAGCCGACGCCCAAGTGCAGCTCGTGGATCTTCGCGCCACCGATCCACAGGAACTCACCGCCTTAGTGGGTGAGGCCAAAGCCGTGGTGGTGCCGACATGGCCCGAAGAACCGGATGCTGATGTGCAAGCAGCGATTGGCACACTTCTTGCCGCCTTAAACCCCAAACAACTCGTTGGCGTTTACGACGCCTTCGGCGGCAATGACGAACCGATCGACGCCGTTGCAGACCAACTCCGCAGCCAAGGTCAGAAACAAGCCTTTGCCCCACTGCGTATCCGTCAACTACCGCAAGGCAGCGACTACCAGCGCTGCGAAGAATCAGGAACCGACCTCGGCCAGCTGCTCACCAAGGAGAAAACCATTGCAGCGATGAAAAGCCTGGATGGCGATCTCGATAAGGCCCTGGGCCGGGTGAGTGGTGGCCTTTATGTGGTGACCGCGAGCCAGGGATCCGGCGAGTCCCAGCGACGCAGCGCCATGGTGGCCAGCTGGGTAAGTCAGGCCAGCTTCAGCCCTCCTGGGCTCACCGTCGCCGTTGCCAAAGACCGAGCTATTGAAGCCCTCATGCAAGTGGGAGACCGCTTCGTTCTCAACGTGTTGCGCGATGACAACCATCAACCGCTGCTCCGTCATTTCCTGAAGCGATTCCCCCCGGGCGCCGATCGGTTTGCAGGCGTCGCAGTGTTGGATGACGTCGCCGATGGAGGTCCTGTGCTGAGCGATGCCCTGGCTTTCTTGGGCTGCCGCGTTGAACAACGCATGGAGGGCCCCGACCACTGGATTATTTACGCCGTGGTGGAACAGGGCAATGTGGCCGATGCCGACGGGAGTACCGCTGTTCATCACCGCAAAGTGGGTAATCACTACTGACTACTGACACTTGCCCGATTAACGCAGCGCCGCAAGGAGGTTATTGAGAGCCTTTCGAACATGGCGTTGCCGCAACAATTCACGTCGATGAATAAGCCCATCAAAACAAAAGTTCCAGAGACGCTGAATTCGCCCCTCAGCTTCTTTATCGCAAAGACTGACGCCATGGGGGCGCGAATGGAGGAAAGCTAAAGCCGACAATATATTGGTGCCAAATCCTGCTATTTGAATATCAGAGAAAGCAAAACTATTCATCATGCCGGAAGCAATCAGCTCTAGCGGAGCATGACCGGGCAAGACTTTTATCTGAGCATCGCCAACACCTCTCAACCCCCGCCTCAACAGATGCTCAATTAACTTGAGATTCTGATAATTCTTAGGATGAACTTGCACATACAAACAAGGATCTACGTCATTATTAGCCTTTAGATCATTAGTAAAATGCTGCACCCTGGCCAAGAAATAGTTCCAATCGTAAAACTTCTGGGAACACTTAATTCCCCTGACTTTCCCAAAAAGCTCAAACCGAAAATGCCACTTCTTCACTTTCAAATAAGGGAAACAAAGCAATGCATCACCCTTTGAAAAGATTCTTACGGGCCGGGAGATAAACGGCTTTTCACTAACCATGGCCGAAAAGCCTGCACAAAAGTCGAGAAAATGCTGCAGCCGCAACTGATGAACCCCTCGATCAAGGGGAATGAGATAGGAATACTCCAAGCTCAAATTCGGCCTCGACTCGAGCAAGCGATGAATCAAACGATGCCTCAATCGCCTCGCCTGAAAGGAATACAGCTTGACTTCCACACCAATCGATTCCCCCAGCTCAATCACAACATCTGGCAAACAACGCTGCAGCACTTCCCACCCTTGCTTGTGATCAACCCTTGGCAACAACAAAAGATCACAAATCAATCCTTCTGGCTCTGCTGGCAGAGCGCTGAGTTCTCCAAAAACACAACGATGACCATCACGCGCAGCCAGGCGGATCAACACCTCCTCAAAAGGATGGGCGGCATGAACGTGATCCAGCCGTTCCAACGACAGAACGCGAAGATCCGTTCCATTGATGTTGCGATTCCGCAAATAGGCCAACGCGGAGAGCGTTGTAATCAGCTGCGATGAGACAACAACAACCGTCCGCGCCATCTCATACAACTGATCCATCAAATCAACCAGCAATCAGAGCCATGAGCATTGCTAGCCATGACAGTTGTACTGCAGGCATTCCCAGACTTCATGCCACCTAGATTCAAGACCGATCAGGGAAGCGTGGTGAGCACTGCTGCAGGGCGTCGCACAATTCAATTACCCATCGACACCGGCGTGCTTTGTCTCAGGGGACTAAGCCCTGAGCGCCATCGTTTCGAACTGGAGTACGCCTTAGAGCGCGGCAGTACCGCCAACAGCGTGCTGTTCGAAGCCGGAGATGGAGCCGCTGCCGTGCTCGTCCATCCGCCAGGGGCGGCCTATAGCTCCGTGTTCTTGCCGCAGCTCAACACCCTGCTGGGCGACGCGGAACAACCACTTCTCGTGGTGGTGGGCCACGTGAACCCGAACCGGATTGCTCTCCTGCGCAGCCTGGCTGAGGTTTACCCCAAGCTCGAGCTGATCGCCTCGAATCCAGGCGCCAAGTTGCTGGAAGAGCTCTGGAGCCAACGCAAACCCGCAGCTCCCGGCGAAGAATCCGAGCAACCGCCACTGCCACCGCTGCCACCCCTTCGGGTGATTCGGCAAGAACAGAGTCTGGCTCTCGCCCACGATCGCAACCTGCTGCTGCTTCCCGCTCCAACGCCCCGCTGGCCCGGCGGACTGCTGGCCTTCGAGGACACTCTCGGCCTTTTGATGAGCGGGAAATTTTTCGGCGCCCACCTGTGTACAGACACCTGGGCCGAAGCGAACCGCAGCAGCACTGAGGAGGAGCGACGTCACTTCTATGACTGTTTGATGGCTCCGATGGCGCGCCAAGTGGACGGCATCGTGGAACGCCTCGAGGAGCTAGACATCCGCACCTTGGTTCCTGGTCACGGACCTGCGATTGAAGCGAGCTGGCGCAGCTTGTTAAACGATTACCGCCGTTGGGGGGAAGGGCAAAACAAGGCCAGCCTCAACGTGGCTCTGCTATTCGCCAGCGCCTATGGCAACACGGCAGCGATCGCGGATGCCCTGGCCCAAGGCGTGAACCGCACCGGCATTCGTGTGAACAGCCTCAATTGTGAGTTCACCCCTGCCGATGAACTGGTGAACACCATCAAAGAAGCTGATGCGATTTTGATCGGCTCCCCCACCCTCGGGGGACACGCACCAACCCCAATCGTGTCGGCACTCGGAACACTCTTGGCAGAAGGAGACCGCCACAAGCCTGTTGGAGTGTTTGGAAGCTATGGCTGGAGTGGAGAGGCGGTCGACCTGCTGGAAACCAAGCTCCGCGATGGCGGCTTCAGTTTTGGGTTCGATCCCATTCGGGTGAAATTCAGCCCCGACACCGCGAAAGTGAAGGAACTGGAGGAAACCGGAACACGGTTTGGACGCCAACTCCTCAACGCTCAGAAACGCGCTCAACGCCGCAGTGCGGGTGGGCTCAGCGAAAGCCGAAGCGATCCAGCCGTTCTGGCCCTCGGACGGGTGTTGGGATCGCTGTGCGTCTTAACGACTCAAAAAGGTGATCTCAGCGGTGCCATGGTGGCCAGCTGGGTGAGCCAGGCCAGCTTCACACCACCTGGAATCACAGTGGCTGTGGCCAAAGATCGAGCTGTCGAAGCTCTGCTGCACAAAGGCGACTGTTTCGCTCTCAATGTTTTGGCAGATGGACGGGAGAGCGGCCTAATGAAGCAATTTCTCCAACCATTTGAACCGGGGGCGAATCGCTTCGCGGGCCTCGAACTAGAAACCAGCCCAGGCGATCAGCCGCTCCTGCCGGAAGCCTTGGCTTGGCTGGAAGGCAGCGTGAAACAACGCATGGAATGTGGCGACCATTGGCTGATCTACGCCGAGGTGAACCATGGGGGCCTTTTCGATGCTGAAGGCCAAACAGCGATCCACCATCGGCGCAGCGGGGCCAACTACTGAACCCAAAGGCGAACTCATAACGGGTATGAGTTGCTATAGAGTCATTTGATACGCCGAACTGCATTGGATCTTTCAAAGCCAGGCACTCAAGCCAACCTCGAAGCCGCTTTCGGAGGAGAAAGCATGGCGAATCGCAAATATCTCTTCTTTGCTGATGTCGCCAAGCAATTAGGTCATAACGATCTCGCGAAACTCTTCCGCGAGACGGCTGCTCAAGAAACCGAGCATGCCTTCGCCCATTTCCGCTTGCTCCACCCGGAGCTGGTGATCGGTGATGCCGCCAAACTCAGCGACGATCAGAAAAACGCCATCCTCAAGCAGTGCCTCGACCTGGCGATTGAAGGCGAAACCTATGAGTACACGACCATGTACCCAGAGTTCGCAGCCCAAGCTCGTACTGATCGCGATCAGGGGGCCGAAGCAGAGTTTCAAGGACAAGTGGATGAATCAAAAGAACACGCCGGCATCTTCCACACGGCGGCTAAAAACTTTGGGCTGCTCTCGCCCATCGAGCAGCACCATGCGGAACGCTATGGCGTGGCCTTAAAGGCTTTAGAGGGAGGGGGGAAAGCTGGCGAAGCCGATGAGCCCGTCTCCGGCCTGTGGATCTGCAAGGTGTGCTCAATGATTTACGACCCCAAAGACGGTGATCCCGACTCCGGAATTGAGCCGGGCACACCCTTCGAAGCAATTCCAGATGATTGGTGCTGCACGATCTGCGGAGCGCGCAAAGCCAGCTTCGTGCCCTATCGGGAAGCGGAATTGAAGACCGCCTGACACTTGGCTCAGGGGTGCCATCACTCGATCAGCCTCACAGCTGCTGAGGCCATGGCCTTAGCCCAAAGATGTCGGGCAAACTTCTACGTCGATCGTCGAGATTCTCGTCATGAGCTCAGACACACCGCTCGATGTGTTGGTGATCACGGCCAGCAATGGTGAAAACCTCAAGTTGGCCGAACGCCTTCAAGCCAGCGCCCGCAGCCTCGGCCAACGGGCAGAACTGCTGGATCTCACAACGCTCGACCTTCCCCTGTTCACGCCAAGAGCTCAAGCAGCCCACGGGATACCAGCGGCCATTGCCCCTCTCCAGGAGTTGATGGCCACAACACCGCGCTGGGTGATTTGCGCTCCGGAATACAACGGGTCGATCCCGCCATGCCTCAGCAACGCCATTGCCTGGCTTTCGGTTCAAGGCGATGACTTCCGGGGCCTCTTCAATGGCCGACCCGTTGCCATTGCCACCCATTCCGGAGGAGGAGGCATGGAAGCGTTGATCTCGATGCGCATCCAACTCGCCCATCTCGGCGCAGAAGTGATGGGCCGGCAATTGCTTAGCAATTACGCCAAACCCGCCAACGACGACAGCATTGACGACCTGCTTCAACGCCTGTTGCAACAACAGCCGTTGAAGCTCTGAGACCGATCTGCAAAAACAACGACGCCAACGCTTGCGTTGGTGGATTGACCTAAAGCACTACCTGTGGTGTCTGCCCCATGAGCAACCTAAAAAAGTATCCAGCAATACATCAATCTCCCTGCCACTAAGTACCACTAAAAACAAGTGCAAACGCAGTTCAAGGCTCGGCTTTGTCAACAGATGACAACCCAATCTGTTCAATCCTAAAAAAAATCAGCGGTTGACTGGCACACCACATGTTGTGCCCTGAAATGGATTCACTTCAACCAATGGACTCCCTGAGCGATGGGATTTTTGCTTGGTCAAGAGGTCATCGTCCGCTACCGCGGATTCCTCCTGCTGGAACAAACCAACAAAGGATGGCTGGTGCGTCCCGAACGCAGCCCGATGCGATTGCTGCCCTTTCGGACACCATCCTGTTCGTTAGCTGATGTGAAAGCTCTACTCGACTGGAGGCTGTCGAAAGACAGCACAGAGATCAACGCCGCTTGAGTTCAAGCGGCGGCTGGTGGTGGCGTTGGATTTCCGATCGGTTGCAGAGGAATCACCAAGGTTGCCCAATGATCAGGCCGCTCAGGGCGAGTTCGACGAGCCTCCCGAACTCCAAATGGCACACGAACAACATTCGTGCCTTCGATCGAAAGCGTATGGCCGCGATTGAAGGCTGATTCCAAGCCTTCAGGCAGTTGTGGAAGGCTTGGACCTTGCAAGGTTCCAAGACCCAAATTGGTGGTGTTGTCCCGATCCATGGTGTCCCCCGACAGACGAATCAGTTGCCGCATAGTGTGACTTCAGCCGCCAGAGCGGTGGGTGAAATCAAACTAATTAATTCGGTTTTCAGTGAAAATTTACTTCCTGTAGAGACAAAGCGCCAGCCCGAGGCGGCGCATTAGGCCGCAATGGCAACGGCTTCCACGGACGGACAGGTACAGACCAGATTTCTGTCGCCAAAGGCGTTATCAATCCGAGCCACGGCGGGCCACACCTTGTTTTGGGTTTGATCGGGCAAGGGGAATGCAGCCTGCTGGCGGCTATAGGGACGATCCCAAACATCGGCCATCACCGCAGCCATGGTGTGGGGAGCCCGCTTCAGAGGATTGTTCAAGGCATCCATCGCCCCCGTTTCAATCGCTCGAACCTCGTCACGGATGGCGATTAAGGCATCGGCGAACCGATCCAATTCCGACAAGCTTTCGCTTTCCGTGGGCTCCACCATCACGGTGCCTGCCACCGGCCAACTCACGGTTGGGGCATGGAAGCCGTAATCCATCAATCGCTTGGCGATGTCATCGACATCGATGCCAGCATCTCGCTTCAGTGGTCGCAGATCGAGGATGCATTCATGGGCAACACGGCCCGTGGCACCACGGAACAACACCGGGAAATGGTCATCGAGACGGTGGGCCAAATAATTGGCCGACAACAGCGCCACGGCACTGGCCTGACGGAGTGCATCCGCCCCCATCATCCGTAAATACATCCAACTGATCGGGAGGATGCTGGCACTCCCCAGAGCTGCTGCAGACACGGGCCCGATGGCCGACGCCGTTTGATTTTCAAAGGGATGCCCAGGCAAGAACGGCGCCAGATGAGCCGCCACCCCGATCGGGCCCACCCCTGGACCACCACCACCGTGGGGGATGCAGAACGTTTTATGCAGATTCAAATGGCAAACATCGGCACCAAAGGCTCCTGGGCGAGCAAGGCCCACCTGAGCATTGAGATTGGCGCCATCGAGATACACCTGACCGCCATGGTTATGGACCACCTCACAGATATGGCGAATCCCGGTTTCAAACACCCCATGGGTTGATGGGTAGGTGACCATCAAGGCCGCAAGCCGATCGGCGTACTCCGTTGCCCGCGCTGCAAGGTCGTCTTGATCGATATTGCCTTCCGCATCGCAAGCCACGGCCACCACTTTGAGGCCAGCCATCACAGCGCTGGCGGGATTGGTGCCATGGGCACTGGTCGGAATCAAACAAATATCTCTGTGGTTGTCCCCGCGGGAGCGGTGCCAGGCACGGATCACCAGTAAACCGGCGTATTCACCCTGAGAGCCAGCGTTGGGCTGCAATGAAACAGCGGCGAAACCGGTAAGGGCCGCCAGCCAACGCTCTAAATCGTCGGCGAGATGGCGATAGCCCAACGCCTGATCCAAAGGTGCAAAAGGATGCAAGCGGGCGAACTCCGGCCAGCTCACTGGCAGAAGTTCTGCGGCTGCATTCAGCTTCATCGTGCAGCTCCCCAGCGGGATCATTCCATGCACCAGCGACAGGTCGCGACTCACCAAGCGCTGGATGTAACGCATGAGCTCCGTTTCGCTGCGATAGCGATGGAACGCCGGCTGAGTCAGCCAAGGCCGGATCCGCGAGGGAAGTGAGAGCAATGCAATGTCTGCAGAGGTGTCGGCTGCGGAGGCAGGCGCCGTGGGCACGGGCTTGCCGACCGCCTTCGCAACTGCTGCAAGGAGCTTCGCCACCTCCTTCTGATCACTGAATTCATCAAAGCTGACGCCGAATCCGGTTGCTTGGGACGCCGGCACACCATCAGGGAGAACCCTCAGATTGAATCCCGCCTCGGCCGCCGCTGCGTGCACAGCCTGCGCATGCGTGGTGGTGACGGTAACAGTGTCGAAACGGTCGGCCTGCTCCACCGCGACATCCAGCGTGCGAAGGCCAGCTTCGAATTGAAGACGGAGGCCAACAAGCCGTTCGGCGATAGCTCGAAGACCATCGGGGCCATGGTGCACCGCATAAAACGAAGCGATCACCGCCAGCAACACTTGCGCCGTACAAATGTTGCTCGTGGCCTTATCCCTGCGGATGTGCTGCTCACGGGTCTGCAATGCCAAGCGCAAAGCAGGATTGCCCTCGGCATCCTTCGACTCCCCTACAAGCCGCCCAGGAATCTGACGTTTATAGGCCTCTCGCGTCGCAAAAAATGCTGCATGGGGGCCGCCGAATCCCATCGGCACACCAAATCGTTGGGCACTGCCCACTGCGATATCAGCACCAAAATCCGCAACGGGCGCGAACAAGGTCTGCGCCAACGGATCAATCGCCACCGTCACCAGAGCACCGCTCTCATGGGCACGTTCGATCAGCGTGGTGGGGTCCCAGAGCAGCCCATCGGCGCCGGGCAGTTGCAACAGCACCCCAAACACCCGCTTGTCAAAAGCCATCTGCTCGGGATCAACCCGCTCAAGCTCAATTCCCAATGGCTCCGCCCTGGTTTGCAGCACAGCCCAGGTCTGTGGGAGCACATGGCAATCGACGAGGAAACGATTCGCTTCAGGACGTCGACACACACCAAAGCTCAAGCCCATGGCTTCTGCCGCGGCCGTGGCTTCATCGAGTAAGGAAGCATTCGCGATCGGAAGCCCAGTCAGCTCACTGATCAACGTTTGAAAATTCAGCAACGCCTCAAGCCGCCCTTGGGCAATCTCAGCTTGATAAGGGGTGTAGGCGGTATACCAAGCAGGGTTCTCAAACACATGGCGTTGAATCAACGCCGGCGTTGCTGTGCCGTGATATCCGAGACCAATCAGCGATCGTTGAACAAGATTCTTCGCAGCGATCGTGCTGAGATCTGCCAGTGCCTCAGCTTCGCCACACCCTGCAGGAAGCACGTCGCGGGGCGGGGCGGCATCAAGGATGTCGTCGGGGACAACGTCCTTGATGAAATCATCCAAATGCTGGTATCCCAGCGTTTGCAGCATCTGGTGCTGCTCAGCATCGCTTGGGCCCACATGCCGCTGCAGAAAAGGGGAAGTCACGGTCTGCAGCGGGGGAAGGCGGTGATCTTAAAGAAGGGTGACCGCCTCCCGTCATCAACCGGCGTTCACCTTCGCGGAATAGGTGGCTGAATCAAGCAAACTCTCGAATTGCGCCGGATCACTTGGACGCACCACCAGAAGCCATCCCGCGCCATGGGGATCGTTCTGGAGTTCTTCAGGGCTCGCCAGCACCGCTTCATTGCGCTCGACCACTTCCCCTGCAATGGGGGCATACATATCTTCGACAGCTTTCACAGACTCCACAGAACCAAAGCTGGTGCCCTTATCGAGGCTGGCGCCCACATCAGGGAGATCAACAAAAACAATGTCGCCGAGCTGATCAACAGCAAAAGCACTGATGCCAACGCGAATGAGCTCACCATCGAGATGGGCGTATTCGTGGCTGTCGGCAAAGCGGTAGGCGGCGGGGAACTCGAACGCCATCGGGCAGGTGAAGGTGAATTAGATGATCTCAGTTTGAGGGAGATTGATCAGTCCCGCCGCATCAAGTGCGGTGAGGGCTTCCGCCAAGGCCAGCTGGATGTGAGCGCGATGGGTACCGCCTTGAACAAACAAATTGAAAGGCTCTCGCAGAGGAGCATCAGCGGAAAATTCGCTCGTTGATCCGTCAATAAACGTGCCGCCGGCCATCACCAAATCACTGGCATAGCCAGGCATTGAGGCCGGCACTGGATCCAGATAAGCCCCCACCGGTGAACAGGCTTGAAACGCACGGCAGACCGTTTTCAAAGCCTCCGGACTACCCAGACAAACCGCCTGGATCAAGTCGCTTCGCACAGCACCTGGCCTCGGTTGAACGGCGAAGCCAAGCCGCTCAAACACGCCGGCCACGAGATCCGCACCAATCAACGCCTCAGCCACCATTTGTGGGGCCAAGAACAATCCCTGCAACACGAGGCGCTGCAGATCAAATCCCGTGCCACCTTCTCGACCGATGCCAGGGGCCGTCAATCGACAACAGGCCTGGTCCACCAGGTCTGCCCGGCCGGCGACGTAACCGCCGGTTGGGGCGATGGTGCCGCCAAGGTTCTTAATCAACGAACCCGCCACCAGATCGGCTCCTACCTCGGGTGGCTCACAGTCCTGCACCAATTCTCCATAGCAATTGTCGACAAAACAGATGCAATCGGGCTGCCGCGCATGAATGAGCGCGCAGAGCTCACCGATTTCCTTCACCGACAACGACGGGCGCCAGCTGTAGCCAC
>ERZ802830.3233-NODE-3233-length-14059-cov-7.11511_pt1 | contig 14059 bp, 12 predicted proteins | sample MGYA00345654_ERZ802830 | MGnify/ENA primary metagenome ERZ802830 (study PRJEB30503, sample SAMEA104212375) | marine metagenome | biome: Westerlies Biome; feature: [SRF] surface water layer (ENVO:00010504) within the epipelagic zone...; material: water... | reverse complement strand
ATCCATTATATTTAAAATAACTAAACTTAATCATGTTTTAAATTACAAATATGAACATATTTCATATATTTATTAGGTTAAAATAAGATCAATTTATGTTTAATTATTAATTAAATATAATTATATACACTAAATATTTTATTTAAAAACAATTAAAAAAAATCATGAAAAAATTTAGTTCTTTACTATTATCCCTAGTAATATTATTTAGTATTTCTTCTCTATCAGCTCAGAAGAAAAGAAACAAGAAAAGTTATAAATTAAAATCTAGAGTAGATTTATCTGCTTTTAGTTTTAGAAATGTTGGACCTGCTTTCCTTTCAGGTAGAATTGCAGATATAGCAATTCATCCAACTGATCAAAATACCTGGTATGTTGCTGTAGGCTCAGGTGGTTTATGGAAAACAGTTAATTCAGGAACTACATGGACACCCCTATTTGACGATGAATCATCATACTCAACAGGGTGTGTTACAGTAGATTCTAATAATCCATCAACAGTTTGGGTTGGAACTGGAGAAAATGTTGGTGGGAGGCATGTAGCTTATGGAGATGGAATTTATAGATCTGACGATGAAGGTAAGTCATGGAAAAATATGGGACTCAAAAACTCAGAACACATATCAGAAATATTAGTTCATCCAAATAACTCAGATATAGTTTGGGTAGCTGTGCAAGGTCCATTGTGGAATAAAGGAGGAGAAAGAGGTTTTTATAAAACATCAAATGGAGGTAAAACTTGGAAGAAAACACTTGGAAATAATACATGGACAGGTGTTACTGATATTATGATTGATCCTAGAGATCCAAATGTATTATATGCTGCTACCTGGGATAGACATAGAACAGTTGCTGCTCTGATGGGAGGTGGTCCAGGTTCAGGAATCTATAAGTCTTTAGACGGAGGAGAAACCTGGAAAAAACTTTACAGAGGGTTACCAAATGATAGAGACAGCAATGGTGATGGCGAAATTGATGAGGATGATGATCCTGTTATAAACATGGGTAAAATAGGATTAGCAATTTCTCCTCAGGACCCTGACGTAGTATATGCTGCTATTGAACTTCAAAGAACTAAAGGAGGGGTTTACAGATCAGAAGATCAAGGTGAATCTTGGAAGAAGATGTCTGATGCAGTTGCTGGAGCTACAGGACCTCATTATTATCAGGAGCTGTATGCAAGCCCTCACAAATTTGATAGGCTATATTTAATGAATAACAGGGTTCTTACATCAGAGGATGGTGGAGATAATTTTGTTCAATTAAAGGAAAAAGATAAACATTCAGATAATCATGTAATTCTTTTCAAGGATGATGATCCTGACTACATAATGATTGGAACTGATGCAGGAATATATGAAAGTTTTGATCTAGCTGAAACATGGCGCTATATAAAAAACCTTCCATTAACCCAATTTTATAAAGTGGCAGTTAATAATCAAAAACCATTTTATCATATTTTTGGAGGTACACAAGATAATGGATCTGCCGGAGGACCTTCTGCCACTGATGAGATCGAGGGGATAAGTAATAACCATTGGTATAAAACACTTGGTGCAGATGGTCATCAGTCTGCAACTGATCCTGAATTTAATAATATTATTTATGCTGAAACTCAAAAAGGAGGAATGCATAGGGTAGATTTAATCACTGGAGATCAAGTTTTCATTCAACCTCAACCAGGAATGGATGATCCATATGAAAGATACAATTGGGACGCTCCGATTATAGTAAGCCCACATAAACCATCAAGAATTTATTTTGCATCACAAAGAGTTTGGAAGTCAGATAATAGAGGAGATGATTGGACTCCAATTTCTGGTGACTTAACTCGAAATGAAGAGAGAATAAAACTCCCAATCATGGGACGTCAGCAAAGCTGGGATAATCCATGGGATGTAAAAGCGATGTCTACTTATAATACCATAACTTCACTTTCAGAGTCTCCTGTAAAAGAAGGTTTAATTTATGCTGGAACAGATGATGGGTATATTCAAGTGACTTCAAATGACGGAAATACTTGGACAAAAATCTCTGTAACTAAGTTGGGATTACCAGGTAGAACATTTATTAATGACATTAAAGCAGATTTATTTGATGAAAATACAGTTTATGTTAGTTTAGATAATCATAAAGAAGGTGATTTTAATCCTTACCTATTTAAGAGTACTGACAAGGGGATGACATGGAAATCAATTAAAGGGAATCTCCCAGACAGAACTCTTGTATGGAGACTGGTTCAGGACCCAGTTGCAAAAAATTTACTTTTTATTGCCACTGAATTTGGTGTATATGTATCAATTAATTCAGGACAAACTTGGAGTAAACTAAATGGAATCCCGAATATGGGTATAAGAGATTTAGTTATTCAAAAAGACGAGGTAGATCTTGTAGCGGCATCCTTTGGAAGAGGGTTCTATGTATTAGATGATTATCGTGCTCTAAGGGAAATGACAGAAGAAAATTTAAAAAAGGAGGCTAAATTATATACTCCAAGACCTGCTAAATGGTATATACCAAAAAGTAAAACCGGAAATACTGGGTCAGATTATTATTTTGCTGAAAACCCAACTTTTGGAGCCGTGTTTACATACCATCTAAATGGAGATTTTAAAACAATTAAGCAGAAAAGACAGAATGCTGAAAGTAAATTAAATAAGATTCGAGCTAACATTCCTTTCCCCGGTTGGAACGCATTGGAGGATGAAAAAAATGAGTCAAGACAAATGATTTGGTTAAATATTAAGGATTCTGAAGGCAATGTAATTAGTAATACTAAAAAAGCTGCAAGAAGTGGTTCAGGAAGAATTGCATGGAATCTTCGTTATTCCAGTTCTAATTCGATTGATCCTGACAGAATATCAAGCAGAAGAATATATGGTGCTTATGTAAGGCCTGGAGATTATAACGCCTCTATTTACCTAGAAAACAATGGTTCTTATAAATTGTTAGATGGACCTATAGATTTTCAAGTCAAATCAATTTATGATGGTGTTTTAAAGGGCACTGATTTTAAAACTTATGATTCCTACAGAAAAAAATTATTAGCTTTTGAAAAAGAGTATAGTTCATTAATCAAAATTATGGACGAAAATTCAAAACTTATAGATGCATATATAAAAGCAGCCGAAAGATCTCTGAGTGAACCAGGTAAAATGTCTAATGAATTATTTGCTGCTCATAATGCTCAATTGGAAATTGAGAAAAAAATGAATGGAAATTCTTCTAGATCAGAAATAGGGGAAAATAATCCTCCTTCAATTAGAACTCATTATAGGAATGCATATTCTGGTGTAAGAACTACTTATGGTCCAACTGGATCACATGAAAGAAGTTTAAATATTGCTATTCAAATGGCCGAAAAAATTAAGGTAATGATTATGAAGATGAAAAATGAAACACTACCATCAATTAAAGCAAATTTAGAATCTAATAATGCGCCCGATGTGTTAACAGATTAATATATTATTTAGCCCCAGAGAAATTTGGGGCTTTTTTTACAATAATATTTCTCTTAAAGATTCAATAATTTTTTTTGGTATAGAAACCGACTTATGATTACTTCTATTAACAAAAACATGAATAAATTCTCCATAAGCAGATACCTTGTCTTCATCTTCCTTAAATATTCCTATACCATAGGTTACCGATCTGTTTCCAATTTTCTTTACGACTAATCCAGCCTCAATTTTTTCTGGATGAGAAATTGGATTTAAATAGTCACAACTTGAGTGAACAACAAAACCTACAATTAATCCTTTTTTAATATCTAATTTTCCTTTATCAATTAGATATTGATTTACTGTAGTGTCAAAATAAGAATAGTAGTTAACATTATTTATATGACCATAGATATCATTGTCCATCCAACGGGTCACTATTGGATAAAAATACCTGTAATCTGATTTATTTATGAGTTTTATTTTATTCATTTATTTTTATTTAATATTTCCAAAACACATATATTTTATTTCAAGATAATCTTCTATACCGTATTTTGAACCCTCTCTTCCTTGCCCTGAGGATTTGATCCCACCAAAAGGAGCAACCTCTGTTGAAATCAGTCCTTCATTTATTCCAACCATACCATATTGAAGTTTTTCAGCGATATTCCAACATCTATTAATGTCTTTTGAATAAAAATATGATGCTAAACCATAAATAGTATCATTAGCTATATCAATTGCCTCCTTATCTGAAGAAAACTTAAAAATAGGAGCTACTGGTCCAAATATTTCTTCTTTAGCTAATTTCATATTTAAATTTACATTACCAATAATTGTTGGTTCGAAGAAATATTTATCAATTGAATTTCCCCCAGTAATTAATTGTCCTCCATTTTTTATTGCATCTTGAATAAAAGACTCAGTTTTTTTAATTGCTTCTTTTGAAATTAAAGGACCTATATTGACATTCTTATCCATTCCATCACCAATTTTAAGCTTTGAAACTGCCAATAAAAGTTTTGAAGTAAATTCATCGTAAATCTTATTATGAACGAGGAACCTATTAACGCAAACACAGGTTTGACCAGAATTTCTAAATTTAGATAAAATGGCACCCTCTACAGCTTTTTCAATATCCGCATCTTCGAAAACGATAAATGGAGCATTTCCACCTAGTTCAAGACTTAATTTTTTAAGTGTTTTCGAACTTTGAGACATTAAAAGTTGTCCAATCTCAGTAGATCCTGTAAAGGATATTTTTTTAACTAGATTATTATCACATAAAGTTTTACCTATTCCAGCTGAGTCTGTTCCTACAATTAAATTAAAAACCCCCCTGGGAAAACCAGCTTTATCAGCAAGATGAGCTAATGCAATTGCAGTAAGTGGAGTTTCATTTGCTGGTTTTATAATGATTGTACATCCAACTGCTAGGGCAGGAGCAACCTTTCTAGTTATCATAGCTAAAGGAAAATTCCAAGGAGTAATTGCAGCAACCACACCAATTGGTTGTTTAATTACTATAAGTCTTTGGTCTTTTGTATGGGATGGAATAACATCTCCATATGCTCTTTTACCTTCTTCAGCAAACCATTTAACAAAGGAAGCACCATATGCAACCTCTCCTTTACTTTCATTTATTGGTTTACCGGATTCTAAAGTCATTATTTCTGCCAGACTTTCTGTGTATTCTAATATTAGATCATTCCATTTTTCAAGTATTTTAGACCTTTCTTTAGCCGTGTATTTACTCCAATTATTAGACGCTTTATTGGCAGATTTAATTGCTTTTTTGGTAATTTTAATACCACCATCATAGACAGAGGCAATAGTTTTTCCATTAGCAGGGTTAGTAACTTCAAAAGTCTTTTTTCCATCATTAGCCCAATTTCCATCAACATAAGATTTTCGAAAAATTAAATTTTTATTCATGGGTAATTAACTAGCGTTATATTTGCTCATTAAGATAATCAAATATAAAAAATTGTTAGTTTATTAATTTTTGTTTTGGCCTGTCTTTACCAGATTTTATTTTCTAAAATAAACACAAGAGATATTCCGGCTGCTGCTCCTGAAACAAAAACATTCCAGTCACGATGTTTTACTTTAAATTTATTTAAAAAAACATAAGCTACACTGACTATAAAGAAAACAACAATAATTTGTCCAAGTTCAATACCAATATTAAATCCTAATAATGGAAGAGTAACAGATGATGAGTCCATTAACAGTGCTTTAAAATAATTAGAAAAACCCATTCCATGTATAAAACCAAAAAATAAACCCAGTACATAATTTTTATTCATCTTAAATCTTTTTTCTGTAGAATTTCAAACAATCACATTGTTTAATGCAGTTAAAAAAATAGTAACAGGTATTAAAAATTCTATAATATTAGATTGAATTATTAATATGTCTAAAGAAGATAAGACCAAGGTTACGCTATGACCAATAGTAAATGCTGTGACCAAAATAAGTATACTTTTCCATTGCTGAATTCTATATATAGCACACAATGCTACTAGAAAGAGCATGTGGTCATAGCCAGCAAAATCTGAAATATGCTCAAAACCTAACTTAATATAAAAACTAAGAGAATTCATATCAAAATTTTAATTGGTGAATAGATTTTTTTTTGTCTAGCATCAAACTTTTTGATTTTTCATCAATATGAATATAAACGATATTGTTTTGGTCAAAAAACAGGTCAGTGAAAACAGCATTTTTAATTTCAAGAGATTGTAATGGGGAAGTTTGTATATATTCAAAGTATAACCATAGAGCTGTATTGTCTCCTTCTCCTTTTAGATTTTTGTTTTTAATTTCAAGTTCAAGTATTTTACTATTTACTTTTATGTAAAAAAACTGGTTTAAATAATTTAGTAGTAATCGATTTGCATGTTTTGATTCATTTGTTTGACAAAAAGCTAGATCTTTACTGTAGGGATCAAATACTATGGCTTCATTTACATCAGTTAGAAACAGCTTAAGATTTACGGATATGAGTTTTTTTTCAGATGAATACTCAATTTCACATAACGATAATTTTAATGGATGAGCATTTGCTTGGATAGTCGTGTACAAAAAAATTATTAATAATAACAATCGAGACGCAATCATATAATATGGAATTATTAAACTTCTTCAGTCTGAATCTTTTCAGCAATAGCTTGAACTTCTTTGAAGACTCGAATTAGATTACCACCCCAAATTTTTTCAATCTGGTCTTCTGAATAACCTCTTCTCACAAGCTCAATTGTGATGTTCATAACTTCACTAGCATCAAAAACTCCTTCAATTCCACCTCCTCCATCAAAATCACAACCAATACCTACATGATCAATTCCAGCAACATTAACAATATGATCAATATGATCTACAACATTCTTGACATTTGCCAGAGGTACAGGAAACATATCATTTAGCTTTTTTATTGATTCTCGAGCCTCGTTCTGTTCTTCCTCTGTCATTTTAGCCACTGGTTTCATAGAAGACCTTAAAGCAGCAATAGCAGAATCTTTCTCGGCATTTGGAGGCACTTCACGTAGATAATTAGATAGCATTGTAAGTTGAACAACTCCGCCATTTTTTGCCATTAACTTTAACATCTCATCAGTCATATTTCGCTCGTGGTTAGTCACTTTTCTTGCATTGGAATGACTAGCAATAATTGGGGCTTTTGAAAGCGCAATAGTGTCATAAAATAAACTATCACTTCCATGAGAAACGTCAACCATAATACCTAAGCGATTCATTTCCTTTACAACTTCATTTCCAAAATCACTTAAACCCTCATGTTCGGGTCCATTTGAGTCAGTAGATGAATCTGCTAAATCGTTATTAGATGAATGAACCAAAGTGATATATCGCACCCCTTTTTTATAATATAAGCTAATATTTGAAAGGTCATTACCAATTGGATAACCATTTTCAATACCAATATAAATAGCACGTTTACCCTCTTTTTCTAGTGAATAAGCGTCTTCAGGATTAAGTGCTAGTCCCACCATATCAGAATTCCTATTTGTAGAAGTTATTACTGAATCAATCATTTGAAGACAGAGATTCTTAGCTCTATTATGACCATCGTCATTTCGAATATCTTGAGCAACAAAAGCTGCAAAAAAAACGGCATCTAATCCTCCTTCAACCATTCTAGGGTAATCTAACTTGGAACCTGTCTCATTTGGATCATGTCTTTCAGACAGATCAAAACCAGGTTGGATCATTCTTAGAGGAGTGTCCGCATGAGTGTCAAGAGTTAATACACGATTGTGAATATCAAGAGCTTTTTCGATTAATTCCTTTTCACTATCTATTTTGCTTATATCACTAGCACAAGAAAAGATTAATGATAAAATCATGAAGCTGCCAAGATAATTAAGACATAGTTTAAACATGTATTTATTTTTTTTAATTAAAAATACAATAATAACTTAAAACAAAACATCAAAAAAACAATTAAACAGTCTACTTTTTATTCAAAATTTATTAAATATTTGTATTTGTAGCTTATTATTTATAATCTTAAATTACGCTTGTATTTGGTAAATAATGATTGATTCAATTTATAAAATTAGAATTGCAACAGTAAAAGATATTGATGTGCTTAAAGTATTTGAGCAAGAAATTATAAAATACGAAAGGCCGTATGCTCCCAATCTAAGAAAAGACCCCATTTTTTATTATGATATTAAAAATCTTATTGAAAGAGTCGATGCTCAAGTTTTAGTAGCTGAATTAAATGATGAAATAATAGGCTGCGGATATGCATTAATTAAAAATTCACCTTCCTATAAAAAACCAGAAAAGTTCGTTTATCTAGGTTTCATGTATGTCTCCCCAATTAATCGTGGGAAAGGGATTAATGGCTTAATAGTTTCAGAATTAATTAAATGGGCAAAAATTAAAAATATTAAAGAGATTCAGTTGGATGTTTATTCAAAAAATAAAAGTGCACTTAAGGCCTACAAAAAATTGGGTTTTAATCCTGATTTATTAAAAATGAGACTGGGAGATTTTCTTTAATTACCAATTTGATGTAATAAAATAATATACTAATTTTAAATTCTTGATATTGTTTATATTCAACATAAAATATAGTTTATAATGAAAGGAAAAAAAATAAATCAAACAGAATATTCATCTAGAAGAAACTTTATCAAAAAAAGTATTGCAGCTTCTTCAATTTTTATAATTCCAAGAAACGTCCTTGGTGGCAAGGGATATGTAGCTCCGAGTGATCAGTTAAACTTAGCTGCAATTGGATCAGGAGGAAAAGGTAACAGTGATATCATTAATGCTTCTGTAAATGGAAGAGAGCGAGTAGTATCATTATGTGATGTTGATTTTTCTGGAACTGCATCTAAAACAGTAAAAAAATTCCCAAAAGCAAAACTTTATGCAGATTTCAGGAGGATGCTTGATCAAGAAAAAGATATTGATGCTGTAACCATATCTACCCCAGATCATGTTCATGCCCCAGCAGCAGTTTATGCAATGAATCGCAACATCCATGTTTATGTTCAAAAACCAATAACCCATAATATTAGAGAAGCAAGATTACTAACTGAATTAGCTAGAGAAAAGAAAGTAGTTACTCAAATGGGAAATCAGGGTGGTTCAAATCCAGTTCTAAATATGGTTCAAAATTGGATTGATTCAAAAAAAATAGGAAAAATTTCCAAAGTACAAGTCTGGACTAATCGACCAGTTTGGCCTCAGGGAATACAAATGCCAAAATCCAACGAATCTCTGAAGCCAGAAGCTTTGAATTGGGACCTTTGGCTTGGTCCTGCTAAAGAAAAACCATTTATTCCAAATATGCATCCTTTTAATTGGAGGGGTTGGTGGGAATATGGAACTGGAGCTTTAGGTGATGTTGGGTGTCACTTAATTGATATTCCATATAGAACCCTAGGTTTAAAATACCCCAAGGATGCTGAGTGTAGTGTTGGAAGTGTTTTTACTAAAATGTGGACTCCTGAATATATTCCAGAGGGTTGTCCTCCTTCATCTTTTATTACTCTAAATTTTGATTCTACTGAGAAAAATCCATGTCCTATCGAAATGACATGGAGTGATGGTGGAATTCGTCCTCCACACCCAGGAATTATTCCTGCAAACTCAGATATAGGAGGACCTGGAAGTAGGAATGGAGTTTTAATGATTGGAGAAAAAGGGATTATTTCAACTAATATTAATGATAGTGATCCTTTAACCCCAAAATTATTTCTTAATGATGGGACTACAGAATTTGGTCCTGAAATTGAAAATTTTGAATCTGATTACGGTCACCAAAGAAAATGGGTAGATGCATGTAAATCCGGATTTAATAGCAAAGAACACCTTGAGCTTACTTCTTCATTTGATTATGCTGGCCCAATGACTGAGACTGTTCTTATGGGGAATCTTGCAATTAGAAGTTACATGCTGAGAAAAGTAACTACAAAAGGAAGGTCTGATTTTTTTGGTAGAAAAAAATTAATTTGGGACGGAAAGAATATTAAAATAACAAACTTGGAAGAGGCAAATCAATTTGTTGGAAGGGAATACAGAAAAGGTTGGGAAATTTAAAAATATTTAAAATATTTTTTTGTCTTTATAAATTTCACTTCAAAAAAAACCCCACTATTGAAGTGAGGTTAAATTGGTGGAGTCGGAGGGATTCGAACCCTCGTCCAAACACGCTATAAAAAAAGCGTTCTACAAGCTTAGTTTTTGTTAAATTTTAGACTTGTTGCTAAACAAAAACAATCTACAACAAGCTTAGCATATTATGATTGAAAAAAACGAAAAATGCGTTCGCTTTTCGATGTTGACATTTATGGTGCCTCTAAATTAATCGCCGTCAACAAGGGCTATTATGAGACATCCAGCTTTCCGACCTTGTCAGAACTTGGCATTAACCTACTATAATTCAGTTATTTATGCAGCTAGAGCGTAGTTATTTTCGCCATTTAAAATTTGAAACATGATATTAACGAGCTAATATTTCAACGCTCGACTTGCTTACTAATTTATTAAACATGCTGTCAAAACCAGTCGACCCCAATATTTCAATGATCTTTTTTTTAACTCAAAAAGCTTACAAAGATAATTAATATTGAATTTATAAATCAAACTTAATTAATTACTTTACGTATCTGAGATAACTTATTAAGTAATGATTCAAGCTCATTTATATTAAGCATGTTGGCTCCGTCACTTTTTGCATTTTTAGGATCAAAATGTGTTTCTATAAAAAGTCCATCAACACCTGAAGCAACTCCAGCCATAGATAATGTTGATATTGCCTGGGGTGTTCCACCAGTTACCCCACTTTTTTGATTTGGTTTTTGAAGCGAATGAGTTACATCTAATACTGTGGGTGCAATTTCTCTCATAATTGGAATACCTCTAAAATCAACAACTAAATCTGAATATCCAAATTGAGTACCTCTATCTGTTATCCATACATTATTATTATCAGAATCTATGACTTTTTGAACTGCAAAACTCATACTTTCAGGACTCATAAATTGTCCCTTTTTTAAGTTAATTATTTTTCCAGTTTTTGCTGCTGAAATAATTAAATCTGTTTGTCTGACAAGAAAAGCAGGTATTTGTAAAATGTCGGCGTGTTCTGCTGCCTTTTCGGTATCTTCCTCACTATGAATATCAGTTAAAGTAGGAATATTAAATTCACTACTAATTTTTGATAAAATATTAAGTGCTTTATCGTCACCAATACCAGTAAAACTATCAATCCTGCTACGATTAGCTTTTTTGAAACTTCCTTTAAATATATAAGGTATACGAAGCTTATCGGTAATTTTAATAATTTTTTCAGCGATTTTGAATGCCATTTCTTCTCCTTCGATTGCACATGGTCCAGCTATCAGGAAAAACTGTCCAGAATCAATATTTTTTATCTTAGGAACATTATTTATCATTACTAAAATTTTAGCAAATGTACAATAATTATAAAGCTTAATAAATGATTTAAACAAACTTGACTTTTAACTATTTGCATAATGGAATATATTATATTTGCGAGAATTTATTATAAAATATGCAACAGATAAGAAATATTGCTATTATTGCTCATGTTGATCATGGTAAGACCACTTTGGTTGATAAAATACTTCATCATTGCTCATTATTTCGAGAAAACGAACAAGTTGGAGATTTAATATTAGATAGCAATGATTTAGAAAAGGAGAGAGGAATAACAATTTTATCAAAAAACGTATCTGTTAAATATAAAAATATAAAAATTAATATAATCGATACTCCAGGCCATGCTGATTTTGGTGGAGAAGTTGAACGTGTTTTAAATATGGCAGACGGTGTCTTAATTCTTGTTGATGCTTTTGAAGGACCAATGCCTCAAACGAGATTTGTTCTTCAAAAAGCTTTAGATCTTCTGCTAAAACCGATCGTTGTGATAAATAAAGTTGATAAAGAGAATTGTACTCCAGATCAAGTTCATGAGGATATTTTTGACTTAATGTATGAACTTGGTGCTGACGAGTGGCAATTGGATTTTCCTGTTGTTTTTGGTTCTGCAAAAAATAACTGGATGGGTTCTGATTGGAAGCAACCAAGTAAAAATATTTCACCACTTCTTGATATGGTAATTGAATATGTTCCATCTCCAAAAATAGTTGAGGGTTCCACTCAATTATTGATTACTTCTTTGGATTTTTCATCTTTTACAGGGAGAATTGCAATTGGTAGACTACAACGAGGTGTTTTGTCATCAAACATGAATGTTAGTTTAGTCAAAAGAGAAGGTCAAATTGAAAAATCAAAAATCAAAGAATTGTTTGTTTTCGATGGTTTAGGAAGAAAAAAAGTTGATAATGTAATTCCAGGTGACTTATGTGCAATAGTTGGACTTGAAAACTTTGAAATTGGTGATACAGTTGCTGATATTGAAAACCCCGAGCCTTTATCAAAAATAAAAATAGATGAACCTACAATGAGTATGTTGTTTACTATAAATGATTCTCCTTTTTTTGGTAAGGACGGAAAGTATGTTACCTCAAGACATATAAAAAATAGATTAGAAAAGGAGCTAGAAAAAAATCTAGCAATGAGATTAGAAACTACTGACTCTGCTGATAAATTTATAGTCTATGGAAGAGGTGTTCTCCACTTATCAATTTTGATTGAAACCATGAGAAGAGAGGGATATGAAATTCAAATTGGTCAACCACAAGTTATAATTAAGGAAATAGATGGTAATAAATGTGAGCCGATAGAAGAATTAACTATTGATCTACCTGAGAATGTTTCTGGAAAGGCAATAGAGATGGTAACAAACCGAAAGGGTGAAATTAAAAGTATGAATCCAAAAGGATCTAGAATGTTATGTAAATTTGAAATTCCTTCCAGGGGTATAATAGGTCTAAGAAATCAATTACTAACAGTAACAGCTGGAGAGGCTATAATGAATCATAGATTTAAAGAATTCCAACCTTACAAAGGTGAGATTCCAAGTAGGATTAATGGATCTTTAATATCTATGGAAAGAGGTTCTGCGATTCCTTACTCTCTTGATAAACTAAAGGAAAGGGGTAGGTTTTTTATTTTTCCAAACGAAGAGGTTTATACCGGTCAGGTTATTGGTGAAAATTCTCGAGGAGATGATATGGTTATTAATGTTACCAAAACAAAAAAGCTTTCAAATGTAAGAGCCGCTGGATCAGATGATAAGGTGAAATTAGCCCCTCCTCTTAAATTTTCGTTAGAGGAGGCTTTGGAATATATTCAAGAAGATGAGTATGTTGAAGTAAGTCCAAAATATATTAGATTACGTAAAACTATACTAGATGAGAAAGATAGAAAGAGAAAACAAAACAATAATTAATTCCTTTTTGTTATTACCTCAAATACTTCACCTTTTTCACATTTAAATATTTTTCCAGGAAACTTTACAATCATATTGTAATCGTGAGTAGCCATCAAGATTGTTATCCCTTTTTCATTTAAATTTTTTAATAGTCCCATTATTGATTCACTTGTTTCAGGATCAAGATTTCCTGTTGGCTCATCTGCAATTATCAATTTAGGATTATTTAATAAAGCTCTAGCAATTGCAACTCTTTGCTGTTCTCCACCGGATAGTTCGAAAGGATATTTTTCTAATGGAGCTTCAATTGATACTAAAGTTAATACTTTATTTATTCTTTCATTAATTTTATTCTTATCTCTCCACCCAGTTGCCTTAAGAACAAAATTCATATTTTCAAAAATAGTCATATCCTGGAGTAGCTTAAAATCCTGAAAAACAATTCCAATTTTTCTTCTTAATAAATGAATATTATTCTTGTTTAAATTATTAATATCGAATCCTACTACATTTCCTTTTCCCTGATCAACAAAAATTTCTCCATACAAAACCTTAATTAAGCTACTTTTCCCACTTCCAGTTTTTCCAATTAAAAAAACAAATTCTCCAGGGTTAACCTCAAACCTTATGTCACTCAAAATAATCTTACTTCTTTGGGATATTGTGACTGAATCTAAATAAACCACTGAGATTTTGATTGATTAATACTTCAAAAGTAACTTTTAACTTTTTTATTTCTATAAATTGTTGATAAAATATCCCTAAAATTAAAATA
>ERZ802830.3232-NODE-3232-length-14066-cov-8.86418_pt1 | contig 14066 bp, 11 predicted proteins | sample MGYA00345654_ERZ802830 | MGnify/ENA primary metagenome ERZ802830 (study PRJEB30503, sample SAMEA104212375) | marine metagenome | biome: Westerlies Biome; feature: [SRF] surface water layer (ENVO:00010504) within the epipelagic zone...; material: water... | reverse complement strand
CTGACGAACCCTACTGTTTCAGTATTACAAGAACGCATAGCAACCTTAGAAGGCGGCGTCGGCGCCGTTTGTTGCTCATCAGGTCACGCAGCCCAAATTATGGCCTTATTTCCTCTTATGTCACCGGGATGCAATGTAATCGCATCAACTCGTTTATACGGTGGAACAGTTACCCAATTTAGCCAAACTATTAAGCGTTTTGGTTGGTCTGCAAAATTTGTAGATTTCGATGACCTAGATGCAGTAAAAAACGCTATCGATGAGAACACTCGGGCTGTTTTCTGTGAAGCTATAGCTAACCCTGGCGGGTATATTACTGATCTTAAAGCTATATCAACAATTTCAGATAAAGCCGGACTTCCCTTGATCGTAGACAATACTACCGCCACGCCATATTTATGTCGGCCAATAGAATATGGCGCAACGTTGGTTGTTCATTCAACGACAAAATATATGACAGGAAACGGAACTGTAACAGGTGGTTGCGTTGTTGACAGTGGCAAATTTGACTGGTCTGCAAATCAAAAATTTCCGTCTTTGTCCGAACCTGAGCCCGCATATCACGGTTTACGCTTCCACGAAACATTTGGAGCGTTAGCATTTACTTTTCACGGAATTGCTATTGGCCTGCGCGATTTAGGAATGACAATGAACCCCCAAGCTGCTCACTACACTCTCATGGGTTTGGAAACGTTATCACTTCGTATGCAACGCCATTGTGACAATGCCCTGAAAATAGCTACTTGGCTGGAAGAACAAGAAACTGTTGAAGCCGTAACATACGCGGGATTGAAATCTTCCCAATATTTTGATCGCGTTAAGAAAGTATGTCCCAAGGGAGCTGGAGGTTTATTTACAGTCGCCTTAAAAGGTGGATATGACAGTTGTATAAAGTTTGTTAATGCGCTCGAAATTTTTAGCCATGTATCAAATCTTGGGGACAGTCGTTCACTGGTCATACACACAGCGTCAACTACGCACAGGCAACTCACTGTCGAGCAACAGATTGCTGCTGGCTCTGCGCCAAATGTAGTACGAATTTCTATTGGGATTGAGGATCCCGATGACCTAATGGCAGATCTAAAACAAGCTCTGGCGACAGCCAAATAAGACACTAATATCTATGGCGCTGTTACGTAAACTTAACTAATAAAACTTGTTTATCTTTTCCAGAATACCTAAATGATGTAAGTTCTTTTAGTATTTACTATGGAGGGCCATTTGATAGCCTTGCGCCTCAACCTGGTTATTCAAGAAAATAGTGTAGAACTGCTTAAATATGAAGCGGCAGGTCACACAGTCATAAAATCTAGTGCGATCCACAAAGGCGATGTCAAGTCTGCACTTGGTGAACTTTCAGCCTTTATATTTCGAAATAATGATTTGAATCATAATGTAGACTTCGTTGTTCCTCCCAATCAAATCAAAATTTTTCGCAAAATTCAAAAAAATACGAATAATACAGAGAATACCAATTTAGTTGCAAAAAAGTTTCTTAATAAAGAAAACAATATCGATATTTCGGAAGTATTTTTCGATGTTAGTATCTCTGAGGACAGTATCGCAATAGCCGTTGTCGATAGGCAGAAACTTTTAGAAGCCATATCATTTATCGAAAGCACGGGATTTAGGGTTATTAACACCGTAAGTATATCAAACGACAAACACAAATCCTTTGTCTTTAGAAGCCAAAAAGACTTTGAGGGCCAATCCAAAACTAAAAAGCAATCTTATTTTGAAAATTGGCTTAAAGGCAAAAAAGTAATTGGGTTTTTAAAATCAAAAATATTGAATACCAAAAATGTAACTAATTCTAAGTTTACCCGTAATTTAGCATTATTAAGCTTTGCTTTTTTAGCAACTGTAGTGGTTGCGACCGAATACTTTGATCGCTCTTTTGAAAAAAAAAGAGAGCCCATTTCTTATTTGAAAAATGACAAAACTGGGTCGATTACTCCAGATAAAAAAGAAATAGTGAATAAAGTTTTCAGCCCAGTAAATGTTTTTATCCACTCTGAAAAAATAGAGCTTTTTTCTCCGCTAGATAATCCCCTCAAAGACTTAGCCAAGCCATCTGATACAGTCATGTCAAAAGATCGTTCGGGAAATTGGACAGAACTATCATTAACTCAAGAATTGAATTCTCAAGATAAAATAAATTTTAATACTGCAAATATATCAACAATCAAAATTGATGAGCCTTGGGGACATTTTGCCACCTTGGAACAGAGTTTTCTGTCACCAAACTATCCAGAAAAAAAATTAGCACCTGCAATTAAAGATGCCAAAGAGCCGAATGACCCCGTTATCAATTTTACAAACATTTCTCCAATATTAAAAAATGGTAATAAAAATTCTCGACCTGAACTGAGTCTAGAGGCCCCATTAAATAAAATCCGCATTTATCCTAAGTTGCGTCCAAATAAATATCCTTTTGAAGTAAAAGAAATTCCCAAGCAATATGCACGTCCCCGTGTAAGGCCAACTGTAATAGAAGAACTTGCTGCCAAAAGCCAGATCTTCTCAGATAGTCAAATTGGCCTATCTGTAAAACCAAAAAATAGACCCAAAATCAGGAAAAGAATTGTAGTTGCTGATTATTCAGAAGAGGGCGAGGAAGCTACCATTACAGGAACAATTTCGAAGGCCTCTACGAAAAAGTCTATCGTAAAGATAGCTACAACTAAAAATGCAATAAATAAGCGTAAATTAAATCTTCTAAGCATCTACTCCCGGGGGTCAGAGAGAAGGGCGATAGTAAGATTTCCAACTGGGCAGACTAAGCTTGTTAAGGTTGGAGATGCACTCGATGGTGGCCGAGTCGCAGCAATTGGAAATAGCGAGGTTCGCTACATAAAAGGTGGAAATAATCTTGTGTTGAAAATTCCTGAAGGTTGAGAAGATCGAGCTTATAAAGTCGAGCTATATTAGGTCCAACACCCTATGCAGCTCTTGAGATCAATACAGAGTCTACTTTTCGGGCGGCTGCGACCTCATCACCATCTTCAACTGCAGCAACTTCTCGAGTTAATCTATCTAAAGCCGCTTCGTACAATTGACGTTCAGAATAGCTTTGCTCTCTTTGCTCATCATTTCGATGTAAATCTCGCACCACTTCAGCGATTGCGATAAGATCCCCGGAATTTATTTTTTGTTCATATTCTTGTGCTCTTCTTGACCACATTGCCCGCTTAACTTTTGGCTTACCTTTTAAAGTCGTAAGAGCCTGAGAAACCACATCTGGTGAGCTCAATGAACGCATACCTATTTCTTCGGCTTTATTCGTTGGAACCCTAAGGGTCATCTTATCTTTTTCAAAAGCAACTACGTACAGTTCAAGAGAAGCGCCTGCAATTTCCTGTTCTTCAATTGAAACAACTTTTCCTACGCCATGGGCCGGATATACAACATATTCATTCGAACTGAATTGAAGTTTCTTGCTCATTATTGTTTCCTTTAATTTTGTATTTTAAACTGTAACAAGTTTACACGTCCGATCTAGAAAGATTCAACTAACATAAGTTTAAAGAATTTGCCAGCCAGAGGTTTTAACCACCTTCACCAGGATTATCAGAAAAATATTTCTCAAGCTTACCTGTTTCGCCCTCCCGATCTTCAGCATCAGGTAGCGGATCTTTCTTTGTTATTATAACAGGCCATATTTCTGAATACTTACGATTAAACTCTACCCACTTTTCCATGTCTGGCTCGGTGTCGGGTCGAATTGCATCGGCAGGGCATTCTGGCTCACAAACACCGCAGTCAATACACTCGTCCGGGTGAATAACGAGCATGTTTTCACCTTCATAAAAACAATCCACGGGACAGACTTCAACACAATCGGTATATTTACAAGCTATGCAAGAGTCATTGACAATGTAGGTCATAAAATACGTCCAAATAAAAACATCGAACGCATTGCTAGACTGGTTCAACTAATCATTCAAGTGTTTTGATAACTATTTTATCGAGTATTCTTCGGTCTTTTTTTGTTGGTCTTTTATTCACGGCTTTTTTAGACTTTTTAGGCGCACTTTCCATATTCGAAGAACCTGTTTTATCTTCTGATAGTTCTAAATAGAGCTTTTGAGCCTCACTAGCCGGCCCTCGCCTAGAACCAAGGCTTTGCACTTGTACAAGTCTAACCAAATTTACGTGATTAATCGTGAGCACATCATTTATTTTGACTTTAGTGGCTGGCTTAATGATTTTATGAGCGTTAACTCTTAATTTACCGCTTAAAACCGCTTTAGATGACAAGCTTCTGCTTTTATAAAAACGAGCGTACCAGAGCCAGGTGTCTACTCTTATCTTTTCGGTCATGCGCTCCTTTTAGGTACCTTTAATTTTTTTTAGAAAAGTCCATCAAGGCGGCCGCAAATGGATTATCAGGGTCTATCTTATGTTCTTTTTTTGGTCGTGCTTCAAAACTTTTTGGCCTATCGGCTTTTACTTTTTGTTTTTTATTTTCTTTTCTTTTGTATTTTGGCTTCGCAGTTTCACCATCTTTTTGGTTAGAATTTTTGTCTCTTTCAGACCGTCTATTGTTGATCTGCTTACTGATCCATTTAAACGTGTAGAAAGTTTCTATATCCTTTTCCTCTGTTATCTCTCCTTGATCTTCCATGATTTTAGGCTGTAAGATGCTTTCTTTATTTTGCGGATCTATATTTGACTTTTCTTGATCATTAAACTCAGTACTCTCAGAATTATCACTCGTTTTTATTTTTTCTCGTTCAGCTTTTTCAGCTGAGTATCCCAAACCTTCCATCAAATTAGCAAATTGTTCCAAGGTCATACCAGTTATTGACAACATGTCTGCGCTAGCTTCGAAGCCACTACGGCTGTCTTCTGCTCTTAGCAAATCTGCCAAACGTTCCAGCATATCAATTCTTATAGCTCGATCCCCTGCATTTCGATAGCCTGACATATCATCATATTGTTCCGGTACTTCCGTATTCACAGGAACTGTGACCAAGCCAGGAGGTGGAGCTTCAGGGAATTCATCTAAATTTTTTGATAGTGCCCATAATACAAGTCTTAAGCGTGTTGGAGCTGGCTTTAATAGCAAAGGCATAAATACCGTGAACTGACCAAATCTAACCCCGTGTTTCCTTAATAAACCCCTAGCATCCTGGTCGAGCGACTTGACCTCTGCTAAAACTTTTTGTCTTCTTAAAATGCCAAGGTTTTCGAATAGTTGAAACCCAAACCCCCGTGAAAGGCCTGTTAGTTCTCCATCTTTTTGTAGGTTCATTAGCGGCTCAAAAAGTACAGATATTTTGCGGTCTATGAAATGTTGGAGGCGGCGCTCCACTTTATTCAGCACTTCTGTTCCGGCTTCACTATCTACAAAAGCAACTACTTTAGGGTGCATGACATCATCACCAGTGGTCAACTTCCCAACGGCTTGATCACCCCACATCAACCCACCCTGTTCTGTGAAGTCAATTTCCGTATCTGGAGCATTATAAAATCTATCTGCTCTTAGGTTGAAATGCGGTGATAGGGCTTGCAAAGATGCTGACTTAATCGTTTTGGCTTCTTGGGTTGTTGTCTCTTTATCCTGTTGAAATCTAAAGCCTTGCAACTTACCTACGAATTCACCCTCAATGGTCACCTCACCATTTTCATTTACTTCGGCCAAGAGGGCCTCCTTCTGTTTAAGCCGGCGCAGCAAAACTGATGTGCGCCGATCTACAAATCTTTGCGTAAGACGCTCGTGCAGAGCGTCAGACAATCGGTCTTCAACTGCACGAGTCACCCCCCGCCAATGACTCTCATCATGAAGCCAACTTTGTCTTTGTGCAACATAGGTCCATGTCCTAATAAATGCTAGTCGTTTTGACAATACATCTATGTCTCCATCTATTCTATCAAGGCGTTTCACATGATGCCCAAACCAGTCATCAGGAATAGCAGAGAACTCATGAAGGAATTTGAATATTTCTTCTAATAAATTAGCATGTTCAACACTGCTGATACCTCTAAAATCCGGAGTGCGACAAACATCCCACAAAAGTTTTATCGACATTTCATCACTCATTCTAATCTGTAAATCAGGACTTTGCGACAATGTTTTCAAAGCAATAAAATCGTCAGCTTCCCTTGCTTTTATAAGCACTGAGCTTTCTGTTTTTTTATCCAGAGAATGAGTAAGTGCTTCAATACTAGCAAAGGATAATTCCGAATTACGCCACATTAGTTTTTTCAAAGGTTTGAACCGGTGTTCAACAATTGCTTTTACTACATCCTCGGTCAAGGAAGAAACTTCACCCGTTTCACCAAAACTACCATCTCTCATTCCACGGCCCGCCCGCCCAGCAATCTGGGCCAATTCATTTGGAGCAAGAAACCGCATACTCCTTCCATCAAATTTTGAGATGGAAGAAAAAGCCACGTGATTAACGTCTAGGTTCAGCCCCATACCAATCGCGTCAGTTGCAACAAGGTAATCGACGTCTCCATTTTGATATAATTCAACCTGTGCATTTCTTGTTCGAGGACTTAGGGCGCCCATTACCACAGCAGCGCCCCCCTTTTGGCGCCGAAGCAATTCAGCTATCCCGTAAACGTTATCCACTGAAAAACTGACAATGGCACTTCTTGGCGGCATACGGCTTATCTTTTTGGAACCAGCGTATGTTAGATTGCTCAATCGCCTCCGGCTTTGCACCAAAACATCAGGTATGAGACTTTTAATCGGTCCTCTCATAGTATCAGCGCCAAGGAAAATTGTTTCCAATCTTCCTCGAGATTTAAGAAGCCTGTCCGTGAAGATATGACCCCGTTCAGGATCTGCGCTAAGTTGTATTTCATCTACAATTAAACATTCTACAAATAGATTTTTAGGCATAGCTTCAACTGTGCAGACCCAGTATGTTGCCCCAGCTGGTACGATCCGTTCTTCTCCAGTTACAAGAGCTACACACGAGGAACCACGTATCTTAGAAATTTTATCATAAACTTCTCTAGCTAATAGCCTTAAAGGTAGACCGATTATTCCTGACTTGTAACCCAGCATCCGTTCTATCGCATAATGCGTTTTCCCAGTGTTGGTGGGACCTAAAACAGCTACAGTCTTGCTTTCAAGTCTCATAAAGAGCTCATCACAAAATAAAAATTTTCGGTTGTGTAGTTGCTTTTCATTACATGCTTTGATTAACTAGGATTTTGTTTAGTGTACAGTAATCTTCACAACAGTTTTGCTAAAATTTAGCAACTATTTCATTTACCTAAGAATTGTTGTAGCGAGATAGTGAAAAGAGGATGTTTAAAATGACCGATATTATGGCTCATGCAGTTGAAGCGATTGAAAAAAAACTTGAAGGAACTGTTTTCGACGGATCTGCAAAATTTGAAATTGAAGGTCAAGGTTCAGTCATCATTGACGCCTCCGGCGTTCGGGTTTCAGATGATGAGACAGAAGTTACTCTTTCAGCAAACTTGGAAACATTTCAAGAAATTTTAGAGGGTGACTTAGACTCAACCGCCGCGTTTATGACCGGCAGGTTAAAACTAGACGGAGATATGAGTACAGCAATGCGGCTCGCTTCTGTTTTAAGTTAATGGATTACAACCCAAGTCCACTTTACAATGATGTTTCACAAGGCCCAGCAGATTGCTCAGCTTTTTGGGTTATGACAGATGATAAGGTCAAAATAAGGGTGGGTCTTTGGCGAGCAAAATCTCCTATTGGAACAGTTTTTATTTGTCCTGGCAGATCAGAATATATCGAAAAATATGGCAAAACTGCGAAACTTTTCACAGAACACGGATACACCTCCGTTTCATTGGATTGGAGAGGTCAAGGCCTAGCTGATCGGTTAACGTCAAACACTTTGCTCGGTCACGTTGACACATTTTCCGATTATTTAAAGGATTTAGATTCTGCTATCAAATGGGCTCATAATTTCGATCTCCCCAAACCTTGGTTTGTCTTAGGGCACTCAATGGGTGGAGCCATTATCCTCAGAGCCCTTCATCAAAATAAATATTTTGATGCTGTTGCCTTTTCATGTCCAATGTGGGGAATAAAACTTAGTCCAGCTCTTCGTATTTTTGCTTTTTTTTATGGAAACTTATCAAAACTTTTAAAAATAGACAAAAATTTTGCCCCTAGCACAAGTGAGAAGGGATATTTCGATGAGAGCTTTGCAGATAACCCCCTGACTAACGATCATGAGACCTGGCAATACTTGCTAGATCAAGTAAATAAGTACCCCTCTCTCAAGTTAGGCGGGCCAAGCATAAGATGGGTCAATTCCGCTTTGAAAGAAACATTTCAACTATCAAAATTACCCAGTCCCAAAATTCCCTGTATTACTTTCTTAGCTGAAGATGAGCGAATTGTTGATCCTATTCGTGTAAGGAATCGAATGAAGGTGTGGACAAACGGCGAACTAAATTTTGTACCGTCCGCAAGACATGAAGTGCTAATGGAAAATTCGACTATCCAAAAAAATATCATTCGAAAGATTGTTGCCTTTTTTCAATCTAATGAAGGTTTGATTACTTCTTAATATAAGATCAGATTTCGTGAGTTTTATCTGCAACAGAATTTGCTGTGTCCCTAAGCCAATTGTGTTCAGAAGCAATAAAAAACACTGTAACACCAAAATCTTTGTTCCACTCATGAGCTTTTTCAGGGTTGGGGACAAAAGAAACAAATGCTTTATCTGCTTTACGCGAGGCCTCGCCAACAGAAACTAACGCCGCTTTTAATTCATCAGAATTTTGGTGATCGTACCCATATCCAACAGACAAATCCGCCGGCCCAACAAAAAGCCCGTCGATACCATCAATAGCAGCTATTTCAGTAGCCTTATCCACACCAGCCGGCTCCTCTATTTGTGCCAACACTATCGTTTCCTCATTAGATCGTTTTATAATAGAGGGCATGTGTTCGGTTGCATAACCTGCCCAGCGTGTTGAACCAGCAAAACCTCGCCCACCTAAACCATATCGGGCAGATTTAGAGGCAAGTTTTGCTTTCTCAACAGTATCTACGTGAGGAATTACCAAGCCAACAGCACCACAATCCAAAGCCCATAAAATCTCTTTGGCCGAGTTTTCACCTACTCTGACTAAAACGGGGAAATCCAGAGCCCGTGAAATCGATAAGCATTGATCTAACGCCGCACGATCAAAGGGTGAATGCTCAGCATCTAAGCATATAAAATCAAGTTTACTCTGAGCAAGCACTTCAACAAGTATATAGTTGGGTGTTTTTAAAAATGTTCCAGCCAAAATTTCACCAGATAACATTTTTTGTTTAAACCCACTCAAATTAGACATAATTCACCTCAAATAATAGTGATATTAGACTACAATAGAAATTTTGAATGGCAAGCCAAAGCTTAAACTCTATATAGAGAAAAATGTCCGTATTAGAATTTAAACCAGAAGGAATTTATTGTAGCAAAGGAGACTTTTACATTGATCCTTGGCGTCCTGTAGAAAGAGCGCTAATTACCCATGGCCACTCAGATCATGCAAGATACGGCAGTAAAAAATACTTATGTACTGAAATGGCGGCACCCATTATTCGTCATAGGCTTGGTGATGTTAAAATTGAGACAATACCTTATAAAAAAGAAATAAATTTAAATGGAGTAAATATTAGTTTTCATCCAGCTGGGCATGTTCCCGGATCTGCCCAAATTTTGGCAGAAATAAAAGGGGAAAGGTGGGTTGTATCTGGTGATTATAAGATAGTAGACGATGGGTTATCCACACCGTTTGAGCCCGTAAAATGTCATAGTTTTATAAGTGAATGCACTTTTGGATTGCCTGCCTTCAATTGGTTGCCGCAGAAACAAATATTTCAAGAAATTAATAGTTGGTGGGTTCAATGTAATAGGGAAGGTCTTATACCAGTTTTGGCAGCTTATGGTCTAGGAAAGGCCCAACGTTTAATATCTGGATTAGATAGTAATATTGGACCCATACTGACGCATGGCGCTATTGAAAAAACGAACCAAATAATGCGCCAGCAAAAAATAACAATTCCAGAAACAACTATTGTTTCATCTAAACTAAAATTAGATGATTTGAAGAATGCTATCGTCTTGGCGCCACCTTCGGCTCTATCCACTTCTTGGATTAAAAAATTCGGTAAAATTTCTACAGCTTATGCGAGTGGCTGGATGGCAATTAGAGGAATAAAGAGAAGACGATCAGCCGACAAAGGGTTTGTGATATCTGATCATGCAGATTGGGCGGGGCTTAACTGGGCTATCAGAGAGACGGAAGCCGAAAAAATTTTTGTAACTCATGGATATACCGAAAGTTTTTCAAAATGGCTGAGATTTAAAGGCTTGGACGCGTCGATAGTCAAGACGGAATTTGCGACAATAGAAGAGGACATTTAAGTCAATTTGGGATTATGGAAAATTTTGCACAGCTAGTTTACAGTCTCGATCAAACGACTAAAACAAATAAAAAAATTGACTTGTTGGTCAGTTTTTTTAGCAATGCCAGTAATTCTGATAAACTTTGGTGCATTGCTTTATTTTCAGGTCGCAGACCGAAACGCCTAATAAGTACAAAATATTTGCGACAATGGGCTTGTGAAGAGACCGACTTGCCAGCTTGGTTGCTCGAAGACACTTATTCAGTTGTGGGTGACTTGGCGGAAACCATATCTCTTCTAACCCAAGAAAAAAATCAAATTTCAACTAAGAGCCTTACATCATGGATCTCAGAACTGAGACAGCTCGAAAACCAAGGCTTAGAAGAAAAACGTGATTTCGTAACGAATGCATGGTCGACACTTAATAGACAAGAACGATTTGTTTTTAACAAATTAATTACTGGTGGTTTTCGATTGGGAGTTAGCCAGAAATTAACTATCCGAGCGCTTTCAAAAGTTACCAAAATTGATCAATTTGAACTATCGCTTCGTTTGATGGGAAATTGGCATCCTGACACGATTAGTTGGAATAGCCTTATCATAAACGATGAGCGAAAGTCAGATATCAGCCGACCTTACCCGTTCTGTTTAGCATACGGATTAGACAAGGATATTGAAGATTTGGGACAAAAGTCAGACTGGATCGCAGAATGGAAATGGGACGGAATTAGAGGGCAAATCATAAAAAGAGCAAAGGAATTATTTATTTGGTCCAGAGGTGAAGAAAATTTGACGGAAAGATTTCCTGAATTAGAAGCATTAAAGAATTTTATACCTGATGGTTCAGTTTTGGATGGAGAAGTAGTGGCTTGGGGTGGAGAACAACCATTAAATTTTAATATCCTACAGAAGCGTATTGGAAGAAAAAAAGTGTCCAAATCTCTTATTGAAAAATCTCCTGTTATCTTAATTGCATATGATCTTTTAGAGGTTCAAGGAAAAGATATTCGAAATCAAAAACTAGGACTAAGACGATCAAAACTTAAAAAACTAATAAATCTAATACCAAATAATTTGCCGATAAAATTGTCCGAGGAAATCGAAAGTAATACATGGAGGGACCTAAGTCTGAAAAGAGAAGCATCCAGATCTCATAATGCAGAAGGTATCATGTTAAAAAATCGGAATAGTGATTATTCTAGTGGAAGGAAAAAGGGTGTTTGGTGGAAATGGAAATTGGATCCACTTACAATCGAAGGAGTATTAATTTACGCACAGGCAGGTCATGGGAGAAGAGCAAACCTTTACACTGACTATACTTTTGCTATTTGGGACGGTAATCAACTAGTTCCTTTTACAAAAGCATATTCAGGGTTGAAAGACGAAGAATTCCGGCGAATTACATCATGGGTTAGAAAAAATACAATTCAGAAATTTGGGCCTGTTCGACAAGTACCGCCAGAATTAGTATTTGAAATTGCTTTTGAAGGTATTCATGAAAGTACAAGGCACAAATCAGGGGTCGCATTACGTTTTCCGCGCATGTTGAGATGGAGGCATGATAAATTAGCGAAAGATGCAGATAAATTAGAAGATCTCAAAGCTTTTTTGACTTAATCTCTTGTAGTGCTTCTTTTTACGGTTACATAACTTCATATACATAAAATTAGAGGTAAAATATGTTTCAACTTCCAATCCCAATTTTTGACGCTGAGCATTCCAAGGGATCTGCCGAGTTAGGCCAACTTCCTGATTGGAACTTGAGTGACCTCTACACTTCAACTGATGCAAAAGAATTAGTAAATGATTTAAATTGGTTAGAAAAAGAATGTGATGAATTTGCCAAGAATTATGAAGGCAAGCTAAAATTTCTTTCTGCTGATGAAATGTTAAAGTGTGTTGTTCGAAATGAGAAGATTAGTTCAATTTCAGGCCGTATAATTTCTTATGCTGGTCTCCTTTATTATCAAAAAACAACCGATGCTGATCGAGCTAAATTTTTATCTGACATGCAGGAAAAAATTACTATTTTCACCACAAAGTTAGTATTTTTTTCTCTTGAAATTAATAGCTTAGACGATGATTTTTTAGAAAGTCTATTGAAAGAAAATGTAAAGCTCTCGCGTTATAAACCAGTTTTTGAAAAAATAAGAGCTCTAAAACCTTATCAATTGTCTGATGAAATCGAAAAGTTTCTTCATGACCTTGGGATTGTGGGAGATGCTTGGGAAAAACTATTTGATGAAACTATTGCCGGATTGAAATTTAAAATTGGTGGCGAGACACTGAACATAGAAGCTACGTTAAATTTTTTAACTGACCAAAAACGCGAAAATCGCAAAAACGCAACTCATGAGCTAGCTCGAGTTTTTGGCGAAAATATAAAAATTTTTACTCGGGTGCATAATACTCAGGCCAAAGAAAAAGAAATAATTGATCGCTGGAGAAAAATGCCAACACCACAAATGGGTCGACACTTGGCAAATCAGGTTGAACCAGAGGTGGTGGATGCTCTGAGAAACGCTGTTGTAAAAGCATATCCCAAAATTAGTCATCGGTACTATGAATTAAAACGGAAATGGCTTGGTTTAGAAACTATGCAGGTTTGGGATCGGAATGCCCCATTACCCATGGAGAGTGATAGGTTGGTTACCTGGGATCAAGCACAAACTATAGTGACAGATGCATACACAAACTTTGACAGCCGCATGTCAGATTTGATTACTCCATTTTTTAATAAGGGCTGGATTGATGCAGGTGTTAAACCGGGGAAAGCACCTGGAGCGTTTGCTCATCCTACAGTGACAGATGTTCACCCGTACATAATGCTAAATTATCTTGGTAAACCGCGAGATGTGATGACGCTTGCCCATGAACTCGGTCATGGTGTTCACCAAGTTTTAGCATCATCGCAGGGACAGATGCTATCTTCAACGCCACTTACGCTCGCTGAAACAGCTTCTGTTTTTGGGGAAATGCTTACATTTCAACAAATGCTTGATAACTCAACTGATAAAAATGAACGCAAAGTACTGCTGGCAAATAAAGTTGAGGATATGATAAACACCGTGGTCAGGCAAATTGCTTTCTACGATTTTGAGTGCAAGCTTCATGATGCACGCAAGAAAGGCGAACTTACACCATCAAACATAAATTCTTTATGGATGTCAGTCCAATCCGAAAGTCTCGGCCCAGCATTTGAATTTGTGGAAGGCTATGAAACATTTTGGGCCTATATACCCCATTTTGTCCATTCCCCCTTCTATGTTTATGCATATGCCTTTGGCGATGGCTTAGTAAATGCACTTTATGCAACATATGAAGAAAACCCAAAGGGGTTTGAAGATAAATATTTTAAAATGTTATCCGCAGGAGGATCAAAACATCATAAAGAGCTATTAGAACCATTCGGCTTAGACGCTAGTGATCCTGAATTTTGGTCTAAGGGCTTATCTATGATATCTGGAATGATTGATGAGTTGGAAACTTTCAATTAACCCAAAACTTGCGTTGACACTTAAAAAATCGTGCTAACTTTTATCTTATGAGTGTAGATTTTTTAAAGATTTTTGGGTTAAGTTTTATGTTAATGATTAGTCCTATTCATGCCGCAAGCGATTTTGAATTTGAAAATATTGATGGGGGCGTCCTAAATCTTCAAGAATTTAGAGGCAGCCCTGTTTTGATTGTAAATACAGCTAGCCGCTGTGGT
>ERZ802830.3229-NODE-3229-length-14072-cov-9.49918_pt1 | contig 14072 bp, 25 predicted proteins | sample MGYA00345654_ERZ802830 | MGnify/ENA primary metagenome ERZ802830 (study PRJEB30503, sample SAMEA104212375) | marine metagenome | biome: Westerlies Biome; feature: [SRF] surface water layer (ENVO:00010504) within the epipelagic zone...; material: water... | reverse complement strand
GGTTGTGCCTTCATCAATGACGCGAAAATCACCTTTGTCGTCTTTCTGATGAATCTCAAATGCGCCTGGAGTTAGAACACGAACCTGTTCGAGTTCTTTCTCGCCGTAATCACCATCAGGGACGAGAATTTTTTCCATCAAGCGAAGTTGAGTCAGCTTTTGCTCCCCGTCAACAAGCTCTTGTTTAAAGCCTAAAATATCCCTAGGGCCATATGAAATCCAGTAAGGGCGACCATTTGACCCTGCTTGCGGAGCATCGACAAGAACGCCAACGTGCCCATATCTGATGCACTTTCTCGCCGTGTCGTAGGTCCAGACGTTCAGATCGTTGCCCTGAAGATCAACATCAAAAAGCTGCTCTGTAATCAAATCGCTTACGTCTGTCAGCCTGACGGGCTTACGGGTCAACATGCCCGCCAGCATCCGCTCAAGCCTGACGTAATACGGAGCCAACGTTGAACGGATTAGCCTGTTGTCGTATGACTCGTCAAGCTCTCTTGGTTCTTGCGGTAAGTATTTTCGATGCTTCTTTCTGATGCCGTAAGTGCCCTGCAAAAGAGCTTCAATCAATTCCCAATGAGGTTCCTGATTCACCCAAGCTGTGTTCGGGTCATTAACGCGAGTAACGCTACCAATCCGCTGCCTGCCACCCGAAAAACCTGAGTACACGTTAAAACCCCGCCTAATCCCTTCAGTTTAGTAAAGCCTAATGCCAGTGCCCCGACCAGCATGCTCGTACAGAGGGTTAAATGCACCTAAAACCAAATATCCGAGGCCATCTGTCCAGTGCTCAATGTTTGCTGACTTGTCAATCACATAGTCCTCGGTGCCTGCTTTAAACGTGACATTTCTGAGTGCTTTGATTGTGTGCTTGCAGCGTGGGTGAACAAAAAGACGAATACTACCCTTTGCTGTTTTGATCATCCAGTTGGTTGCGTTGATTTTGTCTTTGACGGCCCATGGCGCTTTAGGGCTGATGCAACTAAAACCGAAACGCCTGATGATGTCATGGTCTGTTCTTCCAGCAGACGAAGTCTTGCGTGCGGAGCCTGTCGGGTCTGGATAAGCAATGATCTTGCGATCAGGGAAACGCTCTTTAAGCATGGCGCAAACCTCATCAGTGTTTGATTGCTTGACTGCTAGTTCATCCCAGATGTGCAGCGTGTCACCAACCCTGCTGCTTAATACGCCAGCCATGATGCTGACGTTGAAATCTGTTCCCCAAAGGATTGGACCGCCAGTATCAACGATGTCCTCTGAGATGTTTTCATTGTCAAAGCCTGGGTAAACCCTGCCCGAAAGCGTTTCAAAGCTGGCTAAATACTCTTGCCGGAACGTGCGCTCATCCAGCGTGTTGCGAGCAGCCTCAATTTCTTCTGCTGCAACGTTGCCACCATCAATCGTAGTAAAGGAGAACGTGTCCCAATCAGATTGCTCTTGCGCTTGCTCCCATAAATCATGAAACCAATTCAGCCCAGCTGGAGTGGTGATAAACCAAGCAGGGCCACCTTGATCGGACAAAGCAGGGCGTAGCACCGTCTCCCAAGCCTCTTGTTTCACGTAGGCCGCTTCGTCTATTACTAACGCTGAAAGCGATACGCCCCGCAGCGCATCAGGGTTTTCAGCGCCACGCAAGGCAATGATGCTGCCGTTTGTTAGCTCAATACTTAAGTCCGATTCGTTGCGCTTGACGCATATCGACATCGGTACCATTGCCTTCAGTTGACGCCAGGCAATCTGTTTTGCCATTCGGTAGTTCGCCGTGACATACCAGCACAAACTGTTGGGCTTTCCGACAGCCCAGTTGATTAGCCGCGTGATGCAGAGATAGGTTTTACCGAAACGTCGGCCAGAGCACAACAGCTTGAAACGTTCCCCTGCGTCATATACCTGTCGCTGAGGATCAGTCAAGGTGCCGTACAGCTGGTCACCAAGGTTTAGTAACGCATCATCTGCTTCGCCCGACGCCTGCGACTCTGAATCCAGAATGCATCCGCGTGGCAACGTGGCAAAGATGCTCATACGTCGCAAACAGCACGTTGAGCAGCATCAGCAACAAACGCTTGCAATGACTCGCGCTTGATAGCGTCCTCTAGTTGTTTTTTGTGATCTTCAACTAAATGCATTGATGACACATAGCAACATTTACGGATGCCATCTTTTTCTAAACACACCTCATACATTGTGCCGTCTTCTGTAGTCCGCAATTGCAAATCAGACATCAATCAAATAACCTAGCGATTTTGGCAGCACTATTTATACAGCCAAGAGTGACACTGTCATTCTGCCTAGTACTGGTCTTTTTGTGCAGATCGTTTAATTGTTGTAGTAAGAGGGCCGCAAAATCCGTTCTATCTAGTGACCAGATTTCCCTCACTTCCGTAAGCGCCTCTCGGTAAAGCCGTTTACCAGATGACTTAGTAAGCCCCCACTCTTGTTCTACATATTGAACACAATCCATCTGGTTAGCCCCTTGCGCCATCATGCGAGCCAGCTTATGCACCCGGTACTCTTTGACTGCCCCAGTCGAACGCGGCGCTTTCTTTCTTTTTTCCTTATCCCCAGTGTTTTTAGCCATGGTTTGCGAAGCTATCTAATGCATACCAAACATGACTATTACGATAGCCGCCTTGGTGCGTTGGGATGATGGGCGTTACGCCGTGCCTATTTCTCCAAGCTGGATACACCAAAAGAGAGTTGTCTATCTGGTCAAAGGTAGCGCCGAAATCAGGGACATGAAGGTTACCGCCTGTACTGTTGCGTCGTTTAGTGATGATGAGGTTGACAGCGCCTTTGACATTGGCGTTGTCTTGATGGATGGGGGCGCTGATATTGCAGTTGGAAATAGTGCTGCTGAAGTTTTGAGCAAACCGCCAATTGTCGGGCAGACGCTCGTTGCAAGCCAAGCGATGCTTAGCCACGACTGACGGAACGTGATCAGCTATTAGCTCGAAGGCAGCAATACCAGCAGCACTCATTGCCTTGACAAAAGTGTTCGCTTTTTTGTTGCGATGGACTGAGGACCGTGAAGGATAGTTACGGCGCATATGCGGTTTTGGCGGAATGCTGCCAAGGATGGTGCTGTATTGAAGAACATCTGCACTGTCGTCGTGCAAACCAGAAGACCGTTTCATTGTGGATTTTGGCACTCGATCAGTGTGTATCTCGGCGTCAGCAATATTGACAAGGTTTTGCAATTTAACTGGCAGCGTTTTGAGGAACATCCCAACAGGTGTGCCATCTGCATCAGCAAGGATGCAGGATTCATGAATGTTGGGTGGGATGTCAGCAGGTTGATCGCCGATTTTTAGCGATGACTGAACGAGCTTTAATGTGACGGTTGGCAGTGTCATCGGGCGTAGCAGAACACATTTGTGCAAGCAGGGAACCAAGATGATTTCCAAGCTTTATGTTCCTTGGTTTCGTAAAAGATGGACGACCAAGCCGCTTCGATGTTGTAGTGAAGTTTTTGTTTGTCTAGAACATGCCAAAGACGGGGGAGCGAAGGATCTATGTCAAACGACCATTCGTAGACAAGCTTTTTAAAGGCTGCAGTTGAGTTTTCAAGGATTGGCATTTCAGCGCCTTCAATATCCATTTTGCAGGCTTCAAAATTGATGGCTTCATCGTCAAAGTTCAGACATGGCACTTTGAGACCTTTGTCATTCCATTTGCGAACGATGGAGTTACGCCAAGTCTGAGAGTTGTTGCCGATATAGAGAATTGTGGACTTTGTGTCGTCATGGACGAGTGCGGCTTGCTTAACGGTGGCTTTTAGGCCATTCAATTTCAAGTTGCGTTCGATCATGTCAGCATTAAAGGGGTCTGGCTCGTAGACAGTAACTTTTGCCCCAAGGCTGGCAGCTAGGAGAGTAAATGCACCAACGTTGCCGCCACAATCCATCCAGCGTTCGCCTGGTTTAATAGTCATGCCACGCTTAAGGTAAGTCTTGCGCCCGATGACCTCCTCGAAAGTCTTCAGGTCGGAAAACCCTTCACGATGAAAAAACTGAATTGAGCCGATAGACGATTTGGTCAGTTTCATGCTGCCAACGCCTCGATAAGTTTCATGCCGACATATTCTCCACGTTTACGTGCAGCAGAAATCAAGGCGTTGGCTTCGTCATAGTCTTCGGGTCTGAACTCAATTTGAATAGCTTTCATAACACCATCAGCCAGCTCAACGGTGGGATCTTCTAAGTCTTCTAGTGCTGAATAATCAGGCTCTTCAGCGAAATCTGGAAGGTCATCGCCCCAGCCGAGGAGTGTGAGATCAAAACCAACATCGCCTAATGCTTTGAGCTCAGCTTGCAGAAGGTCGTCGTCCCAACCGGAGTTAAGAGCTAGTTGATTGTCAGCAATGACGTAGGCGCGTTTCTGATCTTCTGAAAGATGCGAAAGCTTGATGACCGGGACTGTGGTCATATTCATAGCCTGCGCAGCTATGAGGCGACCGTGACCGGCTACCACTTGCATGTCATCGCCTACCAGGATCGGGTTAGTGAAACCAAACTCTTTCAAGGATTGGACTAGGCGGTCTAATTGAGAAGCTGAATGAGTCCTGGGGTTGTTGGCGTAAGGAGTAAGGGTTTCGATATCAACGTGTTCAATCTTGGTGACAGCCGTTGTGGTCATGCGTCCATGATATTAATATCAATACGCTAACACTCGGAAAGGTAAATGGCTAAGGAAGGAGAACTGCTGGGCTGTGACGCAGGATTATTCCGAGTCATCGATGGAAAACGAGAATTTGTCAACATCAGCGTTGCGAATCTTAAGAGGTTGCGACTGGACGCAGCTTCTGACGAGAAATGGAGGACCAGGAGAAAGTCCGGGAAGAGACGAAGCAGTAGCTGACGCGGTGGCTGCTGCCGCCGAGAAGAAAAGAGTGAAGAGAGAACTGGAAGAGCTAAGGATGAAAAGGAAAAGGAAGGGCCGGTAGTGACAGCATGACAGCGTGACAGTTTCGCCTAAAACAACTGCACCGCAACGGATCTGCCCTGTCACAGAGCAGTGACAGCCCGTGACAGCGGTGACAGCAATCATCACTAAGCCGTTGCCTGCCAATCATAATATGATATTATTAATAAGTAGTCAGCCACCAACCCATGAACATCATCATTAAGTCTCACACTTGGTTCATCACCGCCAACGACAAAGGAGGCGAGATGCAATGGCAGCAGCAAGCAATCAGCAGCACTGAACTGGTTGACCTGATTGACGAAGCCTTGGAAGAGGGTTACACCCCTTCTGTTGAACTTTGCTGATTCTATTTTTACCCTCAAGCAAACGGAAACCGCACGCAATGCCAAACAAATCAGATCAGATCAACCGCATTGCGTCTGAGGAGCAAACCATGGCAAACATCGCTTGGGCTAAGGCTCGTGCAAGAGAGGCCAAAAGCCCAGACGGTTTAACAGCACTCGCTAAGAGTTTTTGGCACACCTTCCAAAAAGAGAACAACTCATGATCACTGCAACAGACGCCAGCCACATGATTCACCTTTGCGCTCCTAACGACAGCAACGGCAATCCTCAACGTGCATGGGCCCAGTACGACTGGTGCGGCGTTTTGGTTGGCTGGTTTGAAGAAGGCTATTCAGGTGTTGGAGCAGTGCCCAATGAATTAGATGCACAGCGGTTAGCAGCTCCGTCTATACGCGTCACGACCAAAGAATGGTTGACATGGAAGCGGGCTTATGAGGACATGCAGCGCGACAAGGAGTACTACATCTAATGCTTTCCTATAAACTAATATCAATACGATTCAGGAATCCAAATGCCTGCCCGAAAGAAAAACGATCACTCGCCCCGCAAGTCAAAGGTACGACAAGTTTGTTTGACGCCAGTCCACGACCAGATGCTTACCGAAGTCGCAAACAAGCGTTACAACGGCAGGGTCAGTCATGCTTTGCTGGGCTTGCTATCCAAGCCGTTGAAGAAGGCTTACCTAGATCTGTGCGTCGCAGACGTCATGGAGGAAACTGCCTCCAACTGACGGATCAATCTTCGTCGGTTGGCGTTACCGCTAATCGACTTTTAGTCATGCTCAAGCCCAAAAGTTTTCACATTCCTGGCGCTTTGCTCATTGAGCAGCACGTCGTTAGGGAGGGGCCAAGCCCGTACTTTGTCGCGTGGAAGCCTCACAGCTCTCGCCTGTTCTATGACCGCAGAGAGATGATGCGTTGGATCCAGTGGCCTAAAGGAACGCCAACCCGTGAAAGCATTGATGCGTTTTTAGACGGCTTGGAGACATCAAGTGCGTCAGCCCCTTCGCCTCTTGATATGGAAGAAATTAGACGCAAAGGCTTTGGCCCTGAAGCCCACAGTTTGGACCACTCTGAGGCACGACAATAGATTGTGGACAGCCGAATCGACAAAGAAGAGCGGGCCTACCTGCTTCTTCAGTGGGCTTCTTTGGCTCCGCTGGCTCCTTTTGACGAAGGGTTAGCCGAGTCAGGTTTTTACACCTCTGTGCAAAAACAGAGAAGCGATAAAGCACTTGATGATTGGGACAAAGAAAACCCCTACGAACAAAGCTCGGAACTTAAAGCGTTCCATGAGCTTGAACGAAGGGGAGTGATTACACAGAGCGACTTTTTCTCCCCAGACAAAGCCGCTCGTTGTATTCGATGGATCGACCCTAAAGATCCATCAAAAGGCGAACACACCACCTGCACATCTTACTGCGATGACCTCAAAGCCCACAACGCAACAGCAAGAACTCAACAGGGTTCGGGATCAAGTGAACAAAGAGTTCCAGCCTCCAGCGACGAAAGGAATGGAAGGGCTAAGAGATTTCGCTACCACCGCAGTTAAGACCTGGGAGCTTGAAAGCGAACAGATGACGCAGATGTGGTCCAAGGCTGCTGAGCTGCATCTGATAGACGCAACGAAAGAACTTTTGCAGGATTATCTAGCTGAAGCCAGAGAAGTCCTTAATCCAGACGGTCACTACACAAGGGGACAGGACTGGGAAGCAGATACCGACGTTGAATGGATCTGGGATCAATGGATCGCTAAAGGGTTTTTCCACACGATCACAGCAATGCAGAAAGTCGGAAAGTCGACTTTCTTTTTGGATTTCATTAAGTCCATCTGTGATGGAAACGAGGATCACCTCAACTTTTCACTCTTTAGTGAAAAGAAGGATCTTGAGTTTGTACTGATTGGGCCGGACATGGGCAAACGTCTTTGGGGGACGTATGGCGTCAAGTCACAGCTGCTCCAGATTAATGATGCCACAGGAAAGCTCCGTTGGCACGAACAGATCGCTCACGTCTTTACGGAAGAGGATGAATACGGGCTGGGCAAGACGCACATCGCTCACTACGTCGAGATCGCGAAAGAGATCACAGCGCGAGGTAAGCACCCTGTTTTCGTGATGGACAGCTACAGCGCCATGCTTTCGATGGCAGGGATTAAGACCAGTGAAAACGACAGCCAGTTCGCCAATCCACTAAGAGAGCTAAAGCTGGCATTGGGACGGACTGGTGCGACGTCGCTGATGCTGCATCATTCCAGCCTGTCCAGTTCTAAGCGCAGCACGGAAGCTTCTAATAGTGGGCACCAAGCATTCAACCGCGTACCAGATCAACTCCTGACTTTGAAATGGTTGACAGAGGCCGGTGTTGACGGAAACCGCGCTGATCGCCGCATTGTGTTGAGCGCAAGCGGGAGGACAGGCTCAGCAGTCAGCTCTCAGTTATTGGAGCAAAGCCTTGATTGGGGATGGTCGAACCATGGCGAGATCGACGATGCGCTGAGAATCCAGGTTGCCTTGGAGGAGCGTGATCGATTAGCTGGCGACGATGCGATCTGCTTTGACCTGCTGAACACAAGAACAGCAAATGGAGTGGGAACAACGACTAGCGAATTGTCGGACCTGCGTGACACCAGCTCAAATGGGCGCGGAGCTTGGAGCGACGCAAAGATCAGACGGCTTTTTTGCAAGCTCGAAAGAAAAGGGTTGGCTTTCGTTGATGGCTCTAAGCCACGCCCAGGCGACCTGGGAGGAATGCCTTGGAAAGTCTGGTGGACGTTTGAGAAAGCGATCCAGCCTGGTGGCATAAATACCCAAAAATCGCAATCTGAGAGCAAAAATCGCATAAATACCGCTTCTGCGCGCAGCCCCCAAGAACCCGAAACGTTGCAAACACCGCAAACATTGCAAACACCTCAAGCATCGGTTTACGGAGACAACCCCCCTTCGGAGCGGCAAATGGTGGAAGACGCCAACGGGCAAAACAGTTTTGTGGTTGTCGAACTCATGCCAAGCAGCGGGGACGTGAAAGTACAAAAATTTGGCAGCGCATCTGCCCCGGTCAAGCAACGCCGATGGATGGTTGATGTCTTTCCGTGCGGCACGCATGCCAAGGCCAACCCAATCGTGTTTGACGACGATGAGGTTCTTTGACTGATTCTGTATTATTATTATCTGAAGCTATCTGCCCGTTATGCCCAAAACCCCAAATTCTTCTTTTTTCGAACCTGATCGTTCTTCTCTTCAACCTGAAGTCAATGAATGGTTGGAGGATCGGATTGCGGCTGACCGCGACTGGTTTCAGTCTCACCCAAAAGCACTTTGTTATTTCAGACCGCTTGAAGCTGTAGAAGAAGCCCCGTATCAGATTTACGGGCAAGGTCTTCTTTACCTTGTCGACCCTGATGACGTTCCGGCTAAAGATCAAACATGGGTTGCGCTAGTTGACGTGTTCCGCTTAAAGGGACTTAATGAGAAAGATTCATGCAGGATGAAGTTCAGATGTCCTCCTGTTGATCTCAGCGATCCCAAGCAGGTCTCTATTGCTATTGAAATCGCTGTGCAATGTACAAAATGGTGCTGGGTTCAGCACAAAGCGGGCAAGGTAAAGGCAGGCTATGTCAAAGGGCGAAGCAGCTCTGATACTGCTGGCAAGGGGTTTGCTTGATGGCAACGAAGATCAAACCGCTTGGGCCGCTCCCGATCGAGTTCAACGAAGAACTGCATCAATACATTTGGACCCCGACCGGGGAAGTCATGGGCATCAGCGTTACTGGCGTTCTGTCGGTCAATAAGACCGCATCTCAGCTGGCCAACATCAACAAGCACAAAGCGACTTGGGCTCCTCGCGGCTTGCATGTTCACGCATCGCTGGAACACAAGCTCAAGGGGCTTCCGTTTGACATTGATCCGGTTTACGCCGAATGGGTCACGCCACTGCTAGCTCACCCGTTTTGGGAGACTTTCGAGCCGATAGCGATTGAGCACCGCCTTTGTGATTTGAGTCGCGGAGTCGGCGGATCTTTAGACGCTTTGGGATATGACAACTTCACGGGGAAGCTGGTACTGCTTGACCTGAAAAGCCAGAGCAGCGCGAAGTACGGCACTTATTCAACTGATGCACAGATGGGCGGCTACCTCGGAATGCTGATCAATCGGCACGGAATCACGATTGACGAATGCTTGACTGTTTGGGCTCGCCCTGGCGAGTGCTTGGTTGGCGACCCGCAAGACCCGAACGATTGCCTAGAAGCCTGGGAGGAAGCGTATGAAAAATGGGAGGCGTTGCAGGAAAAGATTTGAAACCCCCTCTTGGGATCATAATATGGTATTATTATCTCAAGCCAATCAATCACCTCAAGCTCATGACTCCTCCCGACCTTCTTGCCCAAATCCTTTCTAATGAGTTCGAAGCCTGCGCCAAGATGACAGACGAGAACACCGTTTTCGAGAAATCAGCTGTCAACGCTTGGGTTGCAGCACACCTGCCTGACCTTGAAGATCTGGTATGCGATTTTGTAGCCGAGCGTTTCTGAGCCTGTTGCCCCTATAGCCGTAATATAGTATTATTATTTCAAGCCAATCAGCTACTACCAACCATGAAAACAATTTCAATTCGCCTCACCGACAAGCAGCATCACTACATAGCTGCTCTGTCAAAAGACCAAAAACGATCCATTGAGCATTTGATTTGGCTTTCTCTTTCGCAGGGAATTGACTTTTTGTTTTCCGAAACGCCTTATCACGTGGAAAAGTTGCATTGCGATTTCTCCGAAAAAGATCACGAAAGCATGGACAAGCACCCTCTTCACACGCCGTCTGCCGGTTACTACAACGAAAGATATAGCTTGTTTGACGAAATAGCTGACAACGTGCTCGCCGATATTGACGGCACCTTTGAGTCAGCAGATGCGGAGTTCGATCTGCAGCTTGCGATCAATCACACAAAAGCTCTGCACTCTGCGCGCGAGAAAGATTTTGAGGCAAAACAAGCTGCTAAGAAGGAGGCTGCAAAATGACTAGCTTCCACCCTAGTTACAACCCAGCAGAGCAGCCTTTTTGTCGCAACAGCGATCCCGAAACCTCTGCCTACGCTGCTCGGACTCGTAGCCGCAAAGTGACTGATGCTCATTACTTTGTTCTCCGCCATCACTTGCTGCATCAGGACAGTGACCGGAATGCAGGTATTGCAGCTGAGAAAGCCGGGCTAGTTCCTGACTGGGAAACAGGACGCCGCGCATCACGTTCCGTTCGGGAAGATATGAAATGGACAACGTTTTTATTTCAAGGAAACGGTAAACCTGAAACAGTCAAAAACCTTGGCAGTAACAAACCAGGCAAGCGCAATCGGATCACAGAAGAAGGGAGCGCCGCTCTTTTATCCTCCGACGTTGACAAAACTGACCATTTACATTCACCCTCTTAAACAGCTATGAAAAGAATCATCCGACTTGAACCAGGCCATTACCTGCACCTCGACTCATACAGGAGTCGGTTTCTGCATCATCTGCGCCCCAAAGCTTCTTGGACGACCGCAGCTTTTGCGATCACAACTTTTTCCCTATGCATGTTTTATGGAACCTTTGCCTCCCGTCTCATGGATAACACGCCTGCTTATCAATCTCCTGAGGCGTCGCAAAGACGTTTTGAGCCTCTCCCTTGAGCTGTCGCTTCCTGAAGAATCTGCAACCCCTAAAGACGATTTTGACTATGACTATGACCTCGACGAACTCCTCGCAGAAGAAGCCGCCGACACTATCGACACGCTCAACAGGATCTATAACTTTCCCAGCGCCAGACAGCATTGATTCTCTTTTAGATCAATTGTCATTTGTCCAGGCACAGCTGAAAAGCCTCAACGACTTCAAGCAACAGCTGCTTGACCAGTTAGCTGAAGCTGATGAGAACGGACTACTTGACGACTATCGCAACGTCAGTAATGACAAGCAGATCGTTTGGGAAGGAATGACCCTGACTCAAGCCAGCAAGACCACCAAAACTTTTGCTGATGACGTAAAGAAAGAAATTAAACAGATCGAATACGAAGCTACGCGGCTGGGTCACTTCACTAAAAAAACCACTGAATACTGGACCTTAAGGCTCGGAGCGCAATGACCAGGCCAGCAAAACGCAGGCTTTATTCTGCTCAGGCCATTGCTTGCCCTAAGTGCGGCCACGGTTACACCAAGGTTGTTTGCGGGCATCTTCACGGCGAAAACCAAAAACTTCGCAGGCGTAAATGCCTTAATTGCGGCTACAGAGTAAAGACCCTGCAAAATTTATACCCCGAGATAGGAAAAGAATTTGTCGTCCCTTTGCTAACGGCAGAAGAAAAACGGGATTTGCGCAGGGCTAACAAAAGGTTGACGACCCTAACGGTTCAAGACGTACTAGAGATTAAATACTTCCTTTCTAAGAACTCTTTCACTCAAGGCGATTTAGCCCTTCAGTACGGCGTGACTAAAGGAACGATCGCCACAATCAAACGTGGGCAATCATGGAAGGATGTCCCAACGCCCACTGAGTATCCATGATTGAGGCCGATCCAAAAGGACAGCTGAAGACTATTGAGTTTCGTGTTTTTGGTTTACCGGGTCCACAAGGTTCCAAAACTTTCAAAGGCTATAAGAATGGGCGCGGCATCATGGTTGAGTCTTCGCTGAAAGTGAAACCTTGGCGACAGGCAATTCAAGCCACTGCCGACGGCAACTACTCAGGGGAGCCGATCACTGGTCCGGTTCGAGTTGAAATTGACTTCTTTTTCCCTCGGCCCAAAAGTCATTACAGGGCAGGGAAGTATTCAAATCTGCTAAAACCTGACGCCCCTAGCTACACAATTAGCCATGGGGACGGTGATCTAGACAAACTTCTGAGGTCAACGATAGATGGGCTTTCCTTTTCTACTGGCGGAAAGATCATCCGTGATGACTGCTTGGTTGTAAGCATTTCCAGCAGCAAGCAATACGCAAATCTGATTACGCCTCCGGGCGCGGCAATCAAGGTAATCGAGCTTCCCTGAACTATAATATGATATTATTAGGAGGTCCATCAGGAACCCGTTTTGGGAACACCAGAAACAGAGAGCCCGATCAACTCGGGACATCAAGCCCCAGACCAGTGGATAGCAGGCGCAAAAGCAATGGCCGCTTTTCAGGCTGGCTATTCCGCTACTGGCCAGTCAGGCAAGAATCAGCACCATGGCTCAAAAGCCATGACCCTGAAAGATGTGACCAGCGTTTGCCAGCACGGCGCTACGCATGGGCTTAGTCACAGCTTCACGCTTCGCCTCTCTCCTCTAGGAGAGAGCTACGCCATAGCTCGCGTCACCGTGTTTCACGAAAGTGGCGAGTCAATCTTTTCTGAGATTGGGTTTAGCACTGACTTCAAAGGTGCCAGATCTCAAGAGCAAGCTCTTGGTTCAGCTAAGACGTATTACCACAAGTACATGCTTAGCGGTCTTTACGGGCTGGCTAATGACGATGATGACGACGGCGAAAGTGCCGTTAGGTCTCAGGCAGCACAAACCCCTAAGCCTGCGGCTAAGCCCGTTGCTGCTCCGAAACAGCAATCCGCGCCCGCTCCTGCTCCTTCACCTGCAAAGGCCGAGGAAGCAATTCAGGCAGTAGTCGCTGCTCATGATCTAAATCAGCCGATCACTCCAGAGAACAAGGAAATGGCTCTAAGGATTATCAAAAATCCTGACGGCAAAGCAAAGGCTGCTTTCATGGCAAAGTTTTATCCGTCGAAGTCAAAGCTGATCGGCTCTGACATCAACACGATGGAGCACGCCGAGTTCTTGGGTCAGTTCGAAATTTCAGCAGCTCCTTTCTAAAATCACTTTTTTACTATGACTAATTCGTATCCAGCCGACAAGTTCACTCTTTTCTCCAACGTCAATTATTCCAAGATCGAAGGCAAAGAAAAAGAAATGTGGGCGAAAGCTGAATGGCCTCTAGCCCAAATCATGGCGTTAGCTAATTGGGCTTCTACCGAAGCCGAGAAAGTCACTAATCAACGTGGCGAAGAATGTGTAGTTGTTCAGCAAAAGTATTTGCCGAAGACTGCGCAAAATTCTGGGAACGAGTACTATCTTGGGATCATCAGTGACCCAAAACCAAGACAGCAACGTTTTGATGACAACGAAGTCCTCTGACTTCAATGCACCCAGGGCATCAAGCGGGCCAGTAGTGAAGTCGGGAACCCACCATCGCGCTGGGCCGAGGGATCGTCCGAAAGGGCTGGCAACCATGAGGGTGGTTACCGCTTCGTGTAAGTCCCTACTCCAAACAAGTCAACTGAGCGTCCATGTCTGCAAGCTTGCTGATGGCTTGACTCAAAAGCTTTCTTTGATGCCAGTTCTGACGCACCAAGCAAGCGCATAAGCCTTGGATCTCTTCAAGATCTTCCGTGTTGTAAATAGAGCGCACTGACCTTTCCATCGCTAGCTCCTCATGGAGACTCTGCTCGGCGATCATCCATTTCATGTCGTCCATCATTGACCTGCTCTAGGATCTTGCGTTCCTCGGAGTAAGGACGCCTAGCCCGAATGTAGTCATGGACGGCAGGAACTAACCACTCTTGTGGCGGCCAACAATTATCCCAATTGATCGGCTTGCCGCATTCCACAACAATTGTTGAGAAGGCAAGTACATAACTCCAAAGCCAATAGAGACCCATTAAAAATCCAGCTTATTCATCGTCAACCAAGATCACCCAGCCCGTTCCAGGGCCCTCAACTTCCCAACGCTGCTTAAACGCTTGACGTGAAATCTTGGCGTTCTTTCCGCCATAACGACCTGAATGGCCTCCTT
>ERZ802830.3228-NODE-3228-length-14073-cov-14.0103_pt1 | contig 14073 bp, 15 predicted proteins | sample MGYA00345654_ERZ802830 | MGnify/ENA primary metagenome ERZ802830 (study PRJEB30503, sample SAMEA104212375) | marine metagenome | biome: Westerlies Biome; feature: [SRF] surface water layer (ENVO:00010504) within the epipelagic zone...; material: water... | reverse complement strand
GAAAGCTTTTTTTTAAGCTCAATATTTCTTTCCCATGATAATCTTCTTGAATTTTTATCATTTAAAAACTCATTAAACATAATAGGTTTATTTTTGGTCCAAAACCCATCATCACTTCTAAAGTCAGGCAATCCAGATTCAGTGCTAATCCCAGCACCAGTGAGAATTAGTATTTTTTTTGATTTTTCAATTAATTTAAAAAAACTACTAATTTGATTAGTTATATCCATATATTTAAATTCCGATCTATGTGGGAGTATAATGCTTCACTATGTTTAAACATATAGGAATAGTAGTTAAAAAAGATCAGAAAGACGGTGATACATCATTACCAGATTCACTATTGCCTATTCTTGCAAAATATACCTCAGAAATTTTTATTGAAGAGGGTTCTGATATTAAAAACAGTCTTCTAACTGAATTGAAAACAGATGATTTTTTAAAACAAATTGATTTGCTCATAGTTTTTGGTGGCGATGGGACTTTATTAGGTTCTGCAAGAAATATTCTTGAATATGAGACTCCAATATTAGGCATTAATCTCGGTGCAGTTGGTTTTTTAACAGATGTGAACATAGATAATTTTGAATCGATAATTCAAGACATTTTGCAGGGTAATTATGATATTGAAGAAAGATCGCTTGTTTCAGCAAAGTTCTTAGATCAAATCTTATTTGGTTTAAATGAAATAGTCATACACTCAGGATCATATGCTCAACTAATGAGATATCAATTAAGTGTTGATGGGAAGCCAGTATATGAGCAAAGATCAGATGGACTAATAATAGCTTCGCCAACTGGCTCTACTGCATATGCTTTATCTGCTGGAGGCCCAATCATACATCCAAGTTTGGATGTTTGGAGCATAATTCCTATGATGCCACAAAGTCTTTCATCAAGACCTTTCATAATATCTTCAGATCAAAAAATAGAAATAAAGCTTTTAAGCGGCCCATTAAATGATGCAAAGATTTGTGCGGATGGACAAGATGATATATCTGCAAAATATGATACGGTTGTATATATTGAAAAAATGAGCAAAACATTAAAATTAGTTCATCCAAAAAATAATGATTTTTTTGAAGCTTGCAGAGAAAAGCTTGGATGGAGTCTAGATATTACTAAAAATACTACAAAGTCTTGAAAGCATTAAATTTTCATTTAACTATAATTTTTATAGCAGTCTTAATTAGTGTTGTATCAGGTTTTGGCAGTAATTTTGAAATAATTAGCAAGTTATCCTTTCTGGACTTTTATAAATCTGGATCTTATCTTGAGTTTTTAACTTTTAATCAAACATTTCTTGAAAATAATAATTGGTGGAGATTAATTACTCCTATTTTTATTCATTTCTCATTAAGTCATCTAGCTTTTAATGCCTTATGGATTTTTATCTTAGGTTCTAAAATAGAGATGCTTGATGGAAGATTTTTGTTTATTAGTCTTGTCATATTTACTGGCATAGCTAGTAATTACATACAGCACTTGTGGAACGGAGTATCTTTATTTGGCGGTCTTTCAGGGGTTGTTTATGGATTATTTGGTTATTGTTATTTAATTGAACTTGACTTAAAGCAAGAAAGGTATGGTTTGCCTCCAGCTATTTATATATTTATGCTCGTCTGGTTAATATTAGGATTTTTAGGCATCTTGGAGTTATTTGGTTTTGGATCAATAGCTAACCATGCACACTTAGGGGGGCTTATATCTGGTTTAATCTTTGGTATGCTTACTAAACTTTATAGTAAAAAAAATATATGAAGCCAATTACAAAAGCTATTTTACCTGTTGCAGGACTTGGAACAAGATTCTTGCCAGCCACCAAGGCAATACCAAAAGAGATGCTACCTATTATTGATAAGCCATTACTTCAATATGCAGTTGAAGAGGCTATTGATATTGGTGTTAAAGAAATCATATTTATTACCAGTCACACTAAAAGAGCAATTGAAAAACACTTTTCAGCTAATTTAGATCTGGAAGCGTCTTTAAAGAAAAATGGAAAAGAAGAATATTTAGAAAAAATAAATCCTAAAAAATTACAAGACATAAAGTTTACTTTTATTGATCAAGATGAGCAGAAGGGTTTAGGGCATGCAGTTTCATTAGCTGAAAACTGTTTAGATGAAGATGATGATGCTATAGCAATTCTCCTTCCAGATGATTTATTTATTTCAAACACAAAAAGTTGCCTTCAGGTCTTAACAGATACATATATCGAAAACTCATGCTCTGTTGTAGCAATTAATGAAGTTAAGGAGAAAGACCTTTCAAAATATGGAGTAATAAATCCTGAGGAGATTTCAGATGGATTATTTAAAGTAAAAGAAATTATTGAAAAGCCTAGTATTGCAGAAGCTCCCTCTAACTTAGCAGTATGCGGAAGATATATTTTAACAAAATCCATTTTTAATTCTTTAAAATCAATTAATCCTGGCGCTGGAGGAGAATATCAATTAACCGATGCTATAAAAGATCTTTTATATTCCGAAACGATCTTAGCAACTTCTTATGAGGGCATGAAGTTTGATTGTGGAAGTAAGCAGGGCTTTGTAGAAGCTACGATGTATTTAGCTTTAGATGATAATGAGCTTAAGAATGATCTTAATGAATCTATAAAAAAAATAATAACTTGAAATATTTATTTGCTATTTTAAAACTCTTACCACCTGAGCTATCTCACTTGTTAGCTCTTAATGGCTTAAAGCTAATGCATACATTTGGCTTAATAAATTTTTATAAAAAAGACTTTAACAATAAAGCGAGTTTTACTATAGCTAATATGAACTTTAATAATAAACTAGGTATTGCTGCAGGCTTAGATAAAAATGGAGACTTTATAGATTCATTAGGCGCATTGGGTTTCGGATTTATTGAGGTTGGAACTACTACGCCATTGGCACAATCAGGTAATCCTAAACCAAGAATTTTTAGGGTATTTGATGAAAATGCAATTATTAATCGACTAGGGTTTAATAATAAAGGTGTCGATCATCTTGTTAAAAGGCTCAAATCCAGAAATTACAAAGGAGTTGTAGGCGTAAATATTGGAGCAAATAAAAGTTCTAAAGGAGAAAAAAGAATTGCAGATTACGTCGAATGTTATAAAAAAGTTTATGACCTATCTGATTATATTACTATTAATATCTCTTCACCTAACACCCCTGATTTAAGAGATTTACACAATGAAGCAAACATTAATCAACTATTAAGTTCTATTAAAAAAGAGAAAGAAGCTCTTAGGTCTCAAAAGCCAATTTTTTTAAAAATATCACCAGATGAAACAAAAGACACCATAGAGATCATATTACAGGCAGTTAAAAAATATGAAATAACAGGATTAGTATTAACTAATACTACAATTGATAAAACAAATTTAAGAAATGAGGCTCTCAAATCAGAGGCGGGTGGATTGTCAGGCAAGCCACTTTTTGCAAAGTCTACTGAGACAATAAAAGTTATTAAGAGTCTAGATAATACTATCCCAGTTATTGGAGTTGGCGGCGTTATTGATCATTCGGACTATATTGCTAAGTTTGAAGCAGGAGCTGATTTAGTTCAAATCTACACAGGATTTATTTTAAAAGGACCTAGCATTGTCTCCGAGCTATTAATTCAAGAGTAATTAAATAGATTTGAATTTATTATGGAATATTTTGTAATCATACTAGTTGTAGTTTTCTTTATAGGCTCTGCGAGTTTCATTATTCCTTCAAAAAAAACCCGACAACTTGCTCAACTTAGATTAGATGCAGCTAAGCTTGGATTTAAAATTTCTTCACTTACATATTCAAATATATCTTTTAAAAGCTCGGATTTAAACTTAGCAAGTTATCAAATAAAAAATACATCAATTATCAAAGAAGCTCACTTTTATAGAGACAAAGATCAATTTATTCTGTATTCTCCTTCCAGACTTAAGTACTCAAGTGATTATGAAGTAACTCTTGAAAAGCTTAAAAAATTACCTGAATCTATTATTGAAATAATATTTTCAAATGCAGTAATAGTATTTCTTTGGGACGAAAATTTAGGCATCGAAGAATTAGAAAGAATAAATAGTAATTTAAAAATATTATAAATATAACTTGCCAAATGAAGTATTGAGATGTTATTTATAAAAAAAGGAAAAAAAATTTATTATGGCTAAATCTCTTGTAATTGTTGAATCTCCAGCAAAAGCTAAGACTATATCTAAATATTTAGGTTCTGAGTATATTGTTAAATCTAGCGTAGGCCATATTCGAGATTTACCAAAAGGTAAAACAAAAAGACCTCCAACAAGAAATGTTATTCCAAAAGATATTTCTGCAGAAGAAAAAGCAATATTAAAAAAAATTAACAAAAGAAAGTCTGATGTAAAGCGTTGGGGTATAGATCCTGAAAATGGTTGGAAAGGTGTTTATGAAGTTATACCTGGTAAAGAAAAAGTAGTAAAAGAGCTCAGAGCAGCTGCCAAGAAAGTTGATCACATCTATTTAGCCACTGACCTAGACAGAGAGGGTGAAGCCATAGCGTGGCATCTTAAAGAAGCCTTAGGACCAAACAAGCATGAATTTTCTCGAGTACGTTTTAATCAAATTACAAAAAACTCAATTATAGAGTCCTTTGCTGATCCTAAAGAAATCGATATAGATTTGGTGAATGCGCAACAAGCAAGAAGATTTCTTGATCGGGTTGTTGGTTTTGAGTTATCTCCACTTTTATGGGAAAAAATTGCTAGAAACTTATCAGCTGGTCGAGTCCAATCAGTTGCATTGAGACTGCTTGTTGAGAGAGAGCACCTTATTCAAGCTTTTATTCCTGAAGAATTCTGGGAAGTAAGCATGCTGCTTTTGAGCTCTTCTGATAAAAGTATTAGATTTGCTTTAAATAGAAAAAAATCTGATCCTCTTTTAAAGCAAGATGAGGCTAATAAGATCGAGGCTCTTATTAATAATTCATCTATGGAAATACATGAGGTTTTAAAAAAACCGGTAAAGGTAAAACCAAAAGCACCATTTATTACCTCTACATTACAACAAGCAGCCAGTACAAAATTAAGTTTCAATGTCAAAAGAACAATGCGTGTTGCTCAAAAATTATATGAGGCAGGCTTAATTACCTATATGCGAACCGATGCACCAAGTTTGAGCAAAGAATCTATTCTTGATGCAAGAAATTTTATAAATGATAAATTAGGTGAGAAATATCTTACGAATGCACCAAGAATATATTCAAGTACTGAAAATGCTCAAGAAGCACATGAGGCCATCCGCCCAACCAATGCTTTTTTAACTGGCAATCAGCTACTCAATCTTTCGGATGAAGAAACAAGATTATATGAACTTATATGGGATCAATATATCGCTTCACAAATGCCAGATGCAGAATACTTATCAACCTCAGTAAAAATAAAGTTAGAAGATTACGTATTTACCGCACGAGGAAGGGAAATAGTCTTTGACGGGTACACTAAGATATCTGGAAATTCATCTAAAGACCCAGATGAGGCAATCTTACCCCCATTATCTGAGGGTGATATTTTAAAGTTAGAGAATATTAATTTAGAACAAAAATACACTAAGCCCCCTGCAAGATTTTCTGAAGCAGCCTTAGTAAAAGAATTAGAAAAAAAAGGCATTGGAAGACCTTCAACTTATGCAGCAATTATTTCCACAATTCAAGATCGTGGTTATGTTGAAGTAGAAAATAGAAGATTTTTTGTAAAAAAAATAGGACTTATTGTTGCAGATAGATTACTGGAAAGTTTCAGCGATATTATGGATTATGATTTCACTGCAAATTTTGAAAATAAACTTGATAAGGTTGCTGAGGGCGAGCTTGAGTGGAAAGGTGTTTTAGATAGTTTTTATGAGGCTTTTAAGAAAGATCTAAATCAAGCTTTTGCTGAAGACGGTATGAGAAAAAATACTCCAACTCAAACTGAAATTGAATGCCCTAGTTGTGAATCTAACTATATGGTTATAAGAAATTCAGGTACGGGGGTTTTCCTTGGTTGTAATGGGTATAACAATCAAGGAGCTGAAAGGTGTAAAGGAACTTTAAATCTTATTTCAGGTGACGAGGCTATTAGTATTGATGATCAAGATGAAGCTTCTAATCTTATGATTAAAGAGCGTTGCCACTTATGCGGCACTAGCATGGATAATTATTTAATCGATGAAGGTCGTAAATTGCATATTTGTGGCCGTAACCCTGATTGTTCTGGATATAAAATTGAACAGGGAGCTTTTAAAATAAAAGGTTATGATGGCCCAGTCTTGGAATGTCACAAATGCGGTTCTGAAATGCAACTGAATACTGGAAAGTTTGGCAAGTATTTTTTATGTTTAAACGATAATTGTGGTGCTACTAGAAACCTTCAAAGAAATGGAGAGCCGAAGCCAATCGTCATGGAACCAATACAAACTGAGATATCATGTGAAAAGTTTGAAGATCATTATTTATTACGCGATAGTATGAAAGGTTTATTTTTAGCTGCAAGTAAATATCCTAAGAATAGAGAAACAAGAGCTCCAAAATTAGAAGAATTTATTTCAATTGTTACCGAAGATAATTTACTTGATGCATGCAGGTATCTTAAAGATCCTAAGAAGCACTTTTATTTATTATCTGGCCCGCTTAATGATGCTGATAAGAATCCATATGTTATAAGATATAACAAAGCTGAGGATATTCATTATCTCGCATCTGAAAAAGATGGTAAAAAAACAAAGTGGACGGCTGTTTACAATGATAATGAATGGAGAGAGCAATTAAAGAAATAACTTCTTCAAAAGAACTTAGCAATCTTTATCAAGATATTGCAAAACAATTACTTCAAGAAACCGCTCTTAAAAATCAAGAATATCTTTTTTTAGCAGCATTAGAAAAAAGCTTAATATTTCTTGCTGATGAAATTTACGAAAAATTTCCAGAACAGGATTCAATAGACATTACCAGTCTTTCACTAGCCGCTAAATGGAAACTATTAAGTAATAATAAAGTTATTGAGAATCTAATTATTCAAGAAACTAATACAAATGGCGTTCTCGATCTAATTGATTTTTATCAATCTGCCTTATTACTGCCAAAGAACAACAATTTAATATCATCAGATAACAATATAAGCTTGAAAAAATTAAATGAGTTACTAGATAAGTCTTATAGATGGTCAGACTTACTTCGCAAAACCTTAGATGAATGTTAAGCTGATCTAATTAGGAGAATAAATGTCAAATTACTTAGAACTTGCTCAATTACCTGATGGAACTATCGTACTCAGAAGGTCGGACGATCATGATAATCCTATTGTTAAAATAGAATTCTCAGGAGAGTCAAAAGATTTTCTACAAGGCCAAGAATTAAATGTTGCCAAAGAGATGATTAGAGCTGGAATTGAAAGTGTTAGTGGTAATGTAACTGACTTTGATGATTTTTTAGAATCTCAAAAAGGCAATTCAATAAAAAAGCCAGTAATTCTTCATTAATTTTCTCTTATAAGACCAATACTTTTACCTTCAATAAAGATCTCAGTATTTCTTAGATCAACTTCAATATCATTAAAATCTTTGTTAGCTGGCTTCAGCTTAATATGCTCTGGTGATTTACGCTCATAATATTTGACTGTTACCTCATCTTCAATTCTTGCAATAACTATATCTCCATTTTTAATATCTTGAGTTTTTTTCACAGCAATAAGGTCATCTTCCATAATTCCAGCATCCTTCATGCTCAAACCCTTTACCCTTAAAAAGTAATCAAAATTACTGCCAAAGAAATTAGCTGGACAATTTACGGTTTTCTCAATATTTTCACTTGCAAGAGTAGGCGAACCTGCAGCCACTAAACCAATTATTGGAAATCCATTATCATGATCATTACCATGATTAACTAAAGATATACCCCTTGAGGCTCCACTTTCTATAGTTATATAACCTTTCTTTTCTAGAGCTCGCAGATGAGTTTCTGCTGAATTTGGTGATTTAAAGCCTAATTTCCTACAAATATCCGCTCTTGTTGGAGGAAATCCTGTTTTATTAATGTATTCTTGAATACAATCAAGTACTTTATTTTGTTGGATTGTAATTTCTTTCATAATATTATTAAATAGTACTGAATATTTATACAGTATATTATGTAAACTATACTTTTAGCAAATTTAATTTAAATGAGAAAATCAAAGTTAATAATTGGAATATCCTCAAGAGCGTTATTTAATTTAGATGCTAGCCATGAAATTTATTTAAAAGATGGTCTAGATGCTTATCAAAAATATCAAATTGAAAATGAAGACAAGACTTTAGATCCAGGCGAAGCATTTCCTCTTGTTGAAAAAATATTGAATATTAATTCGTATTATCCTGATGGCGATAGGATTGAAGTAATACTTTTATCAAGAAATACATCTGATACAGGTCTTAGAATTAGAAACTCAATCGAAGCACATAACCTTAATATTAGTAGAGCAGCTTTTTGCGGGGGAGAAAGTCCTCATAAGTATGTAAAAGATTTTGGAGTCCACTTATTTTTATCAAGCAGTATTGAGGATGTAAAATTAGCCATTGATAGTCAAGTTGCTGCCGCAACAATAGTTTCTAAAAAAACTTCACGAAAGAAAACTCAGGATGATTATCTGTTAAGAATCGCATTTGATGGTGATGCTGTAATTTTCTCAGACGAATCTGAGAGAATTTATCATGACAAGGGACTTGAGGCTTTCATAGATAACGAAAAGAAGGCTACTAGCATTCTAAAAGCTGGTCCATTTAAAAACTTTATTGTTGAATTAAATAAAATACAAAGCGAGTTTAATATCAATGAATGTCCTATAAGAACTGCTTTGGTTACTGCAAGATCAGCTCCATCTGATAAAAGAGTTATTAAAACACTAAGAGAGTGGGGTGTAAGAATAGATGAATCCCTATTTCTTGGAGGTATGTCTAAAAAGGAATTTTTAAAATCTTTTCAAGCTGATATATTCTTTGATGATCAAGAGAAGAATATAATTAACACAACTGAAGGAACAGCATCGGGGCATGTTCCTTACGGCATTAAGAATATAAAAGGTTAATATGGAAATAGTTTGTTTAGATATGGAAGGAACTTTAACACCAGAAATCTGGGAACAGGTTGCATCTAATACTGGAATAGAAAGCCTTAATAAGACCACAAGAGATATACCCAACTATAGTGAGCTTATGGATTATCGATTAGATATTATGGATGAACATAAAATTACATTAGCTGATATACAAGAAGCTGTTGATCAATTAGAGCTGTTACCAGGCGCACTAGATTTTTTAAATAACGTAAGGAAGAATTTTCAAATAGCTATTCTGTCAGATACTTTCCATGAATTTGCCAGCCCATTAATGAAAAAGTTAGGTTATCCCTTATTGCTTTGTCATAGTTTGACTGTAAGTGAGGATAATCGTGTTCTTGATTATCACTTAAGAAACAAGGAAGCTAAAAAACAGGCTATTAAAGGTTTTCAAGCTATGGGCTATAGGTGCTTTGCTGCTGGAGATTCTTATAATGATATACAAATGTTTGAAGTCGCAGAAAAAGGATTTTTTATTAATGCTCCAAGTAAAATATCTAATTCATATCCAGAAATAACAGCATTCGATAATTATAATGATTTAGAAAATGCCTTTAAAGAGCATTCTATATTTACATCATGAGTGAACATTTAAAATTAAAGAATTATAAGAGGCCCAAATTAGAGCTTCCAACCAAGAATAAATCTAAACTGCTTTTGCATAGTTGCTGCGCTCCATGTGCAGGTGAAGTTATGGAGGCAGTTGCTGCATCAGATATAGATACAACGGTATATTTTTATAATCCAAATATTCATCCAGTAGCTGAATATGAGCTCAGAAAAGATGAAAATAAAAGGTTTTGCGACAAGCTAGGCTTTAAGTTTATTGATGCTGATTATGATAAAGATAATTGGTTTGAAAGAGTTAAAGGTCTTGAAAATGAACCTGAGCGAGGAAAAAGATGCACTGAATGTTTTGATATGCGATTTGAAAGATCTGCTTTGTATGCTTATGAAAATGATTTTGCTGTCTTTGCAACCACCTTGGGAATATCTCGATGGAAGGATATGGACCAGATTAATACTTCTGGAGATAAGGCTGCTAATAGATATGATGATATTACTTACTGGGATTTTAACTGGAGAAAGCAAGGTGGCGCTTCAAGAATGATTGAAATTTCAAAAGAAGAAAATTTTTATCAACAAGAATATTGTGGATGTGTTTACAGTTTAAGAGATACCAATAAATGGCGTCAGCAAAATAATAAAGATAGAATTATTCGCGGCGTTAAATTTTATTCTTAAGATATATTTGGGAAAGCATATAGTCATCTTGTACAATAGCGCTACTTTTTATGACCGCTGGAAAAAAATTTAGACAAGCTATTAAGGATAATAATCCTCTTATGATTGTGGGCACTATAAATGCCTATTCAGCTATTCTTGCAGAAAGACAAAATCATAAGGCAATTTATTTATCTGGTGGAGGAGTAGCAGCAGCATCTTATGGAGTTCCAGATCTTGGAATAACTACAATGGATGATGTGCTTATTGATGCAAAAAGAATCACTGCTGCTAGCTCATTGCCACTACTTGTAGATATTGATACTGGTTGGGGCGGCGCTTTTAATATTGCACGTACTATTAAAGAAATGACAAAAGCAGGTGTTGCAGCTGTACATATGGAAGACCAAGTTTCACAAAAAAGATGTGGTCATAGACCAAACAAGAGCTTAGTTTCAGCCAATGAAATGACTGATAGAATTAAAGCTGCAGTTGATGCAAGAGAGGATGATTCCTTCTTTATTATGGCTCGTACAGATGCTTTTGCTTCAGAGGGGATGCAAGCTGCTATCGATAGATCTTCTTCATATCTTGAAGCAGGCGCTGATGGTATTTTTCTTGAAGCAGTAACAAATATAGAGGACTATAAGATTTTTAGTTCACAACTAGATACACTTTTATTAGCAAATATCACCGAGTTTGGAAAAACACCTTTATTTACAAATAAAGAACTTGCTGCAGCAGGAGTAGATATAAGTTTATATCCCTTATCTGCATTTAGAGCTATGAGCATGGCTGCTGAAAAAGTCTATGAAAGTCTTTTAAAAGAAGGGACTCAGAAGGATGTTTTAGATATAATGCAAACGCGCGAAGAATTATATGAGCGTCTCAATTACCACGAGTTCGAACAAAAATTAGATGAATTATTTTCTGAAGAAGGGGAAAAGTAATGGTTAAAAAATTAGAAGGTGCTGGTCTTAGAGGTCAGGTTGCAGGTGAGACTTCACTATCAACTGTTGGACAAATAGAAGGCCTAGCATATAGAGGACATAAGATCGAAACCCTTGCTGAAAAAGCTACATTTGAAGAAGTAGCCTACTTACTTTTATACAATAAACTACCAAATCAAGTTGAACTTGATGGCTACAAGGCTTTATTAAAAGGCCAAAGAGATTTACCGCAATCATTAAAAGATGTCCTTCAAAAAATACCTGCTAGCGCACATCCAATGGATGTTATGCGAACAGGAACATCAATGCTAGGCAATCTTGAACCAGAGGGTGATTTTGAAAATCAACTTAATGCAATCAATAGAATGATAGCAACCATGCCTTCAATTGTTACCTATTGGTATAAGTTTTCTCATGATGGTGAGGACATAGATTTAGTCAATGATGAAGATTCAATGGCTGGACATTTTTTACATATTTTGCATGGCAAAACTCCTTCTGATCTTCATAGAAGAGTTATGGATGTGTCTTTAGTTTTATATGCCGAACACGAATTTAATGCTTCAACTTTTACTGGCAGAGTCTGTGCATCAACTATGTCAGATATTCATTCATGTGTTGTCGCTGCAATTGGTTCACTTCGCGGCCCTTTACATGGTGGCGCTAATGAAAAGGCTATGGAGCTTATTGAAAATTGGACTTCAAGAGAAGAAGCTAAAACTAATATTCTTGCAATGTTAGCAAATAAAGAAAAAATTATGGGTTTTGGTCATGCTGTATATTCAATTCGTGATCCACGTAATGCTGTTATTAAACAATATGCAAAAGAGTTATCTTTATTGCATGAAAATGATGATTTATATCAAGTCGCAGAGGAAGTAGAGCAAGTTATGGCTGATGAAAAGAAAATGTTTGCTAACGCAGATTTCTTCCATGCTCCTGCATATTTTTATATGGGCATCCCAACTAAACTCTTTACTCCTATTTTTGTAATGTCTCGTGTTTCTGGATGGACAGCGCATTGTATGGAACAAAGAGCTAATAATAGAATTATTAGACCAAGTGCAGATTACATTGGGGTTGAAAGTTCTGAATGGGTTGATATTGCAGATAGGTCTTAAACTATGTCATCAAATGTCGATTTAAATGTCAGGCCTGGCTATGATGCTGTCATCTCAGAAATAGCCAATTATGTTACTAATTTTGAAATAGAATCTGAGCTTGCACTCGATACCGCAAGAAATTGTCTTATAGATACTATTGGCTGTGGCTTGTTAGCTTTAAAATTTCCAGCTTGCACCAAAATGCTAGGTCCTTTAGTTGAGGACACTTCTGTGCCTTATGGGGTAAGAGTTCCAGGAACTAACTTTAAGCTTGATCCTGTTAAAGGCGCATTTGATATTGGCTGTATCATAAGATGGCTTGATTATAATGATACTTGGCTTGCAGCCGAGTGGGGACATCCTTCTGATAACCTTGGCGCTATCCTAGCTGTTACAGACTTTATTTCTCAACAAAACATAGCAGAAGGCAAAGCGCCTTTAACTATGAGACATGTTCTTGAATCCATGATCATGGCACATGAGATTCAAGGGATTCTTGCTTTAAAGAATAGTTTTAATAAAGTTGGGTTAGATCATGTTGTTTTAGTAAAAGTTGCCTCTACAGCAGTTGTTACCAAATTAATGGGTGGTACAAGAGATCAGATTATGGATGCTGTGAGTCAAGCATGGGTTGATGGCCAAAGTCTTAGAACCTATCGACATGCACCTAATGCTGGCTCAAGAAAAAGTTGGGCTGCAGGTGATGCGACTAGCAGAGCAGTGCGCTTGGCTATGATTACATTGTCTGGTGAAATGGGTTATCCAGGAGTTTTATCAGCTCCAGTTTGGGGCTTTGAAGATGTATCTTTTGATGGCGAGCAATTATCTTTACCACAAGAATTTGCAACTTATGTGATGGAAAATGTGTTGTTTAAAATTAGTTTCCCAGCAGAATTTCATGCACAAACTGCAGTAGAAGCTGCAGTAACTTTGCATCCACAAATTAAAGATAAATTAGATGATATTAAAGCTATTGAGATAACTACTCATGAATCAGCAATTAGAATCATTTCTAAGGTTGGTGAACTAAATAACCCTGCAGATAGAGATCATTGTTTGCAGTATATGGTTGCAATTGGACTATTAAAGGGTGATTTAGTTGCTGAAGATTATGAGGATGATGTTGCAGCTGACCCAAGGGTTGATGAACTTAGAGAGAAAATGATTATTAATGAAGACAAAAGATACTCAAGTGAATATCATGAAGCTGATAAACGCTCTATAGCTAATAAAATACAGATCCATTTCAATGACGGTTCAGCAACTGAAGCTATTGAAGTTGAATATCCGATTGGTCATAAACGCAGAAGAGCAGAAGGCATCCCAGTGCTTGAACAAAAATTTATGAAGAATCTCCAAATTACTTATGATGATCAAAAATGTGATGAAATCTATAAACTTTGCACTGATCAGCAGAAGTTAGAAGAAACTAGTGTAACGAATTTTCAAGAACTTTTTACTTTAAAAACAAATAATTTTTAGTTACATATGACAAAAAATATACTTATTATTGGTGCTAGCTCAGATATCGGATTGGAAATAAGCAAGCTTGCTACTGCAGATGGTCATAATATTTATGCAACTTCTAGAGATGATGCATATGCAAATAATTTTGATAACTTTATTCAATTAGATCCTAACAAAAGTCTAGATGTGTTAGACGACTTGCCGGAAGATATTCATGGATTGGTATATTGTCCAGGCACTATCA
>ERZ802830.3223-NODE-3223-length-14084-cov-34.7662_pt1 | contig 14084 bp, 15 predicted proteins | sample MGYA00345654_ERZ802830 | MGnify/ENA primary metagenome ERZ802830 (study PRJEB30503, sample SAMEA104212375) | marine metagenome | biome: Westerlies Biome; feature: [SRF] surface water layer (ENVO:00010504) within the epipelagic zone...; material: water... | reverse complement strand
CCGCATCGCGATTCAGCCAGTCCTGCGCAAAGGCGGCCTGATGCATCGCATACTCACCGCTCACTTGATAGGCAAAGGTCGGCACCTGTAGCTCGGTTTTCACGCGCCGCACGATATCCAGATAGGGCATGCCCGGCTTCACCATGACCATATCGGCGCCTTCCTGAAGATCCAGTGCTACTTCATGAATCGCCTCGTCACTGTTGCCCGGGTCCATTTGGTAGGTCTTCTTGTCGCCGCCTTTGATGTTGGCAGCAGACCCTACGGCATCGCGGAAAGGGCCGTAGTAAGTGGACGCATATTTCGCGGCATAAGAAAGTATGAGGGTGTTGATATGGCCCTCACTCTCAAGCGCACTGCGGATCGCGCCAATGCGCCCGTCCATCATGTCAGAGGGCGCCACCACATCGGCACCAGCGGCCGCATGGCTGAGCGCCTGTTTGACCAGCGTGTCACTGGTCACATCGTTCAGTACATAACCGGCCTCGTCGATGATGCCGTCCTGACCGTGGGTGGTGTAGGGGTCCAGCGCAACGTCGGTGATGACGCCGATCTCCGGTACCGCCGACTTCAGTTCGGCCACCGCACGTTGTACCAATCCGTCAGCTTGGTAGGCAGCTTCGGCCAGCAGTGACTTATTGTCTTGGCCGACCACGGGGAACAGCGCCAGTGCCGGGATGCCCAGCCCCTGCGCTGCTTTAGCCAGTTCAACCAGTAAGTCGATACTCAGGCGTTCCACGCCCGGCATGGAAGGGACTGCCTCGCGCTGTCCGCTGCCCTCCAGAACAAAAACCGGGTAGATGAAATCCGCGGGACTCAGCGTGCTCTCGCGCACCATGTCGCGGGCAAATGCCGAGGCCCTGAGTCGTCGCATCCGGGTGTGGGGAAACGCTCCGCGTGCACTCATGATCGACCTTCCTTTACTTATAGAGCCGAAAAAGCTGCGCGGGCAGCGTCTACGGTGGTGGCGATGTCGTCATCGGTATGGGCGGATGACATGAAGCCGGCTTCAAACGATGCGGGAGCGAGATACACCCCGCTGTCGAGCATCAGATGGAAGAACTGATTGAAGGCTTCCACATTGGAGTTAATGACCTGATGGTATTGGGTCACCGTCTCGTCTTCGGTGAAGAAGCCGCCAAACATGGAGCCCAGATGATTCGTGGTGAAGGGCACACCCTCGCTGGCCGCGGCTTCGCGCATGCCCATGCACAAGTCGCCCGTGCGACGGAACAGATCATCGTAAAAGCCCGGCTCACTGATAATTGACATGGTCGCCAGGCCTGCGGCCATCGCGACCGGGTTACCGGATAACGTCCCCGCTTGATAGACGGGCCCCAGCGGCGAGATCTGCTCCATGATGTCGCGACGCCCGCCAAAGGCGCCCACCGGCATACCGCCACCGATGACCTTGCCCAGGCAGGTGAGATCCGGGGTGATACCTAAAAAGCCCTGAACGCCACCGGTGCCGAATCGGAAACCCGTCATCACCTCGTCAAAGATCAGTACCGCGCCGTGGCGGGTACAGAGCTCGCGCATGCCTTCCAGATAGCCTTCGACCGAGGGGATGCAGTTCATGTTGCCGGCAACCGGCTCGGTAATCACGCAGGCAACCTGATCGCCCAGCTCGTCCATGGCGGCTTCGAGCGCCGCGAGGTCGTTAAAGGGCAGAGTGACGGTATGTTGCGCCAGTACTTCCGGAACACCTGGCGAGCTGGGCACGCCAAACGTCAGCGCACCGGAGCCCGCCTTGATCAGGAGCGAATCCGAATGACCGTGATAGCAGCCCTCGAACTTGATGATCTTGTCGCGTCCGGTAAAGCCACGCGCCAGACGAATGGCGCTCATGGTGGCCTCGGTACCCGAGCTGGTCATGCGCACCAGCGACATGCTGGGCACGAGCGTGCTAATGGTTTCAGCGAGCTCGATCTCGATCTCGGTAGGGCAGCCAAAGCTTAGCCCGCTTTGGGCTGCTTCTACGACCGCCTCGCGCACGCGAGGGTGGTTATGACCCATGATCATCGGGCCCCAGGAGAGCACGTAATCGATGTAGCGCTTGCCGTCGGCATCAAAGAGATAGGCGCCCTCGGCGCGCTCCATGAAGCGGGGCGTTCCACCCACCGCTTTGAAGGCCCGCACGGGCGAGTTCACGCCACCGGGAATGGTGTGTTTAGCGCGCTCGAAGAGCGCTTCAGATCGACTCATGACTAACCAATGTTGCTTTTGTTTACGTTAATTATCGCAGGCCGGGCGCCTCTGCGCACCCCACCGAATCAACCGCTCAATACGGGGCGTAGGTAGACCAGTAACACGATCGCAAACAAGAATAAGACGGGGACCTCGTTAAAGACCCGATAAAACACGTGGGTTCGGTCGTCTTCACCGCGGCAGACCCGTCCCACATAGACGCCGGTCTGAAAATGGTAGACCACCAAACACACGACCCCCACTAGTTTAGCGATCATCCAGCCCGACGACAGGTAGTACTCCCATTGGAAGCTCAAGCGCCATAGCCCAAGTGCAATCGCGAGCACCATAAAGGGCGTGACGAATCGGTAGAGTTTGCGCGCCATCACCGCCAGCACCGCTTTGGTCTCAACGTCGGGGCTTTGGGCGTAGTACACGAGGATACGCGGCAGGTAGAAGATGCCCGCAAACCAGCAGACAACAAAGATGACGTGAAAGCCCTGTATCCACAGCATGTGGCTGTCCTTTTGCGCTTTGGTAAAAAGCCCGTCCGGCCATGACACTGCGCGATTGATCGTGAGACAGTACGCGCCCCGCAACACTAACAGAAGCAGGCGCGAAAATGATCAGGGTCGGAGTGGTCGGTGGAACCGGGTACACAGGCGTGGAGCTGCTTCGGCTGCTACTGCGCCACCCGGGCGTCACGGTATCCCTCATCACCTCCAGAGGTGAGGCGGGCCGTCGTCTGGATGATCTGTTCCCAAGCCTGTTGGGCGCCTGCGATTTGACATTTACGGACCCTGCCGAGGCAGATTACTCAGCCTGCGACCTGGTGTTCTTTGCGACGCCCCACAACGTCGCGATGCGTGAGGTACCGGCGCTGATTGAACAGGGTGTTCGCGTCGTCGACTTGTCTGCTGACTTTCGCTTGCGCGATGTCGAGGTGTGGGAGCACTGGTATGGCGAGACCCACGCCGCACCTGAACTCTGTGCAGAGGCGGTCTATGGATTACCCGAGGTCAATCGCAACGCTATTCGCGGGGCCCAATTGGTCGCCTGCCCCGGCTGTTACCCCACCGCCGTGCAGCTGGGTTTCCTGCCATTGCTCGAAGCGGGCGTGATTGATACCAGTGGGCTGATTGCCTCCTGCGGATCCGGTGTCAGTGGTGCCGGCCGGCAAGCCAAGCTTGGTAGTCTGCTCACCGAGGCGGGGGAGAGCTTGGCTGCTTATGGTGTGGCCGGCCATCGGCATCTCCCCGAGATGGAGCAGGGCTTGGCCAGCATGACTGCTGAGGCGATACAGCTCACATTCGTGCCACATCTGGTGCCGATGAGTCGGGGCATTCACGCAACGTTATTTGCCAAGCTGACCTCAAGTGACGTTGATCTGCAGTCTTTGTTTGAGACCCGCTTCACGGCGGAGCCGGCGGTCGTCGTACTCCCGCAGGGTTCACATCCTGCGACGCGGAGCGTGCGCGGCGCGAATACCTGCCAACTCTCTGTGGCACAGCCCCAGAGCCGCGATACGGTGGTCGTCATGTCCGCGATCGACAATCTGGTTAAGGGCGCTGCCGGTCAGGCCGTGCAGGCCATGAATCTGATGCTGGATCAGCCCGAGACGACCGGCCTGGAGGGCATCGCCCTCGCACCTTGATCGTGAGGGTGTAAGTCATGAGCCGCCACCAACATCGCACCGTTGTGAAACGTATCCACCCCCACGCATGGCGCTGGCGCCTGCTGGGAGCAATAGTGTTGCTGAGCAGCTGTTTCGCTGCCGGTGCTTGGTGGGGTCAACGCCTGGCGAGTGGCCCCGCGCCCTTGACTGACCAAAGCACGGCGCTGCGAGACCAGATCAGTCAGCTTCAACTTCAGGCTGAGGCGGATCAACAAACACTGAACGAACTCAGGGACGATCTTCGCCAGCAGGCGGCCGATATCGGTGCGCTGGAGGACATGCTCGCGTTTTATCGGGCTGTGTTGGCGCCTGAGGAGGTCGACGTGCCCGCAGTGATTCGGCCTCCGGAGCTGGTCAAACTGGACGATACTTCACGCTGGCGCCTATCGGTGGTGATCCATCGTAGCGAGGAGGGCGATGCGGTTTATCGTGGGCAGTTGAGCGTGATTGTCCGCGGAGAAGGACCGGGTGAACCGGTGCTGAGCACCTTCGGTGAGGTTGACAGTGCAACGACTTCTGGTGTATTGCCATTACGATTCCGGTACTTACAAGAGCTTCAGGTAGTGATTTCTCTCCCTGAGGCGTTTCTGCCGGAGACAATTGAGTCAGTTGTGACGCTGACCGGACCGGTCCGCAGGACCCTTCGGCGCAGCGATCGATGGCAGGATCTGGTCAACAGTGGCCACGGCGCACAACTGTAGAACACAACAAGAGTGAACGAGAGTAAGGAGTCACATTATGCGTAATCGGAGAGACACCATGGCGACTGGCGCATCATCAGGCGGTACTACCCTCATCTCATCGGAAACCACCGTTAAGGGGGACATCACCTTCACCGGCCAACTCGACGTCGAGGGCACGGTTGAAGGATCCATTCAGGCTGGTTCGGGCGACGCGGTGTTGCGAGTCGTATCAGGCGGCCGCGTGTCGGGTGAAATTAAAGTGGCCCATGCGACGGTCAACGGCAAAATTGAGGGTGACATCCACAGCAGTGAGCGTCTCGTGCTCGCCGAGCAGGCAGTGATAGATGGCGACGTCTATTACAACTTGATCGAAATGGCGGTGGGCGCCAAGGTCAACGGCGGGCTGCGCCACAGCAGCAATGTTGCCGATGATCTCGCAGCCAAGCGAGAGGCTAAAGCGGCTGAGTCAACGCCCTCTAGCTGAGGCACCCGTGCTGCCGGAAATGGCCCCAAAGCGGTTGCTTGGGGTCGAATTCCGGTACACTTGGTGTGACTAACTGATTTGCCCGAGCCAACGAGGGCGCACGAGAGCATCCATGAGCGTTGTCGAAGCTTTTGATCCCAACGAAATCCGTCTTAGCGATAACGCGGTCAGCAAGGTCCGTGCCTTAGTCGAAGACGAAGGCAACCCCGGCCTCAAGCTCCGCGTTTATATCACCGGCGGTGGCTGTTCGGGTTTTCAATACGGCTTCTCTTTTGATGAGGCGGTCAGTGACGACGACATGGTGGTAGAGCGTGACGGCGTCACGGCGCTGATCGATGCGATGAGCTACCAGTATCTGGTGGGCAGTGAGGTTGATTATTCTGAGGGCCTTGAGGGTTCGCGTTTTGTCGTCAATAACCCCAATGCCACGACCACCTGCGGCTGCGGCGCGTCTTTCTCGATCTGATTTTTTTGGCTCCGATCCTGGGTGGGTCGCGAGCGAGTTGCATCTCCACCCTTACCAGCCGATCCGCAAATTCACCTACGCGGGGTAAATGCCTCCTAGCACTCTGGCGCCGGCAGCGCCGGTGACCGCAGGCACGTTGCCGGCCAGCCCGGCAAGCGTCTGCTCCGCTAGCCAAGCAAACGCCCAGGCCTCGACCCATTCCGGATCCACGCCGATGTCTTCAGTGCTGGTAACAGGCGTGCCCTCCAGCCGATCATTCAGTCGCTGCATCAACCAGGCATTGCGTGCACCACCGCCACATACCCTGATGACATCGAGGTGTTGCCCCTCTAGCGCGCGAGCAAGGCTCTCCACCGTGAGTTCCGTCAGCGTGCATTGCACATCGGCCGGTGCCTCCTTGCCACTCAGGCGCGCCGCCAACCAGTCGAGATGAAAATACTCCGGACCGGTACTTTTAGGAGGGCGGGTGGCGAAGTAAGGGTCTTGCAGTAGCGCGCTGAGCAAAGGTGTTATGACGGTGCCGCTGGCAGCCCATTCGCCATTGCGATCAAAGGGTTCGCCTTGGTGCTGGGCGACCCAGCCGTCCATCAGGGTGTTTCCCGGGCCTGTATCCCACCCGGTCACGTCACCGGCCGACCTGACCAGGCTGATATTGGCGATACCGCCGATGTTCACCACCGCGGTGGAGACTCCCGCGCTGACTAGTCGGGCTTGGTGAAAGGCCGGCACCAGTGGTGCGCCCTGGCCTCCTGCCGCCATATCGCGGCGTCGGAAGTCGGTGACTACCGTAATGCCGGTGCGTTCCGCCAGCCGATTCGGGTCCCCAATTTGCAGCGTGTAGGGTGTGTCACCGTCGGGGTGGTGACGCAGCGTCTGGCCGTGGCAACCGATTGCTGCCACGGCGGTGGCATTGAGCTGTGCCGCTTCCAATAAAGCGAAAACGGCTGTCGCATATTCTTCGGCCAGCTGCACATCGAGTGTGGCCAGCCGGTGGAGCTCGTCCGGCCCCGATTGTCGAAATGCCAGAATCTCGTCCCGCAGTAGCGCTGGCATCGGGCGGTGATGCGAGCCAATCAGCTCACTTTGCTCTCCTTCGGTGGTAATGAGCACGGCATCAATGCCATCGGCACTGGTGCCTGACATGAGGCCTATAAAGTAGGATTGCGTCACTCGGCGAGGGCCAATTGCTGGGAGTTGCGAAGGCTGGCGAGTTGTTGAACAGGCTGCTGAATCGAGGCGAGGTAGCGGGGGAGCTCCTCGTTAGGAAGCGATCGCGCTTTGGGCAGGATCTTATGCACTGTCCGCGGATTGCGATGCACGCCATTCACTAGAAATTCATAGTGCAGATGAGGTCCCGTCGCAGCACCAGTTGAGCCGACGGTGCCGATCACGTCGCCCTGTTTGACTCGCGCCCCCTTTTTCACCTTGAGCCGGTGCAGGTGCAGGTAGTGGGTCTCGAACTGCTCTCCGTGTTGAATGAACACGTAGTTACCATTTGGCCGGGTATAGCCTGCCTCCGTCACTCGCCCGTCGCCCGCCGCATAAACCGGGGTGCCCCGGGGCGCGGCGTAGTCGGTGCCGCGATGCGGGCGCTGGGTTTTATAAATGGGATGGAGGCGGTTTGGGTTGAAGTTCGAACTGACGCGGGTGAAATCCAGAGGGGCCATAAGGAAAGCCTTGCGCATGCTGACACCGACTTCGTTGTAGTAGCTGGTGTCACCCTCTGAATCGGTATACCGGTAGGCTTCAAACGTCTCGCCCCGATTGGTGAAGCTGGCCGCCAGAATAGGACCGTCGTCGTAGCGCTCGCCGTCCAGCGCCAACTCCTCGTACAGCACATGGATGGTGTCGCCGATGCGGGGGTCCATGACAAAGTCGATCACGCCACCAAAAATGCCCGCCAGTTCCATGATCATGGCGTCGCTCAGACCTGCATCGCTGCCCGCGATAAACAGCGAGCTGTCGATGGTCATGGAAACATCCCGGGCGACCCGCTTGGGGACTCGGGTGAGGTCAGAGGCGATGAAGGCGTCGCCCTCCCGCTCATAGGTCGTTGTTAAAAGAGGAGACTGCACGTGCCGAAGCGCCAGCAGATTACCCTCGGAATCCGCCTGAAAACCGATCGTTTCTCCGGGGTAGATTCGCTTGAGGGACCGGTCGTCATTATCACGTGCAACGCGATAAAGATCCGTATCGCTAAAGCCGGCGCGGTTGAAGATCAGGCTCAGATTGTCGCCATCTCCCACTGTAAAGTTCCGCCAGAGAGGTTCGGGGGGCGTCTCTTCGACCACCGCGAGCGCGGGTGCTTCGGCTGACATCGGCCCAGGATTTGAGCCCGACGCGTCGCTCTCCTTCCCGGCGATCGGTGCGTCGGTGTGCTCGGGCTCCGACAGTGACAATCCTATGAGTAGTAGCATTGCGCCCACCATCGCCATCCAGATCAGCGGACGACGATGAAGTGGCGTCTCGGGCAAAGTCAGCGGTGTGGCCCCTCTCGGGAACGGTGTACGCGGCATGAAGGTTCGTTGTGGCGCTGGCGAGCTCGGCATTATATACGGCCCGATCCCTGCTTCGGATAGCGCTGCTCGCAGTCGTTGCGGGATTGTTGCCGGTCCCCTGGCCGGCGGTTTATGGGATACTCCCGCATCGCCCTGATCTAGCCGAAATTGACGACGCTTTTGCAAAGAGCACACTGCCGATTATGTCCAGCGAACTACTTGATGACCTGCGCGCACGCGACCTGATTTTCCAGATTGCGGGTGAGGATGCGATCGTGGAGTGGCTCTCTGCAGAGCCGCGCACCCTCTACTGTGGCTTTGATCCCACTGCGGATAGTCTGCACATTGGTTCGCTGGTCCCGCTGCTTGTACTGCGGCGCTTTCAGGAGGCCGGCCACCGCCCCATTGCATTGGTGGGTGGCGCGACGGGTTTGATTGGTGACCCCAGCTTCAAGGCCGCGGAGCGACAGCTGAATACGCCCGAGGTCGTGGGGGGCTGGGTCGAGAAAATAAGGGAGCAGGTCAGCCAGTTTATTGATTTTGACGGCGATGACCCGGCGCTGGTGGTGAACAACCTGGATTGGACAGCCAACGTTGATGTGCTCGATTTTCTCCGCGACGTTGGCAAACATTTTTCGGTGAATAACATGATCGGCAAGGAGTCGGTCCGCCAGCGGCTAGACCGCGAGGGAGCCGGCATCAGCTTCACTGAATTCAGCTACATGATCCTGCAGTCCTTCGATTTTTCAGAGCTCTACCGGTTGCACGGCTGTGGCCTGCAGATTGGCGGCTCTGATCAGTGGGGCAACATTACCGGCGGGATCGATCTGACGCGCCGTCTGCATGGTGCGCAGGTCTTTGGCTTAACGCTGCCTCTCGTGACCAAAGCCGATGGCACAAAGTTCGGTAAAACCGAGTCGGGCACTATTTGGTTAGACGCCAATCGCACCTCGCCCTATGCCTTCTATCAATTTTGGTTGGGGACGGCCGATGCAGATGTCTACCGCTTTCTGCGCTACTTCACCTTCTTGCCCATTGATGAGATCGCGGCGATTGAGCTGGCCGATTCGGAACGCGCGGGCCGGCCCGAGGCACAGCAGATGCTGGCACGAGAGGTGACCCGTCTAGTGCACGGGGAGGCCGGACTGAGTGCTGCCGAGCGCATCACCGAGGCGCTGTTTTCGGGGGATCCGAGCGCGTTGGGCGAGGCGGATCTTGAACAGTTGGCGATGGATGGACTGCCCGCTGAACAGATCAATATGAGCGACGTGCCGCCGACATTTACCCAGCTTTTGGCGCAGGTCGGCGTCGCGGCGGGTAAGCAAATCAAAGATGCGCTGGCACGCGAGGCGGTTTTAGTGAATGGACAGCCTGTGACAGGCGGGCCGACCGTTAGTTGTGAGGACGCGCTGGCGCCGCAGCGAGCCCTGCATGGCCGGTTCTTCCTCGTGCGCTTTGGCAAGAAGAAGTACTACCTCCTTTTTAAGGATGCCTGAGCGCAATCCGTCCGATCAGGATGCCCATCTGCTGGCGCAGATACAGGGAGATTTATCCGCAGCCACCACTTTATTAAGGGACTTACCCCGGGGCGTCACGGTGTTTGGCAGTGCGCGCACAGCGCCTGATGATGTGGCCTACCAGTGTGCCTGGCGCTTAGGCACCTGGCTGGGCCGCGCCGGTCTGCCGGTGCTGACGGGCGGAGGGCCTGGCATCATGGAAGCGGTGAATCGAGGGGCGCGTGAGGCGGATGGCATTTCGGTGGGGCTCAATATCGAGCTGCCCTATGAGCAAACACCCAATCCGCATCTGACACATCGACTGCACTTCCACCATTTTTCGACCCGCAAGCTGATGCTCACTCGCTACTCCAGGGGCTTCGTCGTCTTTCCCGGTGGTTTTGGTACCACCGATGAATTGCTAGAGCTGCTGGTCGCCTTTCATACGGAACGTAGCGCTCGTCACCCCATGGTGTTGGTTGACAGCACGTTCTGGTCAGGTTTGTTAACCTGGTTCGCCGAGCAGCTGGGGTCGCGGCAGTTGATCGACCTGCACAATACTGATTTCATTGAAGTGGTGGATGACGAGAAGACCGCACTGGATGTGTTACTGGGTGCCGAGGCTACAGCCGATCTGATGAGCCGATATGCTGAATAAGCCTTTGTCTCAAGGGAAGCGCGTGTGAAAAACCTCTATTTGCTACGACACGCTAAATCGAGCTGGGATGACCCATCTTTGAGCGATGGCGAACGGCCATTGAATGGACGGGGGCGTCGCGATGCACCCCGCATGGGTGAAGCACTCGGCGCTCGTTTGGTGCCTATGACTTTTTATGTGAGTCCTGCCGAGCGGGCCCAACAAACATTTCGCGCCGTGCAGAGAAATTGGAAGGGGCTTAAAAAGCGGCACGGCGTGACCACCCCGGCGCTCTATACTTTTGATTATCGAGAGGTGCTCGACTGGATCTCGCTGCAGTCCGATGAGCTGGAGCGCTTGGCGTTGGTTGGCCACAATCCCGCTTTTACCGACCTCGTTAACTACTTCGTAGCCCCCGACACATTAGGGAATTTGCCCACAGCGGGCTGGGCGGAGCTGATGCTCCCGATAGACAATTGGTCGCAGGTAGCGGCTTCGGAGGGGCAGGGAGAGCTGGTTTATCTTCTCTTCCCCAAAGAGCTGGCAGGGGCAGACTGATGCTACCGGTGATCTTTGGTCTGTCCGGGGCGTGCCTGACGGCAGACGAACAGGCGTTTTTCAGGGACGCGAACCCCGCGGGTTACATTCTGTTTGCTCGCAATATCGAGCACCCCGAGCAACTGCGTGCCTTGACTGACTCCCTGCGTGATCTGGCCGGGCGAGACAAATTGCCGATCCTGATCGACCAGGAGGGAGGACGCATCGCCCGGCTGGGGCCGCCACATTGGCGTGTCTGGCCCGCTGCGGCGGCACTGGCCGGCCTATCCGATTCGCCGGCCTCGACAGACCTCGATCGCGCGATCGCCAGGGTGCAATGCAATTACGAAGCATTGGGACTGGAGCTGGCGGCAATGGGGATCAACGTCGCCTGCGCGCCGGTGCTCGACGTGCCCCAGCCCGACGCTCACGACATTATTGGGGATCGCGCCTTTGCCCGGACGCCCGAGGCAGTGGCCACACTGGGGCGGGCCTGTCTGGCCGGGTTGCAGGTCGCGGGTGTGGCTGGCGTCATCAAACATATCCCCGGTCATGGGCGTGCACTCAGTGATTCCCACGAATCGTTGCCGCGGGTGACAGCGAGTGAGAGCGACCTGGCTGCAGACTGCGCACCCTTTATTGCCCTGGCCGATGCGACCATGGCCATGACCGCGCATGTCATCTATGAGGCATGGGATCCAGGGCATTGCGCGAGCGTCTCCACGCGGGTGATTGCCGAGCAGATTCGCGGGCGCATGGGTTTTGACGGGCTGCTGATCAGTGATGATCTGGATATGAAAGCGCTATCGGGAGACATTCCGGAGCGCGCCGCAGCAGTGCTGGCCGCGGGGTGTGATATCGCGCTCAACTGCTGGGGTCGGATCGACGACATGAACGGGATTGCCGAGCAGGTGCCGGTTATGACGGCAGAGGCCACCGAGCGGCTTGCACGCGCCTGCGCACCGCTTCGTGTCGCCCGGACATCCTCTGCTTTGAACGCGCGCATCGATGCGTTGATCGCGCGGCGGGAGTCACTGGCCTGAGTAACCGGGGGGTGCATTGCGGGGGCGATTCCCTACAATAGCGCGATGCGTATCAGCCGGTTGCCCCTCTTTTTTCTCACACTACTGCCAATCCTGTTGGCGGGCTGCAATGCCTTAACGCCCAGCCGCGACGTCGGACCCTCCGCTAGCAGCGACTGGCAGGCCTGCGACGCCGAGCGACCGAAGGTATGCACCATGATTTATGACCCGGTCTGCGGCCGCCTCGGTGCGGGTGACGTTGCCGATTACGCCTCACCCTGCAATGCCTGCGCCGATGTGACCGTGACTGCCTGGCACCCACAAACCTGCGAGGAATAGCATGTCCCTGACCAATCGCATTCTGCTCGCCATGGTGGCGGGTATCGCCCTCGGTTCGCTACTTGAGTGGCTGATGGGTGCTCTCGATCCAGCGGGCGGGCTGCACGCGTTTATCGAGAACGGCTTGATACTGGGCTTATTCGATGTGGTGGGCAGGATCTTCATTGCGTCGTTGAAGCTGCTGGTCGTCCCGCTGGTCATGGTGTCGCTCATTTGCGGCATGAGTTCACTCGGCGCCAGCTCTCGTATGGGTTCCATCGCGGGCCGTACCATTGGCCTCTACTTATTGACCACCTGCGTGGCGGTCACGCTGGGCCTGAGTGCGGCGCTGCTCATCGGGCCCGGTAAAGGCGTTGAGGCCATGGCCTCGGCGGCCTATGAGGCCAAGACGCCGCCTCCTCTGACCGATACGTTGGTGAACATCTTCCCCAGCAACCCATTTAAGGCCATGGCCGAAGGCCAGATGCTTCAGGTGATCGTGTTCGCCCTGCTGGTGGGATTCGCCCTGACCCGGGCGGGCGACGCGGGAGAGCGCATCGCGAACTGGTTCCGCGACATGGAAGTGATTGTGATGAAGATGGTGGGGGTCCTTATCGAGCTCGCGCCCTATGGCGTGTTTGCGCTATTGACCAAGCTGTTCGCGACGATGGGCTTTGGCACCATTGTGGATCTGGCGGCCTACTTCTTCACCCTGCTTGGCGTACTCCTGTTCCATGGTCTGGTGGTGTACACGAGCCTGCTCAGAACCTTGACCGGCCTGAGTCCCGTGGTGCTATTGCAAAAAATGCGCCGGGTGTGGGCGTTTGCGTTCTCGACGGCGTCCTCCGGTGCCACGCTGCCGATCACCCTGCGCACGGTGGAAAAGCGCCTGGGTGTGAGTAAAAGTGTCGCCGGTTTTTCGGTGCCGCTGGGCGCGACCATCAATATGGATGGCACCGCCATCATGCAGGGGGTAGCAACCGTATTTATCGCTCAGGTTTATGGCGTGGATCTGACCAGTGGGCAAATCCTCATGGTGGTGCTGACTGCGACCCTTGCATCGATCGGCACCGCAGCGGTACCCGGTGTTGGGCTCATTACGCTGGCACTGGTGCTACAGCAAGCCGGTCTGCCGGTGGAGGGGGTTGCCCTGATTATTGGCGTGGATCGTTTCCTCGACATGGTGCGCACTATGGTGAATGTGACAGGGGACGCCACCGTGGCCACCATCGTCGCGCATCAGGAAGGCCAGCTTGATCACGATATCTATCTTGATCCCAACGCTGATCACGAGGGTGACGTTGAGGAACCCCAAACAACAGGAGCAGCCGCATGAGCGTAAAAGTGCAGGTCGTACCTGTCACGCAGTACCAACAGAACTGTTCAATCATCCAGTGTCAGGCGACGGGCCTTGCGGCGATTGTGGACCCGGGCGGCGATATTGAGCGCATCGAGGCGGCCATCACGAAAATGGACGCCACCGTAGAGAAAATTCTGCTTACCCATGGGCACATGGATCACTGCGCCGCGGCGGACGTGCTGCGTCAGAAACTGACAGTGCCGATGGAAGGCCCTGAACAGGGTGACAGCTTCTGGATCGACAAGCTCCCCGAGTGGTGTGAGATGGCAGGCTTCCCGCGGGCAGAGCCCTTCACTCCGGACCGCTGGCTGGAGGACGGTGACACGGTCACAGTGGGTGAGCAGACGCTAGAGGTGATTCATTGTCCGGGTCACACCCCGGGTCATGTGGTCTTCCTGCACCGCGAGACCCAGCTTGCCTGGGTGGGCGACGTGATCTTTGCCGGGTCAATCGGCCGCACGGATTTCCCCATGGGGAATCACGAGCAGTTGATTCACTCGATTCGCGAGAAGCTCTTTCCGATCGGTGACGACATTCGTTTTGTCCCCGGCCACGGCCCGGACTCGACCTTCGGTCAGGAGCGCATCAGCAACCCCTTTGTGGCCGACAAGCAGTACGGCTGATTAGGGAGTGGGGTAGGGATCCCCCGCAAATACCGTCGCCTTTACTTTGATGTGCCGCAGCGCATCACCCGGCACGGTCATGGGGTCGGCCTCCAGCA
>ERZ802830.3222-NODE-3222-length-14087-cov-6.40365_pt1 | contig 14087 bp, 6 predicted proteins | sample MGYA00345654_ERZ802830 | MGnify/ENA primary metagenome ERZ802830 (study PRJEB30503, sample SAMEA104212375) | marine metagenome | biome: Westerlies Biome; feature: [SRF] surface water layer (ENVO:00010504) within the epipelagic zone...; material: water... | reverse complement strand
CGTGCTGTGATGCCTTTTGTTTCCCATCCCGCGATAGGCCAGAATTGCCATCCTTTGAGTGAATCGCCTGTCCTGTAGTGAACAAGTGGGGCGATGTAGTTCTCAGTGATGACGTCATTTTTTCGCGTTTTTACATAGAGCGGCCACAAGATGAAATCGATCTCATCTCGCAGGAATCGATCCTTCATATGCCCATAGAATGGAAGGAAGGCAGTATAGTTCTTTTCTGGATGATTGCTGCGTTGGTGATAGTAAAATGGAAAAATAGCCAGACGGTCAGCGTTTGAATCCAAATCTTTCTGCCCACCATGCGCACTGATGAATTGGAATAATTGAATGCGGTATTCTTCTCCTACCCGATCGTAGCCCAATACGGGATACATCAAGTCCCACTCATCAGCATTGATGGTTTCATCCTGAATGCGGGAGAAGAGGAAGGGAATGCTCCATGTCCGTTTGGATTCATAAGATTCTCGGTAAAGCAATGGACCAAAGAATTCCTGACGCAGGCCTTGATGTAAAGTGGACTCAAACGACTGAGCCAGAGGGCCCAAAGCCAATTCAGCGCTCGCTTTCAAGGTGATACGCGCCCATATAAAGGCCGTGATCACATGGGGCCTTCGAAACATGTTGTTGATTCTTTTCAAGATTGAACACATTCAACTCACATGGCTCCAGTAGCTGGCTATAAAAACAAAGATTCAAGCCAAACATCCCGCAGGTTGTTGAGCCTGAATCTTGTATCGAAGCAGGATATTTTAAAATGAAAAACTATTCGCTATCTGCGACGGGATCTTTCTTCTCCGTTGCTTCTGCTGAAACAATTTCTTCGGGATTGTTTGAAGTTGCCTCCACTTGCTTTTCCCCTGTCTCATCAACGTGCTCATCAACGTGCTCATCAACGTGCTCATCAACATCACCTTCATCGGCCTCCAGTGCTTCTTCGGAAATATGCTCCAAATGTCTGCCGAATTTGCGCTCTTGCTGAGGCTTGGGAAGAGGGGAAAGAGTCATGGAAATGCGCCGCCCCTTCAAATTGGGACGAACATCCACTTTACCCATGGTGGCCAGGTCTTCACAAACCTTTTTCATCATGTCGAAACCAAGATTCCTGTGGGCGTTTTCACGGCCACGAAAGCGTAATTGAACATGAAGCTTATCACCCTGACCAAGAAATCGCTCCGCACGGGCGAGTTTGATGCCATAATCATGTTCATCGATCGCAATGCGCAGCTGGATTTCTTTGGTTTTCTGCTTGTGGGTTTCGGAAGCTTTTTTCTTTTTGGAAAGCTCGTACTTATATTTACCGTATTCAATGATACGGCATACAGGGGGCGTGGCATTGCCGGCAATTTCAACTAAATCCATGCCAGCATTCTTCGCCAACTTGATCGCTTCCCGAGTGTCCATGACGACGTTTTTCTCGCCATGCACGACCCGCACTTCACGGGCTCTTATCCGGTGGTTGACTCGAGTCATGTCTCGAGGCGTCCTTCTGAAGAATCTCTTTTTTCCTTTAATAACTAGCTCCTGATTAATCTCTTTGTTTCCAGCCTGACTGATAAACCCCATGATCTTCTCAAATGTTATTGCTTGTTTCAAGTATTAAACACAGAGGTCGCAGGGGACTTCTGTTGGAAACATCATGAGCAGGATGAGGCTTACCCGGACAAAAGAGCATTGATGATCAAGCATTCGATGAGATTAAAAGTAATAATAGTTAGGTTTGACCCTTAATGAATTGCACGGGGGTGTTGCCATGAGGGGGTGGAAGAATATATATTTCCTCCATCATGTTGATTCCTTACCAAAGTCTGGCTTGTGGTGTTTTGACTGCCTTCATTTGCATGACGCTTTCCTTGCGTGCATCAGGCGAGTCCATCGATTTTTCCAAGCAGATTCTGCCTATTCTCTCGGATAAATGTTTTATTTGTCACGGTCCTGATGCTCGTAATGACAAGGATATCCGCTTGGACTCGCGTGAAGAAGCGATTCGTGATCTTGGGGGATATCGTGCGCTGGATCCTGATCAACCTCAGAAGAGCGAGATTCTTTCAAGGATTCGCGATCAGGATGACCCGATGCCGCCAGAGGATGCCGATAACCAGTTAACTGAAAATGAAAAAGTGTTGTTGGAACAATGGATTGCACAAGGCGGGGAATACGACACTCACTGGGCCTTCAAGAAACCCGTCAGAGATCAGGATTGGGTAGATCGATTGCGGAATCTTCATCCCAACCCCATTGATGCATTTATTGCTGATGGACTGAGTGATAATGAAATTGAATTTGCTGTCGAAGCCGAAAAGTCCACCCTGGCACGAAGAGCTGCGCTCACATTGACTGGTCTGCCTCCAGAGCCATCGGATCTTGCCCTCTTCATGGCGGATGATTCAGAGGAAGCCTTCGAGCGATGGCTGGATCAACTGTTCAGTAATCCAAAGTATGGTGAGCATCAAGCACGATTCTGGCTGGACGCCATTCGATATGGGGACACCCATGGACTTCATCTGGACAATCGCCGTGGGATTTATCCATTTCGTGACTGGGTGGTGCGGGCGCTGAACAGCAACCAGCCCTTTGATGAATTCATTACCTGGCAAATGGCAGGTGATCTTCTGCCCGACCCTACGCTTGATCAACAATTAGCGACAGGCTTTGTGAGGATGAACCCCACAACTTCCGAGGGCGGGGTGATTCCCGCCGAATTCCAGGCAAAGAATAACTTTGATCGTGTTGAAACTTTTGGAACGGTTTTTCTGGGGATGTCGATGGTTTGTGCCCGATGCCACACTCACAAATATGATCCAGTTACTCAAAAAGAGTATTATGAACTCATGTCCTTTTTCAACAGTACGGCCGAAAATCCGTTGGATGGGAATGCCTATATCTATGGCCCTACTCTGAGGGTTCCTGATAATCAATTTGCCTGGGACGAATGGATGAGCATCAAAGCAGATCGCGATCAGTTATTGGGCCATCTAGATGCCGTGGAAATTCAAAAGGAGATCGGTGAAATAGATCAGCGAGGCGATTGGGAAACGGATGAATGGAAGATCACCGGGAATATCCCAGCCGAATCACCGATTCCCACTGAAGAGGCCTTCGAGAACCTCAAGGGTAACAAAAATGGATTCAAGAAAGGGACGATGAGTTATCGCGACGAAGCTGCCTGGGTAAGTTTTAAAATAAGCTCCCCCGTCAGACAGACCCTGTGGCTTACTTTCTCTGGTGGCCCTGATTCTGTAGCTTATCTGGATGGTAATCCCATTGCGCCCTTCCGAAATGCTCTGGCGGATCAACGCTTTGTCAGCTTGCCGCTTGTAATGAATGAGGGAGATCAGATCGTCCTTTTGAAAATGGCCGGCACGGAGGTGTCTGTTCAAAAGGAAGTAAAACTGCAATCCCCCTGGAACCAATGGAAAGATGAACAGGACTGGTTATCGCTCGCCCCGGGTGCACGTCTTCAATTACTCGCCGATGTGACTGGCCCTCTTGCCGGTTTGAATTCCTGGGGGGCAGCTGAGAGCCTTGCTCGAAAGGCGGCCATGGCAGAATCAAATTTCACTACTACACTTGTGGCCAAGGACTTGCCTAAGCCTCGTGTGACTAAGGTGCTTCACCGTGGCGAATACAGCGAGCCGACAGGGGATGCCCTCTCACCCGGGGTCCTGTCAGTGATGGGCGATTTACCGGAAGGAGCCCCAAGAAATCGACTGGGACTGGCAAAATGGCTGACCTCGCGCGATCATCCTGTCGTTGCGCGCGTCCTGATCAATCAGGTATGGCAGCGCGTCTTTGGAGTAGGGTTGGTGAGAACGCCCGAGGATTTTGGGCTTCAGGGACAACAGCCTACGCATCCTGAATTGCTTGACTGGCTGGCTATTGAATTTCAGGAAAGTGGATGGGATCTCAAGCACATGATTCGACTCATGATGACAAGTCGATCCTACAAACAGGATTCTGCATGGCGCTCCGAGCTGAATGACCCTGAAAATAGATTGTTTGCTCGCGGACCAAGTTACCGACTTGACGCTGAGGTTATCCGTGACATGGGGTTATGGGCCGCCAATATCATGGATCCGCACATGGGAGGAGAGGGGGTCAAGCCTTATCAGCCAGGGGGCATGTGGCAAGCACTGGCTCACCCGGCCAGCAATACCAAACTTTATGAGGCAGATCGTTCCCTCCGTGCGTATCGACGGAGTCTTTATGTTTACTGGAAACGGACCAGTCCTCATCCGATGATGACGCTATTTGACGCACCGAGTCGAGAAACCAGCTGTGTGCGTCGATCCAGAACCAATACCTCACTCCAGTCACTCGGGCTTTTCAATGAAAGCCAGCGCATTGAAATGGCCCGTTTTCTTGCGGAGCGCTTGTTGAAGGAGAGGTTTCGGGATCGAGAACGGATTGATTATTTGTTCACCCTGATTGCCAGCCGCCCGGCTAGTTCGAATGAACTATCTGCTTGCCTGGAATTGGTCGACACCATGCGGAAACGCTACCAAGCTGAACCAAAGGATGCAGATAGTCTTCTTTCCTTCGGGCAGTTGGAGAACACCTCTCAGTTACCCAAAATTGAACATGCTGCCTGGACTCAGTTAACTGCTACCGTGTTGGCGAGCGATGCTTCCATTCTTTTGTATTAAATCTAGCTGCTAAGATCATGAACTTGTTAGACAATTTGAATCCGATTCGGGAACGCGAATTGATGATGACCCGCCGTCAATTATTTGGCCGTACGGCCCTGGGGCTGGGTACGGCCGCCATGGCTAACATGATGACTCCGTCACTGCTTGGGCAGAACGGATTCGGAGATGGCGCCGAAGGAACGCACCACAAGGCCAAAGCCAAGCGTGTGATTTACCTTTTCATGAGTGGTGGGCCCAGCCATCTGGATTTGTGGGATTACAAGCCCAAGTTGGCCGATATGTTTGGAGAACAATTGCCTGATCACGTTCGAAGCGGGCAACGGGTTACCGGGATGACGGCCAACCAGAAGAGCGGTCTTCCGCTTGCGCCCAGCAAATACAAATTTACCCGACATGACAATCATGACCGAGGTCTCTGGGTGAGTGAACTTCTCCCTCACACTGCCACTGTTGCCAAAGATTTGTGTGTGGTGCATTCGACCTTTACTGAAGCAATCAATCATGATCCGGCGATTACCTATATTCAAACAGGTAGCCAGATCCCTGGAAGACCCAGTCTTGGGGCTTGGCTGAGCTATGGTCTTGGTAAAATGAATGAAAATTTGCCCAGTTATGTGGTGATGCATGCCAAGACAAGATACGCCGAACAGAGCCTGTTCGGCAGATTGTGGGGCACAGGTTTCATGCCCTCCGATCATCAAGGGATCTTGCTGAGAAGCGAGGGTGACCCAGTACTTTATCTCAACAATCCATCCGGGATTTCGTCCAGTGACCGTCGCAAACAGCTGGATACATTGGCGAGTTTAAATCAGCGGCACTATCAGCAATTTGGAGACCCGGAGGTCCTCTCGCGCATTCGTCAACACGAGATGGCTTATCGCATGCAGACCTCCGTACCTGAACTGATGGACCTTTCTGACGAAAGCGATGATACGTTTGAACTCTACGGGGAAGAGGCCAAACAACCGGGATCATTCGCCGCTTGTTGTCTCAATGCACGTCGCCTTGCTGAAAAGGGCGTCCGAAATATTCAGATCTTCCATCGTGGGTGGGATGCGCATGGGAACCTGCCCAAGGAACATGAGTCCCAGTGTAAAGACATTGACCAGGGAAGCGCTGCACTCATCAAAGATCTCAAGCGAAGAGGTATGCTGGAAGACACGCTGGTAGTTTGGGGTGGAGAGTTTGGGCGCACTTCTTATTGTCAAGGTGGTTTGACTCGGGAGAATTATGGCCGAGATCATCATCCCCGTTGTTTCTCGATCTGGATGGCAGGGGGCGGTATCAAACCAGGAATCACATACGGTCGCACGGATGATTACGGTTACAACATCACGGATGCGGATGGTAACGCTTTGAATCCCCAACCCAACAAAGATAAATTCACTCCAGGCACCTTGCACATTCACGATCTAAATGCCACCATTCTTCACCTGCTTGGTATTGATCACAGAAGATTGACTTATCGCTATCAGGGGCGTGATTTTCGCCTGACCGATGTGCACGGTCATGTGGTGCATGACTTGATTTCATGACACCGCTTGTTGCAGGGGGCAGGCAATCCGGCGAAGAGTTTTTCAGCTCAAATTCCTTTGCGGCAATGTTTCCATCGAGCAGTTGATTCAGCGCTTTCGAAAGGGATATCACGATAGTGAATGTCAAAATCCTCAGCATTGAGATGCAGGTTTGACGGTGAAAGCTTTCCTATGTCTATGCCCGAAGAACGAATCAAGCCGACATCATTGCTTTGCTGTTTTCAGCGTTCAGCTTCCACCTCAATGTGTTTCGAGTTCCTGTCTTTGATCATCACGAGTCTTTATCTTCGCTATTGAAAAACCGATGGATTCCAGGGACGTTTCATCATCCTGTATTTCGCAGGGTGCACTGCTTTTGCCTGAAGCATCACTATGTGTGAAAATAAATGTACAGGCCGAGGCGTGTCGCCTCGTCTTTTTCAGATAGTTTTTCAATATTAAAGGAGGACGGTTCGAAGATCCGGCTGCCCTGTCTTGCTTTGGAACGCATGGCTGCGGCTGGAAGATTGACTCCCGCTACTGGCATCCGGGTAAAGCAAAGCTCCGATCTTGCAGTCTGCAAGTGATTGGCTATCTTTCTAACATGAGTTCTAAATCCAGTAAGCATGGTAAGGGCAAAATTCCGCCAGGAATTTTTGTTTTGGTGCTGCTTTTGTTGGTTGTTGGCATGTTCGCATTCTTTCACCTGCCCACTCAGGAAATTCGCAAAAGCGAAATGGTGCTCAAAAATCAGCTGAACAGCCCTATCCAGGCCGACTTGTTTCTGGAGTTGATGAATTCTGGTAAGAATATTTTGAGTCAGGGTATCAGTGGTGCTGAAAAAGCGGCTGAAAATTTCAAGCAGGCAACAGAATTAAGCCCTGGAGATCTTGATGCTCACTTGAACCTTGCCAATGCCTTGTTATTACTGGGGCGTATAGATGAGGTTCTTTCCCAGACATCCGAGGCCTTGAAATTGAATTCGAATGCCGCTGCCGCCCATTACATCAGTGGATGTGCGTACGTGCGAAAGGGGCAGTTTGAGGAGGCGGTTCAATCGCTGCAGATCGCAAAGCAAATCGATCACACCATCAACGCCGTAAGCTACCAATTGGGGAGGGCTCATCAAGGGCTTGGGCAATGGCAACTGGCTGCATCCGAATTCGAGGAGGTTGTTCAGTTTGATCCCGGGCATCCTTCTGCTTATTATAATCTAAGTCAAACCTACTTAAGATTGGATCGCAGAGAAGATGCCGAGCAGATGCTTGAGAAGCATCAGGAGGTAGTCGCTAAAAACCCATTGAGCTCAGATCCTTCAGTTACTGAAAAGTGCATTTACACTGAGGCCATCGCTCCCTTTCTGCTGGAGCAACCTGAAAAAGTCGGGATTGAGGTTAAGTTTGTCGATGCCACGCAAAGCATGCTGGGTGCAAACGCGTCCGCTTATTCAGGCCCTGTTGGTTTACTGGATGTGGGGCATGATGATCAGCTGGATCTATTGCTGCGCGAAAAGGATCAGGGATTCAAATTATTGATGCAGCAGCAAGGAATATTCACCTCGCAAGGGTTCCCCGTGCCTGAATTACCCGGTGCCACATACCATCAATGTTTGATTGGTGACCTTCAACATCAGGGTTCCATGAGGAGTGGGCAGCAGGAAGATGCCATCTTGATTTCAGATCAAGGGACGCAGGTTTTCCAAATTTCACCTAATGGCATGATGTCTGATTCTTCCTTGTTTGCTCGATTAGCTCCTCTTAGGGCACATCAAGGTCGACTGACGGATTTTGACATCACTGGAAAATTAGATCTCATTGCGCTCAATTCGACGAACCGATCACTACTTTTCTATCGCAATGAGGGAACTTTTTCCTTCAGACCCGAGGCGACCCAGACCAACCTGCCTCCAGGTTTGTCAGGTGTGATTGATTTTTTGTTTGAGGACTGGGATGGCGATGATCTTCCTGACCTTTTTGTAGCGCTGGAATCGCAGCCCGCCCGATTGTATCTAAAACAGCGTGGTGCTCCCATGAAGCTCGCTGCAGCATGCGCAGATTGGCCGCAGGCTGATGCCTTTGCGGTGGGAGATTTGAATAATGACCTTCGTATGGATGTGGCTTTTCTGACTGCTGATGACATACGGATACACACTCAAGGGGCAGAGGCACCTGTTGTTTTGCCATTGAACGGCCTCCATCCCAGTTCCCTTGAGATGATGGATTACGACAATGATGGATGGCTTGATCTTCTTGCCTTTGGCGGGGACGCTTTTCGGGTCTGGAGAAATCGTGGATTGGAAGGTTTTGCGGATGTCTCGGAATCACTGGGGTTAAATCAACTCCAAATGGGCGATGTTCAACAGATTCAAAAGGGGGATCTGGATGGAGATTGTGATTCGGATTGGATACTGACGCTTGCGGACCAATCCATCCGCATTCTCCGTAATGAAGGAGGCAATGCGAATACCCTGATGAAAGTACGTATGGAGGGCAGCCGTTCCAATCCAAGTGGAATTGGTGTCAAATTGGAAGTGACCACTGGAGGGCTGCGATTGATGCGAACCTTGCATCAGCTTCCTTTTGAAATCGGCCTTGGGAAAAGGACGAAAGCAGATTCCATTGACCCGCATTGGAGCGATACCATCACACAGGTTGATTACGAAATCGAATCCTGTTCCAGTCTGGTTGTTTTTGAACTGGAAATGCCAACAGGATCGTGTCCGTATTTATATGGATGGGATGGGGAACAATTTCGGTTCATTACCGATCTCCTTGGAGCCGCGCCGCTGGGGCTGCCTGTGGCTGAAGGGGTCTATATCCCTGCCGATACAGAGGAAATTGTATGGATAGGGAATGAGTCTCTTTTTCCTCCCAAGGATGGCCATCACGTCCTTCAAATAACCGAGGAACTGCGAGAAGTGCTTTATCTGGATGAAGCCAAGATGATGCTTGTCGATCATCCCGTTGTGACTGAAGTTCACTCGACGAGTAAACTGGTGCCCAGACCTCCGTTTCCTGAGCACAAGCTGCGCACGTTTGGCCATGCACTGCCGGTGGCCTCAGCTGAAAGAAGTGACGGTAAGGATGTCACTGCCGCATTACGTCATATTGACAGTAAAATGCTGTCGCCGGTCGCTTTGCAGGCACCACAACTCAGAGGGCTGGCGGAGCCCTATTCGGTGGAACTTGATTTTGGTCACGTAGATGGGGAGCAACCCTGGGCTCTTGTGATGACAGGTTGGCTGCACTTCGGAGGTGGCATGGCGAACATGGGAGCCTCTCATCATCCCGAACTTGGCTTTCCATTTCCAACACTGGAAATCCGGGATGCAAATGGAGCATGGCAGCCTGTCGACATCACGGTGGGAGCTCCTGCTGGAAAAACGAAAACCATCATCGCTGATCTAGCTGGCAAATTACCAACCGGCAAACTGCATCTCAAGTTGAGTATGGCTTTTGAAATTCACTGGGATCGCATCCAGCTCATGCAGGCTGTCGGTGAAGACAACACCCAGATTCACGTCGTCCAACCCTCGCATACCGATCTTCACTGGCGCGGATTCAGTCCATACGAAGATTTGCCCTGGACCCAGCCGCTGACACCCGATTATGAACAAGTCCATTTTTCACCCAATTGGTTGATCACTCCTTCAGGTTGGTGCACGCGCTACGGGGAGGTGGATGATTTGATTGCGAAACGTGATGATGCCTTGCTTCTGATGAATGGTGGTGACGAGTTGACCTTGAAATTTGATTCAGCCCAGATGCCTCCCAGGAAATCGAGCATGCAAAGAGAGTTCTTCCTGATGACTTCAGGGTGGGACAAGGATGCGGATTTTCACGTGGCAAAAGGTTGGACGGTAGGCCCGCTCCCCTGGCATGGAATGAATGATCAGGATTATGGGAATGAACCGCGTCCAAAGCAATTGAATGACGAATGGATCCAGTCCTACAACACGCGTTGGATTGGTGAAATGACCTTAAGAAAAAATCGCAGAGGTAAAGAATAAACAGCGACTGTTGGTATCTGTAATCCTGATAGGTATGGAATTATCTGAAGAACAAATGGAGGCTATCCGCTTGAAGGCGGAAGAGGGAGATCGTGATGCTCAATATGAATTGGGGTGGCGCCATGCGATTGGAATGGGGTTTGATATGGATGATGAGGTAGCTCTTGACTGGTTGAGTAAAGCGGCTGAGCAAGGGCACCCTCTGGCTCAGAACAATCTTGGTGCACGCTATTATTCGGGAGATGGAGTTGAACTCGACATCCTGCAGGCATACATATGGTTTTACCGTGCGGCCTCTCAGAATGATCGAAAGGCAGCCAAGAACCGTGATGCCGTTTTTCGGCAATTATCCGAAGAACAAAAAGACAAGGCCCGGGCTGTTCTTCCCAAGCCATAGCCCACTTGAAGACTGCCCCCTGCCGCATCAAGGTGCACTCAGCAAAATCGTTCGAGTCTCTTCGTTTTCTGTATTTGCCTGCAGGCTTTCGTAGTGGGGATCCGTTGGCCAAGGTGTTTCTCTTCAAGCCAACACGCCAGGTAACAATTCCGTGCTGTCCGCAAACTTTTCCACGGGAGTGCCGAACGCTTTCAACATGCAGCAATAGAGATTGGAAAGTGGGGTATTGGTATCATTGATCAGGTGTTGCCCCGTTTTGATAGCCCCACCGGCACTGCCGGCAATGACCAAAGGAAGATTTCGCGGGCTGTGGCGGTTTCCATCTCGAAGACCTGAACCGAACATGATCATGGAGTGATCAAGCACATTACCTTCACCTTCAGGCATCTGTTTCAGTTTGTTGAGGAGGTAGGCATATTGTTCGATATGCCACTGAGCAATATGCTGGTATTGCACCAGATTTTCCTCCTTGTTTTCGTGGTGAGAAACACTGTGATGCCCCGAGCTTACTTCGTCGAGAAATGAAAAGTTTGTGTTGCTTACCGCATTCCCGAACATAAATGTGCAAACTCGAGTGCTGTCTGTCTGGAATGCCAGTGCAATCATGTCAAGCATGAGCTGAACGTGTTCCGCGTGCTCGCCGGGAATACCTGTAGGCTTGGTTGCGGGGTTCATGTCAACGGCTGGTTGCCATGTTTTTCCCTCGGGTTGACTCGCTTGCTCAATACGCTGTTCGAGACTACGAACCGATTCCAGATAATCATCAATGCGAGTACGGTCACTGTAGCCTACGCGTTTACGCAATTGTTTGGCGTCGCCCAGTACCCGATCCAAAAGCAAACGGTCCTGACTGGATTGTCCTTGTTGTGGATTGGTGATTCTAAATAACCTCTCAAACACCAGACGTGGATTGATCTCTCTTGCGAGGGGGCGTGTAGGGCGACTCCATGCAATGTGCGATCCGTAGACTCTGGTGTATCCCACATTGGTATCCACACCAATACTCACGGGATTGATGGCAAGTTCCAGAGAAGGCAGGGGTGTTTGACCCCGAGTGCCGCCAGCGGCAATCTGGTCTATGGAAACACCGTTGCTGTTCAGGTCAAATCCCAGTGACTTGCTGATTGTCTGGCAGGTCAGAAAACCCGAAGTTTTCACATAATGCCCATCTCCAACGTTGCTGGCCTGGTTCCAGAGATTGGTTGGTATCAGCAGCTTGTCCTTGAGACTTTCGAGTGGCGCCAGTGTTCGAGAGAGTTTGAAATCTTCGCCCTCACCCTCAGGTGTCCACTGATCATCCCGCACCCCATTGGGCATGAACAGACAAGCCAATCGCTTTGGGCTTTGGCGAGTGGAGGCTTGTGCCTTGTTCGGCATCATCGCTTCCAGCCACGGCAATGCCAGTGCGGCTCCCGTGCCTTTCAAAAGTGTGCGGCGAGACATCGATTGATGGATTTTGTGAATGTTCATGATGTATGGCTAAGTTTGAATTCAATCACTCGTTCTCTGGTGCTTTGCCTGAAAACTTATACCTGAAGGGAATGCTTTCGACAATGCCCATTAGTAGCCTGTGTGAAGCATATTCATTGGCTTTGAGATCCTCGACGATTGCATCAATGGTGCAGAAGTCTTCGAATGTCAATCCACGCGACAGGGCGTAACCCAGCATCTTGCGTGTCAGGTGTCGCACGATCTGGTCCTTGCGATCCATCAGGATTTGTTTGAGTTGAGCAGGGCCCTCAAATTCGGTGCCATCAGGCATCGTCGCCTTTGCGTCGACAGGTTGCCCGCCTTCTTCCGTTCGCCAACGCCCCAGAACATCGTAATTTTCAAGACTGAAGCCCAGGGGGTCCATCTTGTCATGACACGTTGCGCAGGTCGTGTCAGCCCGATGTTGCTCCAACCTCTGACGCAAGCTCTGGGCTTCTTCTTCATGTGAATCCTCATCAAGGAGCGGTGTACCGGGAGGGGGAGGGGGAGGCGTGTCGCCCAGCAAGGTTTCAAGTATCCATTTACCCCTGAGGACCGGGCTTGTTCTGTGGGGGTGTGAGGATACGGCGAGGATGGCTGCCATGCTGAGTAGTCCTCCTCGGTGAGGATCATTTTCAATGTCGACGCGCTTGGGTTGTTCCCTGAATTCCCCCTTCACCTTGTAATGCCGGGACAAACGACGATTGATGTAGGTGTAATCTGCATCGATCAAATCCAGCAAGGGACGGTTTTCTGTCAGGATCTCATGGAAAAAGAAGACGGGTTCGTATTTCATCCCCCCCTCCAGTTCGGAATCATAGCCCTTGATGGATTTATCAGGCTTGAATTCACGTCCCAGGGCTCTCGTCCCGAGCCATTGTTCTACAAACGTCTGTGCGAAATTACGAACCTTGCGTGCATGCGGATCCTTGAGCATGCGCATCACCTGGCTTTTCAGTGTTTCCGGTTCCTGCAGCGTGCCCTCCGCTGCGACTTGCATCAATGTGTCATCAGGTGGTGCGCCCCACAGGAAATAGGACAATCGAGTGGCTAATTCAAAATCATCGAGTGGTATTGGCTCGGCTGACCCGGTCGGGGATTCGATGATGAACAGGAATTTTGGCGAGATCAACACTGCCGAGAGAGTCACTTGCATTGCCGGACCAAACGCCTTCTCCTCAGCATATGCTTGTTCGAACAAATCCAGATATTCGGATATCTCATCCGGACTTGCCTGGCGTCTGAAAGCACGTGGAAGAAACTCTTCCAGGATCTTCCTTGCCGCTTCTGGTGGCGTGGTGTTCTCATCCGGTATTGCGATGAGAAATCGCTGGCTGGATCGTGTGTCTGCAAAGGCGTATTTCACTGCAGATCGCGCAGCATCAAGGTATTTTTCGGCATGTATGGGTGATATGAACAATGTCTCTGCCGCATTGTCGAAACCCTCCCCACCGGCTCCTTCATTTGGCAATGCCTCCCCTGCATCGAAATGGATATCTAGTAAAGCCCTAACCGATGCTGAATATTCTCCCTGATTCAATCGACGTACCATCGGTGGCCCAGGCTGAATGCCATCCGAGCAAGCTGCATTGCTGAGGGTTTGCTGCATCCAATCTACAAACGCCATGCGCTCCTTCATGGTGGGTTGAGTCACATCATCATCATCAGGCGGCATATCCTCGTCACGCACTCGGTTCAGATGGCTGTCCCAGTCCAGAGCATCTTCCACAATTTGATCAACCGTGGTGTAAAGAGTCAGATCCAGCTTTCCCTTGGGTTTGGGTGGTTGGTGGCAATCAACGCAGTATTGATCAATGAAAGCGGTGCCCTCATCGTCTGAGAATGCATCGCTTTGGCCCCATCCTGTTTGCTCCCATGACAACATGCTCACAAGTGCCCACAGCCAAACATACGTCTGGCAGGTAGGTCTTGTTTGTTTGCGACCTCCGTCACCCATCCTCATACCATCAGGTAACTTCGAGGCTTGGTCAAGTCGACTCGGAGTTGTCATCGTCTTCCTTCCCCTGCCTGTCGTAAAAGTG
>ERZ802830.3221-NODE-3221-length-14087-cov-14.4021_pt1 | contig 14087 bp, 10 predicted proteins | sample MGYA00345654_ERZ802830 | MGnify/ENA primary metagenome ERZ802830 (study PRJEB30503, sample SAMEA104212375) | marine metagenome | biome: Westerlies Biome; feature: [SRF] surface water layer (ENVO:00010504) within the epipelagic zone...; material: water... | reverse complement strand
TAAAAGTGACTCTTTGTGCTCTGGTGCGAGATACGCAGGAAGGTCTTTGAGTTGGTTGTCTTTTGTAAGATCAACGCCACCTGGAGAGTGTGGCTTATGAAAGCTGAGCCCACCTGTTCGCAGAAAAAACCAACCATCGTCAGTCACTCCTCGATGCGTGTATGTCAGCCCTGTCTGCTTATCAACATCTCCACCTGACATGTGATCAAGCTGAAGCAATTGACCATCTTCCTGTACAACCCACCCCCGATACCGCATTTCACGAGGATACAGCCCCGTGCGTTGAACATGTGGCGGCCCTGGTACTTCAACAAAGCTACCGACCCAGAGGGACTTCAGCGGCTTGCCTTTGTTGTATTTATTGCCCACGCCAAACAATCGCCATTCATTTGTATCTGCGAGATAAAAATAGCTGTAGTAGGTGTCATAGGTATCTGACGGAACCACACGAAGAGCTAATACTTGTCGTTGACCTTGATGACCAGTGAGTGGATCCCAGTCACGAATCTTGACACCCGTTCCTTCATGCCCAAACCCACCAAACGTTGCCTCACGATTGCCAATCGCAAGGAGGTGAGAGAGCTGTTCAATCGGTGGCTCTTCCTGGCCTCGACCGTATGACCAAAGTGAAAAATTAAATCCTACATTGACCGTGCCATCGGCCTGCCACGTCGGACCGTAATACCCAAATGGTGTCGTGACAGGTGCATAAAAACCGAGGTCACCAGGAACGGCATCCATCTCCATCACCCAAAGACGAATTGGCTTATTGGCTTGAGAACTTGAAAACTTGGTGTGTGCAGCTGATGGTCGCCATCGCTTTCTCAGTACAGCAGCACCTTTAACACAAGAACCACTGAGAGTCATCCAATGAAACTGTGTCGCCGTTGCTGCTTTTTCACAGACAAGTCGTAGACGATGCAGGCCAGGTTCAGCTACTTGAAACGGACATGTAAATGCCACCCCTGGTTCTTTCCCAGAATTCACAGAGAAAGAAACAGACTTGTTATCCATCGACATGGAAAACGTGCCACCGTCACTCTTTGCTGACATCCAAAGAGTAATGGTGCCTTCACCGGCTTGTGGAGCAAACCATACCCACTCTGTAGCGTCACCTGCATCCCACTTTTCAATCCAAGCAAATGATTTTCCACTATTCAGATTTTCAAGATCAGGGACCTGACCCTGACCAGCCGCAACCAACCCACGCTCAGGAAAAAAAGATTCGTTTGGCGTCAGGTACAACACACTGTCACGTGTCTTCTGAAGCATGCACAGGCTGTTGGGATCATCACCACACGCCTGCCAAGAGATGGGGACTCCGAGCTGACCCTCACCAACAGTCGGTGGTTTTTCGGCACGTACCGTACCAAGCACGCCACACAGAATCAGGCACGCTCCCCATCGAATCCTCTTTATTGTGAAAGCCGTGCTCATAACGAGCCCTTCCAAGCAGGACATAATCTTGCACTGCGGAGACACCCAGACACCAAAGTAGATCTGAGTCTATGATCTTTACGTAATCAAGAGAAGCAGGTACTCAGAAGAGCTTGCTCAATAATCAAGAATTGGTGAAACGAGCACGCTATGTCATGCGGAAGAATGCATCTTCTGCAGAGGGTATCTTCTGTTGATATGAAGCTTCAAGAAAAGCATTCGAGCTGATGCAAGGAGGACGTCATCTGCTTGGTGACCGCATGGAGATTCCTACGCAGTACCAACGTGAGAAAGTGGCCTCATGGTTTCAGCAGTGACTAACTTTTCCCAAGCGGAGCGCTTGGTCACTCTTCCAAAGCAGTGCGTCTATTTTCTCAGCCTGACTCACTGGGAGAATCGTATTGCTGTGAACAACTCTACTCTGATCATTGGCAGGAAAATCTCCCCCGCAATGCTGGCAGACAACAGGTGAGAATCTCAAACTTTTTTCTATCCGAACGGTTCGGCCACATATTGGGCAGGCTTGCTGAAAGAATGTTTTCATCATGCTGCTCCTCGAAGTTCATCAACAGTTTCATGACATCCTGCAGGCACGAGTTCCTGACATGATTTTTCTACGGCTTTAATCAGACTCTTTTGGCGTCGTCGGTAATCTTTTCTTTTCTCCGAAAAAGGAACCTGACCGTAAAACGTTTGTATCTCTGCGATAGCTGCTTTGGCTTCTCTTTCATGCGGATCCATTGTGTCACCTCCCTGTAATCGTTTCCGTCTTAAAGAAACCGAGAACACACCGATTTCTTAACAGGCACGGCCTCTCTTTTTCCAAAAGCCGCTCCGTCCCGGGGCAAAACATAAAACAACACGATCTTCAGCTCGTATGTGTTTCCTATATTCTCCAAATGCTCAAGAAGAGGACCAGCTCCCGAGGCTGATCAGACGAGCCTATCGACACCACTCTGGTGTGCACTGATCTCCATGCTGCGTGTTTGCGGAAGCTCACTATTCTCATTTGCCAATGAGCAGCAGGCCTTCCTTTCTAGACACTGCGAGGCTGCCGCCTAATATAAAGGCATGGAAGCAGACACTTTCCATTCTCAGGATTCGATACAGCGAAGCTTCGTTCGTCGTGGCACGCCCAAGGCACACGATCAACGAACAGAATTACAGCCAAAGCGAATTAAAAAAGAGGCCAAAACAGTTTTGGTATTTGAACCAGATGGCATCTCTCAAAAAAAACTTCGCACCTTTCTTAGAAGAAAAGGATTTCAAGCGGTCTCAACTCAACGACCTGAGGGCGTCGAAGTTCGTTTTAAAACATGGCCGAAACCTGATCTTCTGATCATCAGTGCACACCAGCACCTTCCTGTTGCCTTGAGAACATTCAATGCATTCTCATGGAATCCCACTCTTGCCACATGCCCGGTGATTCTCATTGGTTCGAGTCGGCAAGAAGAAATTCTGACAAGCCATGCAAAAGTTGATCATCTCCGAAAGGTGATTCTTTCACCTTTCAAAACAGAACGACTCGTACGTGTTATGAACTCTTTGATTCATCACTAACCACAGGTAGCCCTCCGAGAGAGTTTGGCTGGGCAAATTCTGTGAAGATATAGCGTTTACAGAGAGATTTCCCATCTCGGGCTTTTTGTAGGTTCTGACCAGCACGATTGTCGAATCAAAAAGTAAAAGCATGTCTGACTCTGCCAAGGGCTACAGAGTCATGGGTGAAAAACACTCCTGCTACCTTTTGGTCAGTCACGTTGGAACCAGAACATGATGACGTTCACAAGAAACACCCTCACGACATGTATCATCACAAGCGTTGTAAGCACCACACTTCTCGCTGGCGAACCTGCAGCTGTCATCGACAGTACGCCCTATGAATCCTATGTACAGAATGATGTACCGGCTCCGGTCACGCTCATGCCGCGTGCAGGTGTTCCTGATGAAGACGTGTACCAATATCGAGCTGCCGCTCCCCAAGAAGCCGCTATTGAAGAAGGTGCTACTCGGTATCTTGAAACAGACTTTTTACTGAACCGAGGGATTGAAACCTACGGTTTCATTGACGTTGGTATTGGCGCGAACGCGTGGGGAGCAGATTGGAATGGTCCAATCACCTTTAATGATCGTGCCTGGCAGGGACAGATGAACCAGCTCTACCTCATCAACGAGCGGATTCTTAAGGAAGATCAGTTGAGCCTGGGTGGTCGAGTCGACCTGCTCTACGGCACTGACTTTCTTTACACTGTCGCTGGTGGGCTTGATACTGAATGGAATTCCAATCGCTACTATGGCTTGGCTATGCCACAGCTCTACGGTGAAGTTGGAACTCAGGCACTGAATATCAAATTTGGACATTTCTATACCCTGATCGGTTATGAAGTTGTGCCAGCGATCGGGAACTTCTTCTACACCCATGCATACACCATGCAGTATGGTGAACCATTTACTCACACCGGCGTACTCGCAACGTGGAATCCAAACGATCAGCTGTCGATCATTGGTGGTATCACCAACGGGTGGGATAACTGGGACGTTGGCTTGCCAACAAACCAGGCAAACCCTTTTCCTGGAAGTACAAGCAATGCATCGTTCTTGGGAGCTGTAACGTTTTCAAGTTCGGATGGATCACAAGCCCTCACACTGGCCAACTCAAGTGGGAATGAGTTTGCTACAGCGAGTTTCGTGAACCCCACCAGCGCCTATGTTGGGAATCGAACAGTTACGAGTATCGTGTACTCCAATGAATTCACTGACAAACTGACGTACGTCTACCAGAGTGACCTTGGTTATCAGGCGTATGCTGGTGGAGATATTCCGGTTTATTACGAGACACAAGGGCAGCAGCCAGGTTCTGCTTATTGGTATGGAGTGAACCAATATTTGTTTTACAACTTCACCGACTACCTTATTGGTGGGCTTCGACTTGAGTGGTTCAGAGATAATAACGGCACCCGAGTACAGTACGGCCTTCGTGATGGATCACCAGAAGCTACAGGATTTGCTGGAAACTTCTGGGCCATGACATGGGGACTGAACTACCTTGTTGGTAACAATCTCGTCATCCGACCAGAGCTCCGATACGACTGGTTTAGTCAAGATCTGGGAAATGCTGCACTAGGCGTAGGATTACCGTTCGGTAAAACCGCTGGTGGCTTGGGAACTCAGAGTGATCAGTTCTACGGTGGCTGCGATATCATCTGGCAGTTTTAACTTGAGTTCAAATAAGCCTGACCAAGACATCTCTCATTCTGCATTATTCAAAATTGTGAAGCTGACTGAACCACGACTCAACAACTTCAATGTCTTGAGACACTGGCCCGAGATACGAATCAGGCCGGACAACAACGATCGTTCCATCAGCTGCTGCTAATGCTTGAGCAAAGGCCTTGGCCTCTTCGGCAACCGCACCATCCGGCATTGCTGCATCAACAAGAATGACATCTGGGCCTGCTGCACGGATGACTCGCTCCCATAGTGCGTCAGGTATTGACCCACGACCGAGTCGAACAACAGTACAACCGGTCCCCGTGAAAAGATCGTAGACTGATGAACCATCATCACCCCATACAACATCTGGGCAGCGTCGACCGATCCACCGGTCTGCTCCCGTGGGAGCAAGTGGCCCTCCACAATATTCCACATCAACCTCAGAAAGCCGATTCACTGCCTCCTTTCGCATGGGAGGCAGGCCAACGATATACGGCAACACCCAACGACGAAAAAATCGAATGAGTGGATTCCGACTCATCATGACACGAAGCATCCTGCCAGAACCTTCAACAACCGCAGCACCAACGGGATGACGCTCGTCTTGATATGTAGTGAGCAATGCACTTGCTGCTTGGTTCTTGATCACCATGGCAAGTTTCCAGGAAAGATTGACTGCGTCCTGAATACTTGTGTTCATGCCCTGCCCGCCTGCCGGACTATGAATATGTGCAGCATCACCAGCAAGAATGACTCGCCCGTGGCAATAGTGGTCGACCTGTCGTTCATTGATACGGAATTCCGAAAGCCACCGTGCTTTTTCTACCGTCCAATCAAGACCCGATCGTGAACGAAGAATGTGAAGTATATCCTCACATGTTGGATCGACTCGCGGTGTCTCAGGATCAATTGGACCAGCGTCAGCGATAACCCGCCAGACGCCATTTCCATACGGAAAAAGTCCGAGCAGGCCCGCAGTCGAAAGAAACATTCGAATGCGGTCCTCTTGACCAGCTTCCACTAATTTCAAATCTGCTAAAAGCCATCTCTGATCGATCGCAGCACCCGGAAATTCTATGCCGAGGCATTTACGCACAGTCGAGTGTGCGCCATCGGCACCAACAAGCCAGGAAAATCGTGACTGCTCACCATCAGAAAAGTGCACATCAACATGCTCTTCACATGATGACACGTCTTTGACTTCGGTTCCCCATTCCACTTGTACACCAAGGCTCTCAAGTGCTTCATTGAGGACTGCTTCTGTTTTATTTTGAGGAATGAACAGACCATGTGGAAATCGTCCAGCAAGCCCACCAAAATCAATCTCTTGAAGAACACTACCATTGGCCTCAAATTGAATACCGTGCACTGGTCTTCCGTGGGCAGTAAATCGCTCGACAGGAACAGATGGATGGAGAACCTCGAGTGATCGACGCCAGAGAACGGCTGCTTTTGAGAGCTGCGAAGGCTTTTGCTCTGCATCAACAATGCGAACATCAATACCACGACGTGCGAGTTCCAGAGCAGTTACAAGACCAGTAGGCCCAGCTCCACACACGAGCACACTGATGGATGTCTCCATACAATCCTCTGCAAACAAACGCCGTGACCACAACCATTAGCAAAGGCTCTGCATAAAGCCTGCTCCACAACAGATAGTATTCTATCGGAAGAGCACCAACTCCATGCAGAAGGTCCACAGATCCAATTTCCTCTTCTAGGAAACGAGAGAGTTGACGGAATACGTTTTGAAGCATGAAATAGATAATTCAGAAACACATGTCTCTCTACACAAAGAATGCAGCCGAGAATCGAGGACCGCACCATGAAGGCAAATAGACGTTCATTTTTTCAGGCCGGTGCCGCTCTTACTGCTGCTGGAATCACCCACCATCGTGCACAAGCAGAAAACAAACCGCTTGAGTGGCAAAAGGGTCGCAGTCCGTGGCCGATGTGCCTTGACACCGCAACACTTGCAAAGGATTTACCACTCGAAAAAAAAGTTGAGGTCGTCGCTCGTTCTTCCTTTGATGCGCTCGAGCCATGGGACCGAGAATTAACGGCATACGAAGAAGCAGGCGGGTCTCTCAAGGATCTCGGAAAGAGCATTCGTGATAAAGGAATCTTTGTTCCGAGTGTCATTGGTCTATGGGGAAGTCTCGGAAATACAAAAGAAGACTTTGAATCTCGACTTGAAGAACATCACACCAGACTCCGTATGATTCGTGACATTGGTTCGGAGCATGTCCAAATCATTCCCGATTTACAAAAACGAGAGACCTTTACTAAGGATATTGGTGCCTGGTGCTATCGACGCATCAGTGAAATCGCACTGAATGACTATGGCCTCAAAACGGGCATCATCTTTCTCAATGCGGTGCCGCAACTTAAAACAATGTCTGATGCCGTTGATGTCGGCATGATGTCAGGCTGGCCTGACGCAAAGGTGATCCCTGATACCTATCATAATTTTCATGGTGGTACTGAACCGAATGCTTTGCGGATGCTGAACCCAGATGCCATTGCGATTTTCCAGTTCGCGGACTCACCAAAGGGGCTTGATCGTCAAGACACATGGTGTGATGAAAAGCGAGTGCTGCCAGGTGATGGCATTCTTCCGCTCGTTGAACAACTGAAAATTCTCTACGAGATTGGGTATGCCGGATGTGTTTCTCTCGAACTATACAATCCTGCATATCGCAAACGTGAGCCCGATGAATTCCTGCGGGAAGCTCATCAAAAGACTCTGGCTGTCATTGAACAGGCCGTACCTCAGGCGTGATGGTGGCCGTAAGGGTGTTTCGTATTGATATGATGCAGCGTGCTTCTTGATGAAAGCGTTGGTCGCTGTACTTCTCTATCCCGGAAACCGATGCTGCCCTTTCTTTGCGGCCTCATAGACTTCACGAGTATCCATCGCTGCACCGGGATCTCCCTGTGATTGCATCCACGCCTGCAAGGCTGATTGAAGATGCTTCATGGTTTCTTCGTACTCTGGCTGCCCAGCAAGATTCTTCATTTCATAGGGATCTGCTGCTGAGTTATAGAGAGCCACAGCCGGACGTGTTGTAAATCGATTGATCAGACGATAGGTCCGTTCATCCTGCCAACAATCTCGCATCCATGTTGACCAATATTTTCTTTCGATTTGATCTCGTTCGGTCATTCCCATGAGATGCTTCTCAACATACGCATTCTGAGGCGTCAGGTTCAGGACGAATCGATACGTACCGTCACTGATCGATCGAATCGGATACGGAGGACCCTCTGGATAGTTATTATGCAATCCATACACATACTTTCGGTTTGACGGCACCCGGTCGATAAGGCTCGGAAGAAAACTGATGCCATCACACTTTTCCTGAATACTTGCTTCGCTTTCGCCATTCAGATCAAGCAACGTCGGAACGACATCAGCGTACTGCACAAGGGCATCTGTCCGTCCAGGCTCGATCATATCCGGACATGAAGCAATCAACGCTGTGTGAACACCGGTACTCCAATTCGTCCATTTATTTCCAGGAAACTGGGAACCCTGTTCCGATGTAAAAAGCACAAGTGTTTCTTCACGTTGTCCAGAAGCATCGAGAACACTGAGAATGTCACCAACCTGACTATCCATATATGTAATTTCGGCGAGGTAGCGCGAAAAACATGCCCGAGTCTCTGGTGTGTCTGCAATATTTTCAGGAAGCGTAATTTCTTTCGGTGGATAGGCGGAGGCATCTCCCATGACCCAGGGCACATGAGGATCAACAAGAGCAACGACCAGACAGAAAGGGCTGTCGGAATCCCGACCCATGAACTCTTTTATGCCATCAAGGCTGTGGGCCTTTGTTGGATTTTTCGTACAACTTTTTTCAAAACCATCAACCAGCTCGAACGGAAAGACTGACTTTGGTTTGACATGTATCTTGCCACTTATTCCAACGCGATATCCATGGGGCTCTAAATAGTGCGGAAGGCTTCTCACGCCCGCACGACTTGAGGAATGGTTGTACGCACTTCCATTGGCAACTGGATATTTCCCCGTAAACAATTCTGACCGACATGGCTGGCACATCGCCTCACAGAGATATGCCTGATTGAACACCAAGCCGTGCGCTGCGAGCTTGTTGATGTGTGGTGTGCGGGCATTTTTTCCGCCGTAAAGTGACAAATCGTTATAGGTGCAGTCATCGGCCATGATGATCAACACATTTGGACGATTTTGCTCATCAGCCAAAAGGCCGAACCCACTCAGGGAAATAACGGTGATAAGAAGTATTTTAAGAATTGATTGCATCAGAAGCCCTCCAGTAATGCATCATCTTACGCCAGAGTGATTCAGATGCCACAATGGAAATTGGCAGAAAATCTGTCAAACCATCTGGGCCTTTCATTATGAGCACAAACACTACCAAACTCTTCTGTGGACTCCTCCTTTTTACATGTTCAATCAGTAACGAGTGCGCTGCAGAACAACCTACACCCATGAAGCCTGAAAACCTCTACGAAGAACACACGGTATCTGTCCCGGAAGATGGTGAAGATGTTTCTTTTCGCTATCGGCTCTTGAGACCCGAGGCTTCTGACTCCCAAAAGAAATTTCCACTTGTTGTATTTTTTCATGGTGCTGGGGAACGCGGGTCAAACAATACTGATCAGCTCAAATATTTTCCGACCTGGATGACAAGTGACTCCCTCCGTAAGAAATACCCTTGCTTTATTCTGGCTCCACAGTGCCGAGAAGGATATCGATGGTCAGCGGTAGACATGACAACCGACATGCAAGCAGCTCTGAAAGCACTTGACCATGTGATTGAAACCGAAGCGATCGATACAGATCAAATTCTTGTCACCGGACTTTCAATGGGTGGTGCCGCCACGTGGGAAGTTGCCATGCGACTACCAGAAAGAATTGCTGCAGCAGTTCCAGTCTGTGGGAAAAGTGAAGAGCAGTATGCAGAACTCGCAAAGGATGTACCTCTTTGGGTAGTCCATGGAGATGCTGATAAAGTGATCCCCGTGGACTGTTCACGCTCTATGGTTGCTGCTGTAAAGGAAGCCGGTGGAAATCCGAAATACACAGAACTCCCTGGCGTTGGCCATGATTCCTGGACTGCTGCATATCATGATGAGGAATTACTCGACTGGTTTTTCAAGCAGCGCCGTTAAACAAGCTGTGCGAATAAACAGCATGCAACTTCGACTTATACCCTGTTCTGTTCAACAGACTGAATCAGACCATCTCGAAGGGTAATCACTGTCTTGGCTCGCTCTGCAATGTCAGGTTCGTGGGTCACCATGACAATGGTGCGGCCGGTATTATTCAAAACATCAAGAAGGTCCATAATCTCATTCGATGTCGCTGTATCGAGGTTTCCAGTTGGTTCATCAGCAAGAATAACATGAGGGTTATTCACTAACGCTCGAGCAATCGCCACTCGCTGCTGCTGCCCACCAGAAAGCTGATTGGGCCGGTGGTCAAGACGCCCGGCAAGCCCCACAAGTGTTGCGAGCTTTGTACTGAGTTCACGACCATCCGGGCGAACAGGTAACTGGTACGACAACGGAACCATGATGTTTTCAACGACACTGAGTTGCTGAATCAGATTGTATGACTGAAACACAAAACCAAGATAGCGACCACGGACTCGTGACAGGTCTTCGTCACTCAATGTCGCAACGTCGTGTCCGCCAAGTAGATAGTGACCGGTGGTTGGCCTATCGAGGCAGCCAAGCAGGTTTAAGAGCGTACTTTTTCCTGACCCTGAACTCCCCATGATGGCGACAAAATCACCCTGCTTAAATTCAAGGGTCACACCTGCCAGCGCTTTGACGTCTTGCCCTCCTAGTCGATAGACCTTGGTCACATCTTGAACTGCAGCAACTTGCAGTGGTTCGTGTGACAATTCCTGAGGAGTGTTACTCATGACGAAGGGCCTCGATTGGATCCATATTGGCTGCACGCTGCGCCGGGTAGATACCAAATACAATTCCGACACCGACTGAAATTCCGAAGGCTGCGACAATCGACCATGGTGCAAGTCGTGGCTCAAGTTGATGAATTGTTGATGGAAGCGTCGACCAGAGTTCGGGCATAAAGCTTTCAATAACAAGCCGAACACCTTCAACAGTTGGACCGCAAAGAAATCCAACTGCGACACCCAAGAGCCCACCAGTACCCGAAAGCACAACAGTTTCCCACAGAAACTGCTGAACGATCTCACCTTTTGTTGCACCGAGCGCACGTCTGATGCCAATCTCTCTCGTTCGCTCCGTAACTGTGGCAAGCATAATATTCATGATGCCAATACCCCCAACAACAAGCGATATTCCAGCAATTAATAGTAAGAGAACGTTGAACATCATCCGCAACGTTTCGGCTTGCTCGAGCAACTCTTTTGGGACAACAACAGCGTAATCGAGTGTTTTGTGATACCGGCTGAGCAATGCACGGATAATATCAGCGGAGGCATCAACGGATGCTACATCATCCACAACAGCAGTAATCTGATTCAGCTCAATGGTCTCGTTCTGAAAAGTGCCTCCACGAACAGTGATAACACGATCGCCTATTCGTTTCCGAAAGGTACTCAGTGGAATGTACACATCACGGTTGTACTGCCGGGCTGAAAAACTTCCTCCGATAGCAGCTGCTGCTGTTCGATCTTGGGCAACGCCAACAACAACATAAAACTCCGTGCCGATCTGAATAGCACGGCCCAGTGGGTCCTGAATTGGAAACAGACGTTCAGCAACGTCATGTGCCAATACCACTACATTTTCGAGGCCTCGAAGGTCTGAGGCAGCAAGTGGCCTGCCACGAACGACGGGCAGCCGATTGATAGAAAAATACTCAGGAGTGCACCCGATCACCTGTGCTGAAACGGAAAATTCATCACGGCGAACATCTCGGCTGATTTCCCGCATGGGCACTGCTGATGAGATAGTGGGAATATTTGTAATGATCCGGTCATAATCTGACCGCAATAGGCCGTATGCAATTCCAGAGCGGCTTCCACTATCGCTATTGGCTTCTTCTGATGGCTTGATGGTCCTCACGATGATACTTGTTGCACCAAGTTCTTTGATCTGTTGCTGCGCCTGGTAGCTCACGCCCTCTCCCATAGCAACAAGCCATATGACAGCGGTCACACCAATGAGAATGCCAAGGACAGCCAGGGCTGAACGGAGCTTGTGGAGCATTAGGCTACGGAAGCCAAGTTTGAGCTGCTGAATGACGTTCATGCGTCGATTTCACTCTCCACAGCTTGTGCTATCAAAAGACATATGCACGTCTACGGAGCGTGCACTTTGAACTATTCATTCGTGTTAGGGCGACCGGACCACTCCGAAGCCTGTTCTTGGTCACGTGAAAGAGATTCGCCAAGAACTGTTTCTGGATTCAAGAACACTGGCTCTCCTTCCTGAAGACCTTCCACAATTTCTACGAATCGATCATCGCTTTTTCCGAGCATGACAACTCGCCGTTCAAATCCCTTACCCTTCTTTACGGCACAAACGAACTCTTTCCCGTCTTCAATCACAGCTGCAACCGGCACTGCAATGACATCCTTCAGATCTGCAACGATAATAGTAGCCTCAGCAGTAAACCCAGGTCTCAGGGCTTCAGACTTTCCATCGATGCGTACACCGACAACATATTTTTTTGCCGTTGAAAACCAATTTGACTCCGGTCGATTAGACACCGAGGTAACCACACCTGAGAACTTAAGATCTTGCACTCGTACCACGGCAGGCATTCCTGGTGAAATTTCATCAACCTTTGACTCGTGAACCTCGACATCTGCTCGCATCCTGGTAAGGTCCGGAAGCTGCAAGATGACCTGCCGCTCTTTTACTGAAAGGCCCTCCTTAATCTCAGTTTCCCGATCTCTTGATCGGGAATTGGCATAAATAACAAGACCATCTTGGGGAGCCTTGATCGTACACTTAAGGAGTTCGCCTTCGAGCCTTTCGAGTTTGATATTCTCGAGTTCAAGAGCCGCTTTTTCACTTTCAAAACGGGCTGCTGCTGAATCACGAACACTTTCAAGTTCTGTGATCATCTTTGGCTTTGTGAACTTGGTCAGAACATCGAGGGCTATGTCTGCTGTTCCAAGATCGAGTTTCGCACGCGCAACTGCCGACTTCTGCGCCTCAAGCTGCTGTGGGGTAATGTAGCCCTTGCGAAACATTCGCTCGCCGTACGCCAATGTATTTTGTGTAGCCTGAAGCCGTTCTGTTGCTGCGGTGACATTTGACTCTGCAGTCCGAAGGTCTTTTTTGAAGAGCCCCTCTTTATATTCTTCTACTGCAATTTTTGCAGCTTCATAGTCTTTATCCGCCTGGATCATCAAGGCTCTGGCTTTTTCATAAGCAATCTTCTGAGCCGTTGCATTTTCAGAGAGGACTGATGCATCGAGTTTGACAATATCCATGCCCTCAGCCACTCGATCACCATCATCTACAAGCCAGATAATAGTGGCCCCACCAGCAACATCACACGTGATATCAACGTTTTCGTCACTTACCAAACTTCCTTCTTCTGTAACTGTAATCTGAAGATTTCTTCGCTGAACTGTATAGAGCGGCATACCTGTAAGGTCAGCCGTCTGATTTGTCTCTGGCAAAAACTCAAGAAGACGTGGAGAAAGAAATACTCCTGTAACAACTAACGGGAGAAGCACGAGCAACCATACCCACCCGCGACGAGAGCTTTTCCCAACAGGCTGCTGCTGTGCTGTTGGATTTCCAAGTAAATCAGCAATAGCAGCCGCATTTGTTGAGGCTGTTGGCTGCTCTGGTTTTGGCGATGCTGAACTATCCACGAATTTGTCACTTCATTTCAGAGAATTAGGTCGTACCACTATTCAACTATGTCACTTGTCACTGATTTCTCACACATAATTTTTCATCACACAAAGTTCCTTCCAGGATCGCTGCTGCTCAAGGCACGCACCGATATCACCTCAAAAAGGACGGTATCAAATCTGCCCAAGGCTGATCCTCCTTGACTTCTGCGGACGCAGGAAGCACGACCTTACTATTTGTTTCATCAGTTGGCTCTGATTCTGCATCTTCTGTCACGGATGGCATTGCTCGAGCCATGATACTCGGGAGAATTCCTGGTGTATCCAGAGCTTCAATTCCTGCATCTTCAGGCATCGGTGGTGGTGGATCAATTTCCTCAAGATAATCAAGCCACTCTTGAGGCACTGGTGGCGGGAGAACAGTCTCTTCAGCACTCATGCGACTGCAATCTGTAAATGGCATATCAACCCATACCCCATTCTCATCAAGATTCATGACACCGAGTTGGTACGCAAGGGATGCCCGAGTTGCATAGTAATTGATCCATATACTTGTGAGAGCGTCCTGAGAACTCCGTAGATCATTAAATGCGTAGATCAGATTGAGTGTTGCAGTTGGTGCAAGCTGCCCAGCTGCCG
>ERZ802830.3218-NODE-3218-length-14097-cov-19.396_pt1 | contig 14097 bp, 9 predicted proteins | sample MGYA00345654_ERZ802830 | MGnify/ENA primary metagenome ERZ802830 (study PRJEB30503, sample SAMEA104212375) | marine metagenome | biome: Westerlies Biome; feature: [SRF] surface water layer (ENVO:00010504) within the epipelagic zone...; material: water... | reverse complement strand
TAACTGGTTGCCTTTTTGCTGTTCAAGGTTTTGTTTCAACTGGAATTGAATATGATGCTCTAGGCTGGTTTAATTTTTAGAAAAATACTATAGAATAGGCATTTAAAGCATAAGGAAAAATAAATTATGACAAAAAAACCATCAAAAGAAGATACATTAAAGGCTGTAAAAACATTAACAGAAGAGATTTCCAATAGTTCTTTGGAAAAAGAAGCGTTAGAGGCGGTCAGAACTTTAATACTATGGGCTGGAGATGATCCTGAAAGAGAAGGGCTCATAGATACGCCAAAAAGAGTTGTAAAAGCGTACAAAGAATTTTTTTCTGGTTACGAAGAGAATCCAGAAGAAATTTTAAGCAGAACCTTTGAAGAAGTTGAAGGGTATGATGATGCGGTTATTGTAAGAAATATAAGAGTTGAATCTCATTGCGAACACCATATGGTTCCAATTGTAGGAGTAGCACATATTGGATACATACCCAAAAACAGAGTAGTTGGAATAAGTAAGTTAGCGAGATTAGTAGATTTATTTGGAAAAAGACTTCAAACACAAGAAACAATGACAGCACAAATTGCAGATACGATTGATAAAGTCCTCCAACCTAAAGGCGTAGCTGTTGTAATAGATGCTAATCATCAGTGCATGAGCACTAGAGGCGTTCATAAGACTGAATCAAGCACAATAACATCAAGAATGTTAGGAACATTTAGATCAGATAATAAAGCTAGAGAAGAATTTATAAATCTTATCCATTCGCCTAAAAACTATTAAATGAGCAGGTCTCTGGATTATTCCAGTATCAAGCCAAAAGTCCCGATTATTCTCGCTTCTGGATCAGAGAGTAGGAAGCAAATGCTTGATGAAGCTGGTGTAACTTTCGAAGTAATTGTTTCATCCACAGATGAAGACTCAATAAAGAATCAAATCTCGTCATTACCATTTAGCGATCAAGTAACTATTCTCGCAAAGGCTAAGGCAGAACCTGTTAGCATTCAGAATCCAAACTCTATAGTTATTGGAGGAGATCAAATGTGTGTCCTTGGTTCAGAACTTCTTCACAAACCAGGATCAAAAGAAAAAGCAATTGAAAGTCTTAAAACTCTATCAAATAAAACACATCACCAGCATAGTGGAGTATGTATATTTAAAAACAACGAATGTTTGTGGGAATATTCTGAAACAGTGGAGCTCAAGATGCATAATTTAACTGAACAAGAAATTATCAATTATGTAGAGTTAGAAAATCCTATAAATGCTGCAGGTTCATATAAATTTGAATCTTTAGGATGCAACCTTTTTGAATATGTCGATGGCTCTTCGCATACTGTAAGAGGTATGCCATTACTACCTCTATTAAATGCATTAAGGAGTTTAAACGTAATTAGTTTAGAATAATTTTATGAGCAGCATTCAACCATTCCATTTATTTAATACACTAAATGGTAAAAAGGAAAAATTAGAAGCAATTGATCCGAAGCATTTAAAAATTTATGCTTGCGGACCTACTGTCTATAATTATGCACATATTGGAAATGCTCGAATGGCAGTTGTTTTTGATACCCTAGTTCGAACCTTAAAAATTATTTATCCCAAAGTAACCTACGTATCTAACATCACAGATATAGATGACAAGATAATCGATGCAGCAAATGAACAAAATGTAGCAATATCGTTAATTACTGAAAAATATACAGAAATATATAATAAGGACATGGCAAAACTTAATGTTTTACCTCCAGACATCCAGCCAAAGGCAACAGAATACATACCAGAAATGATTACACTCATTAAAGATTTAATAAAAAAAGATTTTGCATATGAAAAAGACGGCCACGTTCTTTTTCATGTACCTTCATTTAAAAATTATGGTCTCCTTTCAAATAGGAATAGAGAAGAACAAATCGCCGGAAGTAGAGTTGACATTGCTCCATTTAAAAAAGATCCAGCAGATTTTGTTTTATGGAAACCTAGTATAGAAAATCAGCCAGGATGGGATTCACCATGGGGTTTTGGAAGACCTGGTTGGCATACTGAATGCTCTGCTATGTCAGAAAAAACTCTTGGATTACCATTTGATATTCATGGGGGAGGAAGGGATTTAATTTTTCCTCATCATGAGAATGAAATTGCACAAAGTTGCTGCTCAACCGCAGACGCAGATAAACCAGAATCATATGCTAAATATTGGATGCATAATGGTTTTGTGACAATCGACGGTGAAAAGATGTCGAAGTCATTAGGAAATATAATATTGGTTAATGATCTTACAGAAAAATACCATGGTGAGGTTATAAGACTGGCCCTATTATCATCTCATTATAGGCAAGGCTTAGATTGGAATGAGAAGGTAATTCATCAAGCAAAAAAATTATTAGACAAACTTTATGTGCTTTATGACTCATTAAAAGATACAAAAGCAGACGAAGATCAACAAAATTTCGAAAGCATTGAAATAATTTTTGATGATTTAAATACACCAGGATTAATTTCTGAAGCGAATAAATTAATTAAAGAAGGTGATTCATCAAGTGATTCTGAAAGGGCATTAAAAAAATCTAAGTTATTAATGATTGCGAAAGTTTTAGGTATTTTTGAAGATAAAGCTTATAACAAAGTTTCTAATGAGCTTAATAAAGAAATTGAAGATTTAATAAAAGAAAGGTCTATAGCAAAAGAAAACAAAAATTTTGCTTTAGCAGATCAAATAAGGAGTAAGCTTGATAGCCTTGGAATTGAAATCAAAGACTCTCCTGACGGAACTTCTTGGCAAGTTAAGTAATTGGCATGGAATTAAAAGACAAACTACCAAATTTATACAAAAATATTGATGAGACTCTTGAGAGTGCAAAATTAATTTTGTCTGAAGCTGTTCCAAATACACAAACTTTATTTCATACCCCAGTTGTATCAACAATACATGAAAACAAAATTGTATCTCGTGTGATGGTATTAAGAGAATTCAACTTTGATAATAAAATTCTCCGCTTTCATACAGACAATAGAGCAGCAAAAATAGATAACATAACTAAAAACTCTTCTTCAACAGTCATTGGATATGACCCAGATCTAAAAATACAAATTAAGATGCAAGGTCACACCGAAGTTCATATTGATGATGAGGTAGCTAAGATGGCATGGAATGAATCAACGCCACGTTCAAAAAAATGTTACTCAGTAAAGGGAGGCTCGACAAAAGAAATAGAACATCCTCAAGATTATGATATACAAGATTTTATTGTTGAAGATGGCTACAAAAATTTTGCAGTTTTAATATTTAAATTTCAATCTTTGGAATTTCTTTATCTTAAAAGTTCTGGCCATAGAAGAGCAATTCATAAATGGGATGACAATCAAACCTCAACCTGGTTAGTTCCATAAGTAAATTATAGGCACATCTACATTATAAATAATGTATTATTAGTATTCATTTTTAAAAAAATAATAGGAGAAAAAATGAATAAGATTTTACTTAGCGGATTACTTATATTATCTACAGGTTTCGCTTTTGCAGATGGACATTCTTCAGCAGAAAAAACAGTTTTAAAGAATCTTAATGCATATTGGGATGCAAGGAACTCTGAAAACTGGGACATGGTTGTTGCAATGAGCAGTTCCTCAGGTATGTTAAATACGAATTCTGACGGTAGTTTTCACAAACCAAAAAATGTTCAAAGTGCTCAGGATTGGGAAGATCAAAATGCTGGTGGTGGAGTTATTAATGTTCACGGGGCTGAAGCTAGTCAGTTAAATGATACAACTGTATATGTAAGATATTATGCAGAAGGTGTTGTTGCAGACGGCAATGGCGGAATGAAGCCATATAGAACTAGAGTTACAGGTGTGTGGGTCAAAGAAGGTTCAAATTGGGTTGTTAAAACATCTCACTTTTCTTCAGCTGCTTACGGCGGAACTCATCAAACAGTTCAGGCTGATTTTGAAGACTAGTCACATATCCTAATTTAGAAAGAAGGTAAATTTAAAACCCTCAGTTAATGAGGGTTTTTTTATGGTGCCCTCTGCAGGAATCGAACCTGCAACTAATCCTTAGGAGGGATTTGTTATATCCATTTAACTAAGAAGGCATTAAAATTATTTTAGTCATGAAGAATTATATAAAAACAAATAAACTTTTCTTTATTTGCCTCATATTAATTTTTATATCAAGTTTTCTAGCTTCAATTATTCAAACCAGTTTTGGGAATGTCAAAATAGAACTTCAAAGTTTATCTACTGATGATGGCCAGACACTTGTTTATGATTTATATAAACCTAAAGAAGCAAGTATTGATAATAAAGTACCTTTTGTAATTGTTGTACCTGGTTTTCAGAGATCAAAAGAAGCACTCTCTAATATTGCTATTGAACTCTCAAGAAGAGGATTGGCGATTGCGTTAATTGATCCTTATGCACAAGGCATGTCCTCCTCCTCAGTCAGCAGACTTGCTGCAACAACGCAAGGTTATGGGATGTTTGCATTAGTAGATTATGCATATGAAGGAAATTTTTCTTTTGTTGATATTAACAAGATTGGATCAACAGGACATTCAATGGGTGGCAATGCTGCTATAAGAGGTGCAGATTTTTTTGGAAAAGAGTCAATAAGATCAAATTCTAAGAGTAAATTAGATTCTGTCTTCATTTCAGGATATGTTCTAACTTTAAGAGACAGCATTTTAAAAGATTCTAGATCTAATATGGGAGTGAGCTATGCTCTTTACGATGAAGGTGCATTTCGAAATGAATTAGAGGGCTGGGACGCGGCTAATATGGAAATAGCTCCAGAATCTTTAAGGGTTATTAATAGTGTTTTAGATGAAAACAATAAGGTTAAAAAAGTTGATCTCGGAAATTATTATGGTGATAAAAAGAATGGAACTCTTAGAGTGGTATTTAATGAAAAATTACTTCATCCATTTCAACCATACAATAAAGAAGCAACCGCAAATCAAATCAATTATTTTGATAAGGTATTTGGTTTTCCGAATAAGGTAGATGCTTCAAATCAAATCTGGCAACTCAAAGAATTATTAACTCTAATTAATATGATCGTATCTTTAGTAATGTTAATACCACTTACAAAAATGTTTTTAACTATTGGTTTTTTTAAAAAAATAGTTAAACCAATACCGCAACCTCTGCCAGAGCAATCTCAAAAAGGGAAGACAATTTTTTGGTTTATATTTTTTATAAGCGCAACCATTGCTTGTCTATCTTTTATTCCGATGGTGGATATAGCAAAAGTATTATTTTCTGCAGCTGCTAATAGAGAAATGACATGGTTCTTTCCTCAACGAATGAATAATTCAGTAATGTTATGGGCTGCTTTTAATGGAATCATAGGATTATTTATTTTCTTCCTTTCTTACATGCTATTTGGAAAATATCATGGTGTTAAAAAAGAGTCTTGGGGTTTAAATATCACTGTTACGGAGCTTGGAAAAAGCTTTCTTCTGGGGATATTGGTTTTTTGTACCTATTACAGCATTTTATTTTTTAACTATTATTTATTCCATGTAGATTATAGATTTTGGTTTATGGGAGTAAGAGTTTTTCAGCCAGAAATGATATTAGTACTAATGATGTATTTTCCTTTATTTTTTCTTTTTTTCTTTTCTAATTCATTAAGAGTTAATGGCTCAATGCGTATCAAAAATCAATCAGAGTGGAAATCAAGACTAATAGCAGGTTTTGCAAACTCTTTAGGATTAATGATGATAATTGTTATTCAATATGTTACTTATGCTAGAACTGGTACTGTATTCTGGACAACAAATTGGCTTAGTGTAAATTTATTATTTGGAATCGTTCCGATGATGTTTATCCTGCCGTACTTTAATAGAATATTCTTTCAAATGACTGGTAGAGTATTTGTAGGTCCAGTAATCACATGTTTAATTTTTATTATGATCCTATCTACTAATACTGTCATTTATCTCCCAATAAAATAAGTTTATAAAAATTCTTATATACAATCTATAATATAATTATGAAGATTACTTTACCTGATGATAGTTCTAGAGACCTTCCCGAAGGCTCCTCTGGATTTGATCTTGCCAAAGATATTGGCCCTGGTTTGGCCAAGTCTGCTGTTGCTATTTCAGTAAATGGTGAACAAAGAGACTTGCATGATGCTATAGAGGCTGATGCCTCAGTTTCAATAATTACAATTGATTCTGATGCCGGTATAGAAATAATGAGACATACTCTTACCGCTCAAGTTCTAGCTAGGGCAATAAAGAATCTTTATCCTGAATCTCAATTAGCAATAGGACCAACTATTGAAGATGGTTTTTATTATGATGTTGAAACTAATGAAACAATATCTATAGATGATCTTCAAAAAATTGAAGATGAGATGAAAGATATTATTAAGACAAAATCATCAATAACTAAAAAATTGGTAAGTAAGCCTGAAGCCCTAAAGATTTTTAAATCATTAAAAGAACCCTATAAACAAGAGATTATCAATGACTCAGATCAGCAAGATGACTTTCAGCTTTATTATCAAGATCAAGATGAATTTGTCGATTTATGCAAAGGACCACATCTTCCTAACCTAAGCTTCATAGGTTCTTTTAAGCTTACCAAAGTATCAGGTGCTTATTGGCAAGGTGATTCTAAAAATAATATGTTGACTAGGATTTATGGCACCGCTTGGAAAAATGATAAAGATCTTGAAAAATATCTCAATACTATTGAAGAAGCTGTTAAAAGAGACCACAGAAAGCTTGGAAAAGAAATGGATTTATTTCATTTTCAAGACGAGGCACCAGGTATGGTCTTTTGGCATCCTTATGGATGGAATATTTATAAAACACTTCAAAACTATATTAGGGCTAAATTAGATAAGAATGATTATTTAGAAATAAATACACCTCAAGTAGTAGATAGAAAGCTTTGGGAGGCATCCGGTCATTGGGATAAATATAGAGAAAATATGTTTATTACTGAGATAGACGAAGAACATGCAAATGAAAAAAGAGTAAACGCATTAAAGCCAATGAATTGTCCTTGTCATGTTCAGGTATACAATCAGGGCATAACTTCATATAAAGATTTGCCCATAAGATATGCTGAATTTGGATCATGTCACAGATATGAAGCATCAGGAACAATGCATGGTTTGATGAGAGTAAGGGGCTTTACTCAAGACGATGGCCATATATTCTGCATGCCTGAGCAAATTGAATCTGAAACAGCTTCGTTTATAAAACTTCTCTCTGAGATATACTCTGATCTAGGCTTTAACAAATTTGATATCAAGCTATCTACTCGTCCTGAAGTAAGAATTGGATCTGATGAGGTATGGGATAAAGCAGAATTAGCATTGGAAAATGCAATTAAAAAACTTGATTTACCTTATAAGATTGATGAGGGTGATGGTGCTTTTTATGGACCAAAGCTTGATTTTGTTTTAACAGACGCAATTGGAAGAGAATGGCAATGTGGAACTTTTCAAGCTGATTTCAATCTTCCTGATAGATTGGATGCTGAATATATTGGAGAAGATGGAAATAAGCATCATCCTGTAATGATTCATAGGGCTATTTTGGGTTCTTTTGAGAGATTTATTGGTATTTTAATAGAAAACTATTCTGGGAAATTTCCTTTGTGGCTGGCTCCTAAGCAAGTTGTTATTGCGTCTATAGTGTCTGAAGTCAATGATTATGCAATAAAGGTTCAAAGCCTTCTTAAAGAAAAAGGAATAAGAGCTGAAGTGGACTTAAGAAACGAAAAAATAAGTTATAAAGTAAGAGAGCATAGCTCAAGAAAAGTTCCAATTATTTTAGCAATAGGAAAAAATGAAAAAGCTAATGAAACCGTTTCATTGAGACGAATTGGAAGTCCGGATACTGAGGTTATAGACCTCAATGAGGCTATAAAGGCAATTTCTAAAGAAAATGCTACATTAAGTTAATGATCGCAAAAATATTTATTCTTCCAATAAGATTTTATCGCTATTTTATTTCTCCTATGTTTCCGCCTAGTTGCAGATTTACTCCAACTTGTTCCCAATATGCGATTGAGTCAATATTAAGCTTTGGAGTAATAAAAGGGTCATACTTAGCAATTATTAGAATAAGCAAATGTCACCCTTGGCATAAGAACTGACAATATAAACATTTTGTCTATATAAAATTACTATAAAAAAAGTAAATATTTTTTGTATATAATTACTATAAGTGATATAGTTTTTGGAAATATAAAGTTCATTAAGTCTATTAATAGGGGGTACTATATGAACAATTACTTGAAACTAACTACTAGTTTTTTTGCTTTAATCGCAATAACCTTTTCAGCAAACACCATTTCTCAAGAAATTGAAGAAGTTGTTGTTACTGCTACTAAGAAAGAACAGTCTACTCAAGATATCGCAGTATCAATTACTGCTGTAACAGCAGATCAACTAGCTGCAGATCAGATATATGATCTTTCAGATTTGGCTGAAATTATTCCTGGGTTTGAAACAGCTAAGGGTATCGGATCTGGTTCAGGATTTGTTATGAGGGGTGTTGGCTCTTACGGTGTTGGTGCTGCTGTAGTTAGTTCTATAGTTACAAGTATGAATGGCCATAGTGTTAATCCTAGCATCATGACAGACATGGGCTTTATGGATCTTGAGCGTATTGAGGTGCTAAATGGTCCACAGGGAACACTCTTTGGAAGAAACTCAGTTGCAGGTGTTATTAATTTAATTACTGCAAGACCTACAGGTGAATTCGAAGGGTACATCGACTATGAAAGTGGCTCATGGGACAAAGAAACAGTTAAAGGTGCTATTAATCTTCCTATTTCTGATTCTGTAGCTGCTAGATTAGCTTTTATGACTAATACAAGAGATGGAATGGTAAAAAACCCTCATACTGGTAATACAATGGATGATCGAAATGATCAGGGTATTAGACTTTCTATAGATTGGGATATTAATGATGTAACTGAATTAAAATTCACATACTCAGGTCAAAAGAGCGATGATAATAGACCTCAAGAAGAGGCTTCATATTGTGCACCAGATCAATTCTTTGGTTGTTCACCATGGGAAAGAGGTACGCTAAATACTTCATCAGATAGTAGAGGTATCGGAGCTGGTTTATTTAACTTTATTGCAGCACTTTACCCCGGGACTATATTAAATAGTTATGCAGCATCACCTCCTAGTTTCGAATTTGGTGAATTAAGTGTTAATAGAGAACCAACCCATTTACAAGAAGTTGAATTCTCAAATTTAGAGCTTGTTAGAGAGTTAAATGACAACCTTACTATGACAGCAAAATATTCATATGAAACAAGGTTGTTTCAACAGATGAATGACAATGATGGAACTGTTTCAAATGCACCTCTTATTGGTGCTGGAGCAGGTCTTGGTCTTCCTCCAGTTGTAGGAGAGCTTTGTTTTGGTACAGGGCGTTTCGGATTTTGTGAAACTGTTGCAACAGACAGATCATATGACTTTTCTGACGTATCCTATGAGTCCCAACAAGCTGAAATTAACATAATTTCTGACTATGATGGAGCCTTTAACTTTACTGCTGGTTATTACACTTACGATTCAAGAAACGATAACGAGTACAGAGTTCAAACAACTGGTACCCAATACATTGGGGACTTTAGTTCTCATCCATATTATCCAACTGTTACTGGACTTCTTGGTGTTGATTTAGGTAGTAAAGGTGGCGTGGCTTTCTATCAAGGTCTATTAGGAGTTGTTGCAGGAGCATCAGATGCAGTGACAACTCAAACAATGTTGGCTATGGGATTGCCTGTTAGTGCTGCACAGTTAGCTAGACTTCAAGCATTTGGAGCTGGTGTTGCTGCTTTGGCTGCATTACCAGATGTTACTGTGCCAGTTGACCTTAGAGGTACCTTAAGTGATCAGCATGTAAGAATTAAATCTCAAGCTATTTATGGAGAGGCTTACTTTGATCTTAATGAAACAACTATGTTAACAATAGGTCTTAGATACGATGATCTTACTAACGCAACAGCAACATACAATGGTGGAATACTTTCTGGAAATTGGATTGCAGCTGGCGGTTATAATTATGAAAACAGAATGGATGTTCCTGGATTAGTAGATTATTTAGTTCAGTCTGAATCTGCTACAAACGGGAAAGTAGCTATCCAGAAATATCTCAAAGATGACGTAATGGTATATGCTAGTTATGCAACTGCTACTAAAGGTAGTGGTGTAAACGCAGGTGACGATCCTATACCATACGATAAAGAAGAAACTGCAGTTCTTGATTTTGGTTTAAAAGCCAGACTTCTTGACGGAGCAATGCTTCTTAATATGAATCTTTACCGAAACGACAACAGCGGCATGCTTCTTGCAACCATAAGAGATACACAATCTTTTAATAATAATGTTGATGCAGAAATTACTGGTTTTGAAGGCCAACTAAATGTATTTTTATCAGAAACTACACAACTAGAATTTTCATGGTTAGCTGTAGACTCAGAAATTACAGATGCTCCCGCAACTATTAATTACCTTAACCCATTGAATGCAACTAGTGTGCTTCAGTATTTAGGACCGGTTGATCCAAATGGCACTGGGTTTGTAACAGGTGCAATTATGAATGATGGTACAGCACTATTTAAATCTGCAGGATTTAGTTGTACTGCGCCACAGTTTGCTCCTGCAGCTGGTCTTCCATGTCCAGCTTCATTAGGCGTATCTTCAAGTGTTGCTGGCAATCCATTACCTGGAGTAGCGGATTTATCCTATAGCCTCTCAATGACTCAGTTATTTCCAACTAGTAATGGAGTCACATCAGCAAGATTGTCTTACAGATATAGAGATCCAATTAATGCTGATGCATTTGGAACTTCAAGATTTGATGTTCCTGAGAACAAGTCATGGGATATGCTTGTTAGATATACACCTAACAATGGCGATTGGTATATTGGTGGATATGCTAAAAACCTAAATGACACGAGACAGTTGAATAGCATTAGATCTGGAAGTAATATTCAAGGCGGTCAATTATATGCAAACTTCACTGACCCAAGAACTTGGGGAGTGCAATTTGGTATGTCTTTCTAAGATTTTTTAGATTTTTAAAAGCCCAGATTTATTCTGGGCTTTTTTATATATAAATTTTTAATAAAACATATATATATAAAAAAAAAGTATAACAGTTATCTAAACACCGGTCTTTTAAGCATAAAATATTCTCATACATTCCAAGGGGGAATATACATGTTTAATATAAATTTTTCTAATAACGTATTTTTAAGTTTTTTCTTGTCTATCTCATTTGCTTTTAGCGTTTTTGCGCAAGAAATTGAAGAGGTAGTTGTTACTGCAACCAAAAAAGAAGAATCTGTACAAGATTTAGCTATATCAATTGACGCTCTTACTGCTGAAGATATCTCTGATAATTTAATTTATGACATTCAAGATGTAGCTGAGATAATTCCTGGACTTCTCATTAACAAAAGTATTGGTTCTGGCTCACAGTTTTCGATCAGAGGAAGCGGTTCTTATGGAATTGGTGCAGCTACTGTGTCACAAATAGTTACTGCAGTGAATGGACATAGTGTCAACACCTCCGTAATGGTAGATGTAAGTTTCTTTGATTCAGAAAGAATAGAAGTCTTAAAAGGCCCTCAAGGAACTCTTTTTGGGAGGAATGCAGCAGGTGGGGTTGTAAACGTTATAACTGCAAGACCAACACAAGATTTTGGTGGTTATTTTGATGTCGAGCTAGGTGACTATAATTCAGAAAAACTAACTACGGCTATAAACATGCCTTTATCTGATTCAGTACGAACTAGATTGGCTGTGCTAGTTAATGACAAAGATGGTGACATTACTAACTTAGTTACTGGAAACTCAATGAACGGAAGAGGTGAGCTTGCAGCAAGATTATCATTAGATTGGGATATCTCAGATGATACTGTTCTTAAATTCACATATTCACATCAAGATGCAAGCGATACAAGAACACAAGAAGCTATAACGCATTGTGATCAAGATGAAATGTATGGTTGTGATCCATATACCTTAGGCGCTTTAAATACATCTGCTCACAGTGGAGGATCATTTAATGCTATTCTAAATTTAATTGCTGGTTTAATGCCAGATGCAAATACAAACTCAGCTATAGGACCGATGGGAACAAGCATCGATGCAGTCTATTTAAACAGAGAACCAATTCATAATTCAACATCTACCGTTGCCAATTTAGAGATTGATCATCAACTATCAGACACTATGCAAATGGTAATGAAATATACTTATAGCACAAGAGATTTCCAACAGACCGATGATAATGATGGTGGATATTCAACAGTTCCTTTTCCAGGTTTTTTAGCAGGCGTGATCCCAGGGCTTCCTCCAATTTCATGGACTGCAGATTTTAAGAGATTTTCTGAAATTGTAGATACTGATAGGGTTTATAACTTTTCAACTGTGATGGCGGAAGAACAACAAGCAGAAATATCTTTTATTTCTGACTATGATGGAGCTTTTAACTTCGTAGTTGGTGCTTATATGTTTGACCAAAGAAATGATAATGATTATCAAGTTCAGTTTTCAGCTACTGAACTTTTAACTAGTTATGCAAAACATCCTTACAACATGATTTTGTTTGGAGGAGCTCTAACAGGTTATGGTGGTACTGGTCTTAACAGAGCAATTGTTCTTGGTGCACCTGGTTCACTTTCACCAGCAGGAGTTGCAGGATTAATGCAATTACCGAAATATATAACACCTAATGAACTTGCTGGAACTCTTAACGATGATAATGTAAGAATTAAATCAAAAGCAATTTATGGTGAAATGTACTTTGGTCTATCTGAGGTAACAAAATTAACAATTGGATTGCGATACAATGAAGACGTTGTTAGTGACAGTTTGATGAGTTGTACATTTGACTTTGATTGTCCAGAATGGTTCGCAACCAATGGACCAGCAACCTCAACCTTTGTAAGGAACGCAAATATAGTCAAAGTTGAGGATGATGCGGTTGGTGGAAAAGTTGCACTTCAGCATGACCTCTCAGATGATCAAATGATTTATGTTAGTTACACGACAGCAACAAAAGCAGGCGGAGTAAATCCAACAGGAACAAGAGGTTCTATTGGTATCCCAGATACATATGACCAAGAAATTGCTGAAGTGCTTGATATTGGCTACAGAAGTATTCTTATGGACGGTGCTGTTAGATTAAATGCAAATATATTTAACAATCAGGTTGACGGTACTGTATTTGCTCAAATTGTAAATGCATCCTCAGCCAATACTAATAATAATTCAGAAATTAATGGATTTGAAGGTAGCCTTCAAGCATATTTATCTGAGTCAGTTAGATTAGATTTTAATTGGTTAATTGTTGATACAGAGATAGTTAAGGGAGTTCCAGTTGTTGATTATCTTAATCCAACAGCAGCTACAGGCACTTTAACAACTCCTGGTACTTTTGGATTATTAGATGCAAGAGGTGTTGTGAGGTTTGTAACAGGAAATAATGGCACAACAATTTTCAGATCAGCTGGATACAATTGTTTAGCACCATTTAATCCAATTGGTGAAGTTCCATGTCCAGTAGCTGAGGGAGTTGCACAAGACCCTACTGGAAATAAGCTTCCTTACTCCCCAGATGTTTCTTATGGTTTTGCTTTGAATTTTCTTTCAAGTCAGAATAACGGCAATATTAAATCAAGACTTTCTTACAGATATACTTCTGAAATGGAAGGCGATATTTTCAATAATGATAGAGCAAAAATACCTTTGGGTAAATTTTGGGATGCTCAAGTTATTTACGAATCTAATGACGGTTGGTATGTTGGAGTTGTTGCAAAAAATCTCGAGGATAAAAGACCTATGAATTATGTTAGAGCTGCAAGTAATCTTCAAGGCGGAATGCAATATGCAAACTATGCCGATGGCAGACACCTTTCATTAAAATTTGGAACAACATTTTAAAAGATTTTAAATTCTTAAAAGCCCAGTTTACTGGGCTTTTTTTATGCATATAATACACATTATGATGTCACTTCCTTATATCTCAAATCCCATAACAGTTTCTTATGAGATGTGTGATCATAATGGACATATGAATGTTAATTACTATTACAAGCTATTTGACA
>ERZ802830.3217-NODE-3217-length-14097-cov-20.036_pt1 | contig 14097 bp, 10 predicted proteins | sample MGYA00345654_ERZ802830 | MGnify/ENA primary metagenome ERZ802830 (study PRJEB30503, sample SAMEA104212375) | marine metagenome | biome: Westerlies Biome; feature: [SRF] surface water layer (ENVO:00010504) within the epipelagic zone...; material: water... | reverse complement strand
GTAACAAAAAACCATTCGAATACTCCCAGTTTCGGAATGTGCTGGGTATGCACCCAGAACTGATAAACTAAGTGAGCCGAGGCGATGCTGACATACATATAAATTGGCATCCCAAGGAAAAAACACGGGATAAAGAAAACCCAAGTCGTTAAAAAGCTTGTGCTTGTCTGACGCAATGCGGTACTTAAATTGTAGTCCTCACTTTGGTGGTGAACAACATGAGAGCCCCAAAAGAACTGCCTCTCATGACTAACTCGGTGATACCAATAGTAAAGGAAGTCATACAATAAAATACCTAAGAGCCAATGGGCATAGGAATCCTGACGGAATGTCCAGATGGCATGGCTCGCCTCTATTTTAGAAAAAACTAACAGGCCAACATTTAAAAAGACAAATTTCGTAACAATACTCAGCAGGCCAAGACTCAAGCTATTTAAGCTGTCATTAATGCGATAGGTATTCTTTCCTTTAAGTACTCCCCACGACAGCTCAAAAAGTATGAGCAGCAAAAAGAATGGCACGGCATAAGTAACAAAATTCATTGTCTACTTGCCTTTGACCAAATCTCTAACTTCATCACGGGAGCAATGCATTGATTGCAAAGGACCCCAACCAATGACCACCCTCATAGCTATCACCAACTAAATTAGGTAACGAATAGCTAATGTGGCTATCTGCTACCTTTTCCAAGTGACTGAACTGAGGATATTGTCGTGCTAGCGCACCTAACACCCAGGCGCGACTGAAATTTAAACCATCCAGATGGACAAGCTTGCCATCTGTTCGATCAGAGACCTCGCCTACGTCTATTGAGAAATCAGCATTCAATAGCTGCGGTAAAAAATCTTTTACCCAAACAATAAACTCAGGCTCAGATAAAACCCTTCGCATTAGATCAACCTCCTCCAAGCAGGGAGAGAGGAAGTCATAACCGCTAGGTTCCCACGCAAGAGGACATTCCTTATCTTCAAGATAAAATGTCCTTGCCCGATCCCGGATGGCATCCACTAAAGCCGCATCTTCAAAGTGAACCGCATAGTCCCAAGCGAAGGTTAAACCAAACGCAGTATTCGTATGCTCCCCAACTCTGATTGGGTAGACTAATTTAGGTAAATGAGAGATATACATCGCTGATAACTCCTCAGCCAAGGGCTTAAGTGCTTGCCCAAGGCCCTCCGCTGCAGGGTCATCCCACGTGTGTATCTCTTGCATTAACTTTAACAACCAAGCCCAGCCATAGGGCCTCTCCCAAGAGGGATGTATTTTGAGGTAATCAATATCTGCTGAAATATTTACTGACGTTATATGCTTTTTTAACAAACTTTTAGCACGCTCATGGCCATCAATATTGGGAAAAGCTTTTAATAGCCTGACCATAGACCAGTGCCCATGAACTGAGGAGTGCCAGTCAAAGCACCCATAAAATGCAGGATGAAGTTGCCGTGGGCTGGCTAAATCTGCATCACCCCTAAGCGTCTGACTAAGTTTATTGGGATACTCTGTCTCAACACACGACAACGGCAATTCCATCAGGTTAGAAGCGGCTCGGATATCCAGTGACATCTCACTTTCACTAGCATGACTTAGTGAGGTTAGTGATGACCACACTCCCAGGAAAGTAACAAAGAAGATCTGGAACCGCGGCATAAAAACACTGGCCATATCAGTTACTTCCTAGATAGGTAGACAACTGCTTAGCCGCCTTCAACTTAGATTGAGTATTAACATTACGAGGATTCCCCGCCACAGGCTGACTAGAGAACCAAACCATCACAGTATCAGTTGAGCGGTTTATATACATGACCTGACCATGGATACCCATGGCACAGAACTCTCCCTTCTTCTCATCAATAACCCACCACATATTATGATATGAAGTCCACGGCTCTTCAGAATATATCAAATTATCTGACATATTTTTACGTAACCTCTGTGAGATGTTAAGTGTTTCATCAATCCAGTTAGCTGGAATGATTTGCTGACCGTTAAAATTGCCTCGATCCCGAATCATCATCGCAAATCTGGCAGCATCTCTGGTCGTGCTATTCATTCCTCCAGTCACAACAGGCATAAATGCTCTATCTACAGCGATGTATGCATCGTGCTCCGCCCCAAGCTTTGACCAAATATTTTTCTGGATATAATCTTGGAATGGCTGTCCGCTAATACGGGAGATTAACCAACCGATAAGATCCGCATTACTGGAGTTATAGTCTAGATTATCTCCTGGCTCTCTCTTCAAGTCAGGCTTTATAAATTTTGCCAAAAAATCATGGACACCATAAATTTCCGTCGACTCCGGCTGAACATCACCAGCACCAGGGAGCCAGCCCATATTGAGTGCAGGGACATAGTGGACGGCAAAATCAGATGAAAAGTCAGTGTAGCTCTCTTTAAAATCAATGCTGGAGGCCATATCAAGGACATGTTGGAGAGTAACTCGATCAAATCCGCTGCCTTCTAGCTCTGGAATGTACTTTGAAGGAGAAGCCGATAGATCAACTTTTTTATCCTGCACCAAGAGCCCAAAAGCTGTGCTTGCCAATGACTTACTCATAGAGAACCAGATATGCTGAGCGTGCTCATTGAACCCATTAAAATAATTCTCATACAGTAATTTATCGCCCTTTATCACTACTAGGCCATCAGTATGATTTTCAGCAAATAGGGTCTCTAACTCCATCGTCTTATTTTTGATATCTGTTACCTGATACTCCGCTAGAGATGGCATTTCAGGTCCAGAGAAGTTATAAATATTTCCCTCACGGGGAATCATAACCACATTTAATGGGGCACCAATATTTCGGAACGTCCATTGATTAAACGGGTATTCAAGGTAGTTTTTCATGGTCGCCTGACTTTCTCTCGATGGAGGATAACCCTCCATGACAGGCGGCTTAGCAATAACGCTCCAAGATATACTCAACAAGACTATTAAAGTTGTTAGCGCTTTTAAAATAGAATTCATTAAAATTTTCATTACCCACCACCTCCTGGCTTCCTAGAGATTTTCTTTTAGAAATACAATTACAGCTTGTTGATAGATATCGCGATTTTCTTTTTTCCGATAACCATGGCCTTCATTTAACGCATTCATATACCAAACCATCTTCCCGTTATCCCTTAGTGACTGAACGACCTGCTCAGCTTCAGTCACCGGCACCCTAGGATCATTTTCGCCTTGGACAACAAACATGGGCACATTGATTCTATCGACATTGTTGTTAGGACTGATTCTTTGAAGAAATGCCTCCATATCTGGATCTCGCTCATCTCCATACTCGACTCGCCTCAAATCACGCCGGTAGTCCTTAGTATTTTTTAAGAAAGTAACGAAATTCGAAATACCTACCACATCAATTGCAGCCTTTAATCGATTGCTGTAATGGACGGCGCTGGCTAGAACCATATAACCGCCATAAGACCCGCCATATACCGCGACTCGTTCGCTATCTAAGTGCGGCTGAGTTTCAATCCAATCAAGCAATGCACCAATGTCTTTTACAGAATCCTCCCTCTTATAACCATTGTCCAAGGATAAATATTCTTTACCATATCCGTCACTTCCTCTTACGTTCGGAGTTATGATAGCTGCATTTAAGCTACTCGCCCAAAGCTGATAAGTGCTACTAAATCTTGGCCTAGATTGGCCTTCTGGACCTCCATGAATCGAAATAATCACAGGCTGAGGTTCGTCACTTTTGTTGGCATAGACGAATGCAGGGATTTTCCTTCCATCAAATGACTCATACTCAATGAGGTCTGGCTCAACAAATTTAGTTGTATCTAATCCGCCAACCTCAGAAAAGGTCCAGCGAATAAGCTTTCCGTACCCAAGTGGACTCCTACTTAATTCAAGCAGGTAGGTGTCTGACGGGCTTTGAAAGGTGTTAAGGGTGAGTCCAAGATTCTTATTATCTTTACTAAATTGGAGTCCGCCAATCGTGCCAATGGGCATGGCTTTTACCTTTCGAGACTTTAATGATTTTGGATTAAGTAGATAAACTGAGCTATAGCCGTTTTCATTGACGACAAACGCGGCTCTATTTCCATCTTCACTGATCGCAAAGCCATCGACATCCCAAGGTATGTCATTTGAAATGACTGTCACATCCTGCGTCTCTAAGTCATGGTAGGCAAGTTGATTAAATGACCCATACTTATCAGTGATGAAGAATATTCCGTCATCTTTGCCATCAAAGGCCAGCGCGGAATTGACTGATGCTAGATCCTTTTCTCCAAGAACCAGAGTTTTCTTCTTGGTTTTTAAATCAACGATATAGACCTTCGAGTTAGACACTGAAATATAATTCTGGATTAACACCCTTTGATCATCTTCTGACCAATCAGCTGCTCCCCACCAAGTTCCATCGGGGGACTCTAGAATCAATTCGCTATTTTGGGGGTCATCAGAAGACATCACCCAGACATCATTTGATCGGCCATTTCTTTTTGTACTTTGAAAAGCCAGTTGGTCTCCTGCATTACTCCAAAGAGGCCCGCCATTTCTAGATGCACCGTCAGTAAGCATCTTTGATGAGGCCGAATTAGGATCTAGAAGATAAATCTGAGCATTTTCTGTCCCACCTTTGTCCATGGTGAACGCAATTGATGACCCTGTTGGGTGTATGGATGTAGAACCAATGGGCTCTTGAAAATATGTAATTTGGGTTCTTGCTGCGCCCGGACTTCCTACGTAGTGAAGTTGACTTACATTTCCGAATCTCGTCGAAATAAATACACCATCCTCAGTATTGCTGAACCCCCTAAAGGCTGCAGATCTAACATTCTGAAATTTCGACAACTCTTCCTTGATCGACATTGGTATCGGCGGAATATTTTCAAGGATTAAGTTTCCATTATTTTCTAAACGTCTGTCCTCAGCTGATATACCGAGGCTTGTAATTGCTAAAAGCAGTGCGAGTGAATATTTTTTCATTTTTTTACCATATTAATTTTATAGGATTCCAATATCCTGTAATCTAGCACAGCCGCTACTTATCAATCTACATCAGGGATAGACAGCGCCCCATATTTAGAGCAGGAAAATCTCCGACATGAAGCCTGCCACCAATTCACAAGACCCTTAACATTTATGCATCAAGACGAGCTGGAAATTTAATGATACTCGCAAGATAGGCACCCGCGAAAAATAGACTCACCGCGACAACATTGATGCCAGTAATATTGCTATCCCCGATGCCTCCATAGGCCAAAACAGCGAGCCCACCAGCCATCAGGCCAGTTCCGCTTACTGATCGCCAGGGACTGGGTGACTTGGACCCCGCAAGGGAAGACACCTCGAAACGCAAGAAAGTAGCCACAAAGGGTATCAAAGCAATACTAAATACGCCTATCCATACCAGTCGTGACACCCACCAGTCACCAGTCAGAGGTGCTGAATAGAGTCCAATGCCGCCCGTTAAAATCGCTAAACCAAAAGCAAGCATCATTACCGTGCTGTGCCATAAAAATATGGTCATTATCATTCCGTTTAACATGATGATGAAGGACCAACGCTTAATATTTATGAGCGCCCTATTGATCCTATTCTCCAAACTTAGCACCACACCAAATTGAACTGCAGCTAACGCTAATAATGGCAAATGTGGAGGCGTAGTATTGCTTACTTCCGCGCCAGGGACTCCAACTAAACTTATGGGCCAAGGACCTACCTGGGTCATAGTAATCAATAACAAAGAGCCAACAATAATCCAAGTCAAAATCGCATTTGTTGATGTGTATCTGCGATCCAACCAAGCAAAACCTAATTGATGTACAGCTAACCAGACAAATAAGTAATTGGCCCATCCCAAAGCTTTGAGCTCGAGATGAAAATAGAGTAAATCACCACCAACAGATAAACACACTAAGATTGCAATCGTTGCAGATCCCCATCGTTTCCAAGCTATGCGAGCTAACGGCGCTAAGATAACAATGACAGAATAAATTGCCAGAAACCAAGTAGGAACAAGGGCGACTTGGGAGCCAACTTTAACTGCATCAGAAGAAATTCCCAGCCTATGTGCAACAACCGCAAGCGCAGTCCAAAATATCATCAGAATAACCACTGGATATAGTAATCTTTGTAGTCTCGCGCTCAGCCAGGTGCCGTAGCCACGACCGTCTCGATGAGCGGCATCCCAAGTAATTCCGTTTGAAAATCCGCCTACAAAGAAAAAAATAGGCATCACCTGCAAACCCCAAGTCAGCCAGTGCGTCCAAGACGCCGTAGCTAGAATATGATCCATTGATACTCCTGATGCATCTATAAAGGGAGCAGCCATGAGCCAATGACCAACGATAACAACAATAATAGATGATGCACGGAAAAAGTCGGCAGCACGATTTCGAGAGGAAGGAGTTTGGATCGCCAGCTTGTTAGCCTGATGCCATAATCCAGTCATAAGTTGCCATCCTTAGGTGATTATTGTTTAGAAAGCCTAACTAGGACATCCTTCGCGCGAGTAAGTGTCATTGTGTCGTAAATTTTTATCAAATGGCAATTAGATTTGTCTTTTGATCAAGTAATTTAGGCGGCGTAAATCCAAACTCCATTCGTGATGTGGCAGTCAATTGAATCTAAAATCATATGTATTATTAAGCCAATGCCAATAAAGCGAGTCTTTGTAAAAAAACATAACGCAAAATAGCCGACCATTAATGATGGTTGATGAAGAGGATGAAAGCCGATACTGCATCGGGCAGCATCATAAATAGGGTTAGCCAGCAAGTGATCCAGATCAACCATCATGGTAACTATCATGAGACCATAAGCCCTTTGCCAGTATTGGCGAAAGAAAAAACCTGCCACAAGTGCTGGCACGCTAAAATGGAGTAACAAATGAAGCATTAAAACCCAGTAACACCGGTCGGAATTGCTGGATAATCCCCCACAAGTGGCGCTCCACCTTCAACAGACTGAATTGCAGTCTCGATAATGTCCAAGGCCTCAATAAATACAGTTTTATCCATGTTTAGTGCTGGATACATTCTGACTGTAGGCTCGGTATCACAGATCGCCCAGACGCCATTGACTAGCATCTCATTGCGCACAGTTCGACCAACAAAACTATCATCATAGTCATCACCAAACTGCTCTTTATTCGGATGAGTGAAAGATATACCCATCAGCAAACCCAAACAACGCACATCATCAACAATAGCGTACTTCTCAGGCCATTTCTTCATCCGCTGCGCCGCAATCTCAGCTAGCTCTGCAGCGTGATCAATAACATTATCGCGTTCAAAAATTTCAAGTGTCTTCAAACCTGCAGCACACCCCGCGGGGGTACCCGCGAACGTGCTACCCGCACTCGCCCTAGGGTTGTCACCCAAGATTTCGTCTCTGGCGGCAACCCCTGCACAGGGCTCAACACCTCCCGATAAATTTTTACCAACCACCATCATGTCCGGAATTACATCATAATGATCGATACCCCACATTCGTCCGGTGCGACCCAAGCCGGTAAGCACCTCATCAACAATCATTAACCAGTCATTTTCATCACAAATACGACGAATGCCCTGAATAAAATCTACAGAAGGTATCCAGTTCCCTCCCTCAGCTAGTCCTGGCTCAACCAAAATTGCTGCGATATTCTCCGCTGGAACTAGGTACTGGGGAATGTGTGTCTCTAGGTACCAGAGGCAATACTTTACATACTGCTCGGGCGTCATTTCAGCGGGAATATTTTGTGAATTAGGGTAAGGCGCTTTTATTACAGAGCCATCCCATGGCTCCATGTAAAGATTATGCTCGCTGGTATAACCACTAATCATTTTAGTGCCAATACCAGCACCATGGAAAGATGAGGTAAAGCTGATAATATAGCGCCGCTCTTTAAAGCATAGCGCCGTATGGACCGCAGACTCTACCGCCTCTGTGCCAGAGACTTCGAATGTAAACCTTGGTAATTGTTTACCGGGCATGATGTCTGCCAGCTTTTCGGCTAATTCAAATCTCAGTGGATGCTCCCAATGGTAGCCATAGGTATTATGAGCATCCTGAACTGCATCTAGAATTTCGGGATGACAGTTGCCTAGAGCATTCGTTGCCCAACCGTTTTGAAAGTCTATATATCGATTGCCATCCAAGTCCCAAACATAGTCTCCTTTAGCTTTACCCAAAACAATTTGGGCTGGAGGAATAAAACCCCTTGCCTTTGATTTTTTTGCTAGCGCATCATAAGTCAGACCATGACGGAAGAGATTTTTGCCTGAAATGATCCGTTCAGCAGTTTTGGGTCCGGGCAAATTATAGGCCATGACTTAGTTTCCTCTGGAGTAAGAATGATGAAGTCGTAATAGTAGTTGATAATCATTAGTTAGTGGCACACTATATAACCATATAGACTATTAAATCATCATTCAATTCATCCAAAAGGTGAAATATGTCTGGAGTAAATACTGGCAATCATGCCGAGCGACGTCATCTTTTGATTGACGCAACGATTAGTGCGATCGCCGAGTTTGGCTTGTCAAAACTAACACTTGCTAAAATCAGTTCAATTGCAGGCCTGACAGCAGGTACTGTTAATTTCTATTTTGATAGCAAAGAAGTATTGTTACTAGAGACGTTAAATTTTGTCTCTGAAGAATTCGATAAGGGCATAGCATTTGCGTTGAAGACAGCCGGTCCAGATCCTGATAAGAAACTTGCTGCTATTATTGATGCATCTCTTGATCCGGAAATAACCGAGCACAGGAAAATGGCAGTTTGGCATGCGTTTGACTCTGAAAGTCGTGGTAGAGCAGATTATCAGCGCATCCGAGGGAATTTGGATAAACAAAACTTTAGCCTGATCCTTAATTTATGCGAACAAATTATTAAAAATGCCAATAAACAAACAGAGATTAGTGCTAGAGCTATAGCGAATGCAATTGCTGGAATAACCGATGAAGTCTGGAGAGAAATTCTATTTGCTGGTGAGAGTTATGATAGAGACGATGCTCGAAGGGTATGTCTGAGCTTCCTTGCTAGCATCTTTCCTTGGTGCTACTCAATGCCTTCCGAAACTGCCTCAACTGACTCAAAAAAGCAAACTACCATTAATATTACTCGAGCATCAATTAACGACATTGAGCAAGTTGCTTTGTTGTTCGATCAGTATCGGCAATTCTACAAACAAGACTCAGATATCAACTTAGCTAAAAACTATATTATTAACCGAATAAGTACTGAAACATCTACCATATTTTTAGCAAAAGTAGATAACAGAGCCGTAGGTTTCACCCAACTATATTCAAGCTTCTGCAGTGTTGATGCCAGCCCAATAATCATTCTTTATGATTTATTCGTTGATAGTGCGTCACGTCAATCTGGAGTAGGTAAAGCACTCATGGACCGAGCAAAAGACTATGCAACGCAAATAGGAGCCTCTCGCTTAGATTTGGAGACTGAAAATACTAATATCAACGCCCAGAGACTCTATGAATCTCTCGGATACGAGAGAGAAACTTATTTTTATAAGTACTCTCTTGAGATTTAGGCCAACGAGAAAACTATGTCCAAATTACGAGAAAAACAAAAGGCCCAGAGACGTGAGCTAATTGAGCTGGCAGCTAAAAACCTTTTCGTCGAGAAAGGATTTGAATTAACGAGCATCGAGATCACATCCTTAAAAATTCTGAAAAGTATTCATCTACCGATTCACAATATCTCGATTCACTTGGACCTTTGGAGATTCCAAAAAATGAGGTCTAGTAATTAGGAAAAAATTCTCGCTTGGCTACCAACCAGTCATCATAGGGTAAATGCAGTACCCACCGAGTTGTTAGGGAATCTTATTCTTTTTTTTGGGGCCTGCTAAGTTGAATCTGTCAATCTTCACAAGATGCCATCAGATACATAATTTCAAGGCCAATAGTGGCTCCAGCTAAAGCAGTAATATCAGCATGGTCGTAGGCAGGAGCTACCTCAACCACATCAGCGGCAACGATATTCATTCCCGCTAGGCCCCTCAATATTTTAAGGACTTTATCAGTCGACATGCCGCCAACAACAGGTGTTCCAGTGCCCGGAGCATAGGCAGGATCAAGGCAATCAATGTCGAAGGTCAGATAGATTGGCATATCACCCACCCTATCTTTAATTGCTGCTACGATATCATCACAGGCCATATCATTAGCCTTGGCAGCGTCAATAACTCGAATATCTGGATCACTTTCGTATTCAGTGCGAATTCCTATCTGAATCGAGTGTGATGGATCGATTAAATTCTCTTTGGGGGCTGCATAGAACATTCCACCATGATCATATTCTGAACTTTCCTCATAGGTATCTGTATGAGCATCAAACTGGACCAGTGCGACCGTTCCACGATTCTGATGCACCGCTCTAAGTTGAGGAAGAGTAACAAAATGATCGCCACCAAAACAAAGAGTTTTCTTTTGCTTGTTATGAACGCGTCCGACATGATCGATGATCGAACTCTCAGCATCTGGACAATCGCCTGGATTAAATTCGATATCACCATAGTCAATTACGTTGAGCCGGTCTGTCGCAGTAAACGACCAAGGCCAACGCTTTTCTTCCCAACGAAGATTAGCTGAAGCTCGTCGCACGGCCTGCGGGCCATGTCGAGTCCCTGCACGGCCTGTGGTTGCAAGATCATAAGGAATACCCATTACAACAAGATCAGCGGTATCTATATCTCGGGAAATGGGCAATCCCAAAAAACTAAAAGTATTGGCAAACATTGAAACACTATCAAAAATTTCTTTATCTGACATTAGTCTCTCCTTTAGGACTCAATCCATCATTGTTATTTTTATTTTTTCCAGATACCTTGGTCTTGCAAATCAGCCAGCGTAAGCTCTAATCCACGCCGTAGTATCGATACTAATTCATCAATTTGCTTCTTAGTAATAATAAGTGGTGGTGAAATGATACAAATATTAATGAACGGTCTCACTAGTAATCCTAGCTGCTGACAGTGTTCATCGACCATCTCTCCAATCGCGTAATCTTTAGCAAGTAAATCTTCCTCGTTATGTCCTTCAATCGTCATTTCGACAGCTGCCATCAATCCATGACCTCGAACATTTCCAACCAAAGGAATATCAATTAGAGTGCGGAGCTGATCCTGAAAATAGGGGCCAACCTCCAAAACATTCTCAAGTAAGTTCTCATTCTCAATAATATCCCAACTTGCTAAAGCCGCAGCACAAGCCACCGGGCTTCCTGACCAAGTGTAACCATTAGAGTAGAGACAACCATCAGCATTATCTCCAGTGAAACTATCAAGGAACGCTTCAGAAACTGCATATCCACCCATAGGGATGTAACCTGAAGTAACGCCCTTCGCAAAGACGATGATATCTGGCACTATCCCAAATACTTCTTCAGAGGCAAACCAGTGGCCTAGTCGCCCAAATGCGGTCACTACCTCGTCAGCAATGTAGGTAATGTTGTACTTTTTTACCATTTTCCAACATCTAAAATTGTAGTCTGCAGGAGGAACAATAACGCCTCCACTCGCAAGAATTGGCTCTGCAATAAAACACATAACGTTATCAGCGCCAATTTCAAGAATCTTCTGCTCCAATTCATCTACCAAGAAATCACAAAATTCTGACTCAGTCTCAAATTGGGGGTGATAAAAATGACATGGCGCAGAGAGGAAATGAATACCCTCATGAATCACATCCATAGCCGTCTTATCCCGCTCCTTACCTGTGACTGAGGCCGATAAAAACGTACTCCCGTGGTAAGCTTTTTCTCGGGTAATAATATGCTTCCGTTGAGTTTGACCTTTGATGTTATTAGCTAGTTGGCATAATCGAAGTGCGGAGTCCACCGCAGTTGAACCACCAGTGGTAAAATAAACTCTATTGAGATCGCCTGGCGTTTTATCAGCGATACGTTCAGCTAGCTCTACCTCGCGGTCATTGATTAACATAAACGCCGTGGAATAACCTAAATTCATTATCTGTTTCGCAACGGCATCGGCTATCTCGCTCCTACCGTAGCCTGTTTGCATACACCACATTCCAGCTGGACCATCAAGCAATCGATTACCCTCGGCATCGTAGACGTAGACACCTTCACCTCTGACGACGATTGAACTCCAATCATCCTTACCTAAAGCAGATAGATCACCCCATGGATGCAACAAGTGTTGGTTATATTTATCTCTGTATCCTTCACTTTTCAAAGTCTTTCGCCTTATTTATTCAAAGTGATAATGTCATTGACCAGCGTTGATATAGTCGCTCAGCAACCTTATTGAGTCTAGAAACATTATCTACTAAATTTTCTCTGACTTGCTCATAATTTTGCATGCTAGGTAAGCTAACTTTAAGATCATCTCGCCACTTGGTAATCCAATCATTCAGAAGCTCCTCAGTCATCTCAACATGACCCTGCATCGCAAGAACATTATCACCAAAACAATAAGCTTGGTTTTGGCAGTGCTCTGAGCAAAATAAAAGCTGAGCATTTTCAGGGAGTGAGAATGTCTCAAAGTGCCAATGAAACATCATGAATTTTTCATCAACATCACTTAGCCAATCAGAAACATGTTTATTAGACGTTTTTGTACATAGATGCCATCCCACCTCACCTACCGGATTAGCACTAATAGTTGCTCCTAGAGCCTTACTTATGAGCTGCCCACCTAAACAATGCCCAAGTAAAGGTGTCTTCTGAATTAATGCTGATCGAATCAAAGAAATTTCCTGCTTGATCCAAGGAATATCATCATTTGCACTCATGACGCCTCCCATAAAGACGAGTCCCGCCATATTCTCGTGCCATGGAGGAATGAGTTCCCCCGCGTAGGATCTAATGACACGGAAAGGGACCTTCATTTCTTGCAAGAACTTAGCAATATAACCGGGATGCTCATCGTCCATGTGTAAGAAAATGAGTACCTCTTTAGACATGATAATCCCTTAAATTGCGTCGAGTGCTTTGTACCACATCATTCCCAGCGCCATTGCTGGCCTGCGCAGTAGTTTCCCACCAGGCCAAGGCATATGGAACATTTTATCCATAATATCAAAGCGTCGCGTATTACCGTCCACGGCCTCAGCAAGTATTCGACCTGTCATGTGTGTTGGAGCTACACCGTGCCCGGAGTAGCCGCTAATATAAAGGACATTACTATTTTTGATACGCCCAATTTGAGGCATCCTTCTTACACTGATACCCATTCTTCCAGACCAACTATAGTCAATTTTTGCATTGCTAAGCGATGGGAAAACTTTTGTCATCTTAGCTTGCAAAATCCCCGTTGCATTCACTGGGTCGAGACCTGAATAATTTGATAGACCGCCAAACAGCAGTCGCTTGTCGGCAGATAAGCGATAGTAGTCCAGCGCAGTTCTGGAGTCACAAACAGCGACGTCCCGAACCAATGTCTGCTGAATTTGTTCCTCAGTCAGAGGCTCTGTAGCAATGATACAGCTTGTCGCAGGAAGCACTCGAGCATCTAAATAGGGCACTAAATTATCCATATAGGCATTGCCACATAGAATCACATGATTTCCTCTAATCGAACCACTCTCAGTATGAACTGTGGGATGATCTCCGTATGTGATGCTGGTAATCTTTGATTGCTCAAAGATTTTGGCGCCCATGGACTCGGCCACTCTGGCCTCACCAATACATAAATTGAGAGGCTGGATATGGCCCCAGTCCCCTCGATAATATCCACCAATGTATACATCTGACTTTACGTATTGCTGTAATTCTTCTCGGCTAAGTAGCTGTATTGCAGACTCTTCATCAGCCCATTCGCTGTAGGCTTTAAGATGGCGCTTTTTTAGGCCAACCTCACAATAACCCCACTTTAAATCGCAATCGATATTATACTTCTCAATTCGATCTTTAATGATATCCACACACTCTACGCCCATCTGCTCAACAATCTCTACTCCCTCGCTTCCAATTGATGAACGAAATGCACTGGGATTTGAGCCATAGCCGCCTATTATTTGACCACCATTCCGACCACTGGCACCCCAACCTATACGATGCGACTCTATTAAGGCTACTTTGTAACCTCTCTCACAGAGCTCAACTGCGGTAGCAACACCACTGAAGCCTCCTCCAACAATAACGACATCAACATCAAGATCGCCGTCTAATTT
>ERZ802830.3215-NODE-3215-length-14109-cov-22.915_pt1 | contig 14109 bp, 15 predicted proteins | sample MGYA00345654_ERZ802830 | MGnify/ENA primary metagenome ERZ802830 (study PRJEB30503, sample SAMEA104212375) | marine metagenome | biome: Westerlies Biome; feature: [SRF] surface water layer (ENVO:00010504) within the epipelagic zone...; material: water... | reverse complement strand
CTTCACCTTCATTGATCTTTAGGTCTCGTGCCCCCTCTTTATCGATCATTGTGTGTGGCACCGCTAACGTTTGCATCGCATCTTGGACGTCTCCCAAATTTGTGTAAATCGTCATTAACGAAAAACTTACCCAACCTGCCATCATCATTATACGCAGTGCAACAGACCCAGCGGCAACTACCTCACCAGGTGTAATTTTACCTTTTGTCCATAACAAAAGGCATCCTACCATAACAAAGAAAAACACCGAACTTGCAAAAACGACCATGCTTGCTCTGAAGCGAATAAGCTCGCTGCCATAAGCCTGTAGTGACTTTTTCAAAACTCCGAATGCGTTTAAGGCAGCTCTATCCTCATGCTTAACATTGGCAAACAGCTTCACAATACTAATATTGCTAATAGTGTCGACTATTTGACCTGTAGCCGCGGCTTGCGCATTTGCACGGTCTGCAGAATAGCCTTTGATACGAGGCAGAAAAAATCGCATCAATAAATAAAAACCAAACACCCAGAAAGCAACGATCATTCCGACGCGCCAATCGATAGTCGCAATGATGAAAAAGGAGGTAATGACAGATGCCAAAGCAAAGAGGACTGTGTGAATTACTTCAACTGTGACATCAGCAACAGCGTTAGACGCTTGAACCTCCTTTTGCGCAATCCTTCCCGCAAAATCATTATCAAAGTAATTCTTAGAATGACCTAACGTCCAACGATGAAGGCGCGTTGCAACCATTGTACGAACGCCCGGGCTCACAACCATTGACTGTAAATAGGAAGATAAAAGGAAAGAACTCGGTCTGATCAAAAACAAAAAACTTACAGCAACTAGCAAAACAGGCCATCTCTCGGAAAAAAGCAAGTTTGGAGGTGTTTCAATAACCAAATCTAGAATATAACCAAGCAGTGCAGCGATATAAGTTTCCACAATTCCTAGCAGAATGCTGGCAGCAGCGGCTAACACCAACGCAGCGTAAGCGCCCTTTAAACACCATTTGAGAAAGCCTACTAGAATGATTGGAGGGGGTTTTTCGATCTCTAAATCGATATCAATCCAATTTTTAGGATGTGTACGTAAAAAAAACAAAAGAACGACCTTGCAATGATTTTAATAGTATCACTTCAGATGGCTAGAATGATGAAAAAATGCAAGTCTGAGTTAACTCCCACCTTTTAAAGCTGTGAGAAACCTCTAATTTTTAAATGTTGAAATCGTGTTACCGCCGCCGCAGGGCGGTGTTCTAAAACAGCCTAGAGATGGCGAGACGAGTGCATAAATCTGTTATAGTTTGTTATAGGTTTGTGGCTATCAACGGCTACCAACGCACCCCAAAATATCCCAGAAAAGCGTAATATTTGCCCCAATATACCTATTAAAACCGCCCTTTCACGGCGGCAACAGGGGTTCGAATCCCCTACGGGATGCCAAAGCTGGATTTTCAAACAATCAGAATGGATAGGCAGGGTGCGCGCTGGCGGTTGCCGCAGGCCGGTTATGTGGTTTATGCATTGCTCGGTTTTGTCCAGCTGATGATCAACTGTTGATCAACACTGGGCCGGATGCTGATCTGACCAGCTGCCACGCGCACAATCACGCACTTAATCATGGGTTCAAAGATCGAATATGTCTAACAATCAAAAGCGGCTCCATCGCCAGACAGAGATGAACAGCCCGACTGCACAAAAAAATGGCGCTATGATGCAGCCACAATGCCCGGCATGCGGGCGCCCCGAGCAGATCATCTGGGTGCATGGGCATGGCCAATGTGCGCATTGCCACACCAATATCATGCCGTGTTTTGACGGCGCGGTTTGTGATACGCCTGCATGATGTCGCGCAGATTGCGCGGGCAGCGACAATTTGACAAAGTTTGTCACGCCGGTTTCTTCTTGTGCAAACGCCACAACGCGCTATAACCGGTGCGCATAACGTAAAAGGCGCTGGCTAGGTTGGTCAGTGCCGGAAACAAAGGGGATAAGAGATGAATCCAAATATCGGTGTTTGGCTTGTTATTGGGTTTCCGCTGGCATTGCTTGCTGTTCTGTGGGTGTTTGACAAGGTGTCAGTGCGCCCGGAATAAATCCTGTCGCCAGTAGATGGTGCCGCTGGCATGATCTGCCAGCCCGTCACTTTTGATAAGTGGCTATTTATCTGGAAGTTTAGTTTTTGCCGGGCTATTTTACCGGCACCGCCCGGACTGTTGCCTGAAAAGCCAACAGCACACATTTGTGCCGGTTGCGAATCTCACGCACCGGCGTAAAATGCTGCATATCGGGAAGTGGTGGCTGCTCGGTTTGGCCATCTATCCATGCGGCAAACCCCTCGGTCAAATCAAGGATATCTGTTTCACTGCGACCCGGCAAACAGGCAAGAGCCAGCCCGGCGCCAGCCTCGCACAGCGCGCAGCCGCGCACCGTCATACCGATTTTCTCGATATGACCTGCGGCCATCTCCACAGTCACATCGACCCGATCGCCACAGGTTGGATTATCAAGTGTCGCGCTATGTGTTGGCTGATCAACGGCTACGCTCGCTCTGGATTTATGCGCATAATCAAGAATTTGTTTTTGATACAGCGCGTCCACAATACACCATCCTGTCAGCCGAAATGATTAGCCAGCGTTGCTGATCAGCAAAAACACGGCAATCGCAGCCATCAGATAGGTAACGATGAGCAACCAATGTGTTTTATCATATACATTTTCTTCCGGCACATTGGCTGGACGTGATTTTTCTGCGCTAGCGGCCATTTTCTAATTTCCCCTTTTTAGGCGAGCCATCGGCTCCATTTTTCAAGGTTTTTGTGTAACGCGCCGCCGTGGTTTTGACAAGCGCATTACCGTCTTCTGCTGCGACCTTTCGCAGCAGCTTTGGTTTTTTTTGCTTTTTTTTCTCGAAGGCCATTGAAGCCACAAAAAATTCATTTTACTGTTTGGCACTTCTTAGGGGGAGGGTGCCGGGTTCCATGCGTGCAGCGCTGCTTTTTGTCGTACTTATGTCCAGTTGGCTGCTGATGTCGGGACATTACACCGTACTGATCATCTCTTTGGGGGTTGTCAGTGTGGCGTTTTGCGTTTGGCTCAGCCACGCCATTAACGCCATTGATGATGAAGGGTTGCCGACACATATCTTTGCCCGATTGCCGGCCTATCTGGTGTGGTTGTGTGGTGAAATCGTCAAATCTAACTATGCCACTGCGAAAATGATCCTGGGTGGTCACTGTGACCCGGAAATATTTCACGTGACGGCCACGCAAAAAACCGCCGCCGGCCTCGCGACCTATGCCAACTCAATTACCCTAACGCCCGGCACAGTCACCATGGATATCGATGAATCGGCATCGAAAGACCAGTTTTTAGTGCATGCGCTGCATGCTGATTTTGGTGATGATGTGCGGTCTAACGATATGGATCGGCGGGTAACAGCGCTTGAAATGGACACCAATTCAAAACCGAAGGGTAAAGCGCTATGATGCTGGTAGCGATAAGCGCCTGCGCCGTCTGTCTGCTGATGGCTTTGGTGCGCACCATGCGCGGCCCAACCGCCTTTGACCGGGTGCTGGCGGTGAATGCGATCGGCACGCTGATCATATTAGGCATTGCCCTGCATGGGTTTATTATGGAACGTCCCGAATTTGTTGATATTGCCCTTTTATATGCCATCCTGAATTTTATCGGTACCTTTGCCGTGCTTAAATTATTTAGCACCGGGTCACTTGGCGACGCCGCGTCATCAAGGAAAAAGTGATGGACGCGCAGTTGCTTATATCGATTTTATCCGGATGTTTCATATTGCTTGGGGTGCTGGCTCTGTTGATTGGCGCGCTGGGTTTGTTGCGGCTGCCGGATGTTTACTGCCGGATTCATGCGGTTGGCATGATCGACACCGCCGGTGCCAGTTTTATCATTTTGGGGTTGGCTATCCATGAGGGTGTTTCGCTGGTCACTGTGAAGCTGCTGTTCATTGGTATATTTTTGTTTTTTACCAGCCCGATTGCCACCCATGCGGTGGCGCAGGTGGCGCATAAATCCGGCGTCGTGCCGGTTGGGCGTAATCTGGTAACCGCCAAAGCTGCAAAAAAGCCAGCAGCAGCGCCCGCAGCAGCGAAAGCAAAACCGAAACAAGCCGCAAAAACCGGATCCAAAGTAAGCCGCAAAAGCCGGGGCGCGTCATGACCAGTATGATGATTGACATATTTTTGCTGGGGTTACTTGTTTTCATCGCGGTGATGATTTTGCGCACCGGCAAGCTGTTTGCGGTGATAGTGATGTCTGGTGGCTATTCACTGACCTCGGCGGCTATTTTTGTTAATCTGGACGCGGTTGATGTGGCCTTTACCGAAGCCGCTGTTGGGGCCGGTATTTCAACTGTGCTGTTTTTGGCGGCCATGGCGTTTTTGCCAGCCGAAGAGAAACCAGCGCGAAAAAACAGCACGGGGTTTAGCCATACGCTGATCGCAACTGTGGTTTGTGTGGCTGCGGGTTTGTTGTTGATTACGGCGGCGCTCGATCTGCCGGCCTTTGGCGATCCGAACGCGCCGGCGCAGGTTCATGTGGCACCGCGTTATCTGCAAGAAAGCGGCGATGTGCTGCATATTCCTAATGTTGTTACGACAGTGTTGGCAAGCTATCGCGGCTTTGACACGCTTGGCGAAACGATTGTTGTGTTTACCGCTGGTCTCGGCGTGCTGATGTTGTTGGCCGGGGCGACCCGTACCAGACGGCAATCCCCAACCACCAAAACGAAATCCAACACCAAAACGAAATTCAAAAAGGGGGCGCAAAATGGATAGTAACCCGGTGTTTCGTTTGGCTGCTAAAATTTTGTTTGCGCCCATCATTTTATTTGGTCTGTATGTCCAGTTTCATGGGGATTTTGGCCCGGGTGGTGGGTTTCAGGCTGGCGTCATTATCGCCGCCGCCTTTATTCTGCATGGTCTGGTGTTTGGTCTTGAAAAAGGCCGCCGGCTTGTGTCTGAACAGGTGAATTTGTGGATCATGGCGATTGGCGTGCTGATTTATGGCGGTGTCGGCATTGTCAGCATGGCACAAGGCGGGCTGTTTCTCGATTATACGGCGCTGACCGGTTCCGTCGGTTCAGGCCAGCATATCGGTATTATTCTGGTTGAGCTTGGCGTTGGTGTGACCGTGACAAGCGTCATGTTGGCGTTGTTTCACGCTTTTGCCGGATTTGTCGAGGATCGTTCGTAATGCTGATGCAACTTGCCTCAATCTGGAATTACCTGATTGTCATTTTATTGATGATGATGGGGTTGTTTATTGTCATTTCGCACGAGAATCTGGTGAAAAAACTGGTCGGTTTGTCAATTTTTCAAACCTCGGTGTTTTTGTTTTATATCACGCTTGGGCGGGTGTCTGGCGGCACCGCGCCGATTCTGACCGATGCGCCTGACACGGTCTATTCAAACCCATTGCCGCATGTGCTGATCCTGACAGCGATTGTCGTCGGCGTGGCCACAATAGCGCTCGGCCTTGCCTTAATCCTGCGCATTAACGAGGCCTTTGGCTCGATTGAAGAAGACGAAATTCTGGCGGCAAAAAATCAATCGGCTGCCGCAGATATGATGCCCAGCAAGCCGGGAGCAGATTCATGAGTGATTCCGGGGTGGCATCTATTTTTTTACAAAACTTACCCGTGATGGTTGTTGCCATTCCGTTGTTGCTCGCGGCGATTGTTGCGGTTGTGCCGGTGCCGCGGCTCGCCTGGATGCTGGCGTTGGCTGGAATTGGTGGTTCCTTTCTGGCGGCTATTTTGCTGCAGTCAATTACCCAGTCGGTGGGGCGTGTCACCTATCACCTTGGGAATTGGGAGCCGCCATGGGGCATTGAATTTGTTGTCGATTCGGCAACCAGCCTGACTTTGGTGGTCATGAGCGGGTTGGCTTTTCTGGCAACCTTATTTGCGCGCGGGTCATTGCTTGCTGAGATCAACCACAAGGATCTGGGTAAATGCTATGCGGCATGGTTGTTGGCTTGTGGCGGTTTGTTTGGTCTGGTCGGCACGGGTGATGCGTTTAATTTATTCGTGTTTTTGGAAATTTCGGCGCTGTCATCGGTGATTTTGATCAGCATGGGTGCCGGCACTGACCGGCGGGCACTCTCGGCCGGCTTTAACTATCTGATTATTGGCGCAGTCGGCGCAACTTTTTATGTCATCGGCGTCGGCTTTCTCTACGCCATCACCGGCACGCTTAATATCGTTGATCTGGCGGCGCGTATTTCCGACATCGGGGGCGGGGCGGCGCTCTATGCCGGATTTGGCTTTATCATTGCTGGTATTATGGTCAAAGCTGCCATATTCCCGGTGCATATCTGGCTGCCGGCTGCCTATGGATATGCGCCATCTGCGGTGTCATCATTGCTGGCGGCGATCGCCACCAAAGCCGCGCTTTATGTGCTGGCGCGTATGCTGTTCACTTTGTTCGAAGGGGTGCCTGCGATCACCGAGATCGCGTTGAATTATGTCATTATACCGCTGTCGCTTGCCGGTATTTTTGTTGGCACCATTATGGCAATTTACGAAAAAGATATCAAAATCCTGCTGGCACAATCGTCGGTCGCGCAGATTGGCTATATTTCGCTTGGATTTGGTCTCGCCAGTGCCGCAGGGGTATCGGCAAGTTTCATTCATATTGCCAATCACGCATTGATCAAGGGCGGTCTGTTTATGGCCGTTGGCAGTTTTGTGGCGGCGCTCGGCAGCCGTGCAAATATGAATAGTTTTGTCGGCATAGGGCGGCGCATGCCAATCACCGCGGCGGCTTTTATGGTGTGTGGGCTCAGCCTTGCTGGCTTGCCACTTACCGCCGGCTTTATTTCAAAACTGTATCTTATTCGGGCCATCCTATCGGTGGATGCCTATCTGATCGCGGCGCTGGTATTGCTAAGCAGCGCCTTGTCACTGATTTATCTGTGGAAAATAGTTGAGGTCATGTGGATGCAGCCAGCACCCGCAAAATCCCCTCAGCTTGTCGAGAATCCGGCAATTTACCTGCCGTTATGGATTGTCGCCCTTGGCAATATCTGGTTCGGGGTTGATGCGAGCTGGCTGGTATCAGCGTCGCGCGCAGCGGCCGCAGCGCTTATCGGAGGCGGCTTATGATGACAGCGCAAACAGCTTTGCTGATTGGCATTCTGGCGCCGCTTGTGGTGGCTATTTTGACACCATTTCTGGCGGTACGGAACTTGTGGCGTGACGCCGCCGGGCCGATTGGCGGTGTGGTGACATTTATTGCGGCGTTGCATGTTGCGCTGGCGGTGCATGCTGGCGAGACGCCACGTCTGTTTGTCGCCCAAATTGCGGACGGTCTGGCGATTGAGTTTGCGGTGACACCGCTTGGCGCCATTTTTGGCCTTGTCGCCTCTGGCTTGTGGATTCTGGCGGCGCTTTACACAGTCGGCTATATGCGGGGCAATCACGAAAAGCACCAAACCCGCTTTGCCGCATTTTATGCGGTTGCGGTGCATGCGGCAATGGCGATTGCCTGGTCTGGCAATTTACTGGTTCTGTTCATCTTTTACGAAATTCTGACCTTTTCGACCTATCCACTTGTTACACATAAAGAAAGTCAGGCAGCCCGCGACGCCGGCCGGCTTTATATGAGTATTTTGGTCGGCACCTCGATTGTGCTGTTACTGCCGGCTGTGATTTGGGTGTGGATGGCCACCGGCAATTTGGAATTTCGCAGTGGCGGTATTCTTGAGGGTGTTCTTGACCCGAAAATGGCACCATTTTTACTGGCGTTATTTGCCTTTGGCGTTGGCAAGGCGGCGTTGATGCCGATCCACCGCTGGTTGCCGGCGGCGATGGTCGCGCCAACACCGGTTTCGGCATTGCTGCATGCGGTGGCTGTGGTCAAGGCCGGGGTTTTTACGATCTTGACCGTTGTTGTCTATGTATTCGGCATTGATTTTCTATCCAGCAGTGGTGCCTCACTATGGCTTGTCTGGCTGGCATCTTTCACCATTTTAGCGTCGAGCTTTGTCGCCATCACGAAAGACGATATCAAAGCCCGGCTGGCCTATTCAACCATCAGCCAGCTGTCCTATATCGTGCTTGGGGCGGCGATTGCGACAAGCGTTGCGGCACAGGGGGCGGCGTTGCATATTGTCATGCATGCGGCTGGTAAAATCACTTTATTCTTCTGCGCTGGGGCCATCTATGTCCAGGCGCATCTGACCAAAGTCTCGGAGCTGGATGGGCAAGGGCGTGAGATGCCCTGGGTGTTTGCGGCCTTTTTCATCGGCGCTTTGTCGATTATTGGCATTCCGCCGGCAGGTGGCAGCTGGTCGAAATTTCTGCTGATGGTTGGGGCTGTCGACGCGCAATTATATGTTGTGCTTGCGGTTTTGGGTTTGTCGTCTTTGCTGAATATCTATTATTTGCTTGAGCCACTGTCGCGTGGGTTTTTCCGACCTAAAATTAAAGATGTTACGGTTGATTCACACCCGCTGGTGGTTATCCCGCCGGTGATAACCGCCTTGTTATCGCTGGCTCTGTTCTTTTATGCCGATCTGTTTGCCGATCTGGCTTCAATGATGGTAGCGCCATGACCGAAAAACCAACCCAAAAAACCGCTGATATGCAAAAAATGGGCAGGATTTTTACCAAAGCTCTGCTGGCGATTGCCGTCATATTGGCCATTCTGGAGGTGTTTTTGCACCGACATGGCGTGGCTGCGATTGAAGATAGTTTCATGTTTCCAGCGATTTTTGGGTTTTTCGCTTTTGTCTTTATTGTGCAGGTCGGAAAATGGCTTCGCAGGATGATTATGCGCCCGGAAGATTACTACGAGGAAGGGGCGTCCGATGACTAGTTTACCTCCCGGACTGCTGATGATCATTGTTGCCGCCGTGCTGCCATTCGTGCCGCATATGGCGCGGCAGATTGTGATGCTGGCTGCGATTGCGCTGTCTGCCTATGGGTTGGTGCTGGGGGCGGGGACGCATCTTGTCTGGGATGTGCTTGGCTTTGAGCTGGTGCTGTATCGGGCTGACGCGCTGAGTTTCCCATTTGCCGTGATTTTTCATATCGCTGCGGCATTGAATGTCATTTACAGCTGGCATGACAAACATTGGTCGCAACATTGCGCCGCATTGTCCTATGCCGGCGCGGCGATAGCGGCATTGCATGCCGGCGATCTCATCACCTTGTTTATCTGGTGGGAAGCCACCGCGGTGACGTCGGTATTTCTGATTCTGGCGGCTGGCACGCTGACGGCGCGGCGGGCGGCAATGCGCTATCTTATTTTTCAGGTTTTGAGTGGGGTGCTGCTATTGGCCGGCGCGGCTTTTTATGCGGCGAACACCGGATCCATTGCATTTACCAAGATGACGCTTGGCGATACCGCAAGCTGGCTGATCTTTATCGCCTTTGGCATCAAGGCGGCTTTTCCGCTGCTCAATGGATGGTTGCAGGACGCCTACCCGGAAGCCACCGTTACCGGCACCGTCGCGTTATCGGCCTTTACCACCAAACTGGCGATCTATGCGCTGGCACGCGGTTTCGCCGGCACCGAATATCTGATCTGGATTGGCGCGGCAATGACGGCGCTGCCGGTATTCTTTGCGGTGATCGAAAATGATTTGCGCCGGGTATTGGCGTTCAGCCTGAACAACCAGCTGGGTTTCATGGTTGTGGCTGTCGGGATTGGCAGCGAATTGGCGCTCAATGGGGCGGTGGCGCATGCCTTTGTTCATATCATCTATAAAGCCTTGCTTTTCATGAGCATGGGGGCGGTGCTGCATCAGGTCGGCACGATAAAAGCCTCGGAGCTTGGTGGGTTATATAGAAACATGCCCTTTACCATGATTTGCTGTGTGATTGGCGCCATGTCGATTTCGGCATTTCCGCTGTTTAGCGGGTTCGTGGCAAAATCACTGACCATGACGGCGCTTGGTGATACCGGCATTATGTGGGCCTATTTTGTTTTGCTTTTTGCCTCGGCTGGTGTGCTTGAACATTCCGGCATAAAGATTCCGTATTTTGCATTTTTTGCGCATGACCGCGGTTTTAAAACGACCGAAGCGCCCATCAATATGCGGGTGGCGATGGGCATTGCTGCATTTTTATGTATCGCCATTGGCGTCTATCCGGCGCCGCTTTATGCGATCCTGCCATTTGCGGTTGATTATCACCCCTATGACGCCAGCCATGTGACTGGCCAGATGCAGCTGTTGATTTTTGCCATGTTGGCTTTTGTGGTGTTGATCCGGATGCGTCTTTACCCACCCGAAATTCCGTCAGTTGTGTTGAATTCGGACTGGTTTTACCGGCGGTTGGCACCGCGCATCGGGCTGCCTGTTTTGCGCGCGGTCATGCTGGTATGGGGATCGCTTTTGTGTCAGCTACGCGGCTTTGTTGAGGCGTTCTGGCTGGCGATTGACCGGGTGATGCGCAGCCCGGTGGCCGGGCCGACCATTCCCGGGCCGGCGGCACTGGTACAGCTGTTATTGCTGTTGGTGGTGCTGGCGCTTGGCTATGTGGCGGCAGGTGTCTAGGCCAGCCTTGCCGCATTGGTCATCGGTGCAGGCGGCACGCCGTGCGCAACGGTTTGTTCTGATACTGGCATTATTCTGGGCTGGCGCTGTATTCTGGGCGGGTTTTGCGGGCGCCGACAACACGACCAATCAGCCGGATGTGCCACCAGCCTTTGAGACCAGCGATATAACATTGCTGCCAGGCGGCGCCCGTCCGCCAGTCACCTTCACGGTGAAGCTGGCAAAGAGTGAGGCGCAACGGCGCTATGGCCTGATGTTCACGTCAGATTTGCCCGACCGGCATGGTATGTTATTTATTTTTGAAACTGACGCTGTGCTTCGTTTCTGGATGAAAAATACGCAAATTCCGCTCGATATGTTGTTTTTTGATTCGGCGGGCCGGTTGGTCAGCCTGATTAGATCGGCCGAGCCATTTAGTCTGAGCCCGCGTGCATCAACCGGCCCGGCGCGTTATGTTCTGGAAATCAATGGGGGCACTGCGGCCAAAATGGGGGTACGGCCAGACGCACGTTTGCTGTTGCCATAAACCGGCGACTTGTCAGACTGCAAGCCAGCCCCAAAAATATAAAATTAAATAAAACCAGTTTTGCATGCGAAGAAGGCTTGAAAAATAGCTGTAGTGGGGATAATACAACAACGTCGGAGTGTAGCGCAGCCTGGTAGCGCATCTGGTTTGGGACCAGAGGGCCGGGAGTTCGAATCTCTCCACTCCGACCATTTCCATCGCGGGTCCTGTCCCGGCGGCAGGCGGCGAGCCGAAAGCAATTGGGGGGCGGGTTTGAAAGCGAGAATCTATAAACCAAGCAAAACAGCTACGCAATCTGGACGGAACGCAACGGTCAGCCGCGGCAATGGCTGGGTTCTTGAGTTTCCGCGTCAAACCGCGGCAGAGCCCGACCGCTTGATGGGCTGGCAATCGTCTTCAGATACGGCGCGACAGGTCAAAATGCGGTTTCCTGATAAACAGACCGCGATTGCCTATGCCGAGGCACATCACATCGCCTATCAGGTGGTTGAGCCAAAATCGCGGCGCGTCAAACCACGCGCTTATGCGGATAATTTTTCCTATACCCGCAGCGGGGCATGGACACATTAGTTAAATAGATAGAGCCCGGTGCCGTTATTACCTTTGGGTCGCATGACATTTCCGGCGTCACGTGCGGCCAGTTTTGGCACGGCAATTGCCTATTACATTTCATATCGCCTATGAGCCAGAAAACTGACGCATGGTAATCTGGTTTTTCCCTTAGAGTTATTTGCCCCTGCTGGCTTGCCCAGCGGGGGCTTTTTTTGCCGGGAATCAGGCTGTGCCGCCGATAATCAAAGCAATCTATGGTGACAATCCCGGTTTTCTGATTTGACCTTTCGCGCAGATGCTTTGGTCAATTTTGGCATGACAATTGCTACCACGGAGGACGGCTATCCAGTGATCTCCAGTTATTGGCAAAGCCAGGAACCCCGCCAGTAGACACTCTGGCGGGGTTCTATTTTATTTGCGTGATAAAAAATATTGCCAGATGATGCCGATGATGGCGCCAATAATGCCAAGCCAGATCAAAATGTCGGCAAGTTCAGGCATCTGTCTTATCCAATTGATCTTCGGCAAGCGGCATCAACATCTTCACCACCCGGCGCACGCCCATGCCCGCGAAAATAGCGCCAAAGCCAAAGATCGCGCGTTCAAGAAACGGCAGCTGGGGTGACGTCACCAATACCAGGCAGATGACCACAACAATCGTATAATTGACTGCCAGAATAAATTTTCGAATCGTCGCTTTCATTTAACGGCTCTCATGTAAAATCCGTGCCCCGCATGGGTTTATATGATGACAAGCTAAACCCCACTTATGAGATTGTCTTGGTAGCATTTTTGCCCATAAAAAGCGTCAAAATAAAATGCGTTATAATAAAAGGCGTTAAAAAAAGGAGTCAAAAAAAACCCATGCACAAAAAATTGCACATGGGCGTAAGTAAACAGAGAGATTAAGTTTCAGGGGAGGAAGAAACAAAATCGACATTGTTTTGCCATTGCGGTATTGATAAATATACAGCCAATTTTACAAAAGATTGTTGCCGAAAAAAGAAAAAATATAGACAAATGGCGAATGCTTTTACGGTTTGGGTGACCCGACCCCAGTCGACCCGATGTGATTTGACCCGATGTGACTTGAACAACCATGGCAGCCGTCGCAGCTGTTAACAGCCGGGAACGCAGCGCCCACCATTGACCAGCGACGGGACTGGACAAGCGCAGTCAAATCAGGCACAAAACGCGGCAACGGTTCCGTAGCTCAACTGGATAGAGCAGCTGACTTCTAATCAGCAGGTTGGGGGTTCGAGTCCTCCCGGAATCGCCATCTTTTCAATAGGTTAATGAGTTTTTGTGACCTCACATTTTATTTGGGGCTACATCGGGGCTACAGAATATCTTCGCCAAAAAACAGCTTCAAAAAAAACGCGAATAAATGTCGTTAATTGGTCAAAAGGGTAGAAAGCCTCTGATCAATGGCAGGAATGCCAGTAGCTTTTGAAGCAAGCCCATTACGCTGATACCAAATCGCGGCAATACAAAGAGAACAACACCAGCTATTACCGCGCCGAGTAACAAAACAGGAAGCAGACTAGGCTTGCTTGGCCGTGCATCAGCGTCAAACACCTCTCCCTCGATGACATCATCATCACGCTTCTTTGAGAGAAGCTTTGAGATAAACATTCCGATAGCAATGCCGAAAGCGGCTAAGATTAGCAGTCTGATCATGAGTAAGATGTTGTGATTAGTTCCGCAAAAATCAACTGCATCATTGCTTTAAAGGTGTAGGGGGGCAAAAACTCCGTGACGCCACACGCAATATCATGTGCTCTCACATTTTTTTGCAGAAAAGTACGGCACAAATTAGCTGTTGGCAGGGTTTCGTGTGTAGCATTTTGCAAACCGCAATTGGTTTACAAATAAAAACAACCACAATCTTGTTTGCCTGTTTGTTAGCGTTGGCTATAAGCAGCCTCTGACTACGGTTAAACTCCACTCATCTGGTATATAATATGTGTATCCAGTTCGGAACTGTGAGGGCTGCAGAATAGGCCATTACAATACCTGATCTGGAACTGTTTTTGTTTTTGCTCATGTCTCTTTGGGAGAAACAGTTCCAGCTTGGCTACCGTCAGTATCTGAAATGGAACCGTGTTTTAATTTTTTCCAGGCATGGGAAGGTGGTCCACTCGGCATTGGCTGGAAGGTGATCTCCCACTCCCGCACCTTCTTTGTCTTCATGTTAAAGCTTGATTGAGTATGGCAAACAATAAAGCCATATTCCTGCAGTTGATCGAATGCTTGCATTGCTCTTCCTTGCCCAGAATGCAAGCACTCCGCTGCTTGACGGATACTAAATCCTACTTGGCCATTGTTGTACCCATGGAAACCGAGATGTATTTGGATAAGCACACGGACCGCGTCGGCTGAAAGAGCCTTGAATGATGGGTGTTTGATCATTGCATAAAATAACGGAAGATACTGGCCTTTAGCCCGCTTGTGCGGCTTGCCTGGATGCTTGCTTTTAGCCATTGAACTAACTCTTATGGTTAGTGATC
>ERZ802830.3213-NODE-3213-length-14120-cov-7.7513_pt1 | contig 14120 bp, 8 predicted proteins | sample MGYA00345654_ERZ802830 | MGnify/ENA primary metagenome ERZ802830 (study PRJEB30503, sample SAMEA104212375) | marine metagenome | biome: Westerlies Biome; feature: [SRF] surface water layer (ENVO:00010504) within the epipelagic zone...; material: water... | reverse complement strand
CTCGTTTTTGAGTCACTGACTTGACCTGAGAGAGCAAGTTCAGTGATTGTGCCTTGTTCGAAGGCGAGCTCAGCACCTGCAACTAGGCCTTCTTGACCCTCAGGGACGAGGACGTCGGTGCCGCAGGATCCGATCTGGGTGGCCATTACGGAAGAATTAAAAGATCGTTCGAAAGAAATTTACTGGAACTGTCAACGCTGGTGAGCTTTTCGGGGTTGGTTTTCTGGCTGTCTGCCCGATTTCAGCCGGCGTAGCCGGTCCTGATCAGAGGTTTTTGAAAGCGTTAATCCTTGAGATCCCATACTGAGACTGCTTTCTGGCGAATCGACCACTGACTACCCACCGCTTGCGCTAGGTCAGATAGTCCTGACGAAACACCAGCCCCGCGTAACCTCCGCCTCAAGAGTTTTGCTCAACGGATGGGTCTGCGCAGGTGGGTTCGGCATCGGTGGGAGCGATTTGAGGCCGCCTCACCTCCTCTAGTGGACCTGATCGAACCCCAGAATTTCAAGATCAAGCCACCGGCAAGCGCAGGATTGCCGCACCTATCAATAGGCCAGCCTTGGTCTGTGGCCAGGCTTGCAGCCCTGTTTCGTGAAGCTGAACATCAGCCATCAGCAACCTCGATCCAGGCCGCGCGCATCGCGCGTCATCGGCTGTCCTGTTTCTGGTTGTCCGCGCCGGTCGATCATCTGGAAGCGCTCTATGGCAGTTCGATTGGAAGGCTGCAGCGATCAATGCTTGCCGGCCCCCTGATTGAACAAGCTCTTGCGTCGGATGAACGCGACTGGATGCACCACATCCATGCTCTGTTTCTGGCCCCTAATGAGCAGGCCAGGCAATGGGCCACGGCTCTTGCCTTGATGCCCTACGCCAAACCAGGCCAATTGGTCTTGACAGAGCACCCAGATGCAATTCCGGATTGGTTGCTTCCGGATTACATCAAATACATTGCCCCAGAATGGGAAGGCTCCTCAAAAAGGCCTGCTGGGTTGTTGCAGCCTGTCGTTGCAGACAACAGCTTTGAACCGATGACTGAGCGGAGAGGTGAGTCCGCGATGGCTTGGTTCCGGGATCAGGCTGTGCTCGATCACATCAGTGCGTTGATCGAGCAGTATCGGCTGGATTCTCAGAATGTTGACCCGATTGAGGAACTAGCAGGAGTCCGTGTTGTTCTTGGGCAGTTGTGGCTTGATGTAGAGCCATGCCAGTTTCAAACCCTGCTTCAAACGGCCGTTGGCGACGTGACCCTTGCATTGATCCGATCGGGTTTCGGTCAGTGCCTTGTGGATGATCAGGATCATCTGATTCGTCAGCAGTTGGCTGAACGTGCCAAGAACCTTGCTGCGCCCGATGCTCCCGGAGTTCTGTTGGCGACCTTGATGTTTCATTCACATGGTCAAGTGGCGTTGACCTCTGTAGAGGAGTTGCCGGAATGGTTTGTTGAGGTTCTCCGGGACTTATGACAAGTCCTGGACATCTTTGTCGTTGGGATCAGGTGGAGTGTTGGATTTGAGTTCGGCAATCCTGCATTCGATATCTGCAAGAAATCGTGTTCCTCGAAAAACCTGTCGAGCAAGATCTGCATTTTGCTCGAGCATTGTCTCTGATATGGCTTCAATTGATTCGTGAATGCTTGCTTCGGATAGTCCTGACCTGGCGGCTTTGATGTCAGCATCTATCTCGCATTCGCCGATAAACGATTCTAAAGACTGATGATAGTTATTGAGGTCTTTCTCGCTAATGATTCTTCGGAAATAGTCAGTGCCATCTGATGTCTGGCTCGCTGCGCTTGTCCATCCATATCGATTGCTTTTCAGGGTGATGTCCTGACGTTCTTCATTGGCATGGGTCCTGAACAATCTGGAAGCATATTCAAGCTCAGATCGATTGGCCCGATGGATAACCCAGGCCTGTTGCTCCATCTCGAATGTTGATGCTGAGAGTTCGGGTGATTGGCCGAGCACCTCTATCCCATGAAGTGTTTCATTCGTGTTGACGTTAATACTTTGGCCGAGTCGTACGGTGACATCATCTTGATTCTTATTCAAAATTGGACCATGGACTCCGATACGTGCCAATGGAACTGAGTAGTCAATCAAGCTTTTGACCCAGGGGTTGGAGTTGTACGCGGCAGATCTGGAGAGTGGAAGATCGAAAAGGATGTCATCCAAAGCATCAACCCAGTGAAAACTAAGGGCATCAAAGGGGGGTTGATCGTTAAGGAAGGCACCAATTGATTTTGGAAATGGGTCGGCGACCCAGAATTCGTCGATGTCGACAATCAGGCAATGCTTGCTGTCGGAGCTGTCGAATGCAATGTCGAAGAGGCGGTGATAGCAGCCCCATTGCATGAATGGTTTGATGACGTTATTGACGTCAACAATGAAGACCTGCTCATGGATTTCTCTGATCTTTTCAAGGATGGCAAGAGTGTTGTCGGTGCAATTATTGATGCCAATGAATATATTTCTGAAGCCAAGGAAGATGTAGTGATGGATGAACTCGTGAATGTATGGTGCCTCGTTGGCGGCGATGGCAATCACGTCACAGCCGTCAACGCGGTTGGTCGTGCTTCGGTTTTGGCGAAGTTGCGATTCGATGTGATAGATCTCTTCTGTCAGAAATCTGACTTCTCGGCGTGAGCTGATGTTTTGGATGGAGCGATACAGTTGCCAGCGGCACTGTTCCAATCGAGACGAACGCATGAGGGCACGGGTCGCATTGGTAATCACGCGAATATCTTCTGGATACTTCCCCAAGGCATCCAATGCCACGTTGCAGGCTCTCTTTGCGTGGCCGTTGTGAACAAGGGCATGCAGGAATGGTTCATAGAAATCAATAAACTCTGGATTGTTTTGATGAAGTACTTCTCCAAACTCCTGTGCTTTTGAGTATCTATTGGCTTGAATTGATGCCCTCAGTCCTGTGATCAGTAGCCAGGGGTGATCAGCACCATGTGCGCGACCATCGGCGATGATCTGAAGTGCTTGTAGCGGCTCCTTCAGTACAAGGAGCTCCTGTGCAGCACGTGCATATCCATCAAAGTATTCAGGTTCATTCTTAATGATTTGCTTTGCGATCTTGAGTGCTTTGTGATGCTGACCAGCCGAACGGTGGGCTGTATGGGCGATCAGCAGAACGTCTCGGTTGTTCGGCTTGCTGTCCATTAACTGAATGGCTGCTTCGCAAGCCGCCGAAGCCTGATCGCTTTGGATCAGTCCGGCGATGTCCTGAATCTGTTTGTTTAAGGGATCGATGTCGTCGGGCGTGTTCTCACGATTGTCGCTTTCAGTGAGACTACTGAGAAAATTCGTCGGCAGCTCAGGCGTTTCCGCGCCAGTGAGGATCTGAGAAATCCGTTGCTGCATCCATGTTTCGAAGGCATCGTCGAGCAATACTTCTCGGACTGATTCATCCAATGGCACGCCTTGACGTTGATCCAGCTTCAGGACAATCCAGGTTTCTTGATCAAAGAAGGGGGGCCAGAGTTGATTCTGCTGGCCCACCCGCAGGCGATCGATCAGGGCTGGATGCGCCAAGCTGATGGCGTGGGGACCGTGACGGCCAGAGGCAAGGCGAGGGTCTGGCGCCCCGGGATGCTTGATAGCGACTTCTTCAAGACTGACTTCATTTTCGTTGAGTTGCTGATGAAGTTCAAAAGCCAAATCAGCATCCTGCACACTAATGATCGAATAACTCACCTGGTCGATATCAATCTTTCGGCCGAGGTAATTCAGCTCAACTTCCTGGCTAAAGACTTGATGGCGAAATCTGCTCAAACGTTCAACTTTCGTTGCAACATAGATCAAGTCTTCCTCGGACCATCCTCGTAATTTCAAGTACGATTCGTACTCGGAATCATTGTCGATCGATTTTTCCTGTAAGTAGTTCTGGATTAATCTTGCTTCGGTTTTCTCTTCTAATTTGATAACGTTGCAGATTTGATCATAAATGCTGGCCCGTGCAATTTCTACCGAGAGCTCCTGTTGACGCGCCAGCCGATTCAGCTCTGTGCAGCTGCAAAAAGCAGTTCCGCTGTGGAGTTCAATTTCATTCATGGAAATCCTTCCAGACGAGGCAGTAAATCAAAAGACCAACAGGGGGAACCAGTATCAGCGGAATCACTGCAAACACGCTGATCATTGGTTGCCCAGCAAGCAGAGGGATCGACCACGTGATCAGGTAAATCGCTAGGACCAAGCCAATGCGTTGCTTTCGTCCGCCAAACCAGGCAATCAACCGTCGCCGTCTAAGCGATAGTCGAGCGCTCACTGTTTTGCTTTCTGGAGGCAGGTGCTGCCAGAAGATGTGGTTATCGTCGATGTTGAACATCAGCGCATTCGTTCCAAGCTACGCCGCTTGTCTTCCAGAAGGTCGGTCAAAGTAGAAATGAATCGACGTGTTCTTAGGTGAAGATCTGCCGTCAGACTCATGCCGGGCTGGAGGCTGATTTTGCGTTGGCCGATGTCGAGCGTCTGTTGTTCCAGTTCCAGAGTGGCAGGAAAATACAATCCCTCAACATTGGTGCCAAGAGCTCTTTTTTGCTCTTCCGGTGTTAACGCGTCGGAACCGACGCGTTTCACTTTGGCGGGTAAATAGCCATAATCTCCAGCATTGAAGGCACTCAGGGAAATATCTGCCCTTTGTCCTGGTTTGATGAATCCAATGGCGGTGTTTGGAATGTACACCTTGGCCTGTAAATCATCCTGGGGAATCAGCTTGAGCAGTGGTTTCGCTTCCGATGAGGGTTGAATCACACTCCCACGTTGAACACTGAGGTCGAAGACAAGGCCATCGATGGGTGCGCTGATATTAATGTCAGACAGGATGACCTTTGACTGACTGATTTCACGATCGAGATCAGCGATGAGACGCAGGCTGTCTTCAATTTCACGACGGCGCTGGGCCTCGCGACGGGCAGCTTCCGCGTCACGGATCGATTGCAGTCGGTCTTGATTGCGCTGGGCAGCTTCGAGATTGCTGCGAATGGAATCCACTTTTGTGCGAGCCTCCAGAACCCGTAGTTCACTGGCGGCACCTGCTTTGAGCAGTGCTTCGTATCGGTCGGCGATGGTTTCTGCCGCAATCAGTTCAAGTTGCAAACCCTCGACGCTCGCCTTGCTTCCAGCCAGCGCATCGGAGTTGGCGCTGTTGCTTTCGCTGTCATCGGTTCGGCTATTGGCCAGCAGGCGACGTTGGTTGTCGCTCAGTTCGGTGGTCGGCAAATCTCCCACCAGAGCACGGTTGATGGCAAGTTGATTGGCCAAGCCGCTGCGCTTTGCGGTCGCCGCTTGCAAGGCTGCTTTGGCTTTGCGTGCATCAAAGCGAATCAGTGTCTGGCCTCGTCGGATGGCCTCGCCTTCCCTGACAACAACCTCTTCGACAACCCCCCCCAGGGGAGCTTCGATGTCTTGGATTGCACTTGAGGGCTGAAGTTTTCCCTGTACGGCCACGGTTTCCGGCAAGGGTGCTGTGAAAGCCCACAAACCGGCGAATGTGGTCGTTCCCACCAGGGTCCAAACCAGCACACTGGAATTGCGACGGGTCTTATTCAGCAGAACCGGCTGATTGAAACTCCAGTGCGTGCTCATTAGCTCTGTCCCTCGTAGCTCTGGCTCTGATGCAGTGCGTAATACCAACCCTGACGCTGCATCAAGTCGTCGTGGGGGCCAACTTCCATCACGGCACCCTGATCCATCAACACAATCACGTCTGCGGGTCGCACAGTACTGAGCCGGTGGGTGATGAAGAACACGGTGCGTCCACGGAAGGCTTCGAACAAATTGATGCAGACCTGACGTTCGGTCCGAGCATCGAGGGCGCTGGTGGCTTCATCCAGAATCAACATCCGGGGATTCTGCAGAACAGCTCTGGCCAGAGCCATTCTTTGCCGCTGACCACCTGAGAGTCCAGCGCCGCGTTCTCCGACAGGGGAGTTGTACCCCTCCGGAAGAGACATGATGAACTCATGGGCGCAGGCGATTTCAGCTGCACGGATTAAATCCTGACTGGTGGCATCGGGTTTCACCATCAAAAGATTGTCTTTGATGGTTCCGTCAAATAACAGTGAGTCCTGGGGGACCACACCGATCTGACGGCGCAAGGAATAAAGTTCCACCTTGCCAATGTCGAGACCATCAATGCGAATACGACCGCTTTCCGGCTCGTAAAACCTCGGCAGAAGTTTCAATACCGTTGATTTGCCCGAGCCGGACCCTCCAACCATCCCAACAAATGTCCCTTCCTTGACCTCTAACGAGACATTGTGGAGAATTTGAGGGCCGGTTTCGCTGTAGCGGAAATCCACCTTTTCGATGTTTACATCGCCCCGAATGGGTGGCATCGGGATATTGGTAGCCTGAAGTTCAGATTGTTCGGTTGGCCGGTCCACCACATCGGCAGCCAAGGTGAGGTTGCGCGATTGAATCTTGAATTGCTGCCAGGTCTGAACCAGCTGCACCATGGGGCCGGTGACTTTCCCGCCAATGATGCGAAAGGCGAACAGTCCGCCGATGGTGAGTTCGTTGCGCGTAATCATCCAGATGCCCACCACCATGGTGGCGATGCCCGATAATTCCCCCAGGAATTTGGCGAGAGCACCGACAGTCTCGCCGGTGATTTTCAGTTTGAAATCTTCTCCGATGTAGCGGCTGTAGCGGTCTTGAAATTCCCAGCGCGTTTTGAGTTCCGCGTTCTGCGACTTGATCGTTTGGATTCCCGTTAATGCTTCAGTGAGATAACTGCTGGTGTTCATGCCTTCCTCCACTGTTCGTCCGATTTGGTGCTCCACGATCGGATTCACGATGAGCGCGAGAATGATGAACAGTGGCAGGGTGCTGAGGGTGACCAGGGTGAGCAGTGGGTTCAATGCGAACAGCACCGCCAGATAAAGGAAACTGAAGCTGAAATCAAGAATGCTGGTGAGTGCCTGCCCGATCAGAAACTCCCGCAGCCGGTCGAGTTTGTTGAAGTAGTAAGTGATCTGACCAACAGGTCGTGAATCGAAGAACCCCTGGGGAAGGCGCACCAGACGATCCAGGATTGATTCGCGGGTGTCCATGTCCACTCGGTTGGCCATCCCCGCAAAGATCAAGCTGCGCATGGCAGAAGCGATCGCTTCCACCACACAGGCTCCAATGAGGATGATGCCGATGCTCACCACCCCATCCAGAGAGTCGCTACCTCCGGATTTGGCATTGATCAATCGCATGATGCCAAGGGGGGTGACCAAGGCCAGAACATTCACCACCGCTGAGATGGCCATGACTTCGATCAGTTCCCGTTTGTGAGGCTGCAGGAAGGGGCCGTACCAGCCCCAACTGAAGCGCCGTTCTTTGCTGTCCGGTCGGCGGCGAAGCAGCAGCAGCTTGAGATGGGCGTCATCACCTTTGGCGAGACTGCTCACGGGTATCCGCATGGGGCCGTACTCCGGCTCCAGCAGACGCAAGCGGAAATCCTCCTCGACCCCTTCGAGGATGGCAATGCGTTGGTTGTGTTCGAGCACAGCTGGCGTGGGAATTCTGCGCAGCTGCTGCACCGGAATGGATGCCTTGGACACCGACAGGTCCAGGCTGTTGAGGAGTTGGCCGATGTTGTGGAGGTTCAGCCGTGGCTGCCGTTCGAGGACAGCCTCGATCTGATCGCGTACTCCATCTCTGTTGAAGGGCACGCCGTAGTGCTGGGCCAGTGCTTCGCAGAGTGCCATCGGGATGTCCCGTTGTCCGCTTGCCCGCGGCAAGGTCAGCACATCAGGGGTCAGCGGGCTTGAGCTCTGGCTGATCTTGCTGTTGTTGCTGAGTTCAACGATCTTGTCGATCTCAACATTGACCGCTTCCATCACCAGATCGGCTGGCTCGGGTAGCCAGATCAGGCGCTGCAGCGGTGTGTCGGCGGATGTCTGATCTGGCCAGATGGTGCCGTCGGACCAGTGCCACTGGCCACCGTCCCGCTCCATCGGGTCCGGCTGGTCGGCGGGATTATCCCGTCGCGCCGCGCGGTGCATCTCCACCAGGCTTGGCCAATCCTCGAGTTGGCGTGCCCTGGCGGGGTTGGCATGGGAGAGACGAACCATCAGGTCCACCACTTCCACGGCGGGGGCTTGGGAGTTGCACCAGTGACGCAGCGCGTCATCGGTTTGCCAGAGCTGGAGGAAGCGCTCCGCCGGGATGAACCGAGCCTCGGTGTAATCCGCGGTACGCAGATGTTCCACCGGTTTCTCCTGGATCAAACCGAGCCAGCCCACCAACGATCCAGCTTCGTAGCGCTCAACGGTGCGCCACTCGTTGTTGGGGGGGAGTTGAACCAGGCTTCGAACACTGCCGGATTTGATCAGCCAGACGCCGTTTGGAATCTCCCCGGCTGGTACGAGTTCCCTGCCAAATCCGTAGCTCAGCAGTTCTCCCTCGTCGGCCAGAAGAGCTTCGACTGCCATTAAGGGAGAGCTGGACTCAGGCATGAAGTGGCTTGGCCCGGATGATTGGTCAAAGTACCTGTTTTCCTGCAGCTCTAACCTTTCCGCACCGTGATGGTGGGGTGCATTGAAGCCACAGCTGTTGCGCGATCTTGTGCGGCTTTGCCGTGAAGGCGGATCAGAACCGGATTGCCTGCTGGCGCCGGAGGCGGAGGATGATCCGTTGCTGCCGGTGTTGCAGCAAAGCATCGTTCTGCGCGATTCCGGGCAACCAGCTCTGTCTCTCTCCTTGCTCGAGCAGGCTGAGGCCGGGGGATTGCGCAGTGGTTGGTTGCTGGACAATCGAGCCAGGGCCTTGTTGTTGCTCCAGAGGCGAGACGAAGCCAAAGCGCTCTGGCATGAGCTCCGGGATCAAGAGGATCAAGGCTTCCGTGTGATGGCCGCACAGCAGCTGAAGCAGCTTGAAGTGGAGGAGCGTCTCCCTCAGCTCTGGCCGCAGCTCCAGACCGTGGCTGCTCAACACCGATGGGCCTTTCAATGTCTGTCTGAGCAGCACATCTGCTACGCGGAGTTTGAGTTCGCCTTGCTGGAGGAGGTGGTGCTGGCGCGCGAACAGGGTGCAATTGACCTTTCTCTTGACTTGGTGAATCTGGCGATGGAGCTGGGATTTGAATCCGGCTGGCTGCAGGACAACATGGCCCGGGCCCGTCTGGCTCAAGACAACGTTCTCGAGGCATGTCGTATCTGGCGGGAGCTTGAGGCGACATGCGACCAGCAGGACGTTCGTTCCGCCGCCGCCGCCATGCTCCACAGCTGCCGTCGCCAGGAGCAGTCAGCCCTGGCGGAGCAGCGGGAGCACGGCTGGATCACGCAGTCGGAACAGCTCGCTGAGGGCGGAGATCTCTCCTCAGCCATTCACAGGCTCGTTCAAGGGCTAGTGGAGTCCCCCGACAGTGGAACGTTGGAGTCATCCCTGTTGACCCTTCTCGATCAGCGGCGAACCGTTGAAGACGCTCACTGGAATGGGCTATCGCCCTGGTTGCGGCGTTGTGAGTTGAACCTGGAGCTCAACGAAGTCATGCTGCAGGCTTTCGAGCAGCGGCTCCCGGATTAGTCGCTACTGAGGCTCCCGAGTCGACCCGCCAGGAGGCGGCGACTGCGCCGTTGCTGGTCCTGATGTTGGTCGATCAAGGTCTCCACCCGCAGCTGCTCCGCTTGTCGTTGCTCAAGTTCTTTGAGCGCGCTTTGAAGCTGTTGCTCCTGCGGCTGATCAGGTTTGCGTCGATGGCGGCTCTCGTGAAGCCATTGCATCAAGAGCTGACGGGGCTGGTGTTGAGCTCGGATCAGACGGTGCAGGTAGTGAGGATCCAATTGCAGGTAGGCCTCCAGGCAGTCGGGGCTGGCCTGCAGGATGAGCAATAACAGGCTGGCCAGCACCCCATCAACAGGTGGTGCGTTCCCACTGCTTGACCAGCAGGCATGCACCGAGTGATTCCCCTGCTCGCGTAGCTCAAACAGCTGACGGCATCCCTGATGGAACCGCTCCAGCTCGGCTCCATCGCACCCGTGCTCTTGGTTCCAGTGCTGCAGCACCCGATCGGGACTGTCGAAGATCAACACACTCCCCTCTGGCCCAGGAAACGGCACCGGCGCCCCCCAGTCCTCGGGTGGCCTGCAAGGGAACGGCGAGCTCCAGATGGGCATCGTTTGAGCCGGGCAGCTCTGTCATCATGACCTTCACGCAGGTCGGCAATGGCGCTCTGGCTGTGTCGTCTGAATTCCCAAGAGCCTGCTGAGGCTGAGGAAGCCCGCCAGCTCGGTATCTCCGCTTGGGTGATCACTGTTGGGGTTGACGCCGAACCTCCGTCACAGTCCTGGCCCCAGGGCGGTGGGGTGCCGCTCGTCCTGGAGTGGCGGCTGCAGGATGCTCTTCCTGCAACGGCAGAGCCACGTTTTGCGCAGCGATGGTGTGGATGGTTGCGCTCAAGTTCAGCGTTTCGATGGAGAGGCCGCCCGCTTCTTATGCTGCGGGATTCGGATCGCCTCAGTCACCCGAGCTACGGCGCGACCCGGCTGAAGGCAGCTCTCGAGTCAGCCCTTGGTGAGCGGATCTGGTTGTTGCAACCAACAGATGGAGGCGCAGCTGGATTTGACGGTCAATACGAGGTGCTGGACCTGCCGATGGCCCAGGAGGTTCAGGCCGAACGTGCGAATTACGAGGTCCATCTCCGTGAGGCCCATTGGCGACCAGCACCGGCGGGCTGGACGATCCCTGCGGTTCGGGCCCTGAGCGCAGTGGATCAGATCCGTTACGCCAATGCCAGCCCTCGCCTGTACTGCGATTGGCTGCGGTTGCTGAGTCGTTGGAGTGAGCTGCAGCACAACGGTGCCGCAGATGCACCTGTTCTGCTTGAAAGCTTCGAGGGCCATCGCCACAGCTGGTCAGCGGCATTGAGCCCACAACGCCCCATGCCCCTCTCGGTGGAGGCGCCCCCACGCTGTCTTCGCTGGGGACAGAGATGTCCCAGCAACATCGCGTTGCTGATCCATGGCTTTTATCTCGATGCTCTGGCCGAGATGCTGCAGGCCTTACCCCGAGATGGTTTTGACCTGTATGTGAGCACACCGCTGCGACAGCTTCCTGCCGCAGCGGCCCTCTTGCGGCAGCAACGGTGGGAGCGGGTGGTGTTATTCGGCGTGCCCAATCGCGGCCGTGATCTGGCGCCGTTTCTGTTGCAGCTGCTTCCCGCTGCAGCGGCGGTGGGGCACCACGGCTTCATCAAGTTGCACACCAAGTCATCGCCCCATCTCGGGGATGGCAAGGACTGGGGGGGACACCTCGTTAATTCGTTGCTGGATCCTGCCGTGGTCGCACAACTTCGCCGCCAACCGCCGCCGGGATTGTTGGCGCCGGCGGGAACCCTGGTTCCGATCACCCTGCAGTTGCACAACAACGCTGAGCATCTGAAAAGGTTGCAACGAACCCATGCTGTTAATGGCGCAACGCTTTTGGGTGCTCAGTTCATTGCCGGCAGCATGTTTGCCGGGCGCCTCAGTGCGCTTCAGCCCCTGCTGAAGATGGAACTCAGCCTGAGCGATTTCGAACCAGAGGCTGGGCAGACCGATGGCACCCTGGCCCATGCTCTTGAGCGCTGGATCGGCGTTCTGGCGGCACCCCTTGAGGAGCTCCCAGGAGATCCAAAAGCCATGCCAGGATTTGGATTCCGTTGGTCCCGCCACCCGGGCAAGCCGCAGACCGCGATCCGCATGGGCAGCTCACAGATCAAGACGGTTCGCCCATACCCGCTGATCGATTCACCCCAGTTCAGTGAGCACCGCGACGAAGGGCTGTTTGCTGATCAGCTGGCGGTGGCCGATCAGCTGCATCAGCACGGTTACGCCGTATTGGATCTCGGGCGGGAGCGGATGGAGGCGCTTGCTGCACGGATCCGCAGAGATTTGGAGGGGCAGTTTGATTTGGAGGCCTGGCGTGCCGAGGCTGGCCAGAGCGGGGGCCTGCGGCTCATGGATGCCTGGCGGCAAAGCGAGGCGGTCAAAGAGGTGGCGCTGCTGCCGGAGGTGCAGTTGGCGTTGCAACGCTGCTGGGGCCGTGAGCCCTTTGCGTATCAAACCCTGAATTTTCCTGTGGGAACCCAGCAGCATCTGCACAGCGATGCGGTGCATTCCCACACCGAGCCGCCTGGGTTCATGTGCGGAGTGTGGGTGGCGCTGGAGGACATCCACCCAGACTCGGGGCCCTTGGAGTACGTGCCAGGCAGTCAGCGGTTGCCCTACATCCAGGCGGCCGATGTTGGCGTGCGCCAGCAGCCCGGGGTCAATCCAGGCCAAAAGATCTTCCATGAGTACTGGCAGACCGCCATCCGCCAGGGGGGGTTGCAACGCGAGACGTTCACGCCGCGCCTTGGCCAGGCGTTGATCTGGAGCGCCAACCTGATCCACGGCGGTTCGATGGTGGAAAACCTGCAGCGCACCCGCTGGAGCCAGGTCACCCACTATCTGTTTGAGGGCTGCCGTTACTACACACCGCTGCTGAGTGATTGGCCGGAAGGGCCCGTGTCGTGGCGCATCCCGTTTGATATCGCGCGGGGTTATGAGCGTGGTGTTGATCTGGATGGTTTGCAGGCCCTGGCAGCCCGCCACGGCTGGTCCTGGGTCAAGTTCGTTCCCTCGTCGTCGGAGGAGATCGAGACTGCCCTGCTGGAAGAGGCGATCGCGTCCCGAGAATCCGGCGCTGCAGCCTTTTCTCTGGAGCTGGTGGAGTGGGCGCTTGAAGCTGGTTTCAGCTCCCCTTGGTTCCAGGACAACCGGGCGCGGGCGTTGGTGCACCTGAACCGTGAGGACGAAGCCTGCGCCTTGTGGAAGGAGCTCGCCTTGCCCCACCACAGCACGGCTCTGCGGGAGGCTGCTTTGGAGATGTTGGCCCACTACGGCCGCTACAGCTCCCTTGAGGCGGCGTTACTGCAGGGTGACGTGTTCGCGGCCGATCGATGTCTGGATCCGGTGCTGGAACAGGGGCAGCACCACAACCCCGCCGATTGGCAGGGGCTGGTGGCGACGGCGGATCGCCAGGGGCTGATGCCGCTGCTGTTGCCGTTGCTGGAGGCCCGGCTCGACTCGCACCCCAGCCAAGGCCTGTTCCGTTTGATTGATGGCTTGCGGCTGCTGCGGGGAGCGGCCCATCTCGATCAGCTGTTGCGGGTCAGTCCGGAGTTGCTGCTGGCGGTTGGCTGGCGGGCGATGGCTGGACCGTTGGTCCTCATCGCACGAACCAGCACAGGACGCTGGGTCCAGGCTGACGTTGCACCTTCCAACCTGCGTCGCCCGGATGTGGCCAAGCAGTTGCAACTGCCCGCCCTCAGTGATGCCGGCTTCCTGGCCAGATTTGAACTGGAGCCTGGAGAAAGCCTGACGCAGCTTTGGTTGCAGGGACATCAGCAGACCCTGGATGTGCGGGATCTGCGTGGTCTTCCCTACCTCGGGGTGGTGGATCATTTGCTTGAGCTCTGTCAGGCGGGGTACACGCCAGCGGAACAGGCACCAGCCCTGTTTGATGCCGGGATCGGTCAGGCCCTTCAGTTGTTGGCTGCTCCGCTGCAGGCCGAAGAGCACTGGCGGGGGTTGATTCAACGTCGTGTCCGTTTTGGTCGTCAGGCTCCCGAGGCAGAGATCACCGTGGTGATCCCGCTGTACCGCCGTTGGGACTTCATGCTGGGCCACGTGGCCGGCTTCTCCCAGGACCCCTGGTTTTTGGAGCAACGGGTGCGGCTGTTGTATGTGATCGACGACCCCACGATTGAGACGGAGGTGTTGGGCTGGTGCCGCGGTCAGCTCAGCGATGAACCGCTCGATGTGACGGTGATCTCCCTGCAGCGCAACAGTGGATTTGCGTTGGCCTGCAACTGCGGCGTGCTGGCCGCGGAAACCCCCTACGTCTGTCTGCTCAACTCCGACGTGCTGCCAATCCAGACGGGCTGGTTGCAGCCGTTGTTCCGCACCTTGTTGATGGTGCCGGAGGCCATGGTGGCGCCGTTGCTATTAACGGATGACGGTCGGATCCAGCACGCAGGGATGACCGTCCAGCCCCTGGGGCTGCGGGACCGTCCGGCCTGTGGGCACACCCGCAAGGGGCTCAATCCCGCCCAAGCGCCGGCCGGGGGCCCCGCCGGCAGGCGCTAGTGCGGAGCGC
>ERZ802830.3210-NODE-3210-length-14126-cov-5.59832_pt1 | contig 14126 bp, 12 predicted proteins | sample MGYA00345654_ERZ802830 | MGnify/ENA primary metagenome ERZ802830 (study PRJEB30503, sample SAMEA104212375) | marine metagenome | biome: Westerlies Biome; feature: [SRF] surface water layer (ENVO:00010504) within the epipelagic zone...; material: water... | reverse complement strand
CAATGTTTTACCAACTGGAGCAACTTTTCCATCATAAAAACTAAAAAATAGAATATTTATAATAAAATAAGAAAATAAAATGGCAGTATTAGACCCAAACGAAATATTTTTTACAGCTTTTGAGCCAAAACAAAAGAATAGATTTGTTCTTTATGTAGACGGAATCCCATCATATCAGATTAAAGGGATGGGAGCTGTAGTGTTAAACCAAGGTACAGTAACCTTAAACCATATTAACGTTCAAAGATTCGTTAAAGGTAAATCTACATGGGCCCCTATATCAATGACGTTGTTCGACCCAATTACACCATCAGGTGCGCAAGCAGTAATGGAGTGGGTTAGATTACATCATGAATCAGTAACAGGTAGAGATGGTTATAGTGATTTCTATAAAAAAGATCTTACTTTAGATGTATTAGGACCAGTAGGTGATATAGTATCTGAATGGATTATTAAGGGAGCATTAATTACATCAGCTGATTTCGGAGATTATAGCTGGGATCAAGAAAATGCTGCTCAAGAACTTTCTTTAGAAGTTCAACCAGATTATTGTATTTTAAATTTCTAAAAATAAATTACATACTTATTAAAAATTGCTTGGCTTTGCCAAGCTTTTTTTTTATATTATATGTATAACTAGAAAACACGTTGTAAACTAATAAAGATTATATGGCTGAATTTAAATTCCCAACAGAAGAAATAGACTTACCTTCAAAAGGTATAGTATATTCAAAAGAATCCCCATTATCAAGTGGTAAGATTGAAATTAAGTATATGACTGCTAAGGAAGAAGATATTCTTTCTAACCAATCTTATATACAAAAAGGTATAGTATTAGATAAATTATTACAATCTTTAATTGTTAATAAAGATATTAATGTTGACGATTTAATAGTTGGAGATAAAAATGCAGTATTTATTGCTGCTCGTATTTTAGGATATGGAAGTAAGTATGAAGTTAGTATAAAAGGACAAAATCATACAATTGATTTATCTTTACTAGAAAATAGACCATTTAACACTAAAGGAATTAAACAAGGTTTAAATGATTTTAATTATAAACTAGAAAATACAGGTACTATTTTAACTTATAAGTTATTAAATGGTAAAGACGAAAAAGCAATTGAGAGAGAAATTTCAGGTCTTAAAAGAATAAATAAAGAATCTTCAGCTGATTTAACTACACGTTTAAAACATATGATTACCTCTGTAGATGGTAAAGATGAAAAAAAAGACATTAGAGATTTTGTAGATAATTATCTATTAGCTAGAGATTCTAGAGCATTTCGAGAACATATAAAGCTAACACAACCTGATGTAGAATTAAATTATGTTCTTGAGAATGGGGAGGAGGTAGTTGTGCCCATTGGGCTTAACTTTTTTTGGCCTGAGTATTAATGCCGCACCCCTAATTAGGAAAAATTTATTTAAAATGATTCATGAAATAGTATTTCATGGAAATGGTGGATTTGATTATTATACTGTATATAATATGCCAATTTGGTTAAGAAAATTTACCTTTAAAGAAATCCAAGACCATTTTGATGACCAAAAGAAACAAATAGAAGCATCAAAAGTATCAAAAAATAGTAAATCAACTTTAGTAAATAAAGATGGTAAAGTAAATGCTCCTGCATTTAATGCTGCTAGTCAACCATATAAAGGTAAAACAAGTTATAAATAGTAATATTTATAATAAAATACATCTATGGCAACCCCAGAAGAAATAAGAAGGGAAAAAGAACTCATTGCACTAAAAGAAAGAAGACTCCAACTCGATAAAGAAGAAGTTAGAGAAAGTGATTCTTATAGTAATGCTCTTCGTGACCAATTAAGAGGTGTAAAAAATATAGCAGCCGAGAAATCTGAAATCTTAGCTATTGATAGACGTTTAAATAAACAAATTAATGATAATTATGGTTTTGATCTTAAACGTTTATCTACTCAAAAAGGTATAGCTGACATACAAAAATCCATTGCACAACAGCAAAGAGACCAAGATGTTTTAAAAACTAAAATGGGAAGGTTGGATGCTGATGATGTAAAAAGAAGCAATGCTATTAACAAATCTTTAAGAATGCGAATTAAGCAAAGTGAAGATTTAGTTAAAACAATGGAAGAGCAAGCAAAAATTGGTAAAGAAATATCAGAAACATTTAGTGTTAGATTATTTGGTGGAGCAGCTGGTATCGCAGATGCTTTAGGTTTAAAACAATTAGCTCCAGAATTACAAGCTGCTCAGGAAGCTTCTGCTGAAGCTGCACTTTCAAATATATCAAGTAAAAAAGCAGCTGAAAGGTTATCTAAAACTAAACTTGGTTATACTGAAAGTGGTATGCTAACAGGTAAAGGTATAACTAAAGATATTGCAGCTAGATTAGGGTTAGAACCAGGTTCGTTTGGTTCAAAAGCAGCAGGACAAGCAAATACAAAATTTAATTTAGCAAAAGGTAATAAAGCTGGTAATACAGCTGATATTGGAAAAAAATTAGCTAAATCTGCAAAAACTACAAATACATTTTTAGCTGGTTTAAAAGCATTAGGTCCACTACTTCAAAAATTGTTAGGGCCTTTAACTCTTGTTTTAGATATGATATCCTTAGATAAGGGAGCAGGTGAGATGGCTAAGGGAATGAATTTAACTTATAAAGAAGCTTTAGCCTTAAGAACAGAAATGGTTGAAGTTGGATTACAATCCGGAAACATATTTGTTAATTCAAAAGGATTAATGGAATCTACAATGGCTGTAAATAAAGCTTTAGGTACAACAGTTCCATTATCTAGAGAAATGGCTACTCAATTTACTGAAATGAGAGAAATGGCTGGTTTTACTAATGAAGAATTAGTTGGAATAGCAAAACTATCAGCAGCTACAGATATGAGTATGGATGACATTACAGGTCAATTTATGGCTCAGGCTAAATTATCAGGACTACAAAATGGGGTTTTATTAAATGAAAAAGATTTATTAAAAGATATAGGTAATGTATCAGCTGCCACAACATTATCATTTGGTAAAAATCCTAAACTAATAGGTGAAGCTGTTGCAACTGCTAAATCTTTAGGTATGGAATTATCTAAAGTAGAAGGCATTGCTGAAGGTTTACTTAATTTTGAAGATTCTATTAGAGCAGAACTTGAAGCAGAAGTACTGTTAAATAGAGACATTAATTTAGAAAAAGCAAGACAAGCAGCTTTAAATAACGATTTAGCTACTGTAGCACAAGAAATATCAAAGCAAGCAGGCACCGCAGCAGAATTTGCTGAAATGAATAGAATTCAACAGGATTCTATAGCTAAAGCTGTAGGTATGAGTAGAAATGAATTAGCTGAAACTTTATTTACTCAAGAACAATTAACTGGATTATCTGGGCAAGAGGCAAAAGATACCGAAAGAATAATACAGGCAAGAATTAGAGAAGTTGGATTAGCAAAAACTCAACAAGAATTACAACAAGGATCAGTAGATAAACTTAGACAACAAGCATCAATATCCGAAAGATTTGGAGCTATAATGGAAAAATTACAAGAATTATTTGTTAATTTAGTAACCCCATTAATGCCTTTACTTGATGGTTTAATGTCTATAGCAGGAGTTATAGGTAAAGTAATAGCCTTTTTAGAGCCTATAGCAGGTACATTAATGGGTGCAGCAGTAGGATTTATGATGGGAGGACCTGTTGGAGCTCTTATAGGAGCAGGTGTAGGAATGGTAGGTGATTTATCAGGTGGAGGAAATGCAATAAATTCTGCTATTCCTGAATCTAAAATGAATAATTCATTTGACACCCCTTTATATGGTGCTGGTAGTACTACTATGGATGCCGGTCGTGATAAAACAATAGCAGCCCCTTTTTCAGATGGTAATAGAGAAATACTAGGTGCTCTAACTGGTATTAACAATACATTAGCTAAACAACAAGTAAGTCCTGTAGGATTATATCAAACTAGTAAAAGTTAATATTTATAATAAAACAATTTAAATTTAAAAATCATGGGATTAAAAGATAAATTAGAAAATCAAGGATCACAGTTAAGTGAACTAGATGGACAAACACCGGTAATACCAAACTTTCAACAATCTACATTACATAGAGATTATTCATTTGAAGGCGTACCAGAAGCAGGCCAAGTAAAACCTAAAAATGGAGTTTTACCACAACCTTCAACACTTGATAGAACTTCTATAAATAGATATTTGGATAATTTACCAAGCTAAAAAATATTATGGGAATAGTTAACCTAACCACAAACCTAAAGTCTCTTAGGTATGGGAAGGATAGACAAGGCGGTGGAAATACTAATCAACCTTATGTAAAGACACCATTACCAGGAAATCCAAACCTTCCTTTTGATGCTCAAAATGATCTATCTGATATAGGTAGGACAGGAGGTCCTGACTTTTTATTAAGAGGAGGTACTTTATTACCTAATTTGGTACTTAGAGATGCATCAAGGTTAGCTAAAATGTTTTTTGATTTTAGGTCACCAAGTGGTCCTTTATTTATAGCTAAACAAAATATACTATCTTTATCAAATGTTAACTCAGAAGCAGGATATGAAGTTTTTAAACAACAAACAAGAGATAGATCTGGAAATTTCTTTCAAAGATTAGGTTCATCAATAAGTACTTTTATAAAAAATAATGTAGCTTTAAATCAAGGTATTTATACCCCACTAGGTACAATAGCTTCAGCAGCTACAAATCCACTTGGAATACATTTAAATAAACAAGGATTAAACCCATTTAAACAAACAACAAAAGGTTCTCCTGATGGAAATGGTGTTTTAGGTTTACCTACTTATTTAAATGTAATAGCAACACCAAGTAATTTAGGACCTAAAAGTAGATTATTACCCTTATCAGCAAATGTATATTCTAGTACTAATCCATCAGATGGTATATTATACAAATATTCAGGTGGACCTGGTGCTACATTAGGAGTAGGACAAACTAAAATTGAAATTGCAAAAGATTCAGAAGGAGCCTATTTAAGAACAACTCAAGATAAAAGTTCATTAAAATTTTGGGGAAGTGGGCCTAAATCAACTATTCCAAGACAAGCTCTAACTTATGTCCAATTAATGGATTATGAACCAGTAGGACAAGGAGGTAGAATTGATGATCAAATAAATTTTCAAACAAAAATAGCCCCAACGGGTTCAAGACAAATTCCAGCAACTATAGCTTGGAACCTTGATAAACAATTTCAACAAAGAGTAAATTTAGGTGATCCAGGTAAAAAAGCTAACTTGCAGAGTTATTCTATAGGTAAAAGGGATGGAACTAATCAATTAGCTGAGTCTAATGATGGAACATCTGTAGAACCTAATAGTGGTTATCAATATGCAGTAGATAAAATTAATGCTTACCCAATATATAGATCAAATGCAGAAGGGGCTCCAACTAATGATCCTCTAAAAAATGATTTTGTTAAGTTTAGAATTGGTGCTATTAAAAATGATGAACCTAATGTTAAAGATTATGTTCATTTTAGAGCATCAATAAGTAATTTTAGTGATTCTTATACAGCAACCTGGGACGCAACAAAATTTATGGGTAGAGCAGAAGAATTTTATAAATATAGTGGGTTTGGTAGAACAATTAGTGTAGATTGGACCATAGCAGCTCAATCTAAACAAGAATTAATACCTATGCACCAAAAAATGAATTATTTAGCTTCACTATGTGCCCCAGATTATTCAAAAATTGGATATATGGGAGGTAATTTAATTACTCTAACTATAGGAGGTTGGTGTTATGAACAAACAGGAATAATGACTGGAATAAGTTTTAGCGTACCAGATGAATCACCATGGGAAATATCTTTACCTGATGCTTTTGTAGCAGATATATCAAGTGATGGAGCTAATATTTCAACTGATAAAAGTGTAAAAGAATTACCAATGATTGTAAATGTTTCTGGTTTTCAATTTATTCCTATCCATGATTTTGTACCAAGAAAACAACAAAATAATTATAATGGATTAAGATCTGGAGAAAATGGAGGAAAATTCATTAGTAGTTATGGTAGAGAACAATATTTAGGTTTAAAAAGTGGAGGTGATGGTTCTAATTATAATGGCCAAGCTAATAATATTAATTACATACCTCAAAGACCAAAAGTAGTACCTGTAAATGAAATTGAACCAAATGGATTAGTAGATTAATATGGCAAGATATCAACAAATACCAACAGTTAGAAATATTGATTCCAAGCAACAGTTAGGAAAACGAAGGTACATTAATATAAAATACCCTCAAATTCCACTATCTGCAGAAGATACTTATGTATATGGGGAACAAGGAGATAGATTTGATATTCTTGCTCAACAATATTATGGGGATGCTAGTTTATGGTGGGTTATATCTTCAGCAAATGGAAATTTATCCCAAGACTCATATTATTTACCTCTAACTCAACAAATTAGAATCCCCGCAAATGTTGGTGCTATAGTAGCTCAATATAATTCAATAAATGGGGGATAGTTATGGCATTAGTAGGAGAAAGATTTGATGATTATGTTCAACTTCAAATAGAAAGTAGACAACAAACCCAAGGGTCTGGATTTAATTCAAATAGAACCCCAGAACAACAACAATTACTTAATAATAAAAATGCTTGGTTAAAGGTTGCTTCTTCGGTATTTGTTGACCCTCAATCTCAAGATGAAAAAGATAATGATCTAGCAGGATATTCTAACACAGGAACAAGAGCAAACCCTAAAGAAAACAGTGACCGTATTAATTATATTAGTATAGGGGAAAAAAGATTAAGAGACATAGGATTTTCCCCAATAGAAGATTTTACAGGTAACCAATTAGCTAGAAGAGCAATATTATTTAACACCTTATCATCTTTATCAGGTAAAACATATGAACAAAGATCAGGAGTATCTAAAAGAGCTACAAATCTTTGGAATAATAATTCTTATGGTTTAGGTGGTGATGGTTTAGGGATTGTCCCTTCTCCAGGTGTAGTTTCTTTTAATGTAGAAAGTCAAAATAGAGGATCTATTAGAGAAGCAAATTTAAAAATTAAATGTTATAATAGATTTCAATTTGATTTAATTGAAATATTATATCTTAGATTAGGGTATTCATTAATGATAGAATGGGGATGGAATAAATATTCAACAGATGGTGGTCAAACTATAACAACTCCAACCTCAACATTAATAGAAAATGAATGGTTTAAAGATAATAGTTTAAACCAAATTGAATTAATTAGAGCAATTGAAAAAGAAAGAGAAAAAAACCAAGGTAATTATGATGGATTTTTTGGTAAAATTGTAAATTTTAATTGGGAAATTACTTCTAATGGAGAATACGAAATTGATATAAAATTAGTAACTGTAGGGGGTGTTATAGAATCTTTAATGGTAAACACTAGAGAAATTAACCTTGAAAGTAGTACTTTAAATAAATTAATTAAAAATTTTACTGAAGAAGGAGAAGATAATTACGTTCCAGGAATTAGTGAATCTAGTATTATTACAACAGCTGGGGATTCAGCTTTATCTATCGATTTATTTACAGATATTGCTACTACAAAATTATTTGATAAAGAAAATTTAAAAGATAATGGTAGTGATTATATAGATGCATCTATAGTTTTTGATTTTGATAGAACAGATAAAGATAAAGAAGCTGAAGGTAAAAAACAAACATTAAATAGATATAACTATTATTGTACTTTAGGTGAACTTTTAAAAAAAATACAAACAGTATCTATACCTTTATTTAAATCTAAAGGAGGAGGTGAATATAGAGAATCACTTGTAATAGATACTCAATTAGAAAAAAATATATCTGTTGTATACCCTAATCATATTTCTTTAGACCCTCGTGTATGTTTAATAAAACCATACTTACAAAATTCTCAACCATCCCACACCTCACCTTTTGATTTAGATAGTAAAAAAGCAGATTTTGTTTATCGAGATAAAGGATGGAATAAATTTAGAGATTATGTAATAGAAGAATGTGTTGGAGAAAATAATGATTCTTTAATTTATGGTCAAATAATGAACATTTATATAAATTATGAATTTATATCTTTATGTTTAGATAAAAACATTGATCAAAGTGGTACATTATCTTTATTTAACTTTTTAACTTCTATTTGTGATGGTATTAATAAATCATTAGGATATGCAAATAATTTAGAAGTTGTAATATTAGATGACTATAAAGTTACAATTCAAGACCAAAATCCAATCCCAGGAATATCCCAATCATCTCAATTTTCACATTTATTTTCAGAGAACCCTGATTTTGAGTTATTTGGTTACGATGTTGAAAATAATGCTTCTAATTTTGTTAAAAATTTTGGATTTAAAACAAGTTTAACTCCTAAAACTGGTGCTATGATTTCAATTGGAGCAACAGCTGCAGGAACAAGTACTAAAAATTATGATGGAACAGCATTTTCTAAATGGAATGAAGGATTAATTGATAGATATGCTGAAGAATATATAGACCCTCAAATCGATATTTTAGCTAAACAAAAAAGACAAAGAAGACAAGAAGCAGATGAATTAGGAATCCAACCTACATCTTATTTAACAGCTCTTGAAGCTTATAGTTTATATGAAAATTATAAAAAAGCCGTTGTAAATACTTCATTTTGGGAAAAAACAAAATCTGTATTTAGTGGCGCTAAATCAGCAGTTAAATATGGTGGGTTTAATACCTATACTAATACCGCTATAGCATCAGTGGGGTATACGCAAAGCCAAAGAGAATATAAAAGTCAAAAAGGTTCAACAACAGCTCTTGGTGTTGAATTAGTTGGTCCAAGAGACCCAGGAAAATTTGGTAATTTTCCATCAGTAAAAAATATAACATGGGCTGACTATGTAGAACGTTATGAACTTTTTGTAATAAATTCAATAGCACAAGAAGCTTCAATGACAATTGAAAAACTTTTTTCAAAATATAAGGATAATTATTTATTTTATTTAGTAGATGCTTTAGGGGGAAGATTTTCAACTACACAATCGTTTAATGTAGGTCCCTTACATTTAATAAAACCCTCATATTGGGATTATGACCCTGAAAAAATAAAAATTGGTATTAAATCTTTTCAATCTTATGTTACTTCACTAAACAATTATTTAGCTAAACATTATGGGACACCTTCCCCAACTATAGGGTTTATACCAGCTAATTTAAATATAACAATGCAAGGACTATCAGGTATAAAAATCTATCAAGCTTTAAAAGTAAGACAAAAAGTTTTACCACCACAATACCCAGAAGCCTTAATGTTTTTAATAGAAAGTCTTAACCATGAAATTTCAAACGATGAATGGCAAACAACAGTTAATACTTTATCAGTTCCTAATGTTTCATTAGTTCCTATAAATGCTACTTTAGAATTATTTAATGAAGCAGTAGAAAATATGAAAAATGAAAAAACAGGAATACCTGAATATGTTGGACCTACTCCAAATGCAGATATAGTAAGAACTTGGATTGCAGAAAATGGTACAGGGTGGTTAACTGAAAAAGAAGCTGGTGCTGATGGTGTAGGTGGAAGAACTAGTCCTATAATAAGTGATGGTGAGTTATCAAGTGGTGGTGATATTACTCTTGAAGCAGCAAGAATGGCTATTCAAGTTGTAGATGCTATACATAAAGAATACCCTTACTTAGACGTTAAATTTACAGCAGGTAATGATTTATTCCATCAAAATAATTTAGGTTCTGCAGCTAGTAGACATAGAACAGGAAAAGCTATAGATATAGTAATAGACCCAGCAGAAAATAAAGACGTTGCGAATGTTAAAAAAGTTTTAGGAGGATTTATAGTTAATCCTAATAGTAATATTTGGTATTTAGATGAATATGGAGACCCAACTGATGATGCTACAGGTAAACATTTTCATTTTTCATATGCTACTGAAGAAGGAGCTGGTTATGCTGAAACTCAACTTGCTATTGAACAATTTAAAAATGGAGACATAAAAAAACAACCAGAACAAGGTTTGGGTCCAGAAATCCCAATTAAATTCACATATAGAGCGATAGAAAGAGATGTTAAGGTAGTAGCTCAAAATCAAGACCCAGAACAATATATAAGATTAACATATTCAAGAAGTACAGGTGGTAGCTTTTCTGGAGGAACTGGTTCATCAACAATTACAATATATGATTATAAAGCCACTATAACAGCTAGAATCACACCAACACAAGAAGCTGTAATTTTCTCATCATTATCTGGATATAAAAAAGGAGATAAAGTTAATGGTGAATTAATTACTGATGCAGAGGTAAGAAGAAAAGCTATAGCAAATGCTAGAGAAAAATTAAATGCATATTTAATTCAAAAGAATGAAGATATAAACTCTAATCTCACAAATTAATATGTATTATCCTAAATCACAAATAAAAACAAATTTATATTCTAACGGAAAAGATTTTGCGTTGGATGGTGAAGCTTATAAAGGGTTTTACTATAAAACTTCAGATGGTCTTTATTTTTCAGGTAAATCCCCTTCAAACCCCCCAAATTATCCTTTACAACAAGTAATAGTTGAATCTGATCCTGTATCTAATACTACATCTTTACCTAATTCTAACAAAGCAAATTCATATTATATAATAGATTATGCATATTGGAGTGCTAAAGGTTTAAATTATAATAACCCTGGGTCTGCACCAACATCACCAATTTCATCAATAACATTACCAACAGAAGATGATTATAAAGTAGGAGAATTTGTTAGGTATTTCTTAAAAAAAATAAATGAAATAAAGTATTTAGAGGTTTCAAAAGATACTTATAATTTATATAAATCTAAAGATTATTCCGTCCAATATGCATTATATAAACCATTAAAAATAACTTGGATACTAACAGGAACAAATAAAACGGTTTTTAATACTAATCGAAATATAGTTATGCTATCTGAAACTAGAAATAAATGTTTAGGTTTCGTTAGTTATTTTAATGGTAATTTTACAAAATACCATAGAGTTAATTTAATAAAAGAAAATTTAGAAACTGATGGTACTGAATATAAAAATGAAAAAACAGGCAGACCTTATATAGGTAAATACCATATCCACCCTGAAAAAGGGGCTATGGTAGGAGCAACTCACATAAAAGAATACCATGATTACTTAATACCAATAGATAGAACACCATCTTCATCTATGGATTATAATGTAACACGTCAAGAAACTTCAAGATCAAGTGGCGGTTACTAAATAATTTCGTATATTAGGTCAAAATGGTTATATGTACTGGCTAATAGAAGAAGACGAACAACTAGAGGTTTTATTAAATAGTGGTTTTAAAAAGGCATTTATTGAGGTTATCCCATATAGTGATAATACACACCCCACATTAAATTCCATTAGTTTAGTGTATATTAGACCGTTAAACGCATTAAAAGGCTACATGCTATGTATTACCCATAGTGAAACTTTAAGTGTGTTAAAAACGCGTGTAGACGAATTAGTAAATAAGTTTGATACTTTATATTGTCGTGATAAAAAAGAGATGTTACATTATTTTCCAAACAAAGCTCTTTACGACATAAATGTACCCCCTACTACGTATATACGACCATTAACAAAAGCCCATGAGGTTTTATACTATAAGTATAAAGATGATAAGGAAATAAATACGTTTATACCAGTAGTAAAACACTACGAAATGTGTGAGCAAATATATGATGATTTAGAAAAAAATATTTATAAACAAAAAACAAAATATGATGAATTCTTTAACAGTAGAGTATCCGTGGTTTTCAACGCTATCGAACGAAGTGGAATACAAGTACACATACCTAGATTCGAAAAACACTTCCATCCCATTGACAGTAAACAAACTTACAGTCAGTACAACTTAAAAACACTAACAACAAGACCATCAAATAAATTTAAAGGAGTAAATTATGCAGCACTTAATAAAGAAAACGGATGTAGGAAAGCTTTTATACCAAGCAATGATAGTCTTTATGAGATTGATATTAGCGCTTATCATCCTAGCTTGTCTTGTCGTCTCGTTGATTATAGTTTTCCCTCTGTGGATATTCACGCTCATTTACAACAACTCTATGGAGTAAGTTATGGTAAATCAAAAGAACTGACATTTAAGCAATTATATGGAGGGGTATTTGATAACTATAAACATATAGAATTTTTTAGTAAAGTTGATATATACGTAAGAGAGCTCTGGGATAAATTTCAAAGTGAAGGAGAAATAACGTGTCCGGTTTCAAACTTTGTATACAAAAAGGATACGTTAGAAAATATGAATCCACAAAAATTATTTAATTATTTGTTACAAAACTTGGAGACATCAACTAATGTTCGTATACTATGGGACGTACTTACTTTATTAAGAGGTAAAAAAACAAAATTAGTATTATATACATATGATTCGTTTTTATTTGATTGGGATGAAGAAGAAGTTGATATTATAGATAATATAAAGGATATATTTAAAAATTACAAATTTAATATAAAAACAAAACAAGGTTATGATTACGACTTTAGATAAAAAAACAAATACGTATAATGTGAACTATGATGTAGTAACATCATTAAATAACATAGGAGATTTGAATAATAAACTGTTCTGTACTTTTACCGATCTAGATAATCTAGATTCTTTAATAGAAGATATTACATCAAAATATGTAATTATATATAATAAAATGTTTGTTTTAGAAATAGCAGGCAAGGACGAATATGTAGTTACTTACAATGTAGATCAGGGAAATGTACATTCTATACCGGATAATACTATTTTAGTACATAGAAAGAAAGAATCTAATACTCTATATACTATTAATGCCCTTAATGAGTTAATTAAAAAACTTAATGATGGGGTAGTAGATACCAAATTTAAAATTGATTGGCAGCACTACAGAAACTGCATTCTACTTACTCAACATAATGAGTTAAATCAATTAAATACAAAAATACATAAGATTATTGAACTATAGTTTGGCTCCCCAAATTTCGGTTCGTATATTGTGTGTATAAACAAAAGTTTTAATTTAAAATAGTTACAAATTATGGATTTATCAATGCTTAAACAGAAGTTGGACACACTCCAACAAAAAACACCTGCAGGTGGACAAAAGCGAGACTATAGTCTTACTTTTTGGAGACCAACAGTAGGTAAACAACAGATCAGAATTGTACCTTCTGCGTATAATTCAAAGAACCCATTTACAGAATTAAAATTCTATTATGGTATCACTAATAAGGTTATGCTCTCACCAGAAACATGGGGAGAAAAAGACCCAATTGCTTTATTCGCTAAAAAACTTAGAGAAGAATACAGTAAAGAAAATTATCTACTTGCTAAAAAGTTAGATGCTAAGACCAGGATTTTTGCCCCTGTTATCGTTAGAGGAGAGGAGGATAAAGGTGTTAGACTTTGGCAATTTGGAAAGCTAATATATGAAGAATTACTTTCATTAGCTGTAGATGAAGAAATTGGTGATTACACTGATATTGTAAATGGTAGAGATCTTACAATAGAAACAGTAGGACCTGAATCAACAGGAACTCAATATAATAAATCATCAGTTAGAGTTAGATTAAAAGAAACTCCACTTAGTGCAGATGCATCTCAAGTTGAAACTTGGAAGTCGACACAACCAAATCCTAAAGATGAATTTAAGAAATTTACATTTGAAGAAATGAAATCAGCTTTAGAAAAATGGTTAGCTCCAGATGAAAATGAAGAAGGTGAAATTATATCAGAACAACCAGTTAGTTTTGAAAATGACAAACCAGCTAGTAGTTTTAGTTTAGATACTTCTAATGTTAAAAAAACTAAAACAGATAAGTTTGATTCGTTATTTGATGAAGATGGTAAAAAAGATGATTTACCTTTCTAAATATGGCGAGACAAAAGAAATCATTATCGGCAGCAGTCTCTAAGGAAATTCAAAGTAAATTTGACTTAGCAAGCTTTAAGAATAAAAAAGGACTAGATAAAAATGTAAAGTTTAAGGACCAAGAATGGTTACCTTTATCAAAAGCATTTCAAGATGTTACTTCTATTCCTGGAGTTCCAATGGGACATATTGTGCTCTTAAGAGGGCACTCCGATACAGGTAAGACAACAGCAATGATTGAAGCAGCAGTATCT
>ERZ802830.3209-NODE-3209-length-14129-cov-6.06416_pt1 | contig 14129 bp, 10 predicted proteins | sample MGYA00345654_ERZ802830 | MGnify/ENA primary metagenome ERZ802830 (study PRJEB30503, sample SAMEA104212375) | marine metagenome | biome: Westerlies Biome; feature: [SRF] surface water layer (ENVO:00010504) within the epipelagic zone...; material: water... | reverse complement strand
ATTCCACTTGGTTATGGAGGTCCTCACGCAGCTTATTTTGCTACCAAAGAAATTTATAAAAGAAATATTCCAGGAAGAATTATAGGTGAAACAAAAGATACTGATGGAAATTTCGCTTTAAGAATGGCATTACAAACAAGAGAACAGCACATCAAAAGAGACCGAGCCACATCAAATATATGTACTGCTCAAGTACTCCTTGCTGTAATGGCAGGAATGTATGCAGTTTATCATGGACCCGAGGGTCTAAAGTCGATAGCTAATATGATTCATCAGAATACTAAAAGACTAGAAGATTATTTGGCAAAAATTGGTATTAATCAAATTAACAATTCATACTTTGATACGATTAAAATTAATGTTAATTCTTCAAGGTTAAAGCTAATTGCTGAACAAAATAAAATTAACTTCAACTACATAGATAATGAAACTGTGAGTATTTCATTAAATGAAACAACTGATAATGAAAAGTTAGCAAAAATTTATACTGTCTTTAATAAGTATAAGAACATATCAGTCGAAACTAAGATTAATGAAAATTTAAATTCTGAAAAAAGAATTATTGAATCGATGATTCGAGTTAGTCATTTTATGACTCAAAGTGTTTTTAATAAATACCACTCAGAAACCTCATTAATGAGGTATATTAAAAATTTGGAATCAAAAGATTTATCTTTAAACCACTCTATGATTTCTTTGGGTTCATGTACTATGAAATTGAATGCTGCCTCAGAGATGCTCCCACTTAGTTCTCCAAACTGGAATAATATTCATCCATTTGTCCCTGAAAATCAAGCAAAGGGCTATCACTACATCTTGGATGTTTTAACTACTCAATTAAATGAAATAACTGGATTCTATGCGACCTCAATTCAGCCAAACTCAGGAGCACAAGGTGAGTATACTGGTTTAATGGTTATTAGGGCTTATCATTTTTCGAGGGGAAATACAAATCGAAATATTTGTTTAATTCCAGCCTCTGCTCATGGAACAAATCCTGCTTCAGCAATAATGGCAGGAATGAAAGTTGTTGTAATTAAAACAGATGAAAATGGTAATATCGATTTTGAAGACATAAATGAAAAAGTTAAAATGCATAAAGATAAATTAGCCGCATTAATGATTACCTACCCATCAACTCATGGAGTTTTTGAAGTAAAAATTAAAGAGATAACAAAACTTATCCATGATAATGGTGGACAAGTTTATATGGATGGGGCAAATATGAATGCTCAGGTCGGATTAACAAGTCCTTCAATAATTGGAGCAGATGTATGTCATTTAAATTTACATAAAACATTTGCTATTCCTCATGGAGGAGGTGGTCCTGGAGTCGGACCAATATGTGTAGCAAAACACTTGGCTTCCTTTTTACCATCAAATCCAATCATAAAAACTGGGGGTAAAAATGCAATAAAAGCTATATCCTCAGCTCCTTGGGGATCTGCTCTTGCTTGTATAATATCATATGGCTACATTAAAATGCTTGGTAAAAAAGGATTAAAGAAGTCGACAGAAATAGCAATTTTAAACGCTAACTATATTAAGAAATCGCTAGAGGGAGCCTACGAAATACTATATACTGGAGAAAAGAATAGGTCTGCTCATGAATTGATAATTGATTGTAGAAGTTTTAGAAGAAAAAAAATTGAAGTTGTTGATATTGCAAAAAGATTAATGGACTATGGATTTCATGCTCCCACTGTTTCTTTTCCTGTACCTGGAACTATGATGATTGAACCCACAGAAAGTGAAAATTTATCTGAGATTGATCGTTTTTGTCAAGCAATGATATCTATTAGATTGGAAATTGAAAGTGACGATCAAGAGAATATTGAAATTCTTAAAAATGCTCCACATACCCTGTCTATGATTACAAATGATAATTGGCCATATAAATACACAAGAAAAAAAGCAGCATTTCCATTGGATTTTGTTAAAAAGAATAAATTTTGGCCAAGTGTTAGAAGAGTCGACGAAGCTTTTGGGGATCGTAATCTAATTTGTAGCTGTCCCTCTGTAAATGATTTTAAAAACACTGATCTTCAATCAATTAAAAAAGAATAAATTCTTTTTTGTACAATTTTAAAAAAAAATGAACATCATCGATTAAAAGGTTTGATTGAATTTCTTTAAATACCTTTTAGTAATTTTATATTATATATATGAATTCAAAAATAATAGGCACTGGTTGCTATATCCCTGAAAATATTGTTAAAAATGATGCATTTGTAAATCACTTTTTTTTAGATATTAATGGAAATAAAATTGCATCAGAAAATAAGGAAATAATTGATAAACTTGAAGCTATTACGGGTATCAAGGAGAGGAAATACGCTCCAGATAATCTGAATTCATCTGATATTGCTGCAAAAGCAGCTAAAAATGCAATAAATTCATCATCAATTGACTCTGAAACAATAGATTACATAATTCTAGCTCACAACATTGGTGATGTTTCTAAAGGTTCAATTCAAGTTGACGCAATGCCCTCTTTGGCATCAAGAGTTAAATCTAAGCTTGGAATAAAAAATCCAAATTGTGTTGCATATGATATTCTTTTTGGTTGTCCAGGTTGGCTAGAGGGTTTAATTCAGTCAAATTGTTTCATTAAATCGGGTATTGCCAAAAGATGTTTGGTAATTGGTTCAGAAACTTTATCAAGAGTTGTTGATTCAAATGACAGAGACGGAATGATTTTCTCTGATGGTGCAGGTGCAGTTGTTACTGAATTAAACAGTAATAGTGATGGTATATTAAGTCATAAAACTGTTACATATGCCAATGATGGGGAAATTGATTATATTTTTTATGGAAGATCAAATAAAATTGAAGCTGACAAAACAAAATACATAAAAATGCAGGGTAGAAAAGTTTATGAGTTTGCATTGAATAAGGTTCCACAAGCTATGAAATTATGTTTTGATGAGTCTGGATATGAAATAAGTAAATTAAAAAAAATATTTATTCACCAAGCAAATAAAAAAATGGATGAGGTAATAATCAAAAGATTTTTTAAACTTTATAATCATAATACTCCTGAAAATATTTTACCGATGAACATTGAGGAGTATGGAAATAGCTCTACTGCAACTATTCCCACTCTACTTGACTTAGTTATGAAGATAAATTATGGTGGTCACCACATTGAAAAAGGAGACATAATCTTATTTGCAAGTGTTGGAGCTGGAATGAATATAAATGCTGTCACATATCAATTATAGTTTTTTTTTAATTTATCGAATTTCCTTTTTGTAATTTTATTCTCAGATGAAAACAATTGAAAAAATTGGTAGCTATTTTTTAATGTTACAAAAAGTTTTTGGAAAATTTACCAAATGGTCTGTTCTTAGACCACTAATTTTTAAAGATATTGAAGTTTTAATTTTAGGTTCAATAGGTATAGTTGCATTCATTTCTTTTTTTGTAGGTGGAGTTGTTGCTATCCAAACTGCATTAAATATGAGTAATCCACTTATCCCTAAAAACCTTATAGGCTATGCTACTAGACAATCCGTTATTATGGAATTTGCTCCAACTTTTATGTCAATTATTATGGCTGGTAAGGTCGGCTCATACATTACATCAAGTATAGGAACTATGAGAGTCACAGAACAAATTGATGCATTAGAAGTTATGGGTATCAACACATATAACTATTTAATATTTCCAAAAATAATTGCCTTGTTATTATATCCATTTATAATAACATTTTCAATGTTTTTAGGTGTTCTTGGTGGATATATAGCCAGCGTTTATGGCGAGTTCTGTTCCAGTGCGCTTTTTATTGAGGGAATACAAATAGATTTTATTCCTTTTCATATTCAATATGCTTTTATCAAAACTATTATATTCTCGTTTCTTTTGGCTACAATTCCTGCATATCACGGCTACTACCTAAAAGGTGGAGCTCTTCAAGTAGGAAAAGCCAGTACAACTTCCTTTGTATGGACCAGTGTTGTTATTATTTTTGTTAATTATATTATAACTCAAATTTTACTTGTGTAATGATAACTGTTCAAAATCTATGTAAGTCCTTTGATCAGGTTAATATCCTTGAAAAAATCAATGCTAAATTTGAAAGAGGTAAAACTAATTTGATAATTGGTCAAAGTGGTTCCGGTAAAACCGTGTTGTTAAAGTGTTTGCTTGGATTACATATTCCAAATAGCGGTAAAATATTTTTCAATGATGTTTCTTTGACTGATTTAAAAAGTAAAGAAAGAAGGCTTTTAAGACAAGAAATGGGAATAGTTTTTCAAGGTAGTGCTTTATTTGATTCCATGAATGTTGAGGAGAATATAATTTTTCCATTAAAAATGTTTACATCAAAAACTGATGATGAAATGTTAGAAAGAGTTAATGAAGTTATAAAAAGAGTCAATTTAGTTGACTCCAACCAAAAAATGCCTTCTGAGCTTTCTGGAGGAATGCAAAAAAGAGTTGCTATAGCAAGAGCTATTGTAATGAATCCTAAATTTTTATTTTGTGATGAACCTAATTCAGGACTAGATCCAAAAACTGCTATAATAATTGATAACTTAATTCAAGAAATAACAAAAGAATATGGTATTACAACTGTAATCAATACTCATGATATGAATTCGGTAATGGAAATTGGTGAAAATATTATTTTTCTTAAAGATGGACTAAAAGAATGGGAGGGTACTAAGGAGGAAATATTTAACTCTAAAAATACTAATTTCGATGAATTTGTTTACTCATCAGAAATATTAAAAAAAGCTAAGGAGTTTATGAAAAAATAAGTCCAACTTTAAATCAAATCAATCTCAGCTAATGGGCTAAATAAATAAAGCTTTTTTGATTTTAATTCTTCACATTCTATTCTTTTTCTTTTGATTGGTCCTTTTTTAAAAACTCTTCCATTATAAATTTTAAAAACAGCACCTTCAGATATTTGATAAAGACAAAGTTCTTTAAAGTTATCATATTTTTTTAATGCAATAGCTAATTCTATATCTGAATCAGTAGAGCTTTTGGGGTTGATAAAATGTTTTTTTAGTATAGTAAGAAGTTCTTTTGGGAATATCTTATTGTTTAGGAAAGGATATATTAAATTTTTGTAAGTTTTTTTCCATTCTATTCCATGCGGCTTAATGTTTCTTCCATAGATTCTGTAAGAAACTAAATGGGATATCTCGTGAACAAGGGTTATTAAAAACTTATATGAATTTAAATTTGAATTAATAGAAATTTGCTCGTCTCCATCAAAATAAAGTCTATAGTCACCGTGTTTAGAAAATCTTTTATCTGAAATTTTAAACCTTACGGGATATTTATTTATATATAGCTTTATTAATTTATGAGATTTACAGGGAATATATTCAAAAATTGTTTTCAAATATTTTTATTTAAGGAGTTGATAAGGATACAGGGATTAGTTTTCCATTGTAAAATTCATTTCCTGATATTGAAAAATCTAGAATATAGCTAGCCATTTTTTTTGCTGTAACCCTAGCCTTATAGTCAGGAAATGCCTTTTTCAACATTTCTGTTTGAACTGCTCCCAGAGCTAATACATTAAATGAAGGCCCTGATTCTTTGAATTCTTCAGCAAGGATTTCCGTAAGTGTTATCAATGCACCTTTACTACTGGAATAAACTGAAAGCCCAGGAAACTTTGCACTGCCTTGGACTCCACCCATACTACTTATATTTACAATGTGTCCATCCTTGTTTGTTATTGGTAAACACAAACGAGTTAATGTTGCTAGACCAAAAATATTTACATTAAAAATATCTTTAAAATCTTTAATCGTGGTATTCATAAAAGGTTTATTAATTAAAGCCCCTGCGTTATTTATTATGATATCTAATTTGATTTTTTGTTTGATGAGTCTATTAGTAAATGACTTTAAAGATTTTTCATCAGTTATATCAACAGAAAATACATTTACACCTTTTATAGATTTTAAATTACTTGTATTTCTGGATATTGCAATAACATTATGGCCTTTATCAGTAGCCATTTTAACTAATTCAAAACCTATACCATTACTTGCACCAGTTATTAAGAATGTTTTTTTATGTAGCATAAATCATAATAAAATTCCAACAGGATTTTCAATAAAGTTTCTAAGAGTACTTAAAAAAGCTGAACCAGTTGCCCCATCAACAACTCTATGGTCACAAGCCAAGGTTATTTTCATTGTGTTGCCTACAACAATTTTTCCATCTTTTACAATTGGTTTTTGAACTATTGCACCAACGGATAAAATTGCTGAATTTGGTTGATTAATTATAGATGTGAATTCTGAAATACCAAACATGCCAAGGTTAGATATTGTGAAGGTACTACCTTCCATTTCTGTTGGAATTAGTTTTTTGGATCTTGCCCTGCTCGCGAGATCTTTGACTGATTGACCTATACTAAGTAAACTTATTTCATTTGCATATTTAACAACTGGTACAACTAAACCTTCATCAACTGCAACAGCTACACCAATGTGAACATGTTTAAATTGAACTATTTTATCATCTGACCACTTAGCATTTACTTCAGGGTGGATTCTTAAAGCCTTGGCTGTGGCCTTTATTATTATATCATTAAAAGATATTTTTGAATCTATTGAATTATTATGCTGAATTCTAAAAGAGATTAAGTTATCCATATTAAATTCGACTCCTAAATAGTAGTGCGGTGCAGAAAACTTAGATTCAGAAAGCCTTTTTGCAATTGTTTTTCTCATTTGACTATTTGGAAACTCTTCAAAAGATTCTTCTCCAAATGAAAAAGAACTTTCTTTTTCTTTCGAATTATCAGTATAATTTTCAATATCCCTTTTAATAATTCTTCCATTATCTCCACTTCCATTTATCTTAGATAGACTTATTCCTTTTTCGAATGCAATTTTTTTTGCTAAAGGTGATACAAAAATCCTTTTATTATTTTCTGTAGATGACAATACTTTATTATTTTTAGCTTGCTCAGAGTGCTTATCAGTTTCAAGTTTAGGTTTGACCTCTTCAATTTTTGCTTCTGGAATGCTAACTTCAATTTCATCAGTATTAGATTTTTTCAATGAACCTAAAACTTGCTCAACATTAACTTCTTTATCACCAATTATAGCCAAAACAGTGTCTACTTTTGCTGTTTTACCTTCATCTACTCCAATATAAAGAAGATGACCTGAATAAAATGATTCGAATTCCATAGTCGCCTTATCAGTTTCAATTTCAGCTAAAATATCTCCTTCTTTAACCGTGTCTCCTACTTTTATGAACCACTTTGCTACTGTACCCTCCTCCATCGTATCACTTAATCGGGGCATATTAACAACCTCAAAGTTTGATTGTGTTTTTGTGATAACCTCAACATCTTCATTTGGTTTTTCCGTTGTGGTTTCTATAGAATTTTCGACTTTGACTTCTTTGCAATTACCATTTATATAATTTGAAATATCTTCATTCTTTTCACCAATAATTGCCAACAAACTGTCAACAACAGCAGTTTCTCCCTCTTTTATTCCGATATAAAGAAGTTCTCCTTCATGAAAAGCTTCAAACTCCATAGTTGCTTTATCAGTCTCTATTTCGGCTAAAATATCTCCTTCTTTAACCATATCTCCAACTTTCACGAACCATTTTGCTACTGTACCCTCCTCCATCGTATCACTTAATCGGGGCATATTTATAATTTCAGGCATTTCAATCTAATTTATGTTTTAAAAAGGGATAATTTTCTTGTTCGTAGACAGCGTCATACATAAGGCTTTTATCTGGATAAGGTGATTCATTAGCAAATTTTTCACAATCCAAAACTTTTTCTTTAACTAATTGATCAATTTTATCCAAATCAGACTGTTTTGCATACTTATTTTTTAAAATAACATCTTTCACTTGAATTATAGGATCGATTTTTCTGTACTCTTCAACCTCGTCTTTAGTTCTATATTTTTGTGCATCGGACATTGAGTGTCCCCTGTACCTGTATGTTTTCATCTCAAGGAAAGATGGCCCTTTTCCTGATCTAGCATACTTTAAAGCTTTATCAATAGATTTTGCAACTAAAACAGGATTCATTGCATCAACAGGTTCACACGGCATTTCATAACCAAGACCAAGTTTCCATATATCTTGATGACTTGCTGTTCTCTCAACAGATGTTCCCATTGCATAACCATTATTCTCTACTATAAATACAACTGGTAATTTCCAAAGTGTTGATAAATTTAACGTTTCATGTAAAGTTCCTTGCCTAACGGCACCGTCTCCTAAAAAACAGAGTGTCACATTATCTCTGTTAAAATATTTATCTCCAAAAGCCATTCCAGCTCCAAGAGGAATTTGACCACCAACAATTCCATGTCCTCCATGAAATTTATATTTTTTTGAAAAAATATGCATTGAACCTCCAAGTCCATTGGAGGTTCCAGTAACCTTTCCAAATAATTCAGCCATAACTCTTTTTGGATCCTCACCCATTCCAATTGGTTGTACATGGTTTCGGTATGCAGTAATCATTCTATCTTTACCCAATTCCATAGCATGAAGAGCTCCCGCTAAAATAGCTTCTTGACCATTATATAGATGTAAAAAACCCCTTACTTTTTGTTGGATATATACAGAAGCTAGCTTATCTTCAAATTTTCTCCAAAAAAACATTTTTTCATACCAATCTAAATATGTTTCCTTTGTGATTTTTTTCATGAAATATTAATAAAAAATATTATATGTTTTAACAAAACAAAAATACTGAATTCTTATTAATTTATATAGTTTCTCCAATATTAAAGGCTAATGAAAATCTCAATGTATTTTCTAGAGGACTTCTAACATTTGAAGTGGAAAAAAGGTAAGAAACATTAAAATTCATTTGATTAATTAAAAAACCTGTTCCAAAAGTAATATATCGTCTTGATCCTTTGTATTTATTTTCATTAAAATAACCGGTTCTGAGTGAAAAATTATTTTTAAAAATATATTCAAAGCCTAGTGACCAAGCTATTTCTTGAAGCTCTTCCTTGAAACCATCAGGAGCATCACTAAAAGATTCGATTATTCCTTTTAAAAAACCAACATCAGGTTGCTTATATCCAATAAATTCATTGTTTTGATCAAAAAAAGCAATTGGAGTTGGAACTAATAATTTATTTAATTCAAGATTAACAGTTATGCTATTATCATCATCAACATTCATCTGCAGTCCTGTTCCAACTTTTAGGTTTGTTGGTATAAAATTTTGTCTTCCTCCTACATCATACTTTAGGCGTGGGCCAATATTCGAAATATTAATTCCAGATCTTAAAATTGAATTTATTCCGCTAAATTCAAACGATTTACTCCTGTAAAATGCAGAAATATCAATTCCCAATGAATTCGCAGAACTTGAATCTGAATCAGATGATAATTTCAAGTCTGATCTTATATACCGGGCAACAACAGACATTGAAAATAATTCACTTAATTTCAAAGAATAAGAAATATCTAGGGTTAATTCGTTTGGTTTTTCTATTCCTTGATCAACTATTGTTCCTCCAATAATTTCATTAAACTGAATATCACCCAAACTAAAATATTTAAAGCTGGTTGCCCATGCGCTTCTCTCATTGAGTTTTTTATAATATGTAACATTTCCTAAGAAAATATCATTGACCAACTTACTAAGGTATGGAGTGTAACTAATAGCAAAGCCTTCATTATTTGAGTTAAAAGGATATTTAGCAGGGTTCCATTGTTGAGAAAACTCATCAGCACTTGTTGCAACCCCCATATCACCCATTCCAGCTGCTCTAGCATCTGGAGTGATTTGTAAAAAGGGGACCCCCGTTGTTATTACTCTGTCTTGAGAATAAACCGAAATAGTGACAAAAAAAAATGTCATTAAATAATAATATTTAATGTTCTTTACATCCATAACTATTTACATAACGACTTTTAATTAAAAATGTTATGCAAATGACTGTAATTATAACAGTAATTAAAAACCTAAATAATAAAAAAAATTATTATACGTTAATTGATTATAAATCAGTATGTAAATAATTTTAAAAGATCGTGTTAAAAATTATTATATTTGTAAAAGTTATTTTATAATCCTCACTAAGAGAATATGAAAATAAACAACTTATATGGTCCAATCCTTTTAACAATTTTAATGTTAATTAATGGTTGCGGAAAAAATAACATGTCCAGAGGAACTGGATGGGGAATTAATTCAAAAAAAGGAGGTTTCCAGTATAACACCGATTTCGAAGAACAAGAGACAGGTCCTGGCTTAGTTTTTATTGAAGGTGGAACTTTTACAAAGGGTCAGGTCCAAGATGATGTCATCCATGATTTCAATAATGCGCCTTCCCAACAACATGTAATGTCATTTTACATCGATGAAACAGAAGTTACAAACATCATGTACATGGAATATCTTGACTGGCTAGAAACAGTTTTTCCTCAAAGTGAACCTGAATACAGAGCAATATATAAAAGTGCGCTGCCAGACACTCTTGTTTGGAGGAATTCTTTAGGATATGTTGAGGAATTAACTTCAAATTACCTTCGACACCCAGCATATGCAGAGTATCCAGTAGTTGGGGTTAGTTGGGTTCAAGCAGTTCAATATGCTGAATGGAGGACTGATAGAGTGAACGAATTTCTTTTAGAAAGAGAAGCTTACGTTAAGAAAGATGTAAGATACACAGCGATAGATGCTAATAGTACATTTAATACTCAAGCATATTTAACAAGGCCTGAAACTAGTTACGGGTCAAAAATCGACAGTCTTGATGGAGGTGAAACTCCAATTATAAATTCAGGTAAAAGAGGAACTGCTAAAAAAGATACTTCTACAGTAAATGTTTATGCTGGAGTTGAAAAAGGTTTACTATTACCATCATACAGGCTTCCTACTGAAACTGAGTGGGAATATGCTGCTTTGGCCTTAGTAGGTGATAGGGAATACAATAACTATAGAGGAAAGAAAAAATATCCATGGTCGGGGGAATATACTCGTTCTCAAGATCGTAAGATGGAGGGTGACCAACTAGCAAATTTTAAATTTGGTAAAGGTGATTATGGTGGAATTGCTGGATGGTCTGATGATGGAGCAGATATAACAATTCAAGTAAAATCATACCCCCCCAATGATTTTGGAATATACGATATGGGTGGAAATGTAGCCGAATGGGTTCTTGATGTTTACAGACCAATAATTGATGATGAGTACAACGATTTTAATTATTTTAGAGGTAATGTTTATTTAAAAAATGTAATTGGTGAAGATGGTAAAGCTAGAGTCATATCACCGGATGAATTAGTTTATGATACCCTCCCTAACGGACGAGTTGTTTTAAAAAGAATGCCAGGTGAATTAGACCAGGTCGCTATTGATGAAGAGGAAACTTTTCTCAGAGGAAATTTTTCTGAAAGTGATAATATAAATTTCAGAGATGGAGACATTGAGTCATCCAGATCATTTATAGATGGAAAACCTGAAGAAGGAGATGAAAATAGTAGAGCTGAGAGTACGGTAATGTATGACTCTCCAAATTATGCATCAGTAAGAGTTGATGAAAATGGTAATTTAGAGAGAAGTATTGATGAGTCTCCTAAAAGAACTTCTTTGATTACTGATGCTGTAAGAATTTACAAAGGTGGGTCATGGAAAGATCGAGCATATTGGCTTGATCCTGCCCAACGAAGGTATCTTCCCCAATATGTAGCTACTGATTACATTGGTTTTAGATGTGCTATGTCAAGGCTCGGATCTAAAAGTAAGAAAAAGAAATCTGCTCGTCATAAACGAGGGCGCTAAAATCATACAAGGCATCTAAATAGATGCCTTTTTTATGAATTATATTAAAGAAATATACGATATATTCAAAAAATCTTCTGGAGTATATACTGACTCACGTAATCCATTAAAAAATGGATTGTTTTTTGCTTTAAGTGGAGAAAAATATAATGGTAATGATTACGCAGCTGAATCATTACATAAAGGCGCTATTTCTGCAGTTGTTGATAATGAGGAGTTAGCATCTAAATCAAATAAATTTATTTATGTAAAAAACTCATTAGAAACTCTGCAAAGACTTGCATCCTTTCATAGACAAAAATTTAAATGTCCAGTTTTAGCCATAACTGGAAGTAATGGAAAAACAACTACAAAAGAATTATTAAAAATTGTTTTAAGTAAAAAACATAATACTCATGCAACAATTGGAAACCTCAATAACCATATAGGGGTTCCTATTACAATTCTAAATACTCCAATTTCTTCTGATTTTCTAATAATTGAAATGGGAGCAAATCATTTGAATGAAATTAAAAACCTCTGTAAGATAGCAAAACCAACACATGGTTTTATTACTAATTTTGGCTTGGCACATCTTGAGGGATTTGGCGGAAAAGAAGGTGTAATAAAGGGTAAATCTGAGTTATATGATTTTTTAGACTCTTCTAATGGTGAAATTTTTGTAAATCATGATAACCAAAACCAAATAAATAAACTTGGAAATAAAAAATATATTTCATTTGGTCAAGAAGAAAAGGCAGATTTCAATCTAGTATATAACCTAAGTAACAAAAATAATTTAGAGATTAGTTTCAAGGGATCTAAATTTATTACTAATCTGTATGGTGAATATAACCTACCTAATGTTTCTGCAGCAATAGTGATCGGAGATTTTTTTAATGTCTCACTAAAAAACATTAAAGAAGCAATTGAGTCTTATAGACCATTGGATAACAGATCTCAAGTAATAAAGATTAATAACAAAAAAATAATATTAGATGCATACAATGCAAATCCTTCAAGCATGGAATTTGCAATCAAAAATTTTCATAAAAAATTTACAAATGATAGGATACTAATAATTGGAGATATGCTTGAGCTTGGAGAGTATTCAAAATCAGCCCATAAACAAATAGTAAATTTAATTATTGACCTTTCTTTTGATAAGGTTATAACTGTGGGAGAAAACTTTTTTGAAATTAGTAACACTCCTAATTACTTTAAAAAATACCATTCAACTGATGAGTTAATAAAATTTATTTCATTAAAGGTGGTAAAAGAAAAAAATATTTTAATTAAGGGATCTAGATCTTTAAGATTAGAAAAAATATTAAAAGTATTATAGAAGTAATTCGGAAGCTTCTTTGCCTAAACTGCTCGAAATTGATACTCCTATTCCTCCGAGTCTAACAGCCAATACCGATCTATCACTTAATTTTTTTACGATTGGTTCTTTAGAAGATCCAAAAGCCATTATACCCGACCACTCCATATCGATTTCAAACTCTTGATTTTGTAAAATGATATTATGTAGATCGTTAATAAGTGATTTTTTAATAAACTTATTAATTCCAAATTGACTAGTGGCTTCAGATTTGAAATCAAGATTTCTACCTCCGCCAATAATTACTCTTTTTTTAAAATTTCTAAAATAATTGAACCCTTCGTTATAGTGAAATGAACCTTTAAATTTGAGATCTTTTAGAGGTTTTGTAACAATAATCATACCTCTTCCAGGGTTAATATCTTCATTTGGAAACCATTTCTTAGCAAACGCATTAGAGCATATAGCCATAAATGTTGATTTAAATTTGATTATTTCATTATCATTTTTGGTAATAACCTCAAACGCATTTCCTGAATAATCGAAGTCTTGAACATTTGCTCCATTAATAATATTAACACCTTTAGATAATAAAATTCTTTGAAGTTTAAAAACTGTCTCACCAGGATCTATTTGAGACTCGTAAGGATTAAATATTAAATTAGTTAATTTTGTTTTAGAAAAACCGAATAATTTAATTTTCTCTTTTGCTTGAAAGAAGATATTATCGTTAAAAATTGGATAAAGAAGCTTGTTATACTTTTCAATCAACATTTCTAAATCAAAGTGGTTTTTAAAAATCAACTCATAACCTCCATAATTTTTAATATTTAAATTAGCCTTTGGAATAGTTTTTTTTAATAATTCGAGTCCTAATACTCTTTTTTCGACTAGATTGAAAACTGAATTGTCTGATAGAGTTTTATTATCAGAAATTATCTCTGAGAGAGAACCAAAAGTAGCAAAACCAGCATTTTTTGTACTTGCACCGCTAGGAAGAATACCTCTTTCAAGAATTAAAACTTTTGATTTTGGCTTGTTATTAATAAATGATAA
>ERZ802830.3208-NODE-3208-length-14129-cov-7.57517_pt1 | contig 14129 bp, 10 predicted proteins | sample MGYA00345654_ERZ802830 | MGnify/ENA primary metagenome ERZ802830 (study PRJEB30503, sample SAMEA104212375) | marine metagenome | biome: Westerlies Biome; feature: [SRF] surface water layer (ENVO:00010504) within the epipelagic zone...; material: water... | reverse complement strand
AGATTCAAAATCATATAATTATGCATTAGCTAATGTACTGGCAGAACACTATGATGCAGCTTCTGACGCCCTAGACGCAATAAATTGTGATTGTGCTAAGTCCTATTACCTCAAAGCAATTATAGGCGCTAGAACCGCAAATACAGAGATGGTAATGGAAAATTTAAAGTCTGCTTTTGAAAAAGATGCTTCTCTAAAAGATGCTGCTAAAATAGACAGAGAATTTATTAAATACTTTGAAAATTCTGATTTTTTAGCAATGTTTTAGCAAAAAGAGTTTTATAAAAATTATTAGGGAATGTAAATTTATGTTCCCTATTTTTTTTCTATCTTATATGGAAAATTTTTCCTGACTACCAATGTATTTTCAAATACTTCTTCCAACTCTTTTTTAAATAATTCTGCTCTGTTGAAATCTTTGAATTTTCCAGAGTACAAAAAAATATTTGGAGCTATATACTCATCACATAATGTTCTTTCTGGAAAATTTGAAATAAAATTTTTACGAACTTCTCTGATTTTAGAAGTTTCTTGCGTAACATAAATTTGGATAGTATATCCGATATATGTCCCATTTTTAGCGATATAATTGCTTATAGAATCAATCCTAGAATCCTTATTTTCTACTAAGCTTCCAATTTCAGTTATATAATTAATGGTATTAATATTTGTTTGATTATCTATTTTTTTAAAAAATAAAGAATCGTGGGTTAAATTTTCATTGTTTGAGAGCGATTTTACTTTTAGGCTATCCAATGTCTCTTTTCTTGGATATAAAATCCAATTTTCTTGACTGTAACTGCTAGAAATACAGCCAATAAATATGATAATCCAAACTTTTCTCATTTAACAGTATTAAAACAAATCTAACAAACTATTATGAAATTACACAGTATTTTTAACAGAGCTGTTTAGTGTTTTAATCTCAAGATGAAACAAATTATTTAGAAACATTCTAAATTAAGATATTTTGATGACAATTGTTACAACAATGTGGCCTAAATAATATTGACCTATTACATTTGTCTTGCTTTTGAATGTGATATTTTAAGTAAAATTAAATGACAGATAAATACTACAATTTTTTAGGTAAATTTTTCACTACTTTTTTCTTTGCACTAATTTTACTTTCTAGTACATCTCAAGATGGAGAAAAACTATTTAAGGCCAATTGTGCTTCTTGCCATCATCCAATAAAAAATGCTACTGGCCCTAAGATGCAGGGAGCACTTCAAAAATGGCAAGATGCAGGTGAAGAGGATTTAATATATGAATGGGTTGCAAATCCATCCAAACTATATAATAGCGGTAAATCTAAAATGGCAAAAGCCATTTGGGATTGGTCACCTACTGCTATGACTCCGCAAGGACACCTATCTAGAGAAGAAGTTGAATCTATCTTTACATACGTTGATAATTATGCCCCACCTGTTGCTGCAGTTGTTGGAGGAGGAACATCAGACGATGCAAGCGCTAAAGATTCGGGATCATCTGATTATTGGTGGTGGATAATTTCATTCCTATTAGTATTTGTTTTATTCACAATCTTCGGCGTAAGAAGAGAACTTTCTGCAGCAATTGCAGCAAAAGAAGGCATAGAAATCGACTCCACAAGAACGTTTGTTACCTCAACTAAAGAATGGTTATTAAGAAATTGGTTTGTTACTGTATTATTAGTTGTTGGAATTGCTCTTTTTTCAGGGTTAGAAGTTTTTAATAGGGCATATCAATTAGGAGTTTACCAAGACTATATGCCTTCTCAACCTGTTGCTTATTCTCATAAATTGCACGCTGGGAAAATGGGTATTGAATGCAAATACTGTCATCATTCAGCTGAAAAGTCTAAACATGCAGGTATTCCCTCAACAAACGTTTGCATGAATTGCCATGCAGTTGTTCATGAAGGGGCTCAATATGGTACTGAAGAAATTGATAAATTACACAAAGCAGCTGGTTACAATAAAAATAAACAAGCCTATAACTTAGATAAATTTGGTAATAGAATAGAGGATCCAATTGTATGGAACAAGGCACACAACTTACCAGATCATGTTTATTTTAGTCACGCTCAACATGTTCATCCAAATACTGCTAATATAGACTGTAGACAATGTCATGGGCCTGTCCAGAATTATACATTGGGAAGAGTTTCTACTATTGATGAAGTAAATGCGTATGCTAAAACTGATGAAGGAATGGAAAAAGGGCTTATTCAATTAACCAAACCCTTACTTACTATGGGTTGGTGTATAGAATGTCATAATAAAAAAGAAATTGACCTTGCGAGTTCAGGTTATTATGAAGAAATTCACGATAGACTAAAATTAAGAGCTGATGTAAATAATAATATTTTTGAAGATGATAAGGTAACTGTTAAAGAACTGGGTGGTTGGGAATGTGCTAAATGTCATTATTAATTATGTACTGATAATTTTAATTTATGAGCAAAACGAAGACATATTGGAAAGGCTACGATGAGAAACATCAAACTCCAGAGTTTGCCGTATCCTCTAAAAAAGAATTTAGAGAGGATGTTCCAGTAGACGAATTTCTTTCATCTGATGGCCTTGAAGATATGAAGTCTGGAAGAAGAGACTTTCTTAAGTATATGGGGTTTAGTGTTGCTGCAGCTACTCTAGCATCCTGTGAATCTCCAGTAATCAAATCTATTCCTTACGCTAATAAGCCTGAAGAAATAACTCCTGGGGTTGCTAATTGGTATTCAAGTTCTTATTATGATGGAAATGATTTTGCTAACTTATTAGTTAAATCTAGAGAGGGACGTCCAATTTGGTTAAAAGGGAAAAAAGATGGATATACTCAAGGTGGATTAATCCCCAGAATATCAACTTCTATTTTAAATCTCTACAATAGTTCTAGAATCAATGGACCCATCTTTAATAATAATCCAGAATCTTGGTCCAATGTTGATTCTAAACTGGTTGATAAGTTAAATGATATAGCTGCAAAAAATGGAAAAATAAGAATTCTTTCAAATACCATTATTTCACCCTCAACTAAAGCAGTAATCGATGAATTCATCAAAAAATATTCTTCAAGCACTAGTGACGAATCTATTTCAGGTTGCGACATCAAGCATGTAGAATACGATATGCAGTCTTACTATGGGATAAGAAAAGCCAATAAAAATATTTTTGGAAAAAGCATAATTCCTAGTTATGACTTTTCAAAAGCTAAAACAATTGTCTCAATCAATTCTGATTTTATATGCAACTGGTTACTCCCGTCTAAGTTTTCTATAGACTACAGTAAGGCAAGAAAGCCAGAAAATGGATGGATGTCCAAACATTATCAATTCGAATCTGTCCTTTCTTTAACCGGTGCTAACTCTGATTACAGAGCCAAAATTAAACCATCTGAAGAAATTTTAGTTGCTTCTTCTATATTGGATAAATTAAATGGAGAATCTCCAAAAGCAACTTTTAGTGACGACACCAATAAGAAATTAGACGCAGCTGTAGCTTCTTTAATTGAAAATAAAGCAAATTCCCTCGTTGTTGCAGGATCTAATGATCCCAATGTCCAAATGTTGGTCAATAAAATTAATTTCAAGCTAGAAAATTACGGTAATACAATTGACACAAACAACACTGTAAAATTATTTAATGCAAACGATGAAGAAGTAGAAGCTTTTCACAGTGATCTTTTAAATGGAGAACTTGACGGGGTGCTTTTTTATGGAGTTAATCCAGTATATTCTCTTCCAAATAGTGATAAAACTTCAAAGGCAATTAAAGACTTAGAATTATCAGTATCTTTTTCTGAGTATCTTGATGAAACATCTTCTCTTTGTAATTTTGTTTGTCCAGATCATAATTATTTAGAGTCTTGGTGTGATTTAAATCCCGTAGGAAAACATTTCTCTATACAACAGCCCTTAATCAGACCTCTTTATAATACTAGACAATCTCAAGAATCATTGTTGGTTTGGTCTGGGCTTGCTCAAAGATCTAATTCTGAGAGTCAGGCTTTTTATGATTTCATTAAAAAATATTGGTTAGAAAATAATATAGGCGACCAAAATTCCTATACTGGATTCACTGATTTTTGGAATTGGACTGTTCATAATGGGTTTACCAATCAAGTTGGTAATAGTGAAATAGTAGAATTAATTTATAATGATTATCCAATTAAAATCACTAATCAATCAGAAAATAAAGACTGGGAATTTACAATTTATCAAAAGGAGCTAGGAGTTGGACATCATGCCGCCAATCCTTGGTTACAAGAACTTCCTGATGCCATTTCAAAAATTGTTTGGGATAATTATATTACAATGGCTCCATCTGATTGTTACAAGTTATTTGAAATCGATACTTCAGATTCTAAATCTGCATGGGACGGAATTCATTTGGGACAAGAAGAAAAAGCCTTTGTAGCAACTGTTAATGTTAATGACATTAATATTAAATTACCGGTTTATCCACTCCCTGGACAAACTAGTGGAACTATTGGAATTTCTATGGGCTATGGAAGAGGAGAAAATAGTGAAGATATTGGTAAAGCTGCATTTCAATCTGATGAATTTGGAAACCATTTAGCTGATGATAATGGTGCTCTAGTTCCAGTTGGAGCTAATGCTTTTAAGTTGTGTAGTTTTAAAAGTGGATTTTTGAATTATAATGGTTTTGCAAATGTTTCTGCAACGGATGAAAGGTATGCTCTTGCTAGCACTCAAACTCATCATACTATTATGGGAAGAACATCAATTGTAAAAGAAACTACTTATGATTTTTGGAAGGATAACCATGAATTTAATCAAGAATCTTACAACCCAAAAGTTAAATTACACAGCCACGCAGAAGGTGGACATTCTGAAGTTAATGCCACAGAATACTCTTTATGGGACGAACATCCTGTAGAAAATGTTGGACATCGATGGGGAATGGCTATTGACTTATCATCCTGTAATGGATGCGGTGTTTGTATAACTGCTTGTCATTCAGAAAATAATGTTCCAGTAGTCGGTAAAGATGAAGTAAGAAGATCAAGAGATATGCAATGGTTAAGAATGGATAGATATTTTTCTTCCATTGAAGATGACAATAGAAAAAGTTGGGCCAATTCTGATAAGGTAGAAGGTGATTTTGATTATGGGAAATTAGAAGTCCCTGAAGACAATCCATCAGTAGTTTTTATGCCAATGCTATGTCAACATTGTAATCATGCTCCGTGTGAAACAGTTTGTCCTGTTGCCGCAACTACTCATAGTAATGAAGGTTTGAACCAGATGACTTATAACAGATGCATAGGTACTAGATATTGTGCAAACAATTGTCCCTATAAGGTAAGAAGATTTAATTGGTTTAATTACCGTGATTACAGAAAATTTAAGAATTTTAATCCAAATCAAGATCAGATGGCAAGGATGGTCCTTAATCCTGATGTAGTTGTTAGGTCTAGAGGAGTAATGGAAAAATGTAGCTTTTGTGTTCAAAGAATACAGTCTGGAAAATTAACTGCTAAAAAAGAATCCCGTCCAGTTATTGATGGAGATGTTATTACAGCATGTTCAGATGCTTGTCCAAATGACTGTATCACCTTTGGGGACTGGAATGACCCTGAGTCTAAAATTAGAGAAGAATCTAAGTCTGATAGATCTTACCAAGCTCTTGAAGAGGTTGGAATCAAACCAAATATCTGGTACCAATTGAAAGTTCGTAACAACGAAGATGAGCTAGCTATAAATTCATATAATAACGAATCTCATTCTGAATCTCATTAAATAGAATATTAAAATGCATAAAGAATCAGATATACGATTACCACTTATTTTAGGAGATAAATCTTATAAAGATATTACCGATGATATTATCCGTCCAATTGAAGCAAAGGCTCCAAAATTATGGTATTTATTGTTTACAATTTCCATAATAATAGCACTTTGGGGTATTGGATGCATTGTTTATTTATTAGGTACAGGCGTTGGGGTTTGGGGTTTGAATAAAACTGTTGGATGGGCATGGGATATTACTAATTTCGTTTGGTGGGTAGGGATTGGTCATGCAGGAACTTTAATCTCTGCAGTACTACTTTTATTCAGACAAAAGTGGAGATTTGCTATAAATAGAGCTGCAGAGGCCATGACTATTTTTGCTGTTTTCATGGCAGGTTTATTTCCACTAATTCATATGGGACGACTTTGGTTAGGTTATTGGGTATTTCCACTTCCCAACCAGTTTGGATCTCTTTGGGTTAATTTTAATTCTCCCTTGCTTTGGGATGTATTTGCTATTTCAACTTATCTTTCTGTGTCTTTAGTTTTTTGGTATATAGGACTTATTCCAGATTTTGCAACAATTCGAGACAGAGTAACCAAGCCTATATTTAAAAAAGCTTACAGAATTTTAAGTTTTGGATGGACTGGAGATGCGAAAGCGTGGAACAGATTCGAGCAAGTGTCTTTAGTTTTGGCAGGTCTAGCTACTCCATTAGTATTCTCTGTTCATTCAATTGTTTCGTTTGACTTTGCAACTTCTGTAATTCCTGGTTGGCATACTACAATTTTTCCACCCTATTTTGTTTCTGGAGCAGTATTTTCAGGTTTTGCAATGGTACAGACTTTAATGTTGATATTAAGAAAAGCTTATAAGTTAGAAGCATACCTACACGTCAAACATATTGAGTACATGAACATTGTAATTATCGTAACTGGTTCTATTGTAGGGGTAGCTTATATAACTGAATTATTTGTTTCTTGGTATTCTGGAGTTGAATACGAGTCCTATGCATTTTTAAATCGAGCTACCGGACCATACTGGTGGTCTTACTGGGCGATGATGACCTGTAATGTCATCTCACCCCAATTATTTTGGTTTAAAAAACTAAGAACTAGTCTAATGTTTTCTTTTTTCATGTCCATTATTATTAATATAGGAATGTGGTTTGAAAGATTTGTAATTATTGTTACATCCCTTCATAGAGACTATGTTCCATCATCATGGACTTATTTTCATCCAACATGGGTTGACATTGGCGTCTATATGGGAACTTTAGGAATATTTTTTGTTTTTTATTTATTATTCTCAAGATATTTCCCTGTTTTGCCCATAGCAGAACTTAAAACTATTTTGAAGTCCTCAGGTAAAAATTACAAAGAGGGATATGGAAAAGGAAAAGGTTATTGGGATAAACACTCAGCCCATTAAAAACTAATTATGGCAGATAAAGTAATATTCGCAATGTATGATGATGATGATAAGCTGATGGACGGAGCCAAGCATTTAGTAGCCAACAAGGTTAAAGTTTCTGATGTTTATTCTCCTATGCCATTGCACGGAATAGACGCAATAATTGGGGTGGAACATACACGATTAGCAATTACAGCTTTTTTATATGGTCTTACTGGCACTATGTTAGCTATAATTGGAATAAGATATATGATGATTATTGACTGGCCCATGAATATTGGCGGTAAACCCAACTTTAGTTTAAGGGAAAATATGTTGTCATTTGTTCCCATATTTTTTGAATTTACTGTATTATGTGCTGCCCATGGCATGGCAATTACTTATTTAATAAGAAATAAAACACTTCCCGGAATGCCACCAAGAAATCCTGATCCAAGGACTACTGACGACAAATTTATCATGGAAATAAAAACTTCAGAGAACTCACATGTAGCTGAAAAAGACCTATCTAAGCTAATAAAAGATACGGGTTATATTGAGATTGAAGAAAAAAATATATTATGAGTAAGTTAATTGTTTCCTTATATAAACTTTTCTTTATAACACTAGTGTTTACAGTTCTAAACTCATGTGTTAAAGATCCTGACTCTCCAGGCTACGAATATGTAGATGACATGTTTCGGTCTCAAGCAATTGAAGCATATCTTGATTATGGTTTGGTAGGAGATAAAACTAATGATTCATTAAAGAACACTATTTCAGCAAGAATTCCATCAAAAGGGACTATACCCTTTAGTAGAAATAAGAAAATATCTGAAATCAATATGCCGTTTTATTATGGGGCATCTGAAGAAGAAAGAATTAGAGCAGGAGAAGAGGTTTCCCTTCCTTTAAATTATTATATAAATTCCTCAATACAAGAAAAAAACATTGCTGAAGGAAAGCGACTTTATGGATTGTTTTGTGCTCATTGTCACGGAGAAAAGGGAAACGGAGACGGTAAAACATTTACAATAGGAGGTTATCCTGCAGCTCCGCCGGCTTATAACACATTAAAAGACAGAAAACCTGGATCTGTTTTTCATACCATTACGCATGGAAAAAATGCCATGGGGCCACATGCTTCACAGCTTAACAAAGATGAAAGATGGAAAGTGGCAATGTATGTAAGGACAATGCAGTTTGATGGAGATATTAACCTAGAAGAACTAATTTCTGAAAATCTAGATGATAATAAATAATATAAAATGAACTATACAATTTCAGATAAAGCAAAAAAAGTAACCCTTGGCCTTGCAATAGTTGGTTTGGTATTATTGGTTATTGGTTTTTCTCAACAAAAAGAATATGTTTATGCAAAAAAAGTAGATAATCATACTGTTGAAATAATATATAACGGTCATGCTGATGTTGAATCTCAGGACAATCTAAAAGAAAGTATCAAAAATAAGATGTCTGGATATGAATTAGATTTTCATGATGCATCTCATGGCAGCAGTCACAGTGAACATCTAGAAGATTCCCACGCCCATCATGGTCCAACTTTTAATTGGAATATTCATATAAAACATCTAGAAAATCACAACAGTTCACTTTTATTTAATCATGAAAGTGGTGCTGACATTTTAGTCAATAAAGTAGAAAGCGGTGAAGTTTCTTTTTTTGATTCAGGTTTAAGAAGATTCTGGTCTAATTTACTGGTCAATGGATTTTTCTTTTTTGGAATTGCTCTAGGAGCTTTATTCTTTCTGGCTTTACATTATGCTACTGAATCTGGATGGGGTGTAGTTTTATTGAGAGTCACTGAGGGAATCATGACTGCAATGCCTATAGGTATGGGTGTTTTAGTAGTAGTATTTATAGCAGGTTCTCTTGGAATTCACCACATATATCCGTGGATGGATTCTGATTTACTTAATCCTAATTCAAGTCATTTTGATCCCATAATTTATGGAAAAAAAGCTTATTTGAATATCCCTTTTTTCTGGATAAGAGTTGCAGCATACTTTACTACTTTTGTTTTGTTTTTAAGGTGGTTTAAAAAGAAATCAAGACAAGAGGATTCGGAAGGTGGTACAACAACTCATTTTAAAATGTATAGAAGAGGAGCTTTATTTTTAGTTTTCTTTGCCGTGTTTTCTTCTACTATGTCATGGGATTTCATTATGTCTATTGATACTCATTGGTTTAGTACTTTATTTGGTTGGTATGTTTTTTCAGGGATATGGTTAAGCGGAATGATTATGGTAATGATGATTACGCTTTATTTAAGAAAATCTGGATACTTACCTTTTGTTAATGAAAGCCACATTCATGATGTAGGTAAATATATGTTTGCTTTAAGTTTTCTCTGGAGTTATTTATGGTTTTCTCAGTTCATGTTAATTTGGTATTCAAATATTCCAGAAGAAGTGATTTATTTCACTGAAAGAATTGAAAACTACAAACTGTTATTCTTTGGAACATTTATTGTCAACTTCTTTTTCCCGATGGTATTTTTTATGTCAAGAGACACCAAACGATCTGCTGGATTTCTTATAGTTATTGGCTTAATGATATTTATTGGCCATTGGTTTGATGTATTTAATATGGTAATGCCAGGCACCTTATTTGATCAGTGGGAAATCGGATTATTAGAAATAGGCATGTTCCTAATGTTTTTAGGCATTTTCGTGTATACTGTTCTTAATGCTATTTCTAAGGCACCATTATTACAGAAAAATCACCCGTTTTTAGAAGAAAGTAAACACCATGAATATTAATTTTAAAAAATTATGGAAATTAAGTTTATAATTATAATTACTGTAGCTCTTTTCTTTATTGCCTTAGTGCAATTAATGAAAGTATATGACCTTGCTGCAAAAGTAAGGGGAGAAAAATCACAAGAAAAAGTTTCCAGAAGCGAAAATATGTTGATGGCTAATCTAATGCTGATTTTCATGATAGCATTCTTTGGATTTGTAATATGGTTAATTGCTAAATACGGCTCTAATTCAGGACTTTATACTGCCGCTACTGAGCATGGACAAGAAATTGACCAGTTACTAATGTTTAATTGGTGGATTATACTTCCAGTTTTTTTTATTACAAATACCTTATTATTTGGCTTTTCATGGAAATACTATTATCGAGAGGAAAGAACGGCTCTATATTACCCTCATAACAACAAGTTAGAGGCTGTATGGACTATTGTTCCAGCAATTGCACTGGCTTTTATTGTTATATACGGGTTAATGACTTGGAATAAAATTATGTATAATCAGGAAAAAGGTGAAGTAGTTGAAGTTTATGCTTATCAATTTGGGTGGATTGTCAGGTATTCAGGTGTGGATAATACTCTTGGAAAAGCTGACTATAAAATGGTTTCTGCAACCAATCCACTTGGAGTGATTACTCAAAAAACTATTACAGAAACCTACAATGAAATAGATCAAAGAGTTAATGATATTGACTCTACCCTTTCAAACAACATTAATGCTGAAGGAAAGTATTTGTTACCTGACTCGAAAGTTGATAAATTGCAAGAAGAACTGGATAGAAATAAAAGAAGAAAATATAGAATTGAAGCATCGATAGATAGAAAAAACGGTAATTCAACTGTTTATGAATCTAGCGACGATGATATAATAGTTCAAGAGATTCATTTAGTGAAAAATCAACCTTATACTTTTAAATTTAGGTCAAAAGATGTTATTCATTGTCCATGGTTTCCTCATTTTAGAGCTCAAATTAATGCAGTCCCAGGGATGGAAACAAGTTTTGCGCTTACTCCTACTATAACTACTGAAGAAATGAGAGCTGACCCTGATGTAATAAAGCATTGGGAAAATATAAATGTTATTCATAATGAAAGAAAAAGAAGAATTGGAGAAGAAGAAGAAAGAGTCTTATTTGATTATGTATTAATGTGTAATAAGATCTGTGGTGCTGGTCACTCTAATATGCAACTCAAGGTAATTGTAGAAACACAAGAAGAATTTAATAACTGGATAGAAAATAATGGAGATAATAAACGTTTAACCTTTTCTGGGCAAGAGGTTAATTGGAGTAAGACAAAAGAACAAGCATCTCTATGATTTGTAAATTTGTAATAAATAATACTTAAATGGCGCACGACACACATCATCACAAAGAAAGTTTTATAACAAAGTATATTTTTAGCCAAGATCATAAAATGATTGCAAAACAGTATTTGTTAACTGCAATCTTTATGGGAGCTATTGGAATAACCTTATCCGCATTGTTTAGGATGAAGTTAGGTTGGCCTGATGAAAAGTTCCCACTTTTAGAAGCGATACTTGGATCAGACGCAGCTCCAGATGGTCTTTTAGACAGTAACTGGTATTTGGGTCTAGTTACACTTCATGGAACTATTATGGTTTTCTTTGTTTTAACGGGGGGTCTTTCAGGAACCTTTTCTAACTTATTAATCCCTCTTCAAGTAGGAGCTAGAGATATGGCCTCGGGTCTTTTAAACATGGTGGCATATTGGTTATTCTTTCTTTCAAGTCTACTGATGGCAGCCTCTCTTTTTATAGAAACTGGACCTGCTATGGCTGGTTGGACTGTTTATCCTCCATTAAGTGTTTTAGCTGAGTTTCAACCCGGATCAGGTCTTGGAATGACACTGTGGTTATTATCAATGACAGTCTTTATTGCATCCTCACTAATTGGGGGAATCAACTATATCGTTACCATTTTGAATCTTAGAACCAAAGGAATGACAATGACAAGGCTTCCATTGACAATTTGGGCATTCTTTATTACTGCTATTCTTGGTGTTCTTTCCTTCCCGGTTTTATTATCAGCAGCAGTTTTACTTTTAATGGACAGAAGTTTTGGAACCAGTTTTTATATGAGTGATATTGTCACATCATCTGGGGCATTAGACGCAACAGGGGGAAGTCCAATTTTATATGAACATTTATTCTGGTTTTTAGGTCATCCTGAAGTATACATCATTTTATTGCCTGCATTGGGGATGACTTCAGAAATTATTTCTACATGTGCTAGAAAACCAATTTTTGGTTATCGAGCCATGATAGGCTCAATGTTAGCTATCGGATTTCTTTCTTTCATTGTTTGGGGGCATCATATGTTTTTAACAGGAATGAATCCTTTTTTAGGAGGTGTTTTCACCTTTACAACATTACTAATTGCTATACCCTCAGCTGTTAAGGCGTTCAATTATATTACTACTATTTGGAAAGGTAATGTAGTTATGACACCTGCCATGCTATTTTGTATAGGTTCTGTTTCTACTTTTATTTCTGGTGGTGTAACTGGAATAATTCTAGCAGATTCTGCCTTAGATATTTCTCAGCATGATACTTATTTTGTGGTGGGACATTTCCATATTGTGATGGGGATGACAGCCATTTTAGGAATGTTTGCAGGAATATATCATTGGTTCCCTAAAATGTATGGTAAGGCGATGAATAAGAGAATGGGAATGGTTCATTTTTGGATAACAATTATATGTGGTTATGGTGTTTTTCTTCCAATGCATTTTCTTGGTGAAGGAGGTCTACCTAGAAGATATTATGAAAACACAAATTTTCCTATGTTTGATCATTTCTTAGATCTTAATATTTTGATCTCTATTTTTGCCAGCGTAGGTGTAATTGCTCAAGTTATTTTCTTTTTCAATTTTTTCTATAGTATTTTTAGAGGCCCTAGATCTTCTCAAAATCCATGGAATTCCAATTCATTAGAGTGGACTACACCTGTAGAACATGTCCATGGTAATTGGATAGGTGAAATACCCATAGTTCACAGGTGGCCATATGATTACAGTAAACCAGGAAAAGAAAAAGATTTTGTCCCTCAAAACGTTCCATTAGACGACAATGAAGAAGAGCATTAATATTTACATTTAATTAATATTTTTACTAAAGTCCGTAACTTCACTGTATGCGGACTTTTTATTTTGTAATTGCTATTCTATTAAATAATATTTTCATCTCTCAAGAAAGTAAAATAATTGATCCCCCTGTCTTACTTAATGAGATGGGATTACGATTAGAAATTAAAAACTTTTTTATTTATGGCCATCGTTTTAAAATTCAAGAAATAAAACCATTTTATAAATTAAACGAAAAGTTCAAAATTGGGTTTGGATATTGTTCCTTAAGAGATAAAAATTTTTATTTTCAAGACTCAACTTTGCTAAGAATTAATTCATCCAATTTTTTTGGTTCTTATAATTGGATAATCTCAGAAATTATTTCAGCTGAAGCTACATTAGACTTTGGAATAGGAAGAATAAAGTCAGTCAATATAGATGACAGTATTGATAAAGGAGCTTATTCATTTTTTGAGCCAGCTATCATTATAAATTATAATGGATTTAACTTTTTTAATTTAGGTTTTGGTTCGGGCATTAGATTTACAAGAAATGATAAATCTATTTTTTATCAAAACTTGACTCTGCCAACCCTAATTTTAAGATTTTCCTTAAAGTTTACAGAAATTTATAATCACTTTCATCATCGTGCAAATACATCATTATATTTGAGTTATGATTGAGGAATATGATTTCAGATCAGAAGATCAGGGTCAGACTGATAAAACATACGAGATTGCTTTACGACCTAAGCAATTAGAAGATTTCGCTGGACAGCCGCAAGTAGTAGAAAATCTAAGAATTTTTGTCTCTGCTGCTAAAATGAGAGAAGAAAGCCTAGATCATGTACTACTTCATGGCCCCCCCGGACTTGGAAAAACAACATTGGCACAAATTATTTCCAATGAAATGGAAGTTGGGATTAAAATCTCATCAGGGCCTGTGCTTGATAAGCCTGGAGATTTAGCAGGATTACTTACTAATTTAGAAACAGGAGATGTTCTTTTTATTGATGAAATTCATCGATTAAGTCCAGTAATAGAAGAATATTTATATTCTGCTATGGAAGATTATAAGATTGACATTGTATTAGATACTGGCCCTAATGCAAGAACTGTGCAAATCGATTTAAA
>ERZ802830.3203-NODE-3203-length-14137-cov-9.56874_pt1 | contig 14137 bp, 14 predicted proteins | sample MGYA00345654_ERZ802830 | MGnify/ENA primary metagenome ERZ802830 (study PRJEB30503, sample SAMEA104212375) | marine metagenome | biome: Westerlies Biome; feature: [SRF] surface water layer (ENVO:00010504) within the epipelagic zone...; material: water... | reverse complement strand
ACAGGAAATTTTACCAGAAGGCTTTTAGATATAGATGAAGCTGGTTTAAAGAAATTAAGCTTTATATTAGATGCGAATAAAAACAAAAAAAAAACTGAATTAGCATGCAATGCCTATCCAAGAAAATCTAAACCAGGCACAAGATTTGTTTACCATACAACTGATACTTATATTTTGGGGAAAGCTCTTAATAGTTTTTTAGAAAAAAACACAGAGATAGATGATTACTACTCAGATCTTTTGATACCTTTTTTTAACGATTTAAAACTGAGCTATGCACCAAGTTTTACACTTAAAACAGAAGGAGATGTTAAACAACCTTATACAGGATGGGGTATGTACTTATTACAAGACGATGTAATGCAATTATCTAAGTTCATACATGCACAAATGAAGGACAAGACTGAAAACTTTCAATTTTTGAAACAAGCTTTACTTCAAAAAAAAGATACTTTAGTCGCAATACCTGGCGCAAATATTTTTTATAACAATGGTTTTTGGTTAAGAAAGTACGAAAAAGGCACATTTGGTTGCAAGACAGAAACATGGGTACCATTCATGTCTGGTTTTGGTGGCATTACTGTGGCTTTTCTTCCAAATAATATGACGTATTATTACTTTAGTGATGGTTACACATTTTCTTGGGACTCTGCGGTGTTTGCAGCCAACCAAGTTAGATCATTTTGTTAAATAATTTAGACATGAGAGCAAGCATTCATCAAGATAGCACCCTAGCAGCAATTATGTATGCAATTTTAGCTACAGCTGGATTGTTTTATGTAAACCTGGGTGGCGCTTTCTTGTCGGCATTTGTAGATGGTCTGGGTGTTGGTAGGGATGAAGCGGGCTTAATTGTAAGTGCAAATAAATATGGTGCTGCAGCCGGCGCGCTTATAGCAACCTGCTTAGTTAAAAACATTCCCTGGAGAAAGGCAGCAGGAATTCTTCTTGTATTGATGATGTTGGTCGACATTATTTCTTCACAAATAACTTCTGCTGATGATCTAATTGCCATTCGTTTTCTTCATGGCACCATTGGTGGCATTTCAGTAGGCATCGGTTTGTCGGTAATAGCTAGAACACTTAATCCCGATAAGATCTTTGGTATGTTGCTGGTAGTCCAGTACAGTTTTGGTAGCTTGGGGATTTGGACAGTACCAAGATTGGTTGAAAGTTTTGGACATATGGCAGTATTCGGAGTGCTCATGTTGTTTAGTTTAATGACACTATTAATATTGCCTTTTATACCAAATGTTAGAGAAGCTAAAAGCACAAACAATCCATTTAAAATAAATTTCAGCTTTCTCTTAGTGCTTGCATTAGGAGCATTATTCTTATTTCAAGCATCAAATATGGGTGTGGCTGATTATGCCTTTGAATTGGGAAAAGATATTGGTCTGGTAAACACAGAAATCAGCAATCTACTCACAGTTGCGAATATAATTTCTATTTCTGGTGGCTTGCTTGTTTATGTCATTGGAACCAAATACGGCAGAACAATACCTTTATTTGTGGGTGTAACTATTTCCGCTATTTTCACTTTTTTATTGCATTATTCAGAGAACATCACCGTCTACTTCATCGCAAATACTGTTACCGGAATTGCTTGGGCATTTGTCATTCCATATATATTAGGTCTTTGTGCATCGTTTGATAGTCATGGACAAATGGCAGCTTTAGCAGGCTTTGTTTCAAAAGTAGGTTTAGCCACTGGCCCATTAGTCGGCTCAATGTTTATTTTAAATTATGGTTTTGAAATGATCTTGAATATTGCAACTATTGCTTTGATAGGAGCAACTGTACTAATAACTTACTCTAGTGCTGGCCAAAAGGAAGCTTCTTAATGACAAAGGTAAAAATTGGTTGTCTCCAACTTCAACTAATGAAGTCTGACAACTTTGAGTTAGTGAAAGAAAAAATTCAAAGTTTTAAAAAGGATAACTGCGACATTATTGTATTAAGTGAATTGTGTGTTGGGGGCCCAGGGGCAAGCAATAAAAAATTCTATTTAGATAACTACCAAGATAAATTCTCTGCCATAGCAAAAGAACTAGATACCTGGCTTGTGCCTGGCACATTCTATGAGCAGACAAAAGATCAAGTTTTTAATGTTGCACCTGTTTTTAATCCTGATGGAGTCATTGTTCAAAAATGTAGAAAAAACTTTCCATGGCTTCCTTATGAAAAAGGAGTTGCTTCGAGCGACGATATTTGTGTTTTTAGTATTGATAAAACAACAAAAGTTGGTGTACACATTTGTTACGATTTATGGTTTCCAGAAACTAGTAGAGCTTTAGCCTTAAATGGCGCAGAAATAATCATTAACCCAACTCTGACACCGACAAAAGATCGTGATATAGAACAAGTTATGGTGCAAGCAACAGCTGCGCAACAACAGCTTTTTTATGTTGATATTAATGGTGCTGGAGAACAAGCTTGTGGAAAGTCTATTGTGTGCAATCCAGATGGAGAGATTGTGCATAAATCTGATGATGGTGAAGATCGGTTTATTGTAGAGCTTGACCTTAACCATGTTCGAGAATCTAGAAAACACGGCATTTATGGTTTGGGCCAACCCTTAAAAAGCTTTCGAGATCATAAAGATTTTAATAAAATGTATAACAAGAAAAACCAAAAATTTCTTGATTCATTAGGGCCTTTAGTTGAGATAAAAAATAAAAATGAAGACTGATAATTTAGCGATTAAGGATATAGAAAATTTATTTCATCCAGCAACAAATCTTGTAGTTCATGAGGACTCAGAACCATTAATACTGAACAAAGGTGAAGGCATATATGTTTATGATATTCAGGGAAATAAGTATATAGAAGGCTTAGCAGGATTATGGTGCAATGCTTTGGGCTTTGGTAATGAAAGTTTAGTTGAAACTGCTGCAAATCAAATGCAAAAGTTTGGTTATGGATCTTTGTTTGCATCAAAAAGCCATGAACCCGCTATTATGTTGTCTGAAAAGCTTATTGAAATGTCCCCCTACCAAGAAGGTAAGGTATTTTTTGGAAACTCAGGTTCAGATGCAAATGATACGCAATACAAGCTTTTTACCTATCTAAATAATGCACTCGGCAAACCCAAGAAAAAGAAGTTTCTGGCTAGAAAAAAAGGCTACCATGGCATTACTGTTGCCAGTGGCAGCATGACAGGTATTCCTGCTAACCATAAGTTGTTTGATCTGCCTTTGCCTAATTTTTTTCATACTGATACACCACATTTTTATCGCGAGAAATTGCCAAATGAAACAGAAGAAGATTTTGTAATAAGAATAACTAATAATCTTGAAGACCTAATCAGTAAAGAAGGCAATGATTCCTTCATGGCTATGATTGCTGAACCTCTGATCGGAGCAGGTGGAGTTCTAATTCCACCCAAAAACTATTTTCCTGCTATTCAAAACGTTTTAGATAAATATGATATTCCTTTAATTGATGATGAAGTTGTTTGTGGTTTTGGAAGAACAGGAAATTGTTGGGGTTATGAAACGTTCTCAATGAAACCTTCATCTATAACTATTGCAAAAGCTCTCTCATCTGGCTACATTCCAATAAGCGCAGTTATAGTCCCTGACGAAATTTTTGAGCCAATTAAAAAAGCCAGTAATGATGTTGGAGTTTTTGGCCATGGGTATACTTATTCGGGTCATCCAGTAGCTTGTGCAGTAGCCCTTAAAACTTTAGAGATATATGAAGAATTAAATCTTTTCAGCCATGTAGTGCAAGTAACTCCCAAATTTCAAGAAAGAGTAAAAAAGTTTGGTTCATTTGAATTGGTTGGAGAAGCAAGAGGCATAGGATTAATAGCTGCCCTTGAGATAGTAAAAAACAAAGAAACAAAAGAAAATTTTGACCCTTATGGAAAAGTTGGCAAACAGATAGCCGAGACATGTCAAAAAAATGGCTTAATTGTAAGAGCTATTGGCGATGTCATAGCAGTTTGCCCCCCACTAATAATTACTGAAGAACAAATAGATGAAATGTTTAATATTCTTGAGGCCTCATTAACCGAAGTTCAGAAATCTTTATGAACAAAAACATTTTTCAAACTATAATTAGCAAGCATGATAATAGGCGTACCTAAAGAAATTAAAAACAATGAATGCAGGGTTGGCTTAACTCCAAAATCGGTCAGCGTTTTAGCTAAAAATAATAAAGTTTACGTAGAAAAAGATGCAGGGATTGCTATAGGTTTTTCAAACCAAGCATATATTGAAAGCGGAGCTGAAATTCTTGGTACAGCATTTGATATTTATGATGGGTCAGAGCTTATTGTTAAAGTAAAAGAACCACTACCAGAAGAAAATAAATTTTTATCATCTAAAAATATACTTTTTACCTATCTTCATCTCGCTGGCAATAAAGAAAATGCAAAAAACCTAATCTCAACAGGAGTTACTGGCATAGCTTATGAAACTGTTACAGCTGATGATGGTTCTTTGCCCCTTCTGTCACCAATGAGCAAAATTGCGGGACAGATTAGTCTTGTTGTTGGCCAATATTTCTTATTGAAGCCAAATAAAGGTCTTGGCACTTTATTAGGAGCAATAGAGAATGTCAGTGCTAGAGAAGTTTCAGTTGTCGGGGCTGGTGTTGCAGGAACTGAGGCTATCAAAAAAGGCTTAAGATCAGGAGCGCATGTTAATGTACTCGATATATCACAAAATAAATTAGATGAGTTGCAACGATCTTTTGGAACTGAAAATATCTCATATATTCTTTCGAACGCTGATAGTATTTCCAATGCAATTAGCAGATCTGATTTGGTTATTGGTTCTGTTTATGTGGTCGGAAAAGAAGCACCAAAAGTAATAACGAAGGAAATGCTGAAGGTGATGAAGCCAGGTAGTGTATTGGTGGACATTTCAATAGATCAGGGCGGATGTGTTGAAACTAGCAAACCAACAACCCATGATGACCCTGTGTTTATTGAAAATGATGTCGTGCATTATTGTGTTACAAATATGCCAGGAGCAGTCCCACTAACTGCTACACTTGCCTTGAATCAAGCAACACTGCCTTATATAGAAAAAATAGCAAATTTGGGCATAGCGCAAGCTTTTTTAGAAGATAAGCATCTCGCAAATGGTTTAAATATGGCAGGTGGAATTATTAAACATGATTCAGTAAGTGCTGCTTTAAATAATTCGTGATAGTTGCATTTTATTAGATAACACTTAAATAAATTTTATGAATGATGCCTTAAAAAATATTATTGAGCGCAATTCTCACCGTAAGCTTATTGCACCAGCTCCATCAAAAGAAGAAATGGATTTAGTCTTTAAGGCTGCACTAAGGGCTCCTGACCATGCGTGGTTGAGACCCTCTTACTTCATCGAAGTGCAAGGCAAAGGGTTAGATCGCTTATCAAAGGCATTTAAAGATTTTGCTACAGACCACATCAAAGACTTAGAGCCTGAAAAGCTTGATATATATATAAATGCTCCATACAGGGCCCCGATGATAATTGTTCTTATTAATACTCCAAAAGAACACCCAAAGGTCCCTGAAATCGAACAGATTATGTCAACTGCAACAGCAGGCCAAAATATTTTATTGGCATTAGCCTCCTTAGGTTATGCTGGGATATGGCGAACAGGCACTTTTGCATTGAATAAAAAAGTTAATAAATATTTAGATTTGAACGCAGAACAGCAAGTTTTAGGCTACCTTTATATCGGAACGCCAGAAGGCAATCAAAAAAAGATACCTGAATTAGAGCCAAGCGATTTTGTTACTAAGTGGGAAGCCTAAAATGAACCTAAAAGTTTTTTATATTCCATTAAGCGTATCCGGACTATTCTTTTTTATTTATTTCTTGTTAGCTTCGACCACAAACTTTCTATCTGTAGAGCCTGGCTATGCAATTGGTGAAATTTCCAGATGGTGTGAAAGGATTAGCGGTGGCCATTTTAGAGAGCCAGCCAATGCTTTAAGCAATATAGGTTTTATGCTTACAGGTTTATTCATGTTTTGGATATTGGCAAATGAAAAGAAAGTTGAAGGCAGCAGGTTTCACGGGCCAACTATTACTGCCCTTACCTATGCCACTGCTGCTGTATTTTTAGGTCCAGGCTCAATGCTTATGCATGGCACTCATACGGCTTGGGGGCAATGGGCAGATTGGCTTAGCATGATAATGTGGATTTCTATACCTTGGTTAGTAAATGTATTTAGTATCAATGATTGGAAAGAATCGCTTTTTTTGAAGACTTATTTAATGATTATTGGAATATATGGGATATTAAGTTGGTTCCTTGGGACTGGGCTGGGTATAAATTTCAACTTTTGGTTTCTCTCAATTGCTTTATGGACAATAACTGAAGTTTTGCAGGCATTTTACAGCCCAATAGTTAGATACTTATCAGGCTTTGTTGGTATCTTGGTTATGTCTGTCTTTGGTGTTTTTCCAAATGAGATTATTAATAATTTAGATGAGTTTTGGTGGATAATTTTATTTTGGATCCCAGCTATATTTGTAGACAAAAAGCACAAAACAAATAAGAGATATTTCCCTTGGTACTGGTTGGGGATATTGTTCTACATGTCTGCATTTGCAATATGGTTACAAGGATACCCAGAACAACCATTATGTAATCCAGACTCTATTTTTCAGCCACATGCCATTTGGCATCTGTTAAGTGCTTGTGCTACTTTATCGTTCTTCTTTTTCTTTAGAACTGCGACAAATAAATAATTCTATTAAAATAAATAGATGACAGAATTAACTGTGACACAAACATTATCTATAGGTTTGCCTATAGCCTTTCTTATAATTTTACTTGAGGCAGGAATCTCCTCTTGGCAAAAGAAAAATTTATACACTAAAGAAGACACCTTGTGCACTGTTGGCCTTTTGGCAGGAAATATGGCGGCAGTTTTTTTAACCAAAGGAGCTACATTAGCTTTCCATATTTTTTTGTATCAATTTAGGGTTTTTGATTTGGCTGCTTATATTCCCATTTGGGCCATGTGGCTTCTCTCATTTATTCTGATTGACCTAGTTTTTTATGTTTATCACAGGATGTCGCATCGTATTAGTTTCTTGTGGGCTATCCATATGAGTCATCATTCAAGCCAAGAAATGAATTTTGCTGTTTCCTTTAGGCAGGCATGGTTTGGCCCAATTTCTAAAGTGCCATTTTTTATGGTGCTGCCTCTAATAGGACTTGATCCAACAATTATTGCTGTAGCTGGTGCTCTGAGCACATTATGGGGTATCGTTGGCCACACTCAAATAATTAAATCACTAGGTCCTTTAGAGTTGATTTTAAATACACCTTCACATCACAGAGTTCATCATGGAGCAAATAGCCAGTATATTGATAAAAACTACGGAAACCTGTTAATTGTTTGGGATAAAATGCTCGGAACTTTTGAGCCTGAAAATGAGAAAGTTAAATATGGTCTTGTAAATAATGTAAATACCTATAATCCAGTAAAAATTACTTTCATGGCATGGCAAGATATAATTAAGAGAATGAGAAATTCAGAAAATGCAGTCCAAGCACTAAAATATTTATTTGGACCTCCAAATACGAAACAAAGAGAAGGTATGTAATGAGACAAATAGGTTTAGGTTTTGCTTATTTCTGCATCTATACAACTCCAATTCAACTTGGTTTTATCTTATGGCAATTAATAATCATTCTTACTAGTGATTACACATTTTTGAGCTTGTCTACTAAAGAATTTCTCGTGGATAATTTAAAGTTTTTACATGATTGGATTTATTCTTGGTTTTGGAACGCTTTACTAGATTTTTTCTATCAATTCCCAGCAGTAATTATGAGCAGCCTCAAAACAGTAGTTAATTATTATCTGGGCTATTGGCTGTTAAATAAATGTAAAAAATAAATGCGTCTATTCTTGTTATTTTTCAGTATTGGCATCTTAAGTGCAGATTCTTTTACTGAACTTAAAGAATTATATGCGTCAGATGGCCCTTTTTCTGCTGGCAAGAAGTTAGCAAAATTAAAACCAGGCATTCATTACCTTGAACCAATTAATTCAAGCCAGAATGAACTAATAATTGCCGTTCATGGTTGGAAAACTAATGGTTTTGAATGGGTTTACCCTCTTATCGAGCTCAATAATGAAGCAAATAGGATTGCTTTTTTTAGATGGAAAACAACAGGCTGCCCAAATAAAGCGACTGAAGAGCTCCTTGATATTATCAATCTGCAAATATCTAATTATGACAAGATCACCCTTATGGGCCATAGCTATGGCGGGATAATACTGGCTAACTTAATGCAGAAAGATTTCTCTAAACAAATAGATATGCATATTATTGCTTCTGGTATTTCAGGTGACCCAAGGCTAAATTCTTTTTGTGGCTATGAGGCTCCAACTAAAACTGGAATAAATGTAAATGGATACCAATGGATGACACAAAAACATCTTGATGGTGCATTTAAAGACTTAAGAACAGATACACAAATTCAAAATATAGAGGGAGTTTCTGCTGTAAGGTTGCCAGAAGAATATAAAGGTAATACATTATCACACAACTGGTCTATAAGTTGGCTGGTAGATTTTTTAAACTCGAACTAAATATGCTTCCTAAAATTTTAGAAAACAATTTATCTGTACCAGTAGTTGGTGCACCATTATTCATTATTTCTAGACCACAGTTAGTTATTGCTCAATGCAAAGCTGGAGTGGTCGGATCGTTCCCTGCTCTAAATGCCAGACCACAAGAATTATTATCTGATTGGATAAAAGAAATCAAAGATGAATTAGGGCAATTTAAAGAAGACAATCCTGACAAACCTGTAGCACCATTTGCAGTAAATCAGATTTGTCACCTTTCTAACGATAGGCTTTTTAAAGATGTAGAAACTTGTGTCAAACACGAAGCACCAATAATAATTACCTCTCTTAGGCCACCAGAAGATTTAGTGAAAGCAATTCACTCATACGGCGGTTTGGTTTTTCATGATGTTATTAGTACAAGACACGCTCAAAAAGCTGTTGAACAAGGAGTGGATGGTTTAATTCTTGTTTGTGCTGGAGCAGGAGGTCATGCTGGAGCACTTTCTCCTTTTGCCCTGCTTAGAGAAACTCGTGAATGGTACGATGGGACTATTTTGCTTTCAGGATCAATTTCAGATGGACACTCTGTAGCTAGTGCTATCGCCATGGGTGCAGATCTTGCTTACATTGGAACACGATTTATTGCTACTGAAGAATCAGAAGCAGATGATGGTTATAAGAAGATGTTAGTGGAATCAGCTGCTAAAGATATTGTTTATACAAATTACTTTAGTGGAGTTCCTGGAAATTATCTAAGCCCATCAGTAGAGAAAGCAGGCATGGATCCTTTAGCTTTACCAGAAGCAGACAAGACCAAGATGGACTTTAATTCAGGTGGCAACGCATCAGCAAAAGTTTGGAAAGATATTTATGGTTCAGGCCAGGGAATAAATGCTATCAAGGACTCCCCAAAAGTTTCAGCTCTGGTTGATCAAATGAAAGCTGAATTCCAGCAAGCTAAAAGTGAATTTAGCGTTAAATCCAATAATTACTAAAAAAAAATTTCTCCATCAAGTATAATAATTTTGTGGAAATTGCAGCTTTTACAATATCAATTTTTGCCTTATTAATAGGTTTATTAGCTTTAGGGCTTGCCATGCGTGCGCTATACATTATTGGTGTAAATGCAGGACTTGATAAACAATTTGATGTTGAGCCTAAAGAGACTCCAGCTCCAGTAGCTATAAAAAAAGAATTTAAAAAACCTCTTCGAAAAGAGGGTAATAAAATAATTTATAACGAAGACCCCTTGATTTATGTAATAGAAGATTTTATTTCTGAAGAAGAGTGCGATCATTTTGTGAATGCTTCTAAAACTAAACTGGAAAGAGCCAAAACAATTGGTGGCAAGGATGGTATTTATCACAAAAACAGAACTGGAAGCAATTGCTGGCTTCCTCATAATCAATCTTCAACAACAAATGAAGTTGGCAAAAGAATTGCTGACTTAATAGGCTTCCCATTAAAGAATGCTGAGTCATTTCAGATTGTGCATTACTCAGGAGGCTCTGAATATAATGATCACCATGACGCATTTAATGGTGAAACTGAAGAAGGAAGAAAGCACCTAAAAAGAGGTGGGCAAAGAATATATACTGCCATTGCTTATCTAAATGAAGTTGAGGAAGGCGGAGCTACAGAATTTAGAGATTTAAACATATCAGTACCCCCTACTAAAAGATCGATTTTAGTTTGGAAAAATGTCTTACCAGGTACTACAAAAGTACATCCATTATCACTACATGCAGGCAGACCTGTAACTGGCGGTGAGAAATATGCTTTTAACCTTTGGTTCAGAGAAAACAAGTTTATTTGATAGATGGATGTATCTTATATCCTTGATGGCCTCAATGATGCTCAACGTCAAGCCGTAACATCAGAATCAAAAAAACTACTTGTATTGGCAGGAGCTGGTTCAGGTAAAACAAAGGTTCTTGTCCACAGAATAGCCTGGCTTATAAAAGCACTTTCAAATTCTACGCACAGCATTCTTTCAGTTACTTTTACAAATAAAGCAGCTAATGAAATGACAGGCAGAATAGAAAGAATTCTTGACCAGCCAATACCAGAAATGTGGTGTGGTACTTTCCATTCAATATCTAATCGTTTATTACGAAGACACTATAAAGAGGCCGGCCTAGAAAAAGATTTTAATATATTAGATAGTGATGATCAGTTACGAATAATTAAACGGAATCTAAAAGATCTCGATATTGATGATGACCAATGGCCAGCCGAAAAAGTTAGATGGCAGATTAATAATTGGAAAGATGAAGCTCTTAGGCCTAGAGATGTAGATGATAAAGGTGATTTTAATCTAGAGACCCTTAAAAGAATTTACACCTATTACGAAGCATACATGCAAAAAGAGAACCTTATAGATTTTGCTGAATTGATTTTAAGATCTTATGAGCTAGTTAGAGACAATCAAGAAATAAGAACACTTTATCGAAATAAATTTAGAAATATTCTGATAGATGAGTTCCAGGATACAAACGAAATTCAATTTAAATGGATTACAAATTTAATAGGCAATGAATCAACAGTTACTGCAGTTGGTGATGATGATCAATCAATCTATGGTTGGAGGGGTGCAAAAATTGAAAATATAAATAAGTTTTCAAAAGAAAAAGAAACCTCAATTGTGCGTTTGGAGCAAAACTATAGGTCAACCCAAAAGATTCTAAATGCTGCTAATGCTGTAATAGGAAAAAACTCTAATAGATTAGGGAAGAAGCTCTGGACAGAAGGCAATGAGGGTGATCCCATTGAAGTATATGAAGCCTATAATGAGCAAGAAGAAGCAAATTACATAGCAGAAAATGTTCATAGAATATTCTCGGGAGGAGATTGTTATAAAGATATAGCAGTTCTTTACAGGTCAAATGCCCAGTCCAGAACTATTGAAGAATATTTGTTAAGACAAAACTTACCATATGTTATTTATGGCGGTGTAAGGTTCTATGAAAGGTTAGAAATAAAAAATGTTATTTCGTATTTAAGGCTGATTGTTAACAGAAATGATAACTCAGCATTTGAAAGATCTATCGGAGTACCAACAAGAGGTATAGGTGAGAAAACATTAGAAACAATAAGAGCCTATGGCACAGAGCATGAACTTTCATTATTTAACTCTTGCAAAGGTTTGATTAAAGATCAGACCATTAAAGGCAAGGCTGCCAATTCCTTACAATTATTCATAAATTTTATAGAAAACTGTGCTGAGACTATAAATGATTTTCCTTCAGATGAGTTTGTGGAAAAAGTAATTAATCAAAGTGGTTTGATAGAACATCATATGAAAGAAAAAGGCGAGAAAGGAAGAATTAGAATAGAAAATATAAATGAGCTTATTTCAGCATTAAAATCTTTTGAACTTATAAATAAGCATGAAGATTTATCTGATTATGACTCTTTTATTGCAGCATTTTTAAGTTCTGTCTCACTTGATATGGGAGAGACTCAGGCCTCAAAAACTGATGATGCAGTTCAGCTCATGACAATGCATTCGGCTAAAGGTCTAGAATATAAGTATGTATTTATGGTGGGGATGGAAGAGTCTTTATTCCCTCATTCTAGATCTATGGACAACCTTAATGAGCTAGAAGAGGAAAGGCGCTTATGCTATGTAGGTATAACAAGAGCTAGAAATAAATTATTTTTATCGTATACAGAATTTAGGCGACTCTATGGACAAGACTCATATAACCCACCATCTAGGTTTATTAATGAAATCCCACAAGATTGTCTTGAGTTTGTAAGGCCAAAACAAACATATAAAAATTCTTACTATGGCTCTGTTGTTTCAGAGAACCTTAAGCAAGGTGATAATGAATACGGGCTTGGTGATCGAGTAATGCATAAAAGCTTTGGGGAGGGAGTTATTCTAAGCATTGAAGGTCAAAGTGACTCAGCTCGTGTGCAAATTCATTTTGATTCGGTAGGAACGAAGTGGCTTGTAATGTCTTATGCAAATCTAGAAAAACTATGACAAAACTAGAAATAAAAGAGCTTGGCACAGTTGATTACGAAGAAACCCACCAAGCTATGTTGCAGTTAATTGCATCCAAACCATGCAATCATACAATTTGGGTGCTTGAACATGACCCTGTCTTCACTATCGGAATTAGTGAAAAAAGTATTAGCGAAGATAAGACAAAAAACCCACCATTTTTAAAAACTGATAGAGGTGGAAAAACTACTTTTCATGGTCCAGGTCAATTAGTTATTTATTTTATTTTAAATATGAAGAAACTGCCTTTTTCTCCAACCAAACTTACAAGTGTAATCTTAAAAAATACTTTAGAAGTTTTAGAAGGTTTTGGTTTAAAAAGCAATATTCAAGAAAATGACCCAGGTATTTTCATAGAAGGTAAAAAAGTTGCATCTATTGGTATGAGGATAAAAAAGAATTATTCTTACCACGGATTAAGTGTAAATATTAATACAGATTTGCGTACATTTAATACAATTAAACCTTGCGGACTAGAGGTAGAGGCTTGTAATCTAAAAGATTATATAAATATTAAAGACTTGGAACTTAAAGATAAGCTTTTAGCAAAATTTAAAACCACATTAATAAAATGAGAGAGCTAATACCAACAGTTAAGATTACTAATCATGCTGGAGTAAAATCTATAAAAGATGGTATGAAAAGTAATTCTTATTCACACATAGAAAGAGAAAAAAAGCCAAGCTGGATCAGAATGACATCTAATCAAGCTAACCAGAATTACACATTAATTAAGAATAAAGTTAAGAATCTTAATCTGAGTACTGTATGCGAAGAAGCTAAGTGCCCAAATCTTTCTGAATGTTGGTCAAGAGGCACTGCTACTTTCATGTTAATGGGTGATACCTGCACGAGAGCATGTCAATTTTGTTCAGTAAATACAGGCAACCCTAAAGGATGGTTAGATAAAGATGAACCCAAGAAGATAGCTGAGACTATTTCTTTAATGGATCTTAAGTATATAGTCCTTACATGTGTGAATAGAGATGATATAGAAGATGGTGGAGCACAACATTTCGCAGATACAGTAAATGCTATTAAAAAATTAAGCCCTAAAACAGAAGTCGAAGTGCTTACATCTGATTTTAATGGGGCATATCAGTCTATTAAAACAGTGGTTGATTCTCCAATAAAGGTTTTTGCTCAAAACATAGAGACAGTTGAAAGGCTAACTCACCCAATAAGGGACCCTCGTGCTGGCTACAAGAAAACCTTGGATGTTTTAAAAACAGCTAAAGAGATAAATCCAGATATGATTACTAAATCAAGCATAATTCTGGGTCTTGGCGAAACAGAAGAAGAAATTTATCAGACTTTTAAAGATTTAAGAGACCATGATGTTGATATTGTTACACTAGGACAGTATCTTCGACCAACCCTCAATCACCACCCTATTGATAGGTGGGTAAAACCAGAAGAATTTGATCTTTACAGAAAGGTGGGTCTAAAATATGGATTCTTAGAAGTTATTTCTAGTCCTATGGCCAGATCAAGCTATCGAGCAGAAAGAGCTCTAGACTTTAACAATGCAGGAATAAAAATATGATTGTAATTTCACCAGCAAAAAGACTAACAACT
>ERZ802830.3202-NODE-3202-length-14138-cov-10.9997_pt1 | contig 14138 bp, 9 predicted proteins | sample MGYA00345654_ERZ802830 | MGnify/ENA primary metagenome ERZ802830 (study PRJEB30503, sample SAMEA104212375) | marine metagenome | biome: Westerlies Biome; feature: [SRF] surface water layer (ENVO:00010504) within the epipelagic zone...; material: water... | reverse complement strand
ACTCCAATGGAGACAAATCAGGATACTTCTGCTTTGAATTAGTAGGTGTGAGTTGCAGATGCTCCTTGTAGGCTCGTGCTTGTGCTGATGTGACGGAAGACAATAGTAGTTGTGATGCGTCTAGTTCACTTACTTCAGAGGCGTAGTCCAAAAAGTAATTTAACTTCGCATTTGAGCTATTGAACTGTTTCTCACTCCATGAGCTTTTGTGATCGCTCAGATACTTTTGGATAGCTTTAGCGAATGTAATACCGTAACGCGTTGGGCTAATTTCTTTTGGCTGCTTACCGCTCGCCTGTAACTGATCAAATCCAAGCACAGGATTCTCAAAGTCGCCTTTAACGATTATTTCTGCTCTCGTATAAAAGTCCGCTAGCCCCTGCAGCGAAGCTCTGCACAGTTGTTTGTAAACAGCAGAAGTCTTTACTAGAGCTACATCATGCTGGAGTAGCAGGGCATCAGCCTCAGGTTCAGCACTTTTTAGTCTGCTTGCGCGAAGGTCTTCCAGTGTCTGCTTTCTATACTCCCTAGCATGAAATGCCTCCCATTCCTCATCCTCTTTGCTTCTGTCCTTGAACTCCTCCAATGCCTCCAGCATTAGCTTTTCCGTTCTTCTTTGAGTGAAGTCTGCTGCGATAGCCTTCATCTCCTGTGCAGACAAAAGCGTTTTCCCATTTCTAATTTTTGAAAATAGTTCGTCTAAATGATCAGACATCTCTAGCGCAACCTTCCTCGCTAACCTCACATCTGTCGTTGCAAGGGACTTAATGATTTCTCTTTGGCCTATAAAATACAGGAGATCTTTAGGTGTGGCGCGGCGGAAGTAATAGATGCCTTTGCGGCAAAGTAAGTGCGGATAGGTCTTCAAAATGTATCACCAAATGTAGCAAGTGAATGTATTTGGCTGATACAGGTGAAAGTGAATGGTTCATAACCAACTGAAATAATTGGCTATTTTTAAAATATGGCGGAAGAGGTAGGAGTCGAACCCACCAGGCACGTAGTCGCACCTCAACGGCTTTGAAGGCCGCGCACCCCACCGGAGGCAATGCTCTTCCGCGGAAAATCATATTAGATATTGGCTTGTCTTGGCTATCTTATTGTTGCTCTCACTTAGCGGCATAATGGTCGCTCGCTTAAATGGGTTTAGAGGACTTTATGCGTTTTCTGTATCTCGACATCGATACGCTACGGCCAGACCACTTGGGTTGTTATGGCTATCATCGCGCGACCAGCCCCAACATCGATGCGCTTGCTCAGCGCAGTGCAGTATTTGAAAACGTCCATGCCTCTGATGTGCCGTGTTTGCCGAGTCGTACTTCTTTGCTTACCGGTCGCTTTGGTATCCACAACGGTGTGGTTAACCATGGTGGCACAGACGCCGATCCGGTGTTTGATGGTGCTGGTCGTGAGTTCTGGTCTTCTCTGCAATTGAATTCTCTGCCAACCCGGATAAAAGGGCGGGGCGGTCAACAGGGCGCTCCGCAGATGCGCACGGTCTCCATTAGCTCATTTGCTCAACGCCACTCTGCCTTTCATTGGTATGCGGGCTTTGATGAGGCCTATAACGTTGGCAAGTTCGGTCTGGAATCTGCAGACGAGGTTTATGCGATTGCTGAGGATTGGTTGCAGCGTAAGGGTAGAGAGGACGACTGGTTTCTGCATGTGCACATGTGGGATCCGCATACACCGTATCGTGCACCAGCCGGTCTTGGTGAGCCGTTTGCCGACAGCCCACTGCCGGCTTGGTATACCGAGGATGTGCGGGCTAGCCACTGGCAATCCAGCGGCCCCCATAGCGCGCGCGAGAATTATGGTTTTGCGCCGAATAAAGCCATGCAGGCTGTGTATCCGCGTCAGCCTCAAGAGACGCCTGATATGCTGGCTGCGCGCAAAATGTTTGATGGCTATGATTGCGGCGTGTTGATGGCTGACGACTATGTTGGGCGGATTTTAAATCTCTTAGCTGATCTTGGTGTTGATGATGAGACAGTCATTATGGTGAGCAGTGACCATGGTGAAAATCTTGGCGAGATGAATGTCTACGGAGATCATCAAACTGCTGATCAGATCACTACGCGTATTCCTATGATTCTGCATTGGCCCGGCTTGTTGGAAAGCGGGCGCTATTCTGCAATGCATTATCACGTGGATATCTTTGCCACGGTGCTGGAACTGCTGGAGCGGAGAGTGCCGGACACTTGGGATGGCGAGAGTTTTGCCAAGGCCTTGAAGGAAGGAACCGATCTGGGTCGCGATTTTCTTGTGGTGTCTCAGGCCGCTTGGGCGTGTCAACGCGGGGTGCGGTTTGGCGACTATCTTTATTTGAATACCCGCCATGATGCCTTTCATCTATGGAATGACGAGATGCTGTTCGACTTGAAGTCAGACCCCCACCAACAGAATGATTTAGCTCCGGCAGGGTTTGCTGAATTAACTCGAGGGCGCGATCTCCTGGGTCAATGGCTAGGTGACATGGTCGTCGATGCGGCCCGTGGCCGTGATCCCCATGACAATGTGATGCAAGAGGGTGGCCCTTATCACGTGCGTGGCAAGCTGGAATCTTATCTGCAGCGTTTGCGTAAAACAGAGCGCAGCCATCTGGCGGATCAACTGGCAGAGAAATACGCCAGCGAACTCTAGTTGGACGCCTCGGCTGGCTGCCTTCTCGCATTCAGTTGCATTTGGATCTCCTGTACCGCAGCACGATTCAGTTTGTATTTGAGCAACAGCAGAAAAGGAATAATGTTGAGTGCCGGCATAATGATGCCGTCGATCACGGCCATGCGTGTAAGAACGTCCTGAGCCACTTGGCCCGGTTCCAAGCCCTTAGGAAAGATAATCACCAAATCCAAAAGCAGGCCACCAAGAATGAGACCAAATCCAGAGGTGACTTTTCCTGCAAATGTTATCCCGCCGGAAAAAATACCTTCCTGGCGCAAGCCGTTTTTTAGTTCTTGATCGTCTGCGATATCGGCCATCATTGATGCGTACATCATCAAAAATAGTGAGCCGCAATATCCCATTAACATTGTTTGAAAAATGAAGATCTGCAGTAACTGCGCATCGCCATTTTCTGGCAGCCAGCCAGCGAACCTGAGAGAAACCTTTAGGATTTGCAGCACGGTAATAAAACTGAGCGCAAATAAAATCAGGTCGCGTTTCTCGAATCTTGTCTGTAAGGGCTTTATGGTAAGTATCGACAACACCATGCCGCAAATGCCCCCCAGAAGTAGCAAACTCAAATCCTCGGTGCCGAATCCCCAGAAAAACGTGTTCATGTAAACGTCGAAGACCTGACCGGTTCCAATAACAGCTGACGCGATTAGTGTGGCGATGAAGAGGGTGCGGAAGTAATTATTTTTGAGCGCCTCTGCGATACGCATTAGCATCTCCCACGGCGCGACTTTAGGGACCACACCGGAAGGTTGGGGGAGGTACTTGACTTGGTTCAACGTGGCCAGCGTTGAAAATGTCATCCAGAAGAACATGAGGCCGGATATCGTTGCGGCGAAGGGGTGATAATGTGAGGGATTAAACAGTCCGCCTCCAGAGTCCTGGAAGAGGATTCTTAGAGCTAAAAATCCGAACAATCCTCCACCGAGGACGCCGATCATCATTCGGAATGCGATGATAATTGTGCGTTCTGCGTAATCTTCTGAGAACTCAGCTGCGATGGCTCCCCAGGGGACCGCAAAGAATGAAAAGCTGACGCGGAGGGTGACGGTGCAGGCGAGCATCCATGCTGCTAGGACATACTCTTCTAGGTCTTGGGGCGGCGAGAACAGTGCAAAAATGGCTACGCAGCTCGGAATAATTGAAGCGAGCATGAGCGGGTGGCGCCGCCCCAGCCAACGGCTGCGAAAACTGTCGGAGAATGCGCCAGCCACCGGATCAGAAATAGCGTCAAAAACTAACGAAATCGCGATTACGCCGGCCGCTAAAGTCGCTGACATACCCAGTAGTTGGGAATAGTACAGTAGCAGAAGGGTGTTAAAAGCCCACTCTTTATGTTGACCTGGGAGTGCGCTGAAGCCCTGTGCAAATTTAATCCAAAAGGGCACATGGCCCACACGTCGTTGGGAGCGATTAAATTTTGCTGTAACTTCGCCCTGTCTTGATGTGCCCTCGGTCACAGCGTTTGCCTTGCTTGAACTAGTTGACCTTGCGCCACGAAGTGCTTGTATGTGTTATCTCGCTCTCTCATCGCTGGCACCTTCTCCCCTACATGTGCGTCGGATCTGCTAGCTTTTTAATCGAAAATAGTTGGATTCAAAATAATACGATCGTTGCCCTGTCGGCGAGTAAATCCCTTGCTGTCAAAATACTCTAAAACTTCGATGGCGACATTACGCCCAATCCCCGTTTCGTCGCGAAAGCCGCGCACCGTCAGTGGTTCTGATGCGGCCATTCGCTGAACGATTTTCGCGACGTCTTTGAGCTGGCTGGGTAAGTAGTAGCGATGAGTCGCCACGTTTATCAAGAGTCCGCTTTTAACCAGCTCATTCATGCCGCGTTCTAAGTTGGCTTGGGCAATATTGAAGCGCTTAGCTAGGTCGCCACTGCTGGGCGCCTGGTTGTGCGCGAGGGCCGGTTCTAAAAGATCCCATAGCGTAACGAGGTGTTCAGGTAGCTTGACTGTTTGCCCTGACAAACGATATTCGCCGCCCGTGTGGGTGAGGCTACCATCGGCGACCAGTTCGTTGAGTAAGGCTTGGCGAAACGTGGCCGGTATCGGTATGGGTATTTGATTTTCTCGCAGGGCTTGATCAGGGGAAGCTTTAAAGTGTTCGAGCAAGGCGTCTCTGTAGGCCAGCCAATGATCTTCACTTAGAGCGAAATCATCGTGATGGCGAAGAGCGTGTTCGCTTACTATGGTTTTGAAGTCCTGTTCCGGAAGGTGCCAGAAATCGCGAAACTGTTGCAAATTGGTCAGGCCAACGTTTAACAAGGCGGCTAGACAGTCTTTTGGGTTTGTGTGGGCGTATGCGCCAATGTGTTGCTGGCGCATAGCTTCGTGTCGACGGCTTGGCACTGCTCTTTCTGCGTAGACGACAGTGCCCCCACCAAGGGTTGTATCCAGGCCGTGATCGCGTAAAACCAGCCGGTCGTTACGGTGGCAATAGATCGGTTCATCGAGGATTAGATCGATCCGGGCGGTTTGCCCTGGTTGCAATTGTTGCCCCGGTGTTAAGGCTATGCGCCCCTGACTGTGGTGCGTCGCGTGATAGATGTGTACCGGTGTCCAGTGCTTTACCGCCCGCGGAAAGTCCGAGCCGATTTGGAGATCGATGCTCAATATTTTGTAAGCGGCAGGAGGCGTCGCGCTTAACCAATCACCGCGTTGGACCTCTGCAAGCTCAAGCCCGGCAATATTCAGTGCGCAACGCTCGCCGCTGTGTGCTGTGCTCGCTTCCTGGTCCTGAGTGCGAATGCCGCGTAACCGCACCGACTGTCCGGAAGGATAATGGAATAAATGCTCGTCGCTAGTTACCGATCCGCTGTGGGCGGTTCCGGTAATCACCAGGCCAGCGCCCTTAACATTAAAGCTGCGGTCTATGGCTAATCTGAACGGCTGGTGCAGTTGGGTGTTTGCATGCTGCTCGGCTTGTGCGCGTAAGTGTTTTAACAGTGGAGTATAGCTTTCGGAATTTTCAGTCGATGTCACAAAGGCCGGGCTGGCCTGCAAAAACGAATGCTGCACTAAGTTGTGGATTTCCTTTTCGCATGTGCGTAGACGCTCGGCGGTCACGCGATCGCTTTTTGTAATGACCACGCAGCCAGCGGCAATACCCGTTAAGCGCAAAATCTCCAAATGCTCGCGGCTTTGAGGCATGGGTCCGTCATCGGCCGCGATCACTAACATGGCATATTGGTTGGCGGCGACGCCGGCAACCATGTTGTGGATAAATTTCTGGTGGCCTGGAACGTCGACAAAGCCGATCTGTCCCTCATCGATATAGGCGAAGCCCAAGTCTATGGTCAGACCGCGATTTTGCTCTTCGGCCAGACGGTCGGTGTTGACGCCGCTTAGTGCGCGGACGAGCGATGTCTTGCCGTGGTCTACATGGCCAGCCAGAGTAACGATCATGCTGGCAGTAGCGATAATTGCTGCATCAGCTCATCCACCGGTTCGGCGCAACGCAGATCGAGCCAAACGCTGTCGTCCTTGACGCGACCAACGATCGGTATGGGTAAAGCGCGCAGTTGCTCGCTGATCTCCTTGGCGCTAAGGGAATCGTGATCTAACTTCAGCGCTAGGCTAGGTATGGTTTTATCTGGCAAGGCGCCGCTGCCGATCTGTGCCTGTGTGGTCTCGATGCTGCAGGTGTAGGAGGCGGACAGTGCCGCCTTTAACCGCTGTGCTGTGGCTTCAAGCTCGGTTACGGAGCGGGTCATAATTTTCAGGATTGGGATGTTTTCGCTCAAAGTATCAGGGTCTTCGTACAGCTTTAAGGTCGCCTCGAGTACCGCGAGGGTGATTTTGTCTGCACGCAATGCGCGCTTCATGGGGTTTTTACGAATACGCTCGATAAGCTCTTTCTTCCCCACAATGATTCCCGCCTGCACGCCACCCAGCAGTTTATCGCCGCTAAATGTAACTAGGTCAGCACCCTCGGCAAGAACTTGTTGGGGTGTTGGTTCAGCCGGCAGGCCAAACCGTGTTAGGTCGACAAGGGTGCCGCTGCCGAGGTCCACGCAGCTGGACAAATCATGCTCTTGAGCTAACTGCGATAGCTCGTTGGCTGCAACTGATTCAGTAAATCCCTCTATGTGGTAGTTGCTGGGATGAACTTTCAGCAGCATTGCTGCTTCGTCTACGACGTTGGCGAAATCGCTTAGTCGTGTGCGATTAGTGGTGCCAACCTCCATCAGTTCGCAGCCGGCGCGACTCATCAGTTCTGGTAGGCGAAAACTGCCGCCGATCTCCACCAGTTCGCCGCGGGAGACGGGTACCTTTTTGTCTAGAGCCAGGGTGTTCAGTACCAGCATTAACGCCGCTGCGCAGTTGTTTACCACCGTTGCAGCTTCGCAACCAATGATGCGGCATAAGCGTGCCTCCACTACGGTATCACGCTTGCCGCGTTTGCCAGCGCTGAGGTCGTATTCCAGATTCATCGGGCGCGTAATTAGTGGCTCGATCCCGCGCCACAGTTGTTCGCTCAATACCGCGCGGCCGAGATTGGTATGGATGATGGTGCCGCTGAGGTTAAATACTGGGGTGTAGTCTGAGTGACTGAGAGTTTCAGCCACTGCTTGGGCATAGCCGCTGGGTTGATCTGCCCAATCCGGCAGTACCTTGGTAGTGCGCATTTGCGTTTGCATGTCACGCAAGGCGGCTTTGACGGTTTGTAAGCCGTAGCCGGCAATGGACGCCTGCAATTCGTCAGCACGCAGGAGGGTTTCGATGGCCGGTAAATTACGTAATTCAGGCATAGTATTGTTCTGGTGCTCATTTAAATAAAAACCGACAGCAGCGCTGCTGCATCTCGCAATCTCGACAGAGGATTGCGAAGATGGCGTTAATCAATGCACAAAGGGTAAAGCAACCATGAGCAACGAGCTAGGTCGAGTCGCTTTTATCGGTCTTGGGGTTATGGGCTATCCAATGGCCGGCCACTTAGCAAAGCAGGGTGCCGAGGTGACGGTATATAACCGCACGTCGGCGAGGGCTGAACAATGGTTACAGGACTATAAGCATGATGACGTCTGTGCAATAGCGGCTACGCCCAGACAAGCCGCTGATGCGGCAGATGTGGTGTTTATGTGTGTGGGCAATGATGACGATGTTCGCAGTGTTGCCCTAGGAGAGGATGGAGCACTGGCGGGCATGCGCGCTGGAACTGTTTTAGTCGATCACACCACAGCGTCGCAACAGTTAGCTGTGGAATTGGCGTCGGCATGCGCAGCCGCGGGGGTTGGTTTTCTTGATGCGCCGGTGTCCGGTGGTCAGGCAGGCGCTGAAAACGCTGGGTTGACGGTCATGCTGGGAGGTAGCGAGGCCGATTATCAACGGGTTGAGGTGCTTCTTGACGTTTACGCCAAAAAAACAGCGCTTATGGGCCCGGTTGGCGCCGGGCAGTTAACCAAGATGGTGAATCAAATCTGTATCGCGGGTGTGCTGCAAGGACTCGCAGAAGGAGTTCATTTTGCACAAGTGGCTGGTCTAGATGTGGACGCCGTAGTTGATGTGATCTCCCAAGGCGCAGCTCAGTCGTGGCAGATGAATAATCGCGCCGCGACTATGGCTGTGGGAGAGTACGATTTTGGTTTTGCCGTCGACTGGATGCGCAAGGATTTGGGCATTGCTCTGGACACCGGGCGCGAGCTCAATGCGCGCTTGCCAATGACCGCGCTGGTAGATCAATTTTACGCCGATGTGCAAAATATGGGCGGTGGTCGCTGGGATACATCGAGTTTATTGCGCCGCTTGAGTTAATTTTGCTCAAAAAAAAGGCGCCTTGGGCGCCTTTTTTGGGTCATGCCAAACGGCGCTAACTCGGATAGTCACGCTTGGCATAGCCCTTGTAGAGCTGGCGCGGACGGCCAATTTTGTATGGACCGCTGATCATTTCATTCCAGTGGGCGATCCAACCTGGCGTTCTACCTGTTGCAAAGATCACGGTGAACATTTCGACCGGAATGCCAATAGCTTTGAGAATAATGCCCGAATAGAAATCGACATTTGGATAAAGGCGTTTCTCGACAAAGTATTCGTCCTCCAGCGCTATCCGCTCAAGTTCCCGCGCCATCGCCAGTACCGGATTGTCTTCAACTCCTAGCTCTTCAAGCACCTCATGACACGTTTGTTGCATGACCTTGGCGCGTGGGTCGTAGTTTTTATAGACCCGATGCCCGAACCCCATGATACGGAAAGGGTCGTTCTTGTCTTTGGCTTTGTTGATGTATTCCGGAATGTTGTCGACGCTGCCAATCTCATCGAGCATGTTCAGCACGGCTTCGTTGGCACCGCCATGGGATGGTCCCCACAAGGCAGCAATTCCTGCCGCGATGCTGGCAAATGGGTTTGCGCCAGTGGAGCCTGCCAAACGCACGGTTGAGGTGGAGGCATTTTGCTCATGGTCTGCGTGCAGTAAGAAAATTCGATCCATCGCTTTAGCAATGGTAGGGCTGACCTGATAATCCTCGCACGGCGTTGCAAACATCATATGCAAGAAGTTCTCGGCGTAGCCTAGATCATTACGCGGATAGATAAACGGTTGGCCTTGGGCGTGCTTATAGCTCATCGCTGCCAGGGTGGGCATTTTTGCGATTAGGCGATGCGCGGTGATCTTGCGATGCTCCGCGTTATCGATGTCTGTAGAGTCGTGGTAAAACGCGGACAGCGCCCCAACTACTCCGCACATGATCGCCATGGGGTGGGCGTTGGGACTAAAGCCTTGGAAAAAGCTCCGCAACTGTTCGTTCACCATGGTGTGGTGCTTGATGGTATCAACAAAGTTCGCGCTCTCTTGCGCGTTTGGAAGCTCTCCATTCAGTAGCAGATAGCATAACTCCAGATAGTCTGATTTTTCTGCCAATTGCTCGATCGGATAACCTCGATGCAAGAGCACGCCGTTGTCGCCGTCGATGTAGGTGATCTCAGAATCGCAAGACGCAGTGGAAACAAAGCCTGGATCGTAAGTGAAATAACCTTGTGAGGTAAGCTTGCCGACGTCGATGACGTCGGGTCCGACGGAGCCGGAATAAATGGGTAATTCGATGGGGTCGCTGACTCCGTCAATAGTGAGGGTTGCGTTTTTCGGGGCTTGATCAGTCATGGTTAAAGTCCTACGTCCTCCCAGGGATGCGCGAAGCGCGTGTGTTATTGACCTAGCGGGTCTGGCCTCTCTTCAACGGATTTCGCGATGAATCTCGAAGTTCACAGTTCGTCCTGGAACCGGCACATTTGCCTAGCTCTCGGTTGAACGGAAAAGCCCTTTCTTTATTTTTGAGTTCTTCGTTCTTATTTTTGTTCTTCGTTGTTGTTTTAATCGAGCCACTTTTTGTGGCTCTTTTTTATTCTTATTCAGTTATGGCTATGCCTGAGTTGCAGACTACACGCCTCCGGCGCGCATAGACTAGGGCGCTTAGGCGCCAAAGTCGACTACAGATCAGCCGAATGTTGGCAACGACCCCGAACACAGATATCGCCCCATCATTTCCGAAATGCGCTCGTTTTTCCAGCTTGACTACGTAATTTTCTGACCATGACAATGCTGCCTAGCCACGAGTGAAATTGGACCATTGCGCTTTGGTCGCTTATATGGCCAACGATCTTGGACGGCTCTCCCTGAGCAAAAGACTCTGAAAGCATTCCTCATAAGAATATGTTGATTGTTAATTATTCCATTTAATTTGGATCTTGCACTAGTATTATTGCCGCTGATTTGAGCGGCGAGTGAATGCAGGCGGCGATGCGCTAGCGAGCCATTGTTGATTGGACGGGCACGTCGCCAAACCATAGTGTGATTTGGCGGAAATCGTAGTTGGTCTTACGCATAGTTTCTGAAGGCGCTCGTCATGTGGAAGGTGTGAAGAAAAGCTTGTTCTCGAGATAGCAGGGCATCTTTTGTACACTTATTAGACAAAACTCGAACGCAGAAATTTTGGTGGGCTGTGGTGTCCAATTTCGACCCAGTATTGAGTAGCATACAAGGGCTGGCCTCTGCGGAAGGTGAGAGCGAGTGGACTGCACCCGGAGCCGTTTGGGCGCAACGCTGATACCTACAACTAGACAATATGTGAAAGGTACGCAGATTAAGTTCCTACTGAAAACGTCGAATTGCAGATATAAGCACCATGCAGAGTGATAATGGGCAAGCGCGGTCTTCGTGGCGAGCGGATTTGGTCAGGTAGAAGGAAAAGGCAGGATGATTGAATTGCGAGGTAATGTATGAAAATGGACCGTCCGGGTAGCGTGGGCTTATGGGAGACCATTCTATTTAATTTATCCTTAGTGCCGATGGTGTCCATCTCTCATCGGGTTTCCGGCATGATCTTGTTCGCAGGTGTTGCCTTTGCGCTTTACATTTTGGATATGGCCTTGTCATCCAGTAATGGCTTTGCGCAAGCCGAAGCGTTGTTAAGCACTCCGCTTCCAAAGTTGATCATGTTGACCTTGCTCAGCTTGCTTATGTTTCACATTTTTCTCGGTATTAAGCACCTAATGCTGGATTTTCATATAGGCGACACCATTAGAGCGTCGCGCATCGGTTCGGCCTCGGTGCTCGTGCTCACGGGGTTAAGCGTTGGAGTGTTGTATCAATGGCTTTGGTAATGCGGTTTTCGGGAATCTCCGGTCGTGGGGTAACGGACTTTGTTCTACAACGAGTGACAGCCGTAATCCTCACTCTTTACACCGCGCTAGTGGTGGGCTTTTTCGCGGTGAATCAAGTCGATTATCAGACCTTTGAAGCGTTCTTTGGCAGCTTTCCGATGAAGGTTGCCAGTACTGTCGCGATACTTGCGACCATCGGGCATGCATGGGTAGGAATGTGGACAATCGGAACAGATTACATTCAACCTGGGCACTGGGGGCTGCCTGACTCGGCAGATAAGATAAGAGTCGCCTATCAAGTTGCCTGCATAACGATTATGGCTGCTTATTTCTTGTACGCGCTCAGCGCTATCTGGTAAGCGCGGAATGGCTCAATTTTGCACATTACTCCGGTAATTTTAGGAATATAAATGACAAAACTACGAACTATGGATTTTGATGGCGTTATTGTCGGAGGCGGTGGCTCTGGCCTTCGAGCGGCGCTGCAGCTTGCGCAATCGGGATTGAAAACGGCGGTGATTACCAAGGTATTCCCAACGCGATCCCACACGGTTTCAGCGCAAGGCGGGATTACCTGTGCGATTGCCAGCGACGATCCTAATGACGATTGGCGTTGGCATATGTACGACACTATAAAAGGCTCTGACTATATTGGCGATCAGGACGCCATTGAATACATGTGCTCCGAGGGTCCGCAGGCAGTGTTCGAGTTGGAGCATATGGGCCTGCCTTTTTCACGTACTGAATCAGGCAGGATCTACCAAAGGCCGTTCGGCGGACAGTCCAAGAATTTTGGTGAAGGGGGCCAAGCTGCACGCACCTGCGCGGCTGCTGACCGTACCGGCCATGCGTTGTTGCATACCCTTTATCAGGCCAACGTAAAAGCTAATACGACCTTTATGAATGAGTGGTTCGCGATCGACTTGGTCAAAAATCAGGATGGCATTGTCACGGGTGTGATTGCCCTCTGCATTGAAACTGGCGAAGTCGTGCATGTCACTTCGAAAGGTACCGTGCTGGCGACCGGCGGTGCGGGTCGGATTTATGCATCTACTACGAATGCGCTGATGTGTACCGGCGATGGCTTTGGGATGGCGCTAAGGGCAGGCGTGCCCATGCAGGATATGGAAATGTGGCAATTTCATCCGACCGGCATAGCCGGCGCGGGTACGCTCGTCACAGAAGGGTGTCGTGGCGAAGGCGGCTATCTTATTAATAGCGACGGTGAGCGGTTTATGGAGCGTTATGCACCGACTGCTAAAGATTTGGCCGGTCGCGATGTGGTTGCTCGTTCAATGGTTCTCGAGATTCTTGAAGGCCGAGGGTTCGGTCCTGACGGCGATCATGTAAAGCTTAAGCTCGACCACCTAGGCGAAGACGTCCTAAACAGTCGACTCCCAGGTATTCTTGAATTGTCTCGTACGTTTGCGCACGTTGACCCGGTCAAGGAGCCTATTCCCGTAGTGCCAACCTGCCATTATGCGATGGGTGGTATTCCAACCCAGGTCAGCGGACAGGCGCTTACCCAAGACAGCTCAGGCGCGGACGTAGCTGTGGAAGGGCTTTATGCCGCAGGAGAGGCGGCGTGCGTCTCCGTGCATGGCGCGAATCGACTGGGCGGTAATTCGTTACTCGATCTGGTGGTATTCGGCAGAGCAGCGGGCATGCATTTGGAAGAGGTGATGAAGCAAGGCGTTTCTTATAGAGAGGCCTCGGAATCAGATGTTGAGGCTGCTCTGGACCGCTTAAATCGTTGGAACGAAAGTAGCTCTGGCGAGTCGGTATATGATTTGAAAAAAGAACTGCAGACGACGATGCAAAATGGTTTTGGTGTGTTCCGCGACGAGGCAAACATGCAGAGCGGAAAAGTTAAATTGGAAGAGTTGCGCGAACGCATTAATGCGGCACACATGCCCGACAAGTCGACGGCGTTTAATACAGCAAGACTGGAGGCTCTTGAGCTCGATAACCTTCTGGAAGTCGCTGAGGCGACAGCGATTGCCGCGGAGGCACGAAAAGAGAGCCGAGGGGGGCATGCGCGCAATGATTATCAGGAGCGTGACGATGAGAATTGGCTTTGCCATTCCCTCTACTATGCAGATGGTAAGCGAGTGGAAAAGAGAGCCGTCAACTTCGCTCCGAAGACTATGGAGGCATTTGCGCCTAAAGTGCGTGTTTACTAGCGCGGCTTAATAAGTCGGGTCTATTTTGAAGATTTAAGGAACGTAATAATGTTGGTTAGTGTTTACCGGTATAACCCTGATGTGGACGAAGTCCCTGCCATGCGGGATGTGGAAGTAGATATACCTGAAGGTAAGGACCTTATGGTTCTCGATGTACTGCAACTGATTAAAGATAAGGACCCATCCCTTAGCTTTCGTCGCAGCTGCCGTGAGGGAGTATGCGGATCTGATGGGATGAACATGAATGGGAAAAATGGCCTGGCATGCATAACGCCGCTCTCTGAGGTGGTTAAACGTAAGAAACTTGTTCTCCGACCTCTGCCCGGGTTGCCGGTAGTGAGAGATTTGGTTGTCGATATGAGCCAGTTCTACGAGCAGTATTCGAAAGTGCAGCCGTACCTAGTCAATGACAATCCCCCGCCAGAGAGCCAAGAGCGTCTCCAATCGATCGAGGATCGAGAAAAAATAGACGGGTTGTATGAATGCATCCTGTGTGCCTGCTGTTCGACTTCATGTCCGTCGTTTTGGTGGAATCCAGATAAATTCATTGGTCCGGCCGGGCTGCTTCAGGCTTATCGGTTCCTAGCAGATACGCGAGACACGGACACTGAAGGCCGGTTGGCGAATTTAGATGACCCCTTTAGTGTGTTCCGCTGTCGTGGCATCATGAACTG
>ERZ802830.3199-NODE-3199-length-14145-cov-10.2334_pt1 | contig 14145 bp, 13 predicted proteins | sample MGYA00345654_ERZ802830 | MGnify/ENA primary metagenome ERZ802830 (study PRJEB30503, sample SAMEA104212375) | marine metagenome | biome: Westerlies Biome; feature: [SRF] surface water layer (ENVO:00010504) within the epipelagic zone...; material: water... | reverse complement strand
GGATCAGGAAAGTGACGGTATGACGGAACCAATTCTAAAAGCCCAAAATCTGGTTAAGCGTTATGGCCGTGTCACTGCGCTTGACCATTGCAATTTTGAGCTGATGCCGGGTGAAATCATTGCCGTCATCGGTGACAATGGCGCGGGAAAGTCAACCTTGATCAAAGCCATTTCCGGTGCCGTCATACCTGATTCCGGAGAGGTTTTCCTTGAGGGGGAACAGGTTAATTTCAACTCGCCATTAGAGGCGCGCGAACGTGGCATTGAAACGGTTTATCAGACGCTGGCCATGTCACCGGCGTTATCCATAGCCGACAATATGTTTATGGGCCGGGAAATACGTAAATCAGACATTATGGGCAGTGTTTTCAGGCAACTCGACAAGCAGCAGATGCAGAAGATCGCGCGCGACAAGCTATCTGAATTGGGCTTGATGACAATCCAGAATATTAATCAGGCTGTTGAAACACTCTCTGGTGGACAGCGTCAGGGCGTGGCGGTGGCACGGGCGGCGGCCTTTGGTTCCAAGGTCATCATACTTGACGAGCCAACAGCGGCTCTAGGGGTCAAGGAAAGCCGCCGGGTTCTGGAGTTGATTTTGGACGTGAAACGGCGCGGTGTGCCGATCATTCTCATCAGCCATAATATGCCGCATGTTTTTGAAGTTGCTGACCGCATTCATGTCCATCGGCTGGGAAAGCGGCTATGTGTGATTGATCCAAAAAAGCATTCGATGTCAGACGCCGTGGCGCTGATGACCGGTGCAAAACAGCCGCCCGCAGGGACAGTGGTTTAGAATCTGGTGCATGAAACTGGCGCATGAAACTGGCGCATGAATGGGGCGCATGAATGGGGCGCATGAATGGGGCGAATAAACTGGGTGTATAAATAGGGCTCACCCCATCATCTGGGCGGCATACCAATGTGCAAAACGTCCAACATTTGGCTCCAGCAATGGTTGAAACCTGCCTTGTCGTGCATCCGGGCTTGACAGGCCCTTTTGCTGGTTGATCAATGCGGGGATGTCCTCATCAAGTGCGGCATCAAGGCGGTGGTAGTAGGCCGCGACACGATCGTTGAACTCATTATGCTGGATCGTCTCTGGCGGGAAACATGCTGTCTGATGGACCAGACAACGGTCTGGTGCCAGAGGGTAGGCGTGGTAAACCCACATTGCGTCAACGCCAATGGCGAATGTCATGTTGGGGAAAACCCAGCTATACCGTACACCAGCTGCTTCCTTGCCACTGAGCCCCGGCATCAGCGGCAGAGGCTTTTGCTGGGTGGTCTGCAACAACCCGCCGGTGCCGTCTGTGCTACCAAATTGTGAGGTGAAAGCGCCATTCACGCAATCGCCGGGATCGGGTGTCAGATAAACATCATCGATGGAATCGGGATGCACGAAGGGTAAATGATAATATTCGTTAAACACCTCGATGAATGTTTTCCAGTTGCAGGCGACCTCAAAGCTGCGCATCCGTTTCGACTCCAGCGTTTCAATTGGCCATGGCGCGTGGAGGGAGGGAAAATCACCAAGCGTGGTTGCGAGATCTGGCCCATCTTGTGTCAGCCGGACAAAGAGAAATCCAAGACATTCACTTACTTGGTAGCCAATGAGGTTGAAATCTGATTTGCAGAAATCAAGGGCGGCTTCCATATGCGGCGCACCGGCCAGACTGCCGTCAAGCTTGTAGGCCCAACTGTGAAAGGGGCAACGAATGCCGCTGGTTTTACCGGAACCGTTGAGCAGCCGTGCGCCTCTGTGCCGGCAGGTATTTGCAAAGGCACGAAGTTTCAGATCATTGCCTCGGATCAAAATTATCGAAAGGTCTGCAAAATCGATGCAGGTATAATCTCCGGCCTCGGCCAGTTGATCGGACCTACCAACGCATATCCACTGGTTTTGGAAAATTTTTGCCACTTCTAAATCGGTGATCTTGGCCTTGGTGTAACATTCAGGCGGCAGGGACCAGGCTTGGTCAATTGGCAACAAGCACTTTGCAAGTGCCATATTGAGAGTTTCATATTGTGGCTCAGCGGTACCAGAAATTCCGATATTTGGCGATTTCATGTGACCACTTTCCTGAATGCAGCTGGGTATTGAGGCTTGTCTCGCAAACGCTATCACCGGTTCCTTTCTGCATCAATTAGTCTGCATCACTGTTTTCAAAATATATCATCATTATCAGGGTGCCGTGATGGAATGCTGAAAGAATGAAATCCGCGGGGAGGGGGTGACGCGGCGCAGTATTTGAAAATTTTTACAGCCTTGACGGGTGCCGTACTTAATGCTCGATTATTACAGGTTGAATACATTCAGGCCGCACTGACACTGATCCAAGACCCCAAAAAGCAATCCCAAAAGGCGTCCAGCATAAGACGTCTGTCATTGAGACATCCATCATAAAACAACTGACTTAGGCCCTTAAAAAAACTCTTCAAGGAAGATTGAATGACTAACAACAGACCGTTTGCAGTCGAGGTAGATAGCGGCTCAGATTATTATTGGTGCACCTGTGGGAAGAGCAAAAACCAGCCTTTCTGTGATGGCAGTCACTTTGGCACAGAGTTTTTTCCGCAGAAATTTACCGCCCAGACAACGGAGACTGTCTATTTTTGTGGCTGTAAAGAAAGCAAAAACAACCCGTTTTGTGATGGAACGCATGTGAGTTTAACCATAAGCGATCCGGTTAAAACGTCATTCTCGGCTAGTGTCCAACCCGATGATGTTGATATAGATGTAGGCGAGGAAGAGTCACTTCTTACGGCGTCTTTACGCAATAACATATCGCACCTCAGTGCTTGTGGCGGGGCCGGAAAATGCTCAACCTGCCGCGTGGAAATCACTGACGGCCTCGATAACTGCCATCCCAGAAACGAGTTGGAAGAACAACTGGCTGCAAAGCTCAACCTGCCCGCAAACATCAGGCTGGGATGTCAGACCAAGTTACGGGGTAACGTCCGGTATAAGCGATTGCTTCTTGATAAACGAGATGTTGAGCTGAACAATCAGGTATCGGAGCAGAAGTTGGAGTCGGTCGGCACCCTGCGAAATCTGACAATCCTATTTTGCGATATCAAAGGTTTTACACCCTTTTCGGAATCATTGTCAGCCTATGACGTGATCTTCATCTTGAACCGCTATTTCTCGATAATGCGGGAGGTGATCATCCGACATGGCGGGGAAATAAATAACTATATCGGCGACGCCATACTGGCCATTTTTGGATTGAAAGAGTCCAAACAGCAAGCGCTTCGGGCGGTGAGCGCCGGTCTGGAAATGACCCGTGCAATGGATGAATTCAAATCCTACCTGAAGACGGCATATGGCAGGGATTTCGATATCAGGGTGGGCATTCATTACGGCGAGGTCATTTCCGGATCCGTGGGTCTGGGAGAGGACAAAAAAGTCACCGTCATTGGTGATACGGTCAATGTTGCAAGCAGAATTGAGGCCATCAACAAAGAAGCTGGCACACGGCTTTTGATTTCTGAGACTGTTTATGAGTTGGTCAAAAGTGATGTAACGGTGAGCAATTACCTGCGGTTGAAGTTACGGGGCACCAGCAATCTGATCACTCTGCACGAGGTCAGTGATGTGAATAGTGCGGCGATGAATTTTGACGCACCGGAAACCGAAAAAGTCATCGGTGATACCATCTGGTTCCGGACATTGCCGAATAGCGAATTGAAGTTGGGTGAGAAGAAGAAATACAAACTCGAGGACAAAGAGATCCTGCTGATCAATCAGGGTGATGTTTTTGCAATTGAAAATCTGTGCCCACACCTCGATTTGCCGTTGGATGTTGGCCAGTTGACTGACAAAGACACGATCCTGTGCCCATATCACGCAAGTGAGTTTTGCTTTAAATCCGGTGAAGTGCGGAGCTGGGTCGGCCAATCAGCTGATGAACAATCAGAGGAATGCAAACCGCTAAATACCATCGAAGTACACCAGGATGAGGATTATATCTGGGTTAAGACCAACTGACCTCGGTGATTGGCTTGACCTTGATAATCGTTTTGACCTCGGTAATCGTTTTGAGATGAAAAAAAAAGCTGAGGCTGCCATCCAGCCCCAGCTCCTGTTTGCTTGCTATGTTTTCTAGTCGATTTGATAGACAGCAATGGTGCCAGTCATTTCATAGGCAATCGCAAGCATCGGCTTGCCTGTTGGGCTGTCTTTTGCCGAAATGAACTCCAACCCCTCGGGTGAGTTGTGGGTAGCTGCTGGCATCATATATCCGACCATATGCGGGTCAGAGGGCAGCGTGATGTCATAAGCAAAGATCGCGTTGTTGCGCTCCATGCCGATAAAGGCGTAGGTGCGGCCATCAATTTCTCCGAGCGCAAGAGCCTCCGGCTCCGGGCCTTTGTCATCTGATCGGTCGTCCATCTCATTCACACCGCCATTGGCGTTGAACACTTCTGGCGAACGCTGCGAAATCACATGCTCGAACGCGTTACCACTGTCAAAGACCAATGTTCCATCGTCTGCCCAGATGGAGAAGGACCGTCCACCGTAGGCATAGATCAGATCGTGATCGCCATCGCCATCAGTGTCGCCCATTGTTGTGGTGGTTTTGAGCCTGCCCAGATGCTCCGGCTTTTGCAACTCAGCCGCATTTGGAAACATGGTTTTGTCCAATGTGAGCTTACCAACACGGGTCTCCTCAGAAAATCCGTCATAATCCTTTGCATCACCCTCATTGGCGGTAACCAGATAGGTTGCTCCCTTGACGCTGTAAGCAGAAATGGCATCAGGCTGATACATCATCAAAACCGGCCAGCGCTGCATGGTGATCCCGCCATCCTTATTCGACATGTCGTGGCTTGTGCGAGACACATTCTTAACCCCGAGACCAGCAATGCCAGCCACCCTTGCTGTGGCGATGTCTATCACGGCAACGGCGTTGTTTTCCTGAAGGGTGACATAGGCTGTCTTTCCATCAGGCGCGAAGGCAACATATTCCGGTTCTGCATCAGCGGCGAAATTGCTTCCGGGCTTGACGATACGACTACCGGCTGGCGCGGTTTCACCTTGCAGCGAAATTTGTGTCACCTTTGCGTTTGACGCTCCGTTCACAAGATCGATCAGCGTGAAACTGCCCTCCGGGTCAACCGAGTAATCATCTGATGGCTCACCCTCGTTGGCGGTCAACAGATACCGTCCATCTGGAGAGAACGCGACATTATCCGGCAATGCCCCTGTCTCATACGTGGCAAGCAGAGTTCCGCCGGTGTCAAACAGCTTCACCATTCCCGGTGCATCGGCCGGCTTCATCTTGATCGAGGCGGCAACCAAATCGCCATGCACGGCAACAGCGGTGACATTTCCGCCCTCCAAATCAAGTGGGTCAATCTTGCTCATGTTGGCTGGTGCGGAAATTGACACACGCTCGATTGTTCCTGTCTCAGACGATGTAACCAACAGGCTTTGCGATTGTGCGTGATAGCGGATCATCTCTGCATAACCTTCACCGTCACCCAGCTTAAACTGGCCGATTTCGGTCATTTCAAGAGCGCTGGCAGGAAGTGCGGTGGAGGCGATTAGCCCGGCCATCAATGCGACTGGCAGGGACTTATGAATAATTGACATGAATAGCTCCTATTTTTTGAGCCTTCATACAAGCCAACCAATGTTACAAATTTGTATCAGAATTATGTACGCTCCGTTAAGTTTGACCTTATTACAATTTCAGGCTCTCCATACCAAAATGCGCGGACGTGCCCCATCGACATGACGACAAAATTGGCACAGGATGTTCCTTCACGTTTGTCGGATTTTTTTGAGGTAGAAATGAAATTATTGCTTCTTGGCTCGATTGGTGTTGTGGCGGAAACATCAGAGTTGCAGCGCAGGGCCTATAATATGGCGTTCGCTGAACACGGCCTTGATTGGTATTGGAGTGTCGCAAATTATTGTGAATTGTTGCGCCAGCCAGGAGGTATTAGACGGCTGACATCATATTCGAGTGGCGCGCTGCCCGATGATCTGATTGCCAAAATTCATCAGGCGAAAGGTCATTTTTTCAAGGAACTCTTACAGGATGGCATTTCCTGCCGGGTAGGGGTCGCTGAATGTGTCAAGGCATGCCTTCAAAATGGCGTCAAAATTGGCTTCATCACCACCACTACCCAGGAAAATATCTCAGTGTTGCAAGAGGCGCTGAAGTCGCAGATAGACTTCAATGATTTTGATTTGGTCACCACAAAGGGTGACGTCGTGCGGGAAAAGCCTGACGGTGAGGTTTATCATCTTGCGCTCGAGAGATTTGGCATTCCCCCGGAAGATGTCGTTGCGGTTGAGGACACGGAGGTGAACCAGGAGGCTGCGCTCCAAGCCGGTTTGCTGTGTTATTTGTTTGCCGGTGAGTACGCAACCACCAGCCATAATTTAAACGCTGTCCGAAGCCTGCACCTGATCGCGGATAATGTGGCACTGGACGCTTCCTGATGATTTTTCCCGCCAGATCCTTTGCGACAGAAGGCCGCTTCGCTCAGGTCTTGAAACGTTCGCGATGAGGGGGCACCTCCTCGTCAACTCCTGCTCCTCACGTCTGGAACCCTTATGAAATTCAGCCTGCTCCAACGATTGCCAGCCTGTCTTGCCACAGTGATGATCCTGTGTGGTGGCGGGGCGGCCATGGCATCCTGCGAGGCGGGTGCCGCAATCTGCGCCTGGACAGAGCGCGTGGTAGGTATCAAAACCCCAAATATGATTGCGTCTGGCACGCTTATTGACGATGGATTTGTGCTGACTAACCGCCATGTTGTTGAAGACCATGATACTGTTTTAATTCGCTTGCCAGACGGCGAAATTGCCCGGGCACAATCTCTACCGCATGATGTGCCGGTTGATCTGGTGCTGCTCCGCCTTGCCGGGACAGACAATCCCTTGCCGCGCAGCGATGTTGTTATTCCTGACCATTCACCACACCTCACCGTCGTTGGTTTCGATCAGGGACGCAACCAACCACGTGCGTATCAGACGAGTACCTTTGCCAATCATCCTGACGCAGAAACCTTCCCACAGGCCCGCATTCATGCCGATGCACGGGCGCTGCCCGGCAATAGCGGCGGCGCCGTGTTGAATGCGGCTGGTGAATTGGTTGGCATTCTGGCGGCTGGTGATGGCGATATGAGCGAGATCATCCCCATTCAGCATCTCTCGGCGCTGCTTATGCGCAGTGACGCCGTGCATGAACAGGCGTTCCTCCAGCAGGGAGGTGCCATTCGCCGCTGTGCCGATTTGCTGTTTGATGCTGGGGCAATTGCCAGAGACCCACCCTCTGATCTGGTTATGGCGCTGAAAACCGCCTGTCTGGAATCTGGCAACAAGATGCTGTTTGATCAGGCTGGCCAAAGATTTGGTGAATGGTGGATGTTTCAGTTGTCGGAGATGTTTCTGCGCCAGAGTTTGAAGCTGGATCCAGACAGCCCAAACAGCTTGATGTCACTGGCGGTGACCTACCATCTCGACCGGCAGATGGACAGGGAAAAACCACTGTTGGAACGCTATCTCGATATCGACCCGAAGAACCCGCAGGCGTTGCGCCTCGCAATTCAGGTGGCGGGCGTCCTGAAGGACAGATTGTTTGCCGACCGGGTCCTTGCGCTGATGGAAGCACACAATCCGGCGGCACTGCCACTGGCACGCGATTTTATCGACAACGCGTTTGCGTCCTAAAAGCCAAAATCATCAAGCGGGTCAGGTATCCAGCCATATCGTGAGTGTTGGCTGGTCCCGGGAATGGCGCGGCTGCGCAGAAAGGCGATCATTTCCTCGGTGCTGGCGGCGGGATGTTTTGCAAGATACCGGCTCAGTAAAGCGGTGACGCGCGGTGCGGCGTAACTCGTGCCACCGGTTTTGGCACGGGCGCCCCGGTGGTCGACCACCTCAATCTCCTCAGCGGGGACCAGCAGGTCAACATGCGTTTTGCCAAAATTGGACCCTTGCCCAAGTCTGCCAAACGCATCTGACGAGGACACAACAATCATGTTCTTAAGCCCGAGCGACGCCGGATAGACAGGGTTTTCATCAATGTCGCGACCGTTATTGCCTGCCGAGACGATAAACAGCAGATCAGGCAGCTCGCGGGCCGCACTCTCGAAACATCGCCAATCCTCATAATCATTCGATCCCATGGACAGATTGACCACCCGGACAGGGGTCTTGGCAATATGTTTGACCAAATCCGAAAACCGGCACATTTCCTCGGCTGGAAAGCGGTAAATGGCAATTGTCGAATCGTTGGCTTCACGGTTGAGAATGCTGAAAACGGTTGAGCCATGACGCAGGGGAAAAAAGGCGCTGCGCCGGGGATCACTGTCAAAAGGCCATTCATCATCATCCCAGAAATCATAGCCAATCAGACGACCATCAATGTCCAGCGCAATGCGATTCTGGAAGTCTGGCAGTGTGTAATTGATGCCTGTATCGACAATGGCGATGCGAGGATTATTAGGGTTGCGGTCTGCCGCCTTGAGCGTGAAGTGATGCGGGGGGTCCTGTATCTCGGCGCTGCCAATTGCCACAAAATCAGGGCCAAGGTCGGTGATTGATAAAACCCTGCCGTCAGGCTGTCGGGTGATCTGGCGGCTGCGGATGGGTTTACATCCCGTGGCAAGTCGCATTTCCACTGCGGGAAGGCCGGCACTATTAAAAACAGTCACAATGGCAACACGCCACGCCTGAAATGAGGGGCGCGCGATAATTTCAACCTGTCCCTTGCCACCAACTGTTGTAAAGACAAATCCCGGTCCGCGCGGCGTGACAGTCGTTTCAATCTCATCAGGCGCAGCCAAAACTGCGCACGCCTCCTCTTTGATCAAGGTGAGTTCGGCAGGGGACTCAGCAGTGGATTCGGCAGATGCTCCGTCAGATGCTCCGGCAGGCGAGAGGGTCGCAGCCGCAAGGACGGCCACCATCGGCTGTGCCACAAGCAGCAGAAGCAAAAACAGATATCTCATCACATTGACCTCAAACACATGCCCCGCCATGTATTTACTCTAGCATGATTTGATCGCACATCTGTAGTGCGGGTCATTGGCGCAGGTCGGTGGCACAGGTAAGCGATGCGGGCTGGCGGCCCATCTACCAATTCAGCGCTGGTAAAATCACCCATGTTTTGCCACCCTTCACAATCAGAGCGAGGGAGGATGATCAATGACCGTGACCATATATGCGTTAAAAAGCTGTGATAGCTGTAAGAAGGCCATCAAGGCGCTGACCGCTGCAGGGCATGAGCTCAAGATCATTGATGTCCGCGCCGATGGTGTACCGGAGGACCAGCTTGCCGCATGGTTGGCAACGCATGGCGGTGAAATTGTGGTCAATCGCAAATCAACCACCTGGCGCGGCCTTGACGAGGTGGCGCGCAGTGCGGCTCCACTTGACCTGCTGAAAGCGCACCCAACCTTGCTGAAACGTCCGGTGATCATCGCCGATGGCACCAGCCATATTGGCTGGGGCAAGGATGTACAGGCAGAGTTTGGCCTTTAATTTTAACGAGTGATTTCCCCCTCGTGAACTTTGACGTCTGTTTTTCGACCTCTGAATGCTTTGAATGATTAACCCCTCCTATCATCTGTTCATATGATGCCGGGAAGGGATGCCACCAATGCGCGTGTTCAAGGGTGACGAGTTGCTGTTTCTGTTGCTTTGGTGTTCGGGCTACATCGGTGCCAAGCTTGGCGTGCCGGTGGCTGGAACTTTCACACTTCTGCTGTATCGATTCCTTGTTATGATGCTGGTCGTTGCGGTGATCATCTCGGTGCGCCGGGAATGGCGCGCGCCCGACAGAAACACGCTACTGGTTGGCTTTTTTGCCCATTTTGTCTGGCTGGTGGCGATCTTTAAAGCGTTTGAATTTGGCCTGAATGCGGGCTCGGTTGCCCTGATTGCCGCGCTCCAACCCGCCCTGACGGCGTCGGTGTCACCGCTCCTGCTTGGCGAGGCAAATGACGCTTTGCGGTGGTGTGGAATCGGTGTTGGCTTTGTCGGTGTGCTTGTCTTTGTCGCGGGTGATATGAACTTATCTGGCACGGCGTTATGGGTCTATGGCCTGCCGCTGCTGGCGACATTCTGTCTGACCTTTGTTACCGTATGGGGTCGGCGCGCGGCAAAAATTGATCAACGAGACATTCCGGTGATGACGGCATTGTTCTGGCATGGGTTGCTCGCCGCCCTCTGCCTGGCACCCCTTGCATGGTGGTTTGAGGGCTTTGCCGCCGCGTGGGGCGGACAGTTGGTCTTTGCAATCATATGGTTGGCCATTCCGGTGTCGATTGGTGCCTACGGATTGATGTTTTATTTAATCAGGACGCGTGACGCCACCCGCATTTCCGCCCTGCAATATTTTGTTCCTCCGGTGACCATGATGATCGCCTGGGCGGTGTTTGGTGAAGCACTTGCCGGTCTTGGTTTTCTGGGGCTTTTCATCACCAGTGTTGGATTTTATTTGATGTCCCTGTCGCAGCGCCGCGCCAACCAACGGCAATTGATTTGCCCTGCCGACTCCGCCAGCCCCGAAAAATGCTGAAAACCTGAAAATTGCTTAAAATTCGTGAGAATTTCGCCAATCATCCCTATATTGAGAGCTGTTGGTCCAAGTGACCTAACGCATATCACCTGACCTCAGGCCGTGACGCCTGACCGGATCAGGGCGCTGATGGGAGATGCAAATGGCGAAAACGCGCGTTGCAATGGAATTTGGCATGGGAACCTCGCTCCGGCAGGCAGATTATACCAAGGCCGCGGTGCGGGCGCTCAGCGATGCGCTCTGGCATAATTCGCTGTCCATGGCCGAGGCATTTGGGTTTGACAAATCCGACATGATTGTCGATGTCGAGATTGGCGTTCAGCAGCCAGATGCTGTCGACATCGCGGCTGTTCAAGCCGTTCTTCCCTATGGTCAGAGCGCCGTCACTGTCTCGCATGGTGGCCTTGACGTGCCAAAGCCTGATGGCTCCGGTGCCACCATCATTGCCAATGCGGCGGTCGTTGTATCCTTTGACATGGAACCGGCAGGCGGATCAAAGGGGACATCATGAAACGACTGATTCTCGAGATGGGAACGGGCAATGATCTCTATGGTGGTGACTACACCAAGGCGGCGTGCCGCGCCGTTCAGGATGCCCTGCATCACAGTTCGCTCACATTGTTTCGCTCACTTGGCTATGATCACCGGGACATGCTGGTGAAAGTCACAATTGGCGTACAGGCGCCCGATTTGGTTGATATCGACCGTGTGCGCGCCGAATTGCCCCGCGGGACACCCGAGGTGAAAATCGTCAAGGGTGGCCTTGATGCCCATGATGCGGAGAATGACAATGTGTCAGTCATTGCAACAGCCGCCATCGAGGCGTTTCTGGAGATCAATCCTGATGACTGGCAACTCAGCACCAAAGCCCGGACTTAAAAACAGGACCCGCCTAGATGACAGCCGCTGACAGCCCTATTCAGACTGCCGAGATTATCGTGCCATCATCCGATATTCGTGATGATCTTGCCTTTTTCACAAAGACGCTCAGCCTCCGCCTGGAGCAGATTTATCCGGCCGATGATCCGGCGGTGGCGGTGCTGTCTGGCCATGGTGTGCGGTTGCGACTGGATTCGCGCTGTCCTGCCGACACGCCTTGCCCACGCCTGTGTCTGCAGGCAGATGACCCGGCAGCAATCGCCGATGGTGAGCAGACGATAACCGCGCCAAATGGCATGGTGATCGAGATCGCCCAGCATAATCCACCCCTGCATATGCCGCAGACCCAGCATCGCTATGTTGTGCGCCGGCTTGTTGATCAAGCCCCATGGGTGATTGGCCGGGCCGGTATGCATTATCGTGATTTGATTCCAGACAGGCTTGGCGGGTCAATCATTGCCAGCCACATCCGCATCCCTGATGGCGGACCGGTGCCGGACATGGTTCATTATCACACGGTCGGGTTTCAGTTGATTTTCTGCATCGCGGGCTGGGTGGACCTCGTCTATGAGGATCAGGGGCCGGAATTTCGCCTGCATGCGGGTGATTGCGTGATTCAACCACCCGAAATCCGGCATCGTGTGTTGTTTGCCTCCGACAATATCGAGGTGATCGAGATCGGTGTTCCAGCTGAGCATGTCACCACCATCGACCATGAAATGACCCTGCCGAATGGCCCGGCTAACCCAGACCGGCTCTTTCAGGGCCAGCGTTTCATCCATCATCAACAGGCGCAGGCAGACTGGCATCCCTGGCGCATCCCGGGCTTTGTACATCGTGACACTGGCATTCTGGACGCGACGAACGGTGTTGCCAACGTTCAGGTCGCCAAATGGCAAGGGGGTGAGGCACAAAGCCCGGAATTTGCCAGTCATGCCACGCATGCCACGCATTCCACGCATTCCACGCATGCCACGCATGATTGTGACATCCTGTTTCATTTCGTCATCAGCGGAACCATGCGGCTTGAGGTTGACGGCCAAGACCCATCGGCGCTGTCCGCGGGTGATGCCTTTGTCGTGCCCCCGGGCACGGCGGCGGCATTTTGCGAGTGCAGTGACGATCTTGAATTGATGGAAGTGGCGCTCCCCGGAGCGTTCGCGACAAATCTGCATGACCCAGCTTGACACTGCGCAGACCGTCATGTCGCCGCGAGATTATTTTCTCTATGCCGTCATGGTGTTTGGCTGGTCGACAAGCTGGATCATGTTGAAACAACAGCTTGGGGTTGTTGCCCCCGAAGTTTCGCTGTTCTGGCGCTATCTGGCGGCGGCGTTGCTGATGTTTGGCCTGTCGGCAGTGATGCGACAGCAACTGCGCTATGTGGCGCGTGATCATCTTCGCTTTCTGGCGCTTGGCCTGTGCCTGTTCTCAGCCAATTTCCTGTTGTTTTACTACGCTGGCAGTTATGGCGCTTCCGGCCTGCTCGCCGTGGTGTTTTCCACCGCCTCGCTGATTATCGTCCTGATGGTGGCATTGGCCTCGCGGCGGATGCCAAAATGGAAGCATCTGCTTGCTGCGGTGATCGGCATTTCCGGTGTGTTGCTGCTCTATCTGCCAGAATTACAGACGTCGCAGACAGCTCTCCTCAGCCTTGGCCTATGCCTTGGCGGGACGCTGTTTTTCTGCACTGGCAATCTGGTCGCAGCGGCAACCCAACGTGCCGGTCTACCAGTGATGGGGGCAAGCACATGGGGAATGGCCTATGGTGCGGGGTTGCTGGGATTGTTCGCCCTGGCCAATGGCAGCCCGTTTATCATCGAGTTCACGCCTGTCTATCTGCTGTCACTTGCCTGGTTGGTTGTCATCTCTTCAGTGATCACTTTTGCCTGCTATCTCACACTGGTTGGCAGAATCGGACCCGGGCGGGCCGGTTATGCCACGGTGATGTTTCCGGCCTTTGCCCTACTGATCTCAACCGCTTTTGAGAGCTATCAATGGACAGCGTTCGCCCTTGCCGGTCTGGGTCTTGTTGTGACGGGCAACATCATCATGCTGCGTTCGCGCAGGTAAAGTCATCGCCACTTGCAATCTCACCACTGGCTATCAGGTAATGGCTGGCGCAAATGCAGTGAACAGCAGGCCAACAACCGCACCGGCCGTCAGAATATGCCGCAGCCGCATATACCACGCCGGCAACAGACCACGCTGAAAGGCTTGCCTGTCAACTGACCAGGCGAGGGTGAAGGCGGGAACCAGCGCCAGCATGCTCAAGCGCACATCCAGTACGCTGACCGCCGCCCATGCCAGCAACGCCGGTGTCACCGACCATGAAAACCAATAGACATGACGACCATCCTGCATCGCCAGCCCCCAATGAATGGCGCCCACAAAGCTGAGGATAACAGCGCCGTAATTTGCCGCCCCGATCAGCCCGTAAGCGGCGAGAATCGGCGTGCCTCCATGTGCCGCAGCGGCGCATATGGCAAACGGCACCAAGCCACCATAGCCGAGCCAGACAGCCAGTTCTGGCGTATCCTGTTGCTGTTGATCAGTCATTTCACGTTCCCCTGTGACAGGTTTATTTTATTGGTCCATTTTATTGGCCTACTTTATCGGCTCCTTTTTTGGTCAAGTTGTGGGTCCATGTTTTTGACCAATGTTTTCGACCAATGTTTTCGACCAATAGTCTCATCCATTCTTCTGGCTACCATGCCCGCCC
>ERZ802830.3198-NODE-3198-length-14148-cov-24.4189_pt1 | contig 14148 bp, 19 predicted proteins | sample MGYA00345654_ERZ802830 | MGnify/ENA primary metagenome ERZ802830 (study PRJEB30503, sample SAMEA104212375) | marine metagenome | biome: Westerlies Biome; feature: [SRF] surface water layer (ENVO:00010504) within the epipelagic zone...; material: water... | reverse complement strand
CTGCATGTTCTGATAAAAATGCTGTTGCTTGGGCTAATGCATATAAGTCAAATACCAAGCCAGAACTTGAGGGCGATGGTTGGATATGGATGCTCCATGGAGATTTAGGAGTAGACAATTTTAAGCCATATACAGATGGTCAAAAAGATGCAGGTCATAAGCACTTCATTGAATCTGGAGCTCATTTAATGTTAATGCCAAAAGATCCATCTTCTATGGATGGTCAATCTACAGACTATACAACAGGAGCACCATATGTAATGTTTAAAGGAACTCCATATGTTCATCTTATGGTTCCTATGACTGGATATTATGACTATCAGCCTGCCGCTGCACCCAAATAAATATATATAGCGGTCTCTCTTAAAAGAGGCCGCATATTTTTAGCCTTAACGTCTAAGCTAAAAATAAATTATTGTTTGTTTCTTTCAAAAAATAAAGGTATCTTAATATTTCAATAAAAGGGAAGTGCATGGAAAGATATACAAATTTCAAAGATTTTTATCCTTACTACTTAAGTGAGCATAGTAATAAAACTACTAAACTGCTTCATTTTATTGGAACAACTATAGCAATTTACTTGTATGTAAGATTTTTTATGACGTTTAATGTTATTTTTTTGCTTTACTCTCTTCTTGCTGGCTATGGCTTCGCTTGGATAGCTCATTTTTTTGTAGAAAAAAATAAGCCTGCCACTTTTAAGTACCCTTTTTGGAGCTTTATCGGCGATCACAAAATGTATTTAGAAATACTTCAAGGCAAACATAAAATTTTCTAGTATATGGAAACTTATCAGATAGTAGTCTTAAGTATATTTTGTTCTTTAATAGCGTTAGAGATTATCTTCACAAATTTTTTTAATAAGAAGAATCAAAGACTAAAAGATGGAGTTGTTGAATTCGTAGGATTTTTCCAATTAAACTTTTTAGCTCTTCCTTTGGTATTTGGCCTTGGATATGGCCTTGCAGAAACTTTCTTTCCATCCGCTAAGGGTGTTATTTCTGATTGGAGCTTTTTTGCTATTTTTGCACTGCTGCTGATTTTTGATGATCTGACCCAATATTGGTGGCATAGAACTTGCCATAATGTTCCTGTGTTATATAACCTTCATCGAGCCCATCATGACTCAGAATACCTATCAATAAGAGTTGTTTATAGAAACGCACTAGCATATTACTTGTTAATGCCAGGTCTCTGGTTTGCTGGAATATTATTTTATATGGGATCTGGGTGGGTATATTTTGTTTATATTGTTGTAAAACAAGCAGTTATTTTTGGGGCTCATACAGATTTAAGATGGGATAAAAAACTATATGAAATCAAATGGATGAATCCGATTATGTGGGTTTTAGAAAGAACTATTTCAACTCCATCTACTCATTGGGCTCATCATGGCAAACATCTTGATGATGAAAATACTCACTACAAAGGGAACTACGGAAACTTATTATTTATATGGGATATTATCTTTGGCACTGCAAAGATAACAAGAAAATATCCAAAAGAAGTAGGTGTTGAAAATTTGTCGGAGGTTTCAGCATTAACTCAATTATTCTGGCCAATTTTTCGATCCCCACAAGATTCTAAAATAGAAAAAGTATAAATGCCTAAACCAGATGAATCCTTTTGGGGAGATCCTCCTTGGGGCGATGGTAAGCAAAAATATAGACTCGGTCTAAGTCCTATATCTCAAGAAGAATGGCTCAATCGTAAAATTGGAGATAGTCTTTATAAACATAAGAAAAGTTTATTAGATAATAAGTATCAAGAGGTTATTGCTGTTACGGAATCTTCGTTAGAGGCCCAGAATATTTTAAATGAATATCTGGAAGTTGATAAAAGAGACTACCCTGACTTAATAGCTGATATGAGTTTAGTTATTCAAGATGATCTTTGTTTAATAAAATCTAATGGTGATCAGGAACTTATAGCAGCCAGTGTTTGTTCTCCTAGCTATTGGAATGTGCAATCCAAGATTGGCAAACCGCTAAGGGAAATTCATGAACCCGTTACAACACTCAACGATAAAATTGGAGACAGGATAGCAACTTTCATAAGACAGGCTCCTATAATGAAGCCTTTTGCAAGACAGAATTGGCTAATTCATGGCGATACAAAAAGATTTTATACAAGAGAGGAAACATTACCTCAAACTGACCCATCAGACTGGTTTATTAGATCTGAAAAAGAAACGTTATGCCGATTTCATGAGGACTATTCTTTATTTACTATTAATGTTTTCTTTCAACCTCTTAAATTAGTGCTTGAACATAGCCAGCAAAAACAAAACTTAATTAATAGTTTAAGAGGCTTTGACGATGCCGAAATTTCTTATTTTGGCGGTACAAAAAAAATTCACCTCTTACTCAACTACCTAGCAGACTAAATAGAGTAAAATAAATATATATAAATTTTAGGGGGAAATATGTTTGGTGGAATTTCTTATATTGGTTGGTTTCATACTATTTTAGGATCCGCTGCCATTATTGTAGGGCTGTACCTTTTAGTAAAAGATAGATTTATTTTTATGAATACCAAGCTTACAAATTTCTATTTGTTGAGTACTTTCTTTACATGCGCTTCATCATTTTTTTTATATGCAGCAACAGGTTCTTTTAATACTGCTCACATGCTTTCTGTTGTAACTATTTTGGCTATATTCTTTGCACTAGTCTTACAAAAATTTAATCTTTTTGGCTTTTTAACAGTTTACTTAAAGCAGCTTGCTTTAACTGGAACAGTATTTTTTAGCATGCTCCCAACAACTGCAGAAGTTCTTCAAAGGCTCCCACCTAACGACCCCTTTGCTAGCTCCATAGAAGATCCTCTAGTTCAAAGTTTTTATATGACATATGTCGGTATTTTTGGCATTTTTGGCATTTATCAAATCATTAGAATCTATCGGGAGGATATAGATGGAATCTGATAATTATAATGATCTGGTTAAAGCTTCAAAAGAGGCGCATCGAAAGTGGAGGCTAGTTCCCGCTCCTCAAAGAGGAGACATTATTAGACAATTTGGGAATGAATTAAGGAACGAGAAAAATGAACTTGCAAAAATAATAACTACAGAAGCAAGAAAAATTATCTCTGAGGCAGAAGGTGAAGTTCAAGAAGCAATTGATATGTGTGATTTTGCAACAGGCCTAAGCAGGCAACTTTATGGCTTAACTATGCCAAGCGAAAGACCAGAGCATAGATTGCAAGAATTATGGCAACCAATTGGTGTGGTTGGATGCATTACAGCTTTTAATTTTCCAATGGCAGTTTTTGCTTGGAATTTTTGCTTAGCTTCCGTATGCGGAAATAGTATTATTTGGAAACCAAGCCCGCATTCAAATGGATGTGCGGATGCTTTGAAGAAGGCATGGGACAAGGTAGCAGGAGAGCATAAAAATATTGTCCTTATTCTTAAGGGTAGAAACGAGGAAGCTATACAGCTTTGTGAAGATAGCAATATCGCTCTAATTTCAGCAACTGGTAGCACTCAAATGGGTAAAGAGCTTGCTCCAATTGTTTCAAAAAGACTTGGCAAAACACTCTTAGAATTAGGTGGAAATAATGCAGCAATTGTATGCCCAACTGCAGACCTAGACTTAACAGTTAAAGGTATAACATTTTCAGCCTGTGGCACAACCGGACAAAGATGCACAACCCTAAGAAGAGCATTTATTCATGAAGATATATATAACGAGTTCATGGAAAAAATTCAAACCTACTATTCAACTCTTAAGATAGGTGATCCTTCAGATAAATCATCACAACTTGGCCCGTTAATTTCTGAAAAAAGTTTTAATGATATGCAAAAAGTCTTGAGTTCTTTAAAAGAGAAAGATACAAAAATTTATGGTGGACATAGATTGGAAGTTGGCAGTTCTGATGAATTTTATGTAATGCCAGCTATTGTTGAAGTTCTTCAAATAGAAGAAGAAATGCTTAATGAAACGTTTGCACCCATTTTATATATTAAGAAATTTAAGAATTTAATCGATGCAATCGAAATGCAAAATAATGTTAAACAAGGTCTTAGTAGTTCTATATTTACTAATGATATGAGAGAGTCAGAATTATTTTTAAGCTCTGAAGGGAGTGATTGCGGCATTGCAAACGTAAACATTGGAACAAGTGGTGCTGAAATCGGAGGGGCTTTTGGTGGAGAGAAAGACACAGGTGGCGGAAGGGAATCTGGATCCGACTCTTGGAAAACTTATATGAGAAGAGTTACTGCAACAGTTAATTATGGTAGCGAGCTACCTCTTGCTCAAGGAGTTGAATTCGATGAAAGCTAAGATCGCAATTATTGGAAAGGGCAATATAGGCTGGGCCATTAAGCAGCTTTTAAAAGATGACTATGAATTAAAACATGGAGATATAACAGAAGGCTTAGACGCAAGAGATATATCACAAGTTAGAGAATTTTTAAAAGGAATGGATGCAGTAATATCAGCAGGCCCATTTGCTATAAATAAAAATATTGGAACAGTTGCAGCAGAAATGGGCATTGGATATTTTGATTTAACGGAAGATGTTGAGACAACTGAATTTATAAGAAGCATCGACTCACCCAGCGTCATGATGCCGCAATGCGGCCTTGCACCAGGAGCAATTAATATTTGTGCAGCAGGGATGATGAATCAGTTTGATAGTGTAAATGAGGTAATGATGAGAGTTGGTGCATTGCCAAGGTTTACTAATAATGAAATGAGTTATTACTTGAGCTGGTCTACAAATGGACTAATCAATGAATATTGCAATGAAGCAGATGCTATCTATGAAGGTAAATCTATAAAAGTTATGCCCTTGGAAGGAGCTGAAAAATTAACAATAGAAGGTGAGGCATACGAAGCATTTAATACCAGTGGCGGTTGTGCAACTATGTGTGAAACGTATGAGAACAAAGTAGACAATCTCTCATATAAAACAATTAGATATCCAGGCCATCTGAATCATATGAAGTTTTTATTTAATGATCTTCATCTTAAAAAGAATAAAGATGTTTTAGAGACATTATTTGATAAAGAGGTTCCAAGAACAACAAATGATGTAATTGTCTTTTTTGTAAAAGTAATAGGAGAAATAGATAAAATTCTCCAAGAAAAAACTTATTTAAAGAAAATATATGGAGATGATAAGTTTAGCGCTATTCAGAGAACCACAGCATCAGGAGTATGTAGTGTTTTAGAAATGTATATTGATGGAAAAATTAAGTCAAAAGGGTTTATTAAACAAGAATCCGTATCTTGGGATAATTTTATTGATAATAAATTTGGAAAAGTCTATACGTAACTAGTCTTTATAGATAAATATTTCATTAATAAAATCTTGAAAGAAGCGCCTTAACTTCATTGTAAGAGCTAGCGATGGATCAAATTTACCGTTTTCTTTGGAATTAATATTTTGTCTGCTCACCGAAACAGCTTTAGCAAAAGCATTCTGATCAATTATTATGTCAAGCAAACTTGACATAAAATACTTAAAAATTATTAGGCTAATTACTTTGTATAAAGTTAAAATATATAAAATCTCTAAATAATTTAATATATATATGAATGAATTAATTTTGCTGAGTCCATCTCACATTATTACAGTATTTTTCAGCTTGTTGGCCATCATCTATATACCTAAGTATTTTGAAAGCTCAACCTATAAAGCTAAAGAGACTTTGAGGTACTCGATAATCTTTTTATTATTGATAAATCAGGCTATGGATTTTTATAGGGAAGGTATTTTAAGTAATAGATGGGAGGAAGGTCTTCCACTGCATTTATGTGATTTTTCAACAATGGCTATCATTTTATATTTCTTTACACAAAAAAGAGACTTCTTTATATTTGCATTTTTCTTTGGCATTGCTGGTGGTGGAATGTCTATTCTGACACCTGATACAGTATATGGGTTTCCATATGTGGGATATATACAAAGTCAAATAGGCCATACAATGATCTTAATGGGCGTTACTTACGCAATGATAATAGACAAACATAGGCCTTATTTAAGTGATGTACCAAAAGCATTGTTTTATGCATCTATGTTATTAATACTTACGTACCTTATGAATTATCTTCTTGATACTAATTACTGGTTCCTAGCAGAAAAACCAATTGGTAATAATATTACTTCATTAATGCGACCAGAACCTTTCCATATAATTGATCTTTATATAGCTACAATAATAATCTGTTATATGATGTATCTTCCCTATTTTATAAAAGATAGATCTAAAAATTAGAATGTCAAAAGTACAAAATAAAATAGTATCCAGAAATCAAATACCTTTTAAATATAGGGCCTCTAGGCCAAAAACTGTTCAATGGGCTGCAAGATGGTTTTTAAAGTTATTTGGCTGGAAGGTTGAGGGAGTGGTGCCACCAGTCGCAGGAAATGAAAATTTAATAATCATAGCGGGGCCACATACATCTAATTGGGATGGTGTTTTTGGATTTGCTGCTATCTTAGGACTAGATGCAAAAATAACTTTTTTTGGGAAACACAGTTTATTTAATAAACCAATTCTTGGAAGATTTTTAAAATATATGGGCGGAATACCAGTAGATAAAAAAAAGCCTGGAGCAGGCTTAACAGATGTTGCTATTGCAAATATGAAAAAAATTAATGGTTCATTAATAGCAATATCGCCAGAAGGAACAAGAGCTAAAACTGAAAAAATGAAATCCGGATTTCTAAGAATTGCTAAAGCTGTAGAAGGACAAATTTTTTTGGGAGCCTTTGATTTCGGTAATAAAAGAATCTTGCTAGATAAATTTTACAACCCTACAGGAAACATTGAAGAGGACTTGCTTTGGGTTCGCGAGTATTTTTTGCAATATCAAGCGAAACGACCAGAAAACTATTAAAAAATAATTCTTTCTTATAATTTTCATCAAGAATTTTGCACAATACTTTATATAAATATCTTTAATGCAATTGAAAGATTATTTGCTAAACTTATTAGTAAAAATTTTGGAATAAATTATGGAAAAAAAATCAGCCACATTAATTATTGAAAATGATATTTCAATAATTACCTTAGATGATGGAAAGGCAAATGTTTTTTCACCAAAGATGATTCAGGATGTAAATGATTGTTTGGATCAGGTTCCAACTCAAAAAGGAGCTTTAATAATTACTGGAAGGGATGGCATGTTTTCAGCAGGCTTTGATTTAAAGATTATCTCAGCTGGTGAAATGAGTGCGATCACAGAAATGACAACAAATGGTTTTAAGTTATTATCTAGGATTTTTTCATTTCCAAGACCTGTATTGGGAGCATGCTCAGGCCATGGGATTGCGCTTGGGACATTTTTGCTATGTTGCTGCGATTATCGAATAGGAGTGAAAGGAGAATTTATGATTGGTGCCAATGAGATGAGAACAAATATGGTTATACCAACTCCTATCCTAGAGCTAATTAAATTTAGAGTATCTAACGGACATAAATACAGAGCAATCTTGGGAGCAGAGATGTACTCAATTGAAGATGGAATTGAGGCTGGACTAATAGATGAAGTTGTTGAGTCTGAAAATCTCATGGAGGCATCCATGCATAAAATAAAAGACTTAGCGAGTATGGGGCATCCTAGCTACACTCTTACTAAAGAGTTGTTGATTCAAGAGCTGCATCAGAAAATTAATAATGCAATCAGTGCTATTGATTCTAGTTAGGAATAAATCATTTAAATAGTGAACTCAATTCAAAACATAGAATTATCTATTTTTACAGAAGTACCTGATGAAGAGGTATTAGATATTTTATATTCTTTAAATCAAGACAATACTCCTGAAGTTGGAGAGCTCGTTTCTGTAAATGATTTATCAGAACTAATTAGAATGAGCGCAATCAATTTTTATCTTCTTAAAGAAAACTCAGTTATAGGTTTTGTGATCTGCTTTAGAGAAAACTCAGAATATAAATCATCTAATTATAATTATTTTAAAAACAAAGAAAGAAAGTTTTTGTACATAGATAGAGTGGTTGTAAAAAAAGGTTATAGAAGAAGGGGTGCTGGGTCGTATTTATATGATCATTTATATGATCTTGCAAAAAAGGAAAATATTCCATTATGTTGCGAAGTTAACACAATGCCTAAGAATGAAATCTCTTTGAATTTTCATTCTAAAAAAGGATTCAAGGATGATGGAGAATGTCACTTCAGAAATCACTCGGTAAAGTATTTAAAAAAATAATTATTATTCATATATGTTTTATTAATTCTAGTTATAAATATAGGCTATTATTTTGTTATGTTTTTAGAAACAACTCTTCTTTTTAAAACGATGCTGATTTTGTGCAGTCAACTTAGTATTATTCTGGGAGTCTGTTTTTATTGCATACGAGAAGCAAGAAAAGCTTATGAAAATAATACATCTTTTGCAGGAATCTATTTCAGAGGTTCCATGAATATGAACAAGCAACTTGATTTAGTTCCATATACTCCAAGTCCTGAATATTATCCGAGTGAAATGTTTAAACAGGTTCCTTCAGAAAGTGATGCGACCAAATCAGACACAATCACTGTTATGGCTATGAACAAAGATCAAAGAAAAGAATTGATTAAAGATGGATATATAGATAAACAAAACGGCAGATTTTTAGGCGTCTGGTTTATTTTATGGTTTATATCATTATTTCTATGCACGGTTTTTGCATCAAGCGGTATTAGTACTCAAACAGGCATAATCTTTTTTACTCTTTCTAGTATAACTTTTGGACCATTATTGGCACTTATTATGCTAGAGATGGATGAAAACGATGGTTTTAATGCTTTAAAGATTGTTTTTTTAGTAACTCTGATCACTGGCTTTATTGGATTTAGTGATATTTATTCATTTTCAGAGAACAGGTTCATAGAAGAATTCCTATTTATATCATTGATTGGTTTGATAGGATTTGAGTTTATTAGATCATCTCTTAAATTTTCAAGAATGGCTATAAGACTCAAAGCTATGTTTGGTGCTTTTGTTTTTTCTATATTCCTATTATTCGATTTTAATCTTCTAAGAAAAAAATCAGATTTTGGGATTAATGACTGGGATACGGCTTTCAACATAGCATTTAATATTTATTTAGATATCATTAACTTATTGCTTGAGATATTAGATGCTATGTCTAATTAAAAAATAGGAAAAAAAATATGTCAATTTATAAATGCAATGAATGTGGAATGTCAGTTAAGACTTCTTGTGGTGAATGTGATGTCCCGCTTGTAAACGGTATGCTAGATCTTGATGACGGCAGTCAAGTCCAAATTTCACAGTGTCATGAAGCTGAGTGTTCAAATTTTAATGGAAAGATTAAATCCCCACTATGTTGTGGGAATGATATGAGCTGCTCAATTTAAATAGACTAAGTTCTTACTCTGCCTTTTTTTCTTAGTCTAATAGATTCTGGAGTAACTTCCACAAGTTCATCATCTTCAATAAATTCTAGTGCTTGTTCAAGAGTATGTTTAATATGAGGTACTAGAATAAGATTTTCATCTGTACCGGCTGCCCTAATATTTGTTAGTTGTTTAGCTTTAGTTGGATTGACTGGTAAATCGTTATCTCTTGAATGCAAACCTACTATCTGACCGATATACACTTCTTTCCCATGACCAAGAAATAATTTTCCTCGATTTTGAAGATTAAATAATGCATAAGCTAATGTTTTTCCAGCCATCATAGAATACATAACACCATTTGTTCTTTTTGCAATCTCGCCGACTTTAACAAGACCATAATGATCAAAAACACTTGTCATAATTCCTGTTCCGCTAGTGAGTGTTAGAAAATGTGATCTAAACCCTATGATGCCTCTTGAAGGAGCTATAAATTCTAATTTAACCCTGCCTTTGCCATCAGACTCCATGCTTTGAAGTTCAGCCTTTCTTGGTCCAAGTTCCTCCATTACAGAGCCTTGATGAATTTCTTCTACATCTATTACTATTTGTTCATAAGGCTCATGAATTTCTTCATCAACCTCTTTTTGGATAACTTGAGGTTTGGATATAGCTAGTTCAAAGCCTTCTCTCCGCATTGTTTCTATAAGTACCGACAAATGAAGCTCACCTCTGCCTGAGACTATAAATTTATCCGGGCTATTGCCTGGTTCGACTTTAAGAGCAACATTCGATATTAATTCTTTTTCTAGTCTTTCCTTGATATTTCGCGATGTTACAAACTTCCCTTCTCTTCCTGCAAAAGGTGAGTCATTAACTTGGAAAGTCATACTTACTGTAGGCTCATCAACAGAAAGAGGTGGTAATGCTTCAACAGAAGTTGGATCACATATAGTATCTGAAATGTTGAGTTTATCTATACCTGTTATACAGACTATTGATCCAGCATCAGCATTTGGAACTTCTATTCTTTCAAGACCCTCATAACCCATAACTTGAAGGACTTTTCCTTTTCTTGTTTCCCCAATTCTATTAATCACTGTAACTTGATCATTGGGTTTAACAGATCCCTGTTTGATTCTTCCAATGCCAATGACGCCAACATAACTGTTGCTATCTAAGGCACTTATCTGCAATCTAAGAGGCCCATCTTTATTTACTTCTGGAGAAGGGACTTTATCTAAAATCATTTGCATTAGTGGAGTCATATCTGTAGTCATTTGATCAGCCTCTAGTCCAGAAATTCCCTTAATAGCAGACGCATATATAACTGGGAAATCAAGCTGCTCATCAGTCCCGCCAAGCCTATCAAAAAGATCAAAGACTTGATCTAAAACCCAATCTGGCCTTGCATCTGGGCGATCAATCTTATTAATCACTACTATTGGCTTAAGACCCTTTTCAAAAGCCTTTTGAGTAACAAATCTTGTTTGTGGCATTGGTCCATCGACCGCATCCACTAGAAGAAGAACTGAATCTACCATTGAAAGAGCCCTTTCAACTTCACCACCAAAATCAGCATGACCAGGAGTATCAACAATATTTATAAGATGATCATTCCAGTTTATTGAGGTATTCTTTGCAGTAATAGTAATACCTCTTTCTTTTTCTTGATCATTTGAATCCATGATCCTTTCTGAATCCATACTCTTTCTATCAAGAGTTCCCGATTGTTGAAGGAGTTTATCAACCAAAGTTGTTTTTCCATGATCAACATGAGCAATGATTGCAATATTTCTTAAGTTATTTATGTTCATGTTGATAGTTTTATAAAAAAGTGAGAATTATAGTCTTAAAATGAAAAAATTATCGTAATTCTTTTGATGCTAACTTTTGTAAATGTTTAATGATAGACTAGCCGAAATATCTAATAAGCTTAAAGGAGATTCAAATTGGCAATACCAGATAACATAAGAAAACATTTATCGATTCCAGTTATTGGATCGCCCTTATTTCTAGTATCTGGTCCCGAGCTAGTTATTGCACAATGTAAGGCTGGCATTATTGGATCATTTCCGGCGTTAAATGCTCGCCCCCAACATGTTCTAGAAGAATGGATAATTAGGATTAAGACAGAGCTTGCAGAATATCAAGCTAAGAATCCTGAAAAGAAAGTTGCACCTTTTGCAGTTAATCAGATTTGCCATGGATCTAATGATAGACTTATGGATGATATGGCTACCTGTGTAAAGCAAGAAGTTCCAATTATCATTACCTCTTTAAGACCTCCTGAAGAATTAGTTAAGGCAGCCCATAGTTATGGTGGTTTAGTTTATCACGATGTAATCAATGTCAGACATGCAAAAAAAGCTGCAGAACAAGGTGTAGATGGATTAATTTTAGTATGTGCTGGCGCTGGCGGTCATGCGGGCACATTATCACCTTTTGCATTGCTGAGAGAAGTAAAAGAGTGGTTTGATGGAACTATCATATTATCAGGATCTATTGGAGATGGTTACTCTGTAGCATCTTCTTTAGCATTGGGTGCAGATTTTGCATATATGGGGACACGTTTTATAGCTACAGAAGAAGCCAATGCAGATCAAGACTATAAACAGATGCTAATTGAAAGCGCAGCAAATGATATAGTTCTTTCTAGTTTATTTACTGGTGTTTCAGGTAATTATTTAAAACCGTCAATTAATAATGCAGGCCTGGATGCTGACAATCTTCCTGATGCAGACAAGTCCTCAATGAACTTTGGATCAGGGGGAAATACTGATGCAAAAGCTTGGAAAGATATTTGGGGATCTGGACAAGGAATAGGTGGAATCAAAGATGACCCTAGTGTTGGAGATTTGGTTGAAAGAATAATAGAGGAATATAATAAGGCAAAGAAAGAATTTAATGATAAATAATATTATTTGGAGTGAAATATGGAAGCAGTAATATTAGTTTTAATTGGTGCTGTTGCTGGTGCCTCAATAGTGACATTGATGAATATCTCTAAAAAAGGCAGAGAAGGAGCAAAAGGTATTACTGAAGAATATACAACTCAATCAGGAATTAAAAGAACGGCAAAGAAAGACAGGGAAGATCATATAGTCTAAATATATGACTAAAAGAAATTTAAGAGAAAAATTTGAAGAAGGCTGGAATAAACTATTTGGCAAAGAAGAAGATAAAGGCAAATTAAGAACTCAAAGTCTTTACAGGGCCCAACAAAAGAACATCAATCTAAATGCAGGCACGCCACATGATTGGGAAGACCTAAAAAAATATCAAGAAGAAGAAAATAATAATGAATAAAATTGGATTCGTTGGCCTGGGAGTTATGGGCGCTCCGATGGCTGGGCATCTTTCTTCAAATAACTTTGATGTTTCAGTATTTAATAGAACTAACAAGAAATCTATTATTTGGAAATCTAGATATGATGGCAGAGTATGCGACTCACTTGATGACTTAGCAAGTTCTTCAGAATGTATTATTCTTTGTGTAGGAAACGACGAAGACGTAAAAGATATCATAAATGGCAAATCAGGAATCATAGATGCTTTAAACCCTGGATCAATAATTGTTGACCATACGACAACATCTGCAGAATTAGCAAAAGAAATGAATGAAGTGCTTTTGTTAAAAGACTGTTTTTTTGTAGACGCACCAATTTCAGGAGGTCAGCTTGGAGCAGAATCTGGCACTCTTTCGATTATGGCTGGTGGTGACAGAGAAGCATATGAGGCTTGCAATAAAATTTTTAAATCATATTCAAAGTCGCATAAATTTATGGGTCCGTCAGGGTCTGGCCAATTAACTAAAATGGTAAATCAAATCTGTATTGCTGGGTTAATTCAAGCTTTGGCAGAAGGCATTCATTTTTCTAGAAAAGCTGGACTCAAAACAGCTGATGTAATGGGTGTCATTACCAAAGGGGCAGCACAATCATGGCAGATGGAAAATAGATGGGAAACAATGCTTAATGATGAGTATGATTTTGGTTTCGCAGTTGATTTAATGAGAAAAGATTTAGATATAGTTTTAAAGCAAGCAAAAAAAATGGATACAGAACTTGAGATAACTGACTTAGTAAATAGTTTTTACAAAGAGATACAAAAGTTGGGAGGTGGGAGATGGGATACATCGAGCCTCTTAAAGAGAATTCAAGAAAAGTGACCTATAAAATTATTCTAGAAAATAAAGCCATTCCGGCATAAATTAAAAATGTTATTACAACAACATTTTCCAAAAGACCTTCATCTAAATTGATGGAATCTTCTGCCATTTGATAAAAATTATTAGGGTTTGCAACAAGCCAAGCAATTCCAATTAAATGCATAAACATTAATATAGCAATAATCAAATTGAGTGGTTGATTGGTAAAAACAATTAGCGAGGTGATTATCAGGAATACTAACTCAGTTGATAGATAGATATTAATATTTTCTCTCTTCCGCATATATCTTAGAAGACTATAGCCAGATCTATTGGAATAAAAATAGGCAAAAGCAGAAAAAATATATAAAAAAGCTAGAAAAGAAATCATTTAATGATGGGGTGGTTTTTCATATTCAATTGGAGGAAATTTAGATTTTTTATTATCCTGCTTATATCTTTCATATCTAGAAGTAACGTCAGCACAATCATCTGCCGCTGACGGCAATTTTTCAATCTTTTCTTTTTTTTCTTTGCTCGTGGGTAATGAGTTATAAGTTCTCATGCTTTAGGATTACAGGTCTCCCTCTTTTCTAATTTCACTTCTTTCAATTTCAAATTTTTTACCATATCTTGCTTCTAGCTTCTTTTGATTTTCGTTTATGACTTCGAAAGGATCTA